>ERZ1106939.2689-NODE-2689-length-10565-cov-4.494291_pt1 | contig 10565 bp, 10 predicted proteins | sample MGYA00403669_ERZ1106939 | MGnify/ENA primary metagenome ERZ1106939 (study PRJEB35170, sample SAMEA104062447) | human gut metagenome | biome: human gut; feature: human-associated habitat; material: faeces | place: Denmark | collected 2012-09-28 ...
CGAAAGCGATAGAATCAAACTGATCTACCATATCCGCAGAGAAGCCGGCCGCTGTAAATACGCTTACCTCTGCGCCTGCGCTCTTTGCGCCCTCTGCAACTGAGCCTGCCATAGCCTCAGTGTTGCCTGTTCCGCTCCAATAAATAACTGCAATTTTCATAGTAGTTGTCCTCCTTATGATATCTTCAGCGCCTGGTAGAGGTCCTCGCCCTGCTCCAGCCTGCCGCAGAGGTATTCCCTGCATCGGTCGTAGGCTGCGAACTTCCGGCGGGCGCTCTCCACGCTGCCATATACTTTCCAGCAGCCGCACAGCTTGTAATTGCAGCCGCCATTCTCCACGAATCCCCGGACGTCCTCCGCAGGATAGCCAAGGAAAATTCCGATTTCGTGCGGGAAATCGTCGCACTTCGTGCGCTCCGAGAGCCGCTCAAGGCGCTCGTCAAGCGGCATGTCGTCCGTGTAGCCGTACTCTCTCAGGAGTTCGCGGTTTTCCGGCGCGCTGAGCCTCGGCAACGCCGTTTATGCTGTCGTGATCGGTCACGGCGATCGCGCGCAGGCCGAGCGAACAGGCATATTTCACCGTTTCCGCAGGCGTTTCCGAGCCGTCGGATATATTTGTGTGAACGTGAAGGTCAATTTCTCTCACTGTTTTATCGTCTCCATAATTTTTTCCGCTTCGTCGTAAATCTTCCGCGCGTCCTCGCCGATGAAAAACTCGCCGTTTTCGTAGAGAACGCGGCCGTTTACCATAGTAAGGCGCACGTTTTCCTTGTTTCCGGCATAGACGATGTTTTTTGCGATGTTGTTTATCGGGCGCATGTTCGGCCTGTTGAGGTCTATAACCGCAAGGTCTGCCTTTTTGCCGACGGCAATTGCGTCGCAGTCGTTTAAGCCCATTGCGCGCGCACCGACCACGCAGGCAGCCTCAAGCACCTTCGATGCATCGACCGCCGAGGCGTCGTTTTCGCGGTATTTTGCCAGCACACTCACGAGGTACATTTCGCGGAACATGTCAAGGGCATTGTTCGAGCCCGCGCCGTCGGTTCCGATGGCAATTGCTATGCCCTCGTCGAGAAAGCGCTTTACCGGCGCGATGCCGCTTGCAAGCTTGAGGTTTGAGGCCGGGTTCAAAACCGCCGTCAGACCGCGGTTTTTGAATATTGCGATATCCTCATCGCTCATGTGGACGCAGTGGAACGCGCCGCCGCCGTAGTCATACATGCCGAGCTTATCAAAAAGCACCGTCGGCGTTACGCCGTAGCGCTCGATGCAGCCTGCAACCTCCGAGCGCGTTTCCGACGAGTGGGTAAACATCGGCTCTTTATATTTCTGCACGAGATCGGCAACAAATCGCATGCGCTCCATGCTCGTCGTGTATTCCGCGTGAAAGCCGAGGCGATAGGATATAAGCTCGTGCGTCTTGTTATAGCGCAGGAACTTATCCTCAAGCAGCGTATAGTCGCTGTCAAAGTTATTCATATCGCCGCACAGCACCGCACGGAAGCCGGAATCTATGCACGCTTTGACAAACGCATCGTTGTGAAAATACATATCAAAGCAGCTCGTTATGCCGCTTGTCAGGTATTCCATTATCGCCAGGCGCGTCATGACGTAAAGCCCGTCGGGGCTAAGGCGTGCCTCCTTCGGCCAGACCTGCTCGCTGAGCCACTTATCCAGCGGCATATCGTCGGCAAGCGAGCGCAGAAAGGTCATGCCCGAGTGCGTGTGCGCATTCTTAAAGCCCGGAATGAGCAGGTCGCCGTTAAGGTCTATCTCGCGCTCAAACTCCGGCATGGCTTCCGGTGCCGCGCCGACATGGATTATCCGCGTGCCGTCCGTCCACACTTCGCACCGTGTTATCTTCGCCTCCGGCTCGAACGTGAGCACGCGGCCGTTATAAAAACGTATCATTCGTTTATCCTCGTTTATTCCCAGAAGTTCTTTCCGCCGAGCCTGCGCACGAGCTTTGCGCGCAATTCGAGCATGGCGGTGTAGGTCGGCAGGATGAAAATGAAGTTATCCTCATCCTGCAAACACTCTATAAGTTTATCATAGTTTCCGCACGATTGACAGGGTATATTTTCGCGCTCGAGCCTTTTTTCGGCGGCATCGGCACGGTCGCCGCAGACATAGACGCGCCCAAGCTTTCCGCGCCGCGCAAGCATCCCGAAATCGGCCTCGTCGAGCCAAGATATATCCGTTCCGTCGGCTGTGCGATCATTAACGGAAAGCACCAGAGTTTTTTCTCCCGGCGCGCGGCAGACCTCATCAAGCGTCTGATCGGCAGCGGCGGCGTTTTTTATAAGTATCATCCTTGCTCCGCGCTTGCCGAGCGGAAAGCTCTCCATCCTGCCGAAGCCGCAGTCAAAGTCCTGCGCCGCGGCGGCAGCCTGCTTTAACGGCACACCACAGGCAGTGGCGGCGGCGACAGCGCCGACGCAGTTATAGACGTTATAAAGCCCCGGCAGTGCCGGAGTGCAGACCGTTTTATCGCTGCCGGCACGCAGCACGAAGCTTCCGTCAGGCAGCACCGCCTGCGCGCTCACATCCGGCGCACTTCGCGCAAAGCCGCAGGAGCACGAGAATACGCCGAGATTTGCGTAGCTGAGTCCCTTGTAGCCGAGCCTTTTTCCGCAGACCGGGCAGGTATCGTCCTCGCCGCTGCCGACGGAATTTTTTCTGTGTTCATCCAGCCCGAAATATACGATCCTGTTCGGGCACAGGCATGGGATAGATGCTGCCATCGGGCAATCGGAGTTTATGACGGCTGTCGTATCGGGCGTATCACGCAATCCGGCTGCGATGCAGTCGCGCGGATGCGCCACCGTACCGTAGCGGTCGAGCTGATCGCGGAAAAGATTTGTAATGAGCAAAACGCGCGGCCTGAGCTTGCCAAGAACGAGCCTGCACGCGGCCTCATCGCATTCGATCACGGCGCTTTCGCACCTTGTAGAGCCGAACAGGCTTTTGTTCATGATAAGCTCGGCGGTTATCCCCGGCATGAGGTTTGCGCCCGAGCGGTTTGCGCACACGCTTCTGCCGGCGTTTTGCAGGGCGCGCTCAATGATGCGCGCCGAGGTGGTTTTGCCGTTTGTCCCCGTAACGGCGATTATATCGACATTTTTTGCAGCGTACCCGAGGATATCGGGGCATATCTTCAGTGCCAGCGCTCCGGGGAGCGAGGTTGCGCCGAAATTAAACAGCCGCAACAAGCAGTGCGTGGCCTTACAGACCACGCACGCAAAAAATATCATGAGATTTTTCAATTATTCGACAGTCACCGACTTTGCAAGATTTCTGGGCTTATCAATATCGCAGCCGCGCAGCAGCGCAACATAGTACGCGAAAAGCTGAAGCGGCACAACGCCCAGAGAAGGCTGAAGTATCGTGTGTGTCTCGGGAACGGAAATGACGTTCTCCACTGTCTTTTTCATCTCGGCAACGTTGCTATCGGTCGTGAGCGCAAGCACATCCGCGCCGCGCGCCTGAACCTCGACGACGTTGCTCATGGCTTTGTCAAACAGCGGCTCGTAGGTGCCGAGGGCTATGACGAGGGTACCGTCCTCGATGAGGGAAATGGTTCCGTGCTTAAGCTCGCCCGATGCGTATGCCTCGGAGTGGATATAGGATATCTCCTTAAGCTTGAGTGAACCCTCAAGCCCCATGGCATAGTCAAGGTTGCGGCCGATGAAGAACACGGAATTGTGGTTGAAGTAGTTCGAGGCAAAATGCTTTATATCCTCGATATCCTCAAGCATCTGCTCCATCTTGCCGGGCAGGCGCAGCAGCTCCTCGATTATCTCGTCGTACTGCGCGGCGCTGACCGTGCCGAGAGCATCGGCAAAGTAAAGGCCCAGCATGTCGAGCAGAACAAGCTGCGTGCTGTATGCCTTGGTCGTTGCAACGGCGATCTCGGGGCCTGCCCAGGTATAGAGCACATCGTCGGATTCTCTGGCTATGGAGCTGCCGACAACGTTCACTATCGAAAGTATGTGCGCGCCCCTTGCCTTTGCTTCGCGCAGCGCCGCCATCGTATCGAGCGTTTCACCCGACTGGCTGATGACGATAACGAGCGTCTTGTCATCGACAAGCGGATCACTGTAACGGAATTCCGAAGCGAGGCAGACCTCGACCGGCTTGCGCATGAGCCGCTCAAGATTATACTTGCCCACCACACCAACATGATATGACGAGCCGCAGGCGATTATGAATATGCGGCTTACATCCTTGATCTGCTCGGCGGTAAATTTCATATCCTCGAACACGATGCGGTTATCGTGGATGCGGCTGAACGCCGTTTTGCGTATAGCTTCGGGCTGCTCCATGATCTCCTTGAGCATGAAGTGCGCATAACCGCCCTTTTCGGCTGCGGAGACATCCCAGTCGATCGTGTGGTGCTCTTTTTCGATGGTCTGCTCCATTGCGTTATAAAACTGCACCTTGTCGGCGGAGATGACGGCTACCTCGCCGTCCTCCATATACGAAACGTCGCGCGTGTGCTTTATTATCGCGGTGACGTCGCTTGCTATGTAGTTGCTGCCCTCGCCGTAGCCGATAAGCAGCGGCGCATCCTTGCGCGCGGCGATGAAATGCTCAGGCTCGTCAACGCACAGTATGCCCAGCGCATACGCGCCCTCGATGCGGCGCAGCACGCGGAACACCGCCTCAAGCGCATTGCCGCACTCGGCATAGTAGAACGAAACGAGCTGGCTTACCACCTCGGTGTCGGTGTCGGAGATGAACTTATAGCCGTTGGATATAAGAAAATCGCGCAGCTCGACATAGTTTTCGATTATGCCGTTGTGAACAACGGCGATCTTGCCGTCGCCGCTGAGATGGGGATGGGCGTTGACGTCGTTCGGCTCGCCGTGCGTTGCCCAGCGCGTGTGGCCGATGCCGATCGTGCCCTCGACGCTTTTGCCGCCCTGGATCATGTCCCTGAGCACCTTCAGGCGTCCCTTTGATTTTTTGACCTGCAGCTTTTTATCGCCGGATATAACGGCGATACCGGCAGAGTCATAGCCTCGGTATTCCAGTCTTTCCAATCCGTCAAGCAGTATGGGAGCTGCCTGCTCCCCTCCCACAAAGCCAACTATTCCGCACATAAGCAAAAATTCCTTTCGGATAAAAATACTTTAACAATATTGATTGTCATTATACCAGTTTATGCTCACATTTGCAATAAATAAGGCCGCCGAATCGCTCCGGCGGCCTTATTGATTTTGTAAACTTTTAAAAAACGAGCTGAACGAGAAGCATGTATGCAGCGGTGCCTCCGCCGACTGAAAGAAGCAGGTTTTCCTTCCACTCGTAGCTCAGAACCACAAACAGCGCCGCTATAAGCTCCGGCAGTCCGTGCGAGTCTGTGAATATCGGAGTGCTTTTAAAGCAATAGACCACGAGCAGACCCATGAGCGCCGGCGGCAGCACGCGTCCGAGGTATTTTATAAACGCCGGTGTTTCCCTCTTGCCGGAAAAGGCCAGAAACGGCAGCCAGCGCGAGATCTGCGTGCCGACGGCTATGGCGAGGATGATGATAAGCGTCTGAATAACGGTAAGCTTCACAGTTTATCCCTCCCCAACCAAAAGACTAAGAGCATACCTACAAGCGCCGGAATGAGGAACATCGTCGGTCCGAAGGCTATGCGCGCAAGCAGCGTTACGGCAACGCCGATGACGCAGGCCGGGCGCTTGGATCTGTCCTTCCACTGCTGGAGGAAGAACACGATAAACAGTGCGTTGAGCGCAAAATCAAGTCCCGTTGTGTCAAACGTTATGATCTTGCCGAGCACGCTGCCGAGCGCCGTGAGGCCGCACCAGTAAACATACAAAAGCAGGGTCTGCCCGAAGAAGAAATACCTCGGCTCCATCCCCTCCGGAGCATCGGAGGAGACTGCCAGCGAGAACGGCTCATCGGCCAGAGCATAGATGAGAAACGGCTTGAACGGCTGCGTGTCCTTATATTTTTCGAGCAGCGCAAGCCCATAAAACGTATGTCGAAAATTCACGAAATAGCTCATTATGAGCATCTGCACCGGGTCAAAGCCCGCCGCCATCATCGGCACCGCCGCGATCTGCATTCCGCCGCAGAAGCATATCATTGAAAACAGCAGCGTCCACAGGGGGCCGTAGCCGAGTTCTTCCATCAAAACCCCGTAGGTCAGTGCAACGAATATCCAGCCGAAAAAGATCGGAACCGTAGACGGAAACGCGGCCTTTACGCCGCGGAAAACTTCCTTTATCTCAATTTTTCTTTTCATGGCAATAAAAAGGCGCAGTCGAAAACGACTGCGCAGTGCTTTCTGAAATTTGCGCGCTTATCAGATAAGGTTCAGCACGAGGGTGAGGATAACGAAAGCGATCGCAAACCACTTGGTTGCCTTTGCAAGCTTTGCATCCAGAGACTTTGCCTTGCCCTTGCTCAGGAAGGTCTCTGCGCCGCCGGCGATAGCACCGGACAAGCCTGCGCTTTTACCGCTCTGAAGAAGGACGACGACCGTTACAGCAAGGCCGGAGAGGAGCTGAAGGATGGTGAGAATGAGTTTCAAAGTGTTCATTTATATTCAATCCTTTCGATTTTGACATATTAGCTTATCTACTATACCACAAGCATTTCCGGAATACAAGAAAAATTTACACTATTTTTTTACCACACCTGCCATCGGAGCAGGAAAAATATGAAATATGCGAAAAACAGAAGCGCGCTCAGCAGGACAAGTACGCGCTCGGTGCGCGCATTTTCCGTAAGCGCCGACATTGCCGCCGGAAGTGAGATCATCGCCGCAAGATAGCGCGGCGCGCTCAGAAGCCATGTCGCGCCCATCGTCACCACAAAATACGCGATAAAATACGCCGTATACGATGCGCGCATCCTTTTTGCGGCAAGTATCATCACCGCAAGCGACAAAAGCTGCGCCAAAAGGTTCGGCAGCCACAATCCCCAAAGAAGCGCCGTAGAATTTGATGCGGCAGAAATCGCATTTTCCGTCTGGTATGCGGCGGTGCCGAAAAACCATCCGAGCTGCTGGTGCCAGTGGATGCTCTGATACTCCATGAACTTGAACGCATCGCCGGACACGGAGTAGTTTATCATGCAATAGGCCGCAAAGCCGAGCGGCACCATAAAAAGAGCAATATATTCGCGCGCCTTTGCCCTTGAGCGGACAAGCTCAAACAGTATCGGCACGACGAGGATGAGTCCGGGCGAGCGAGTGAACGCGGCGTATGCGCCCAAAAGGCCGCCGGTCCGTATCCTGCCGGTGCGAACAAGATACAGGCACGACACCGTACACAGAACAAAAAGGCTCTCGCTCATGGGGGCGGCGAAGAAAAATGCCGCCGGACAAAGCGCAAAAAATTTCACCGCACGCAGAGCCGCCGCACTTTCCATGTCAAGGCGCATAAGCTTATACAGCATAACGCCCGAGCCTGCAAAGCACAGCGCCGAAACGAAAAGCCCGGCTGCGAGGCAGTCGCCCGTGAGATACGAAAAAAGCCTCACGACAACGGGGTAGCCCGGCAGGAAAACGAGCTGCACGAGCCTGTCCCACTTGCCGTCGGACAGGTACCAGTCGCGTGCTATGTCCATATAGTGCTGACTGTCGGTGCACAGCCAGAAGCGAACATAGCCGCCGACAGTCTCGTCATAGCCGAGAATTTTGCGCAGAACAAAGCCGAGGATGAGGATAACGACATCCCATATTATGATAAGCGCAAAAATGCGCGCGCAGACCGTGCCGTCGGCCGTGCCGAGGCGAACTTCGTCTTTTTCTCGCCAGAACACGCACCACTCGGGCACAAAGCGCAGGCCCAACGCGAGCATAAGCAGCGCGCTGATAACGGCGGCGGCATAGCCGGCTGCGCCGTAGCTGCTGCCTGCGCACCAGAGCGCAAACACCGCTGCAAGCGCGGCCGTGCCGAGCGCGGATATTAACTTTTCGGGAAATTTATCGTTTAGCATAGCACTTATAATAACATAACCGCTGCGCAAATTAAAGCCCCGGCAATTGACTTCACCGCGGCGCGGTGCTAATATTCTTGCATAAATCATTCAAGAAGGGCATCAAAATGCAGGAAGACAAGTCATTTCTCGGCACGCAGCCGATAAAAAAGCTGCTGCCCAAGCTCGCTGTGCCGACGGTTATCGCGCAGCTTGTCAACATGCTGTACAACATCGTTGACCGCATATACATTGGGCACATTCCCGAGGTCGGCAGTCTTGCTCTGACCGGCATCGGCGTTTGCATGCCGCTTATACTCATCGTTTCGGCCTTTTCGGCCTTCGTAGCTTCCGGCGGCGCTCCGCGAGCGTCGATATTCATGGGGCGCGGCGACTGTGATTCGGCGGAAAGGACGCTCGGCGGCTGTCTTACGATGCAGGTGATCATCTCTCTGCTGCTCACCGCCGCCATGCTCATATGGAAAGACGAGCTTCTGTATCTTTTCGGCGCGAGCGAAAACACCATTTACTACGCCGCCGACTACATGGGCATATACGCCCTCGGCACGATCTTCGTGCAGATAACGCTGGGGCTGAACGCATTCATAACCGCGCAGGGCTTTGCAAAGGTCGGCATGAAAACGGTTATCATCGGCGCTGCGCTCAACATTGTGCTTGACCCCGTATTTATCTTCGCGTTCGGCATGGGCGTGAAAGGCGCTGCACTTGCAACGGTCATTTCGCAGGCTGTATCCTGTGCGTGGGTCATCTCGTTTCTCTGCGGCAGCAAAACCGTTTTGCGGCTTAAAAAGGAAAATCTTCTGCCCGGACTGCGGCTTATGCCTCCGTGCATCGCGCTGGGTCTTTCGGTTTTTGTCATGCAGGCGAGCGAGAGCGTCATATCCATGTGCTTCAACACCTCCCTGCTGCGCTACGGCGGCGATATCGCAGTCGGCGCAATGACGATACTTTCAAGCGTCATGCAGTTTGCAATGCTGCCGCTTCAGGGCGTGGCGCAGGGCGCGCAGCCTATAACGAGCTATAACTTCGGCGCAGGAAACTCAGCGCGCGTGCGCGAAAGCTTCCGCCTGCTGCTGACGGTGTGCCTTGTGTATTCCGTTGCGCTGTGGGGGCTTGTTGTGCTGTTTCCGCGCATTTTCGTCGGAATGTTCGCCTCGGATGCGCAGCTTATTGACTTTGCCTCGCGCGCTTTGAGGATCTACTGCGGCGCAATGTTCATCTTCGGCATACAGACATCGTGCCAGATGACCTTCGTTTCCATTGGCTATGCCCTGTGCTCGATCATTGTCGCAGTTATGCGCAAATTTGTGCTGCTCATCCCGCTTATCTACATTATGCCGCAGCTTTTATCAGACAAGGTGAGCGCCGTTTACGCCGCTGAGCCTGTCGCCGATTCCCTGGCCGTGATCTTCACAGCCGTCATGTTCGCCGTGAACTTCAAAAAAGCGCTGCGGAAGATGGAAGAAAAATAACTGCGCCGAGCAAAGCCGACGCAGTTGACAATTTGAAATCTTTGGGCTATAATCAAACCACAAGGAGCGATGACCAACGGTCAGCCCTTGGTTAGAAGTTGATAAGTAAACTTAGCAAAATCGTCACCGTGCCGGGTGGCGGTTTTGCTTTTTAACTCTAATCGTTACCGTGTATCCGAAGATATGTATCGTTAGTGTTATCGGCATGCGCTCACCCCCCTCTCGGGTGGTGTAGCTGACTGCCTCGCCCCTTGCCTGCCAAAATTATACCATAATATTCACAATTTGTAAGAAGGAACCTCCCATTTGGGATTTCTTTATCTTATAAAGTTTGTTGCTATCGGCTCTTCCTTTTCCGGAAGGCCGAATTTTTCTTTGCCGAGGGCTATGCTTTTCATCAGGAACGTCATGTTCCGCGCAAGCGTTCGCATGGACTGTCTGCCCTCCTCGTCAAGCTCCGCCTCTCCTGCCGCTCTGCCGTGGATGCTGTTCCAATACTGGCCGGACGCGATCGGCATTCCGGATATGGTGAAGTATTTGTTCAGCTCGTCAAAGGTCGCCGAGCAGCCGCCGCGGCGCCCGCACACCACGCTTGCGCCGACTTTCATCGTTTTGTCGAAGCTCGTGCTGTAAAACAGCCTGTCCAGGCAGGCGACGAGCGTTGCGTTCGCGCTTGCAAAATACACGGGGCTTGCAAGCACAAGTCCGTCGGCAGCTTTGAATTTTTCGGCCAAAGCGTTCACCGCGTCGTCGAATACGCACTTGTCGTTTTTGATGCAATAGCCGCAGGCAATGCAGCCGCGCACAGGCTCGGCGCCTATCTGCACGGTCTCGCACTCAACACCGTTTTGCTCAAACACAGTTTCCATCTCGCGCAGCGCTATCGACGTGTTGCCGCCGACTCGCGGCGAGCCGTTTATTATCAGTACCTTCAGCTTTTCGCTCATGTTGCACCTCCGATCAATTTTTTCATCACATGGTATTTCTCTTGAATAGCCGCCACAGTTGCTACCGCTAACACAAGGTCTGTACTATATCGCAATCCAATTATCCCCACTGTCAATGGCAGAGCAAACATACCGTCTCAACTTGTGTATCGTTGTCCAAACTTATTTCCATATCTTCCTCTATGA
>ERZ1106939.2703-NODE-2703-length-10521-cov-20.814925_pt1 | contig 10521 bp, 7 predicted proteins | sample MGYA00403669_ERZ1106939 | MGnify/ENA primary metagenome ERZ1106939 (study PRJEB35170, sample SAMEA104062447) | human gut metagenome | biome: human gut; feature: human-associated habitat; material: faeces | place: Denmark | collected 2012-09-28 ...
TCGGTGTTTCATTCGAGATACAATGACGGCGTTGCGGTTTTTCACAGCGCGCTGTCCGCCGGAGAAAGAGCTGATGAGTGGAAGCGCGTCAAGAACGGCGATGCAAAAATAGTTATAGGCACCCGTTCTGCGGTTTTTGCGCCGCTTGAAAATATCGGACTTATAATAATCGACGAAGAGCAGGAGCATACATATAAATCTGAGCAGACTCCGCGCTATAACGCCAAAAGCGTGGCAAGATACCGTGCCGCATGGCATAAAGGCTTGACTCTGCTCGCGTCCGCTACGCCGAGCGTCGAGTCTTTTGCTGCGGCGAAGAGCGGCAAGTATTCTCTCTATGAGCTGAAGAACAGATACGGCAAAGCAGTGCTTCCGCAGGTCATTACCGTTGATATGCGCAACGAACAGCAGACGGAAAACCGCGAGCTGAGCCGCGAGCTTATAGAAGAACTGAACAAAAATCGCACGGACGGCAAGCAGTCGATAGTGCTGATAAACCGTCGCGGATATAATACATTTGTCTCGTGCACTGCGTGCGGCGAGGTTGTGACCTGTCCGAACTGCAGTATTTCCATGACCTATCATGCGGCAAACGGCAGATTGATGTGCCATTACTGCGGATATTCCATGCGTTTTACGCAGGAGTGCCCGTCCTGCCATAAGCCCGCGCTGAGATATGCCGGATTCGGGACTCAGAGAATAGAAGACGAGCTTGAAAAGGCCGTGCCCGGAGCGCGTATCATGCGTATGGATACCGATACCGCTTCGTCGAGATTCGCTCACGAAGAGTGCCTGAATGCTTTCGCGAGAGGCGATTATGATATACTCGTCGGCACTCAGATGGTCGCAAAGGGCTTGAACTTTGAAAATGTTACGCTTGCGGCTGTCGTTTCGGTCGATCAGCAGCTTTATAACGACGATTTCAGAAGCCTTGAACGCACTTTTTCGCTGCTCACTCAGGTCGTCGGCCGCTCGGGACGCGGAGAGCATCCCGGAAAAGCTATTATTCAGACACTGACGCCCGAAAATGAGATAATAAGGCTTGCGGCAAAGCAGGACTACGATGCGTTCTATAATACAGAAATACGCATGAGACGCTTGATGATATATCCGCCGTTTTGCGATATATGCGTTGTCGGGTTTTCCGGCGCGGACGAAGTCAAAACCCGCGTTGCTTCTCAGCGCACGCTCGACAAAATAAAAGAACTGACAGCAGGGGAATATAAAAGTGAAAAGCTTATCGTTCTCGGACCTCTGCCTGCGCGAGTGCCGCGCGTCAATAAAAAATACAGATACAGACTCATAATAAAATGCAGAAACACCAAGGGATTCCGCAGTATGATATCGGAGATACTAAAAGATTTTTACGGCGACAGCAAATTTTCAGATGTCTCCGTCTATGCCGACATGAACCCCGAAATAACCGTATGATCGAAGGAGGACAATAAAATGGCGATGAGAAACATAGTTAAGCTCGGCGATCCGATGCTTAAAAAGCACAGCAGGACGGTCGAAAAGTTTGATGACCGTCTGGCTCAGCTCATTGACGATATGAAAGAGACAATGTATGCAAACGACGGCTGCGGTCTTGCTGCGGTGCAGGTCGGTATTCTCAAGAGGGTAGTTGTCCTCGACGTCGGCGACGGCTGCATTGAGCTTGTGAATCCCGAGATAATCTTCCGTGACGGCGAACAGCGCGAAGCCGAAGGTTGCCTTTCAATTCCCGGAGAGTACGGCACGACTATCCGCCCGGCAGTGGTGAAAGTCAAGGCGCAGGACAGAAACGGCAAGTGGCAGGTTCTAAAGGGCGAGGGACTCAAGGCGAGATGCTTCTGCCATGAGATAGATCATCTCGACGGAATACTGTTCACTCAGAGACTTGCAGACCCCATGGAGAATAAGGAGATTTTATGAGAATAGTATTTATGGGCACTCCGGATTTTTCCGTTCCGTGCCTTCAGGCACTTATAGACGACGGACACGATGTCTGCGCTGTGTTCACTCAGCCGGACAAGCCAAAAGGACGCCACGGCGTTCTGACTCCGCCGCCCGTCAAAGAGCTTGCACTCAAATATGATATCCCCGTATATCAGCCGAAAACACTGAAAACAGACGAAGCAAAAGAGCTTTTTAAGTCGCTCAATGCAGACCTTGCGATAGTCGTCGCCTACGGAAAGATACTTCCCGGCGAGTTTATCCATGCGCCGAAGTATGGCTGCATCAATATGCACGCCTCTCTGCTCCCGAAACTGCGCGGCGCGGCACCCATCCAGTGGTCTATAATCACCGGAGAAAAGCGCACCGGAGTCACATCCATGCAGATGGACGAGGGACTCGATACCGGAGATATGCTTATCTCAAAGAGCGTTGAAATAGGCGAAAACGAGACCGCCGAAGAACTCCATGACAGACTGTCATCACTCGGCTCGGAAGTTATGCGCGAGACTATATCTGCGCTTCAGGCGGGCGATCTCCATCCTGTAAAGCAGGATAACGAAAAGAGCACATATGCTCCTATACTTACCAAGGAGCTTTCAAAAATAGATTGGAATGATACCGCACAGCATATACATGATAAGATAAGAGGACTGTATTCATGGCCGGGTGCGTCGGGCGAACTCGACGGCAAGGTCATAAAGATACATTTGTCGCGCCTTGCGGGTGCGTGCAGCGGAAAGCCGGGAGAGATAATTGAAAGCGGCAAACGCCTTGTTGTTTCCTGCGGAGACGGCAACGCCGTTGAGATACTCGTTCTTCAGGCTCCCGGAAAACGGGCAATGCCGGCTCAGGATTTCCTGCGCGGCAATCCGATTGAAAAGGGCGCATTCTTTGAATGACCGTTAGGAGGTTCGGCTTATGGGCTGGATGTATTACTATGATTACTATTTTCTGATTCTCGTTGTCCCGGCGATGCTTATTGCGCTGTGGGCGCAGATAAAAGTAAAGACCACTTTCGCTTCGCAGTCAAAAAGACTCAGCTCGCGCGGCCTTACCGGCGCGCAGGCGGCGATGCAGGTGCTCAAATATTACGGAATAAACGATGTTCGCATAGAGCGCGTAGCGGGCGACTTAACGGATCACTATGACCCGAGGACGAATGTTATGAGACTTTCGGATAAAGTCTATAACAACACTTCTATAGCCGCCATAGGCGTTGCCTGCCACGAGGCAGGGCACGCCGCGCAGCACGCAGAGGGCTATATGCCGATAAAAATCAGAAACGCGATTATCCCTGTCTGTAATATCGGTTCAACTATAGGTCTGCCGCTTGCAATATTGGGATATATTCTCAGCTTTGAGCCGCTTATCACATTCGGACTGCTGCTCTATGCACTTATCGCGGTGTTTCAGCTTGTCACTCTGCCGGTAGAGTTCAATGCAAGTCGCAGAGCGTTGAAAGTTATTGAAGAAACCGGTGTCCTGGACGATGACGAGCGCGCAGGCGCAAGGAAAGTGCTTTCTGCGGCGGCGATGACATATGTTGCGTCGCTTCTCGTGGCGCTTGCAAATCTGCTGAGGTTTGTTATACGCTTCAGCGGCAGAAATCGAAGAAATTGAACGGAGTGTATCGTTAATGAGTAAGAGCGCACGCCAAAGCGCGTTTGAAATACTTTATAAAGTCGAGCGCAGCGGGGCGTATTCTAATCTTGCTCTCGATGCACAGCTCTCGTCGAAAGACGGGGCCGACGGCGAGTCAGCTCTTTTGACGGCACTCGTATACGGCGTGCTCGAAAGGCTTATAACGCTTGATTATAACATCTCGCTTTATTTGCGTCAGCCGCTGAAAAAGCTCAAGCCGGAGGTACTCATTGCGCTGCGCATCGGCACTTATCAGCTGCTGTTTATGGACAGGATTCCTGAGAGCGCGGCAGTCAACGAGAGCGTGAAGCTCGTCAAAAACAACCGCGCGCAGTTTGCGGCTGGACTTGTGAATGCAGTGCTCAGAAAGGTGGCTTCAAACGGATTGCAGCTGCCCGATGAATCGGACAGACTCAAATTTATGAGCGTCAAATATTCCGTTCCGGAGCAGACTGTCAAGCTTTTTGCGGATGCTTATTCCGACAAGACCGCCTGCGAAATATTTGAAGCAATGTCTGAGCGCGCGAAGATATTTGTCCGTGTGAATACGCAGAAATGCACAGCGGACGAGCTTATAGAGATATTAGCCCGGCAGGGTGTTGAGGGTAAGAAAATCGACGGCTTCCCGGATGCGCTTGAATTGGTGAACGGCGGCGCGGTTGAGCATCTTGATGCATATAAAAAAGGGCTTTTCCATGTGCAGGATCTTTCGTCGCAGCTTTGCTGCATGGCGCTCGACCCGCAGCCGGGAGATACCGTATACGATATGTGCGCAGCACCCGGAGGCAAAAGCTTTACACTTGCCGAACTGACAAATTGTAAAGGTAAAATACTTGCCATGGATGTTTATCCATCGAGGCTCGCTCTTATAGAAAACGGAGCGGAAAGACTCGGGCTCGATAACATCGCGGTTATACCTAACGATGCCGCAAAAGTTAATCCGGCTTTGAAGAAAGCGGACAGGGTCTTGTGCGACGCACCTTGTTCGGGACTCGGAATACTCCGCCGCAAGCCCGAGATACGCTATAAAACCCTTGAAGATATTGACAAATTACCCGTTTTGCAGTATGATATCCTGTGTTCATCCTCTGAATATGTCAAGGTTGGCGGTCGGCTAGTCTATTCTACCTGCTCGCTGAATCCGGCAGAGAATTCTGAGATTTGCAGCAAGTTTCTCAGCGAACATAAAAATTTTGAGGCTGTTAAGCTTTTTCCTGACATAAAAAGGGTAGACGGCAACGAAAATTACTTGACTTTGATGCCTCAGATACATGGAACGGACGGCTTCTTTATCGCCGCATTTACCAGAACGGAGTGAGCCTTTTGAATACGACTGATGTAAAGTCAATGAACTTTACCGAGCTTTCTGCGGCTCTTTCCGAGATGGGACTTCCGTCATACAGAGCGAAGCAGATTTATTCATGGATCCATCAGAAATGCGCTCTCGATTACGATGAGATGACCAATCTTCCGCTGTCTCTGCGCGAGAAGCTGAAAGAAAAATTGCCGCTCAAAAAATGCACTATCGAACGCAAGCAGGTATCCGCAGAGGACGGAACGGTCAAATACCTTTTCGGATTCGGCGGCAATGAATATGCCGAAAGCGTTTTGATGAAATACAAGTACGGATATACTATCTGCGTCTCAACTCAGATAGGCTGCAAAATGGGCTGCTCGTTCTGCGCGTCCACTTTGGGTGGTTATGTCAGAAGTCTGCTTCCGTCGGAAATCCTCGGTCAGATATATACCGCTCAGCGCGACGAGAATATCCGAATCTCCCATATTGTCCTCATGGGCATGGGCGAACCGCTTGATAATTTTGATAATGTTATGCGTTTTCTTGAGCTTGTGACCTGTGAAGACGGGCTCAACATAAGCATGAGAAATATATCGCTTTCCACCTGCGGAATAGTTCCCGGGATATACAAACTGCTTGAAAAAAAGCTTCAGCTCACGCTTTCGATATCACTTCACGCGCCGTATAACGAGCTCAGATCAAAGATAATGCCGATCAACCGTCGGTATTCGCTCGACGAGCTGATGCCGGCGTGCCGTGAATATGCAAAGGTAACTTCGAGAAGAATATCGTTTGAATATGCAATGCTCGGCGGAGTCAATGACAGCGACGAGTGCGCTCAGAAGCTTGCGGCGCTCTTGAAAGGTATGCTGTGCCATGTCAATCTCATACCTGTCAACGAGGTTGCCGAGAGTCCTTATAAACCGTCAACGCCGGAGCGCATTGAACGATTTATAAGCATAATCGAAAAGAAATCGATAAATGTTACGGTAAGGCGGAAGCTCGGCTCGGATATAGATGCTTCGTGCGGTCAGCTTCGGCTTCGTAAAATAAAAGAGCAGTAAGCTCAATTCGGAATTTTCTCAATTTCCGGGGGAAGATATGAAAATTGTTGCAAAGACAGACCAGGGAAAAGTCAGAAAAGACAATCAGGATTCGTTCGCTGCGGGAGAGCTTCCCGGCGGCGTAGTTTGGGCTGTTGTCTGCGACGGCATGGGTGGCGCGGCAGGCGGAAGTGTTGCCAGCCAGACTGCCGTTAAGATGATAAGCGAAAAAATCGCCTCCGGCTACCAGCACGGAATGAGCGACAGATCAATAAAAAATCTGCTGACTTCGGTCGTCGAGAATGCCAATTCTTCTATTTATGAGATGTCATGCTCGGTAGAAAGCCTCAACGGCATGGGCACGACGGTCGTCGCCGCCATGATAAGAGACAGAGAGCTTTATCTCGTTCATGCCGGAGACAGCAGAGCTTACCGCATTTCGCAGGAGGGTATAACCCAGCTCACGAGAGATCATTCGGTTGTTCAGGATATGGTTGAACACGGCGAGTTGACTCAGGAACAGGCTAAGGATCACCCTCGAAAGAATATAATCACAAGAGCGCTCGGAGTGAGCGCGGACATAGAGACGGATTATTATCAGGATACTCTTGATGAGGGAGACGTTATTATCATTTGCACTGACGGTCTGACTAATTATGTTGAGACCGATGATATATATAATGCCACCAGAGACAATCATTATTACGAGTTTGCAGACAGGCTGATAAACCTTGCCAACGAGAACGGCGGCGGGGACAATATCACTGTTGTTGCAATGGCGTTTTAGGTTTCTGTATCCCAACAGGAGTGTGAGATTTAATGGATAATTATGTCGGAAAAAGACTTGACGGAAGGTATGAACTTCAGGAAGTCATTGGCGTTGGTGGAATGGCGGTTGTCTATAAAGCCTACGACAATATCGACGACAGGACGGTTGCCGTCAAAATTCTAAAGGATGAGTTCCTTGCAAGCGAGGAGTTCCGCCGCAGATTCAAGAATGAGTCCAAGGCGATAGCTGTGCTTTCTCATCCGAACATAGTCAAGGTTTATGATGTCAGCTACGGTGACAAGCTCCAGTATATCGTTATGGAGTATGTTGAGGGCATCACGCTCAAGGAGTATATTGAGCAGCAGGGCGTTATATCGTGGAAGGAGACCGTGCATTTTACAACGCAGATCCTCCGCGCGCTTCAGCACGCTCATGACAAGGGCATTGTTCACCGCGACATCAAGCCGCAGAACATAATGCTTCTTGAAAACGGTACTATCAAAGTTACCGATTTCGGCATCGCGAGATTCAGCAGAAGCGAAACGAGAACAATGACCGATACCGCGATCGGTTCGGTTCATTATATCAGCCCCGAGCAGGCTCGCGGAGATATAACCGACGACAAGTCTGATATCTATTCCGTCGGTGTCGTTATGTACGAAATGCTCACGGGTCAGCTGCCTTTCCAGTCGGATAATTCCGTCTCGGTCGCTATTATGCAGCTTCAGACAGACCCGGTAAAGCCGCGTGAGATAAACAGCTCCATTCCTGAGGGACTCGAGCAGATAACCATGCGCGCTATGCAGAAGAACCCGAAAGACAGATATCAGTCTGCCGCAGAGATGATTCTTGATCTTGAGGAGTTCAAGCGCAACCCATCGATAAAGTTTGATTACAGCTATTTTGTCGACAACGAGCCGACAAAGTTCGTTGACAAGACCGCACCGGTCACTGTACCCATGGCTAACTCCAGCGACACGCGTGTTATAGACAACCCGCAGCCGGCACCGGAAGAGACCAACAAGACTACAGAGAAAAACAAGATGATCCCGATTCTTTCCGGAATCGTTATCGGATTTGTCGCCGTTCTTGCGATAGTTCTTATTTGCCTGTATTCATTCACGGATGTTTTCAACAGAAAGCTTACTGTGCCTAAGCTCATAAATAAAAACTATGCTGAGGAAATTCTCGGCAACGACGATTATAAGAACTTTGTTATCAAAGTCAACGAAGTCCAGAACAGCTTCTATGAGCCCGGTCAGGTCTATGCGCAGGATCCTGCGGCAGGCACAAAGGTTGATAAGTCCAACAATGTTATCACCGTTACAGTTGCAGTCAGCGAAGAAAAAGCATCTGTTCCGAATGTTCTTAAGTATCAGCTCAACGATGCTATAACAAAGCTCAAAAACGCAGGCTTTGAGGTCTATTCCGTTCCTCAGCAGAGCACGGAAAAGGCGGGCACTGTTCTGAGCACCTCGCCGGAATACGGCAGACAGGTGTCAAAGGGCTCGACAATAACGATTTATTATGCGAGCGAGCAGGAGCTTATCGAAGTTCCCAAGCTTATAGATGAAAATGTCGAGAACGCAAAGGCTATACTCGAGTCTCTCAACCTTGTTCTTGATGAGACAATAGATGAGAAGAACAGCGATAAGCCCAAGGGCACTATTATCGAGCAGAGCTATGCCGAGGGCGAGAAAGTGCCTGAGGGAACGAAGATAAGAGTTACCGTCAGCACAGGTGTTGCGGCTTCTTCCGAGGCGAATATAACCATAACGCTTCCGAAATATTCGAGCGGCACTTCCAAGTCCATAAAGGCTGCAAACAACAATAATGTCTTTATGGATCAAAGCGTTATTCTCGACGGAAGTGAGTATACCATAACCGTAAACGGCTCCGGCAGCAACAACCATATCAAGGTCTATATTGACTCTGAGCTGTATTATGAGTGCAATGTTGATTTCACCAAGAGCCCTGCGGAGATATCGAATGTCAAGCGACATGATGTTTCCGAAAGTTCGACAATTCCCAATGTTGTCGGCAGCAACGAAGCTTCGGCTATAAGCATTCTCAAGAGCCACGGCTTTACCTCCGTTGAAGTCAATTATATAAGCGTTGTTGATTCTTCGAAGAACGGAAAGGTTATTTCTCAGACCCCGAAGAACAGCTCCAAAGCATATCCTTTGAGCACAACAGTAACTATAACCGTCGGCAAGTTTGTCGGCTAAGGTCTTTGTTATGGCAGATGTCAAAAAAGGAATAATATTAAAAGGAATCGGTGGTCTCTACTTTGTGGAGACCGCCGATGCGGTATTTGAGTGCAAAGCCCGCGGAATCTTCCGCAAAAGCGGACAGAAGCCGCTCGTCGGCGATGAAGTTGATATACTAATTGGCGAGGACGGGGCAAACAACACTATCGAAAAGATATATCCGCGCCGCAGCGAGCTGATGCGCCCGCCGGTTGCAAACCTTGACAGGCTGTTTATTCTTTCGTCCGTGCGAGACCCTAATCCGAGCACACTGATAATTGATAAAATGACTGCGATAGCTTGCTGGAAGAATATAGATCCTGTTATAGTAATCACAAAAGACGATCTCGGGGACACTTCCGAGCTTCGCGGCATATATGAAAAAGCGGGAATACCGTTCTTTTCTGTGTCGAGCCGCGACGGCAGGGGAGCCGACGAAGTGAAAGCTATGCTTAGCGGTCATATAAGCGCTTTTGCGGGCAATACCGGCGTCGGGAAGTCGTCGCTTCTTAATCTCATTGCTCCCGGACTTTCGCTGAAAACAGGTGAAATAAGCGACAAGCTCGGCAGAGGCAGACACACAACGAGGGCTGTTGAACTTTATAAGCTTTGCGGCGGATATGTTGCGGATACGCCCGGATTTTCTTCCCTGACCGGAGAGAACAGCGAGATGGTACCTGTTGACGAACTTCCGTTTTGCTTCCCGGAGTTTGAAAAATATCTCGGGAAATGCAGGTTCACTTCGTGCAGGCACATCAATGACAAGGGCTGCGAAATAGTTGCCGCCGTTGAATCGGGCGAGATCAGCGAATCGCGCCACAACAGCTATATTGCGCTCTACAACGAAGCAAAAGATATAAAAGAATGGGAAAAGAAATAAAGTAACGCAAACGCCGCGCTTTGTATATAATGGACTGAAGGCGAGACTGTTATATGTAAGGGCGGTGGCGAGCGTGAGAAGATGCGGATGCGGCAGAAACGGGTCTGTGTGTATCATAATAATTTCATTTGCGGCCGGGATAATCGCCGCAAAATTCTTCCCGTATTCGCTGTTCATTATTCTTATGCTCATCCTGCTTTTGCTTATCTGCACCGCCTCACGAAGCTTTTGGTGACGGAGGGTGAGAATGAGATGAAAGTGGTAGTAGTCAGAAGCCCTAAACTTTTTTCCGGAATACTCAGACTCATTTTCGGAATAAAACGGCAGGAACAAACAACATAAAAAACGCCGGACGGCTGTGTATGCTGTCCGGCGTTTTGCTGTATATTTTATGGCTGAACGGTTATAGGTTTGTCTTCGCTCTCGTGCTCTATGGAAACAAAGTTGTTGCGCGGCGCATATGCCCAGCGCATTTCAAACGCCTTAACTCCGTCGAGCGGTATGTAGAGCTGATCTCTTTTGCCTCTGTAGACCTTTGCGGGAAGCTTGAGCTCGCCACGGTCGGTCTGTGCCACGTCGCTGTCAAGAGCGAACTCCGCACTGTGACCGTAAACGTCAAGATACACCTTGCCGGGAGTCTTTCTGACCTCGCCGCCGATGAATCCGACGAGAACGGAAAGGGGAGCGAACCATATTCCGTCTTT
>ERZ1106939.2707-NODE-2707-length-10508-cov-4.370707_pt1 | contig 10508 bp, 8 predicted proteins | sample MGYA00403669_ERZ1106939 | MGnify/ENA primary metagenome ERZ1106939 (study PRJEB35170, sample SAMEA104062447) | human gut metagenome | biome: human gut; feature: human-associated habitat; material: faeces | place: Denmark | collected 2012-09-28 ...
CACGTTTGCGAGCCGTAAAGTATTTTCTCCGACGCACATGTCGCCGGAGAAAATGATTAACACTCTATTTGCGCCTGCGGGCGCAAACTCTGTGAGGCATTTTCGACAGACTGAATCGGCAGGACAATAGATTCTGCCGATTTTGCGCATTATTTCCCGAAAACGGAGAGATAATCCTCTGCCGGGGCGAGACGGCCGACGGCAGAAAAGCCCATCATCTCGGGCGCAAGCTTTTCGCGCGCGAGAGCGAGAACGCTCTCCGTGGTCACGGCGTCGTAGCGCTCAATGATCTCGTCGGCGGTGAGGCATTTGCCGAGCAGCAGCAGTCCCGAGCCGAGCCGGTTCATGCGGCTGGAGCTCGATTCGAGCGAGAGGATGATGCTGGACTTGATGAGCTCGCGCGCGGTGCGAAGCTCCTTATCCGTAATGCCGTCCTGCCGGAACTTCTCGATCTCCTCCCGGATGAGCGCGAGTGCCTTTTCCTCGGAATCGCGGCCCACGGCGGTGGAGATGGCGAGCATGCCGGTCTCCTTATAGGCGGCCGTGAAGCTGCCGATGCTGTAGCAGAGACCGTGCTTTTCGCGGACGGTCTGGAAAAGGCGGGAGGACATGCCGCCGCCGAGCGCCATGGAGAGTACCTGCCACGAGAAGCGCTCCGCATCGCCGTCCGGCAGACCGGGGAAGGAGAGACAGAAGTGGTTCTGCTCCGTTGCCTTGCGCTTTACGACCACGGCGGGTGTATAAGCGCTCTTGCGGCACGCCGCGGGACGCGACGGCGCGAGCGCGGAAAACCGGCTGCACAGCCGCGCGAGGTTATCCTCCGTAAAGCTGCCGCACACGGAAACGACGATCCGCTCGGGGCTGTACTCGCGTTCCTTGAACGCGCGAAGCGAAACGCCCGTCATACCGTTGAGCGAAGCGGGACGGCCCAGCACCGGCTTTCCGAGCGCGCCGGGGAAGATCCTGCCCATGAGCTGCTCCACGACGATATCCTCCGGTGTGTCGCGGTACATGTCGATCTCCTCAAGCACGACACCGCGCTCATTGACGACATCCGATTCCGAGAAGAGAGAATCGAAGAACATTTCGCAGAGAATATCGGACGCCTCGTCCAGATGGCTGTCCAGCACGCGGGCATAGAAGCAGGTGGAATCGCGGGAGGTGAAGGCGTTGACCTGCCCGCCGATGGCGTCCATGCGCCCGGCAAGCTCCGCGGCGGTGCTGTGGGCCGTACCCTTGAAGAGCATGTGCTCGATGAAGTGGGCGCTTCCCTCCTCGCCGCGCTTTTCATAGCGCGAGCCGACGCCGACCCAGATGCCGACGGCGGCGGAGCGGACGCCGGACATTTTTTCATGGGCGATGCGCACGCCGTTCGGTAACGTGATGATTTCGTACATGGGAACCTCCGAAGAAAAGCGGCGGGAGCAATGCCCCCGCCGCACATATTGTCAATAAAACCGCGTAGAATCAGGCTTCGCCGCGCTCTTTCAGAGCGTCCTTGCGGCTGAGGTCGATGCCCTTGGGACCGACGTTCATGACCTTGACCCAGGTCATATCGCCGATGTTGAGCACGTCCTCGACCTTCTCGGTGCGCTTGAACTCAAGATCCTTGATCTTCACAAGGCCGTCCTTGCCGGGGGCCAGCTCGACCCACGCGCCGAAGTCGGAGCGGATGTTGGAAACGCGGCCGTAGTAGAGAGCGCCAATCTCCGGCTCAAAGACGATGTTCTCGATGGTCTTGCGCGCGGCGCGGCAGGCCTCGATATCCTCGGAGGCAATGTAGATGTTGCCGTCGTCGGTGATGTCGATCTTGGTGTTGGTGTCGGCGGTGATCTTCTGGATGACCTTGCCGCCGGAGCCGATGACCTCGCGGATCTTGTCGGGATTGATCTTCATCTGGATCATCTTAGGTGCGCTCTTTGCAAGCTCCTTGCGAGGTTCGGGCAGAGCCTTGAGCATGACCTCGTCGAGGATCTGGTAGCGGGCCTCACGGGTGATCTCGAGAGCTTCCTTGACGATCTCGTGCTTGAGGCCGTCGTTCTTGAGGTCCATCTGGATGGCGGTGATACCGGTCTTGGTACCGGCGACCTTGAAGTCCATCTCGCCGTGGAAGTCCTCAACACCCTGGATGTCGATGAAGGTGGTGAAGTCGTCGCCGTCCTGGATGAGGCCGCAGGAGATGCCGGCAACGGGAGCCTTGATGGGAACGCCTGCGTCCATAAGAGCCAGCGTTGTGCCGCAGATGGAGCCCTGCGAGGTCGAGCCGTTGGAGGACAGGATCTCGGAGACTACGCGGATGGTGTACGGGAAGTCCTCGACCGAGGGGATGACGCTCTCGAGCGCCTTCTCGACCAGTGCGCCGTGACCGTATTCGCGGCGGCCGGTGCTGCGGCTGGCACGAGCCTCGCCCGTGGAGTAAGAGGGCATGTTATAGTGATGCATGAAACGCTTCTCTTCCTCTTCCCAGATGGTGTCGAGCTTCTGGGACATGGACAGAGTCGCGAGGGTAGCTATCGAAAGCACCTGAGTCTGGCCGCGGGTGAACAGTGCCGAGCCGTGGACTCTGGGGATAATGCCGACCTCGCTGCCGAGGGGGCGGATCTCGTTCATTGCGCGGCCGTCAACGCGCTTGCCGGCCAGCAGCCATTTCTTGACGACCTTCTTCTGCAGCTTGTACAGGATCTCGTCCATGTACTGCATCATGTCGGGGTGCTCCTCGGAGTACTTTTCCTCCATTGCGGTGACCCACTCGTTAACGCGCGCCTCGCGTACGTTCTTGTCGTCGGTATCCATGCAGTATTCCATGCCCGCAAACTCGTTCTCGACCAGCTTATTGAACAGCTCATCGTCGAACGCCGCGTGCTCGTACTCAAACTTCGGCTTGCCGATCTCCGCGACCATCTTGTCGATGAGGTCAAGAACCGGCTGGAGGTGCTCATGAGCCTGAACGATGCCCTCGTACATTACGTCCTCGGGGACCTGGTCTGCCTCGGACTCGATCATGACGATCTTCTTATGCGTTGCCGCGATGGTGGTGGTCATGCGGTTGGTTTTGCGCTCTTCCTGGGTGGGGTTGAACAGGTACTTCTCGCCGTCCCAGCCGAGGACTATGCCTGCGATGGGGCCGTTGAAGGGAACGTCGGAGATGCTGACTGCTGCCGATGCGCCGATCATTGCGGTGATCTCGGGGCTGCAATCGCGGTCAACGGACAGGACCTCGCATGCGATAACGACGTCGTTGCGCAGGTCGGTCGGGAACAGGGGACGCATGGGGCGGTCGATCAGGCGAGATGCCAGGACTGCCGGCAGGCTGGGCTTACCCTCGCGGCGCATGAAGCTGCCGGGGATGCGGCCGACTGCGTACAGCTTTTCGTTGAAATCGACCGACAGAGGGAAGTAATCAATGCCGTCCTTGGGACGAGCCGATGCGGTGCAGGTAACGAGAACGGTGGTCTCGCCGTAAGTCACGAGGACCGCTGCATTGCACAGCTCTGCCATCTTGCCGACTTCCATCTTCAGAGGACGGCCTTCGTACTCGATCTCAAACTTTCTGTAATCGGGAAACTGTTTGTGCGTGATTATCATTTGTTTTGCTCCTTTTCATTTTTTCTATTTCAAAAACCGCCGGAGCATAGCACTTGAAAACGGGTTCCGTCCCGAAACCTATTTTCAAATACTAAGCTCTTTTAGTGGCGATTTGAGATTTTTTTAGTGGCGATTTGACGCAGCTACGGATACGCATATTGCGTGAACCCGGTATTGAAGTTGCTGACAAAACCGGAAAACTCTTGCGCTACGTTAGTGCAGTGTTGGTTCTTGCCGCATCCCATTGGCTCACCTGTCAAGGGGAACTGTCAGCTTTGCTGACTGAGGGGTTTTAGTGGCGCATTGACGCAGCTACGGATACGCATATTGCGTGAACCCGGTATTGAAGCTGCGTAGGAAACCATTGCGTTTCGCACCCCATTAGGCCGCACTGCTCGTAGGGGCGATCATTGATCGCCCGATCCTAACGGTTTTGCCCGCACTCACCGGTCGTGCTGACGCAATAGCCGTATCGGTATCAGCGTAAATGCGCTATTAAAAATTCGTGCGCTTGCGCACACCGCACCTATTCACTATTACCTATTACCTATTACTTTCTTTTTTCCGCGGCCTCAGCCGCAGAAAAAAGCAGGGGACATATTCACTTGTCCCCTGCTTAAAACCTTCATACCCTTCGGAAATGCCGGACTTACTTGCGGATGCCCAGCTTTGCAATGATTGCGCGGTAACGCTCGATATCCTTCTTTGCGAGGTAGTCGAGCAGACGGCGGCGCTTACCGACCATCTTGTACATGCCCAGACGGCTGTGGTCGTCGTTGGGATGGACCTTCAGGTGAGCGGTCAGCTCGCGGATGCGCTGAGTGAGAATAGCGATCTGGACCTCGGGAGAACCGGTGTCGTTCTCGTGGGTCTTGTTTGCCTCTATAACGGCGGTCTTGGTCTCTTTGGTGATCATAATGATACCCCTTTCATGATTTTATATACCCAATGGCTAAGTAAAGGGAGGAAAGGTCTCCCGATCACTGAGCACACGGGCTTAGCCTTGTAATATTACCACTTACGGCGGCGTTTGTAAAGAGCTTTTTTCAGTTTGAGAGAAAGCCGTCGCCGCCGGGATTCAGCTCTGCGGTCTTGAAGTACAGGCTCTTCAGGGTGTCCACGCTCGCGCCCTCCGTCATGCCGACAGACCAGCTGCTGCCGTTAAGATACCAGTAAACGATGCCGGCGCCCTTTCCGTCGAGCTTGAATAAGGGGTCTCCCTGCAAAAGCTCCAGGGTCATTGTCGGATCCTCGGTCCACTCATAGTTCATACCGGAGATGTCCTTCTGTTCATCCGTTTTCTGTGCACGGATGGTGAATGTGCCGTAATCTGCCTGATACAGCGTCTCGTCTCCGTCAATCGTTGTGTACACGGGCGTTTTGCCGTCGATCTCGGGCATGACGATACCGGCGGCCTTAAATTTCTCGGCACTCGATTCATGCACGGGGTTTGCTATCCGGCTGTTATCGTTTTCATTGGTCTTCTTGGCTTTATCGTTTGTCTGGCTGCCGCAGGCGCACAGCGCGAACACCATTGCAAGGCACAGCGCCGCGCAGACCGTTTTCTTAAAAGCTTTCATATGATAAACGCTCCTTTATTATGCTGATATGATGATCGATCAATGCTTCTATGACGAAGCCTCAGCAAAAAATGTTCCGCAAATATTTGATATTATCCGCGCCGTGTGATAACATTATTTCATTCTAACAGAGGAGAGCGAAAATGGACAGCAATTTTTTTGCGCTGATCTCGCGCATGCGCTACATCGAGCGCTGGAGCCTGATGCGCAATTCGATACATGAAAACATTCAGGAGCACAGCCACATGGTTGCGGTGATCGCGCACGCGCTGGGAGTTATTCGCCGCGACGTTTACGGCATCAACTGCGACCCCGAGGCCTGCGCCGCCGTTGCGCTGTATCACGACGCAAGCGAGATACTCACCGGCGATCTGCCTACGCCGATAAAATACCACGATGACGAGATCATGAGCGCTTACCGCCGCGTAGAGACCATTGCGTCGAAAAAACTGCTGGGCATGCTGCCCGAGGAGCTTCAGCCGGCCTTCGAGCCGATATTGACGGGGCAGACTCAGCGCGAGCTGCACCCGATAGTAAAGGCTGCCGACAAGCTGAGCGCCTACATCAAATGCATCGAAGAGCGCAAGGCCGGCAACAACGAATTTTTAAACGCCGAAAAGCAGACGCTTGAGGCGATACATGCTTACAACATGCCGGAGGCAGAATACTTCATCGAGCATTTCATTCCTGCATTTGAAAAAACTCTTGACGAATTGGGGACGATAAAATAATGGAAAATTCAAAGCTTCAGAGAATAAATGAGCTTGCGCGCATAAAAAAAGAGTGCGAGCTGACCGCCGAAGAAACGGCCGAGCGCGACGCGCTGCGCAAGGAATACCTCGACGAGTGGCGCAAGGGCGCGATCGAGGTGCTTGAGAACACATATATCCAGACGCCCGACGGCAAAAAGCACAAGCTTCAAAGGAAGGATAATAAATGACTGCCTTTTTCGTTTGCTTAAACGCGGTCGTTCCGATATTTCTCATCATGGCGCTCGGATGCCTTGCAAGGCATCTGGGCGCTATTAAGCGCGAGGACGTTCCCAAGCTCAACAGGCTTTTGTTTCGCTATTTCATGCCGGTAATGCTGTTTTACAACATCTACACCTCGGATCTTTCCGGCGCCGTGCAGCCGAAACTGCTCATATTCGCGGCCGCAGGCGTCCTTGCCGAGTATGCGCTCGCCTTTTGTTACGTCATGCTTACCGAAAAGGGCACCTCCAAGCGCGGCGTTAAGATCCAGGGCATTTACCGCTCGAATTTTGTCATAATCGGTCTGCCGCTTGCGACGGCTCTCGTCCCCGGCGCGGACGCAGGCTCTGTCGTTGTGCTCATCTCCGTCGTCGTTCCGATGTTCAACGCCATCGCAGTGATAACGCTTGAGCTGTTCAGCGGCAAAAGGCCAAACGCCCTCGGCATCATCATAGACGTTTTCAAAAATCCGCTCATCCTCGGCACGGTCGTCGGCATTGCGTTCCAGCTGCTCGGCATACGCCTGCCCGAGGCGCTGCTTTCCACCATAAAGCAGATAAGCGCCGCCACTAACCCCATGCTGCTGTTCATGCTCGGCGCGTTCTTCCAATGGGGCGGCATACATAAATACATCAAGGATCTCGTCGAGGTCTGCCTCGGCAGGCTCGTCGTCATGCCGGGTATCTTCCTCACCGCCGCTTACTTCCTCGGCATACGCGGCATCGCCTTTGCCGGTATGATCGCCATTTTCGGCTCGGCGACCGCCATTGCCTCCTTCACCATGGTCCAGCAGATGGGCGGCGACGATGAGCTTGCCGGAGATATTGTCGTTTCCACCAGCGCCCTGTGCTGCTTCACCATGTTCGCCTGGTCATTTATCTTCAAATCCCTCGGAGTTTTTTAGTGGCGCTTTGGGGCACCTGCGAATACATATATCTCCGGTAGCCCGGCAGCGCAGACTACGTCTGCGAAGTAATAAGTAAAAGGTAAAAGTGAAAAAGTTAGGTATTCGCCCGGAGGGCGAATGAATTTAAATCCGTGCCAAAGGCACACCCCATCTATTCACTATTACCTATTACCTCTTCACTGCGGCCAACGGTCGCTTGTAGGGGCGATCATTGATCGCCCTTTTGTTACTGCCTTACCTGCACAGAAATCTATAGTCGTAGGGAACGGATTCATCTGTTCCCTACAACTCTATTTCAGTGCCAGCAAAACCATAACAAAAGGGCGAGCAATGCTCGCCCCTACGATTATATGTTTTGGTGCCGACTTAACTTCAACACACGGAACGGGCAAGCCCGTTTTTTCAGTGGTGCATAAGCACCGAGGCCAATACGGTTGTTGCGGTATCCCGACCGTGAACTACCGGCGAAACCATAACAGGCGGAACGGATAAATCCGTTCCCTACGAGCGGCTGTTGGCCGCAGCGGAGAGCTAATAGCTGATAGTTAATAGGTTTTAATTCAACCCCTCGTCGGCAAAGCCGACTGCTCCCCTTAACATGGGAGCCAATGCGGTGAACGGTGCAAAAAAGATGCCTCGCACTTATGCAGTGCGAGGCAGCTATGGTTTTTTATGCAGTTTCCGGTCGGGATGCCGGAAATATCCGTATCGGCAGGTGCGTCAATTCGCCATTGAGAAACGGGAGATCATGCAGGTGAATTCTGCGCGTGTTGCGCTGCCGGCCGGGTCGAGGATGCCGCCGGTGCGGCCGTTTATGATGCCGTTTACATTCGCCCAGCGCATGGCCGGGACCGCATAGGCGCTGACGGAGGAGGCGTCGCGGAAGCTGTCGGCATATGACAGGGGCGCTTTGAGCGTGCCGCCGGATACGACCTTGTCGGCATAGCGGAACAGGAACGCCGCGAGCTGCTCGCGAGTTACGGTAGCTGAGCCTGCAAAGCGAGAGTCGGTGAAGCCGTTGGCGACGCCGGCGTTATACGCCCATGTGATCGCGTCGCGGCTCCAAGATGCGGTGTTATCGGCAAAGGGGCACTTCATGCCGCTGACCGAGGGCGAGCCTGCCATGCGGTAGAGCACCGTCACGACCTGCGCGCGCGTTACGATGGCGTTCGGCGAGAAGGTGTTTGCCGTCGTGCCGTTGACAAGGCCGTTTTCGTAGGCGTAGACAAGCTCGGGGCGGTACCACGCATTGTCGGCAACGTCGGTAAACGGCAACGGCTCGTACAGCTCGCCAGACTGCTTCGAGGTCATGTAGTCGGCAGGGATGCTCAGCATCCAGGACATGCCCAGCTCGCCGTAGTGCGCGCTCATGATGCCGACGATGTTATAAAGAAGCGTGGCAGTCTCGTCCGGGCAGGCCGAGACGAGCTTCATGAGCATCTTGACCAGTGGCCTCACCATCTCTTTGACCTGCTGGGCGTTATACTCGGTGATGCCGGCTGCGCGCATGGTGTCGAGCAGGATATCCGCAACGACAGTCACGGCGCTGTCCTCGCCCTTCATCAGCGAGGATATGAGCTTTGCCATGTTCTCCTTTGCATTGACGGCAAGGCTCTGCTTGACGGTCTCCCACTGGTCGGGGTATGTGCCGATCAGCGGCAGGACAAGCTCCTGAATATCGTCCTGCGCGGCATAGACCTCGGCACGGGTGGTGAACACCTTGGTGAAGAGCTTCTCGACGAATTTATCGAGGAACTCGCCCTGAGTCATCACATCTCCGCGGATGCTCGAAATGATCTTATCGGCAGTTGCGCCGGGGGTAACGGTGACGTATTTGAAGTCGTCGATGCGGTATTTTCCGGCGTTTTCAAAGGTCGAGAACACCTTGAGCATGCTATCCTTGAGCTGCGCGTAGTTCGAGTCGAGCTTTGCCGACGGCATAACGTGGTCAACTCCGTAGCGCGCAAAGCCCATGCAGTCGGGCGCTACGCGGACGACGAGGTCGTTGTAGTTAATGACGTTGTGGATGTTTTCGTATATTCTGCCGCTGACTTTGGATGCATCGGCTCCCATGGGTGCCTCAAAGGTGTAGATGTACATATCCTTCGGAGAGAGGGTCACGTTTTTGCCGACGGAAGCGCCGGAGAGATACATGTCGTCAAGCAGACCGCCGAGCAGATTTGCACCTGCAGCTCCGCGGCTGTAGCCTGTGCACCAGATCTTAATTTTGCCGGTGATCTCGCTGTGCTTGGCAAGGTAAGTCTGTATAAAGGCAAGCGCCTTTTCGCGGCAGATGGCAAAGCCGGTGTGCTCGCCTTCAAGGCCGACATTCAGGTCCCCTGCCCACTCGGCGTAATAGCCGCAGCCGCGCAGGCCGACAGCAATGACGGTGTACTTCTCGCCGTTTACGCGGATCTCTTTGTTTGCGATACCAACGCCGAAGGTGTTGCGTCCCGGACGATTCGTGAAGTCGGCATTCGCCTCGAAGTCCTCAAAGCCGATCTGCCTGAAGAAATCCTCAAGATTTGCCGGGCCTTCCCTGTATCGCTCGGGGTCGGCGACGTTTCCGGCGGCAAGGCACATCGCCATGGTAACCGCGGCGAGATCCTGCCTGTACTTATACGCAGTTTCGGTAAAGTAACCGTCACTGTAGGTAAACGGACACGGGTGATCCGTCTCCATGTCATCATGTCCCGCGTTGAACATGACGGTGCCTGTGATGGTATCGTAGCCGTTATCCGCCGCAAACACCGACATTGGCGCTATTGAGACGAGCAGCACGAGTACCAGCACGATGCTGAGTGCTCTTTTCATTTTTCTTCCTCCATTTTATATTTTTCTTCCTCTTTTTCTACAATTGCAAACATAAGCGTCAAAAGTCCCGCCTCCGGGAACGGGCAGAATATGCCGGGGTTCGTCATACTCATTAAGCCTATGCCTATGTAAGACAGCGCAAAAACGGCAATGCGCTTGCGTTTTCGCCCTATCCACAGCATTTTAAGCCGCGAGAAAAGCATCCAGCCGTAGGCCAGAACGCCTACGAGTCCCATCGAGCTTATGACCTGGATAACGGCATTATGATAGAACATAAGACTTCCGGGAACGTATGCCTTAAATATACCGACATCCTTCATGTTGGCTATGCCGATGCCGAATATGGGATGCGACAGGAAATTTTCAACGCCGAGCTTTATGAACTCAAGGCGCGTTTTGTCTCCGACGGCGGCGTTTTCAATACGCGCGGCGTAAAGCTGCGGCAAAAACGCGATAGCAAGCGCGGCAATCACTACAATAGACACACCGAAAAGCCAATTGTAAAATCGGCGGTACTTTTTGTTTTTAATATAAATGTATGCAAGACACACCAGAAGCAAAAACGAGCCGAACAGAAGTCCGCTGCGCGAGCCGGTCATTATCATTGCAATGTACATAAGCACCGTGCCGATAAGATACAGGTTGCTGCGG
>ERZ1106939.2713-NODE-2713-length-10488-cov-3.539250_pt1 | contig 10488 bp, 10 predicted proteins | sample MGYA00403669_ERZ1106939 | MGnify/ENA primary metagenome ERZ1106939 (study PRJEB35170, sample SAMEA104062447) | human gut metagenome | biome: human gut; feature: human-associated habitat; material: faeces | place: Denmark | collected 2012-09-28 ...
TGAGGAGTTTGGGAGCAAGACCCACACGTTTTCGCCGGCATATACGGATGATGAGATCGACGAGATAGCTCGGTGTTCGAGCCACCTCACTTTCAATTCCCTCACTCAATATGAGCGTTACCACCAACGGGTGAGGACTGTCAATTCCGGCATTAGCTGTGGCATCCGCATCAATCCCGAATATTCGGAAGTGGAGACTTTGCTTTACAATCCTTGTGCTCCGGGCACCCGTTTCGGGGTGAGGAATGCGTTGTTGCCCGAAAAGTTGCCGACCGACATAGAAGGTTTCCATTGCCACACGTTGTGTGAGAGTGGGGCTGATGTGTTCCGTCGCACATTGACCCATATTGAAGACAAGTTTGGAGCATGGTTTTCTCAAATCAAGTGGATCAATTTCGGTGGCGGGCATCTGATGACCCGCGTCGGTTATGACATCGACTTGCTGGTGGCTACACTCCGGGAGTTTCATGCCCGTTATCCGTGGCTGAAGGTGGTGTTGGAGCCGGGAAGTGCTTTCGCGTGGCAGACGGGCGAACTGGTATCGCAGGTGGTGGACATTGTAGGCGGCACGGATGGTGAACCGACGACGGCAATCCTCAATGTAAGTTTCACTTGCCACATGCCCGACTGTCTGGAAATGCCCTACCATCCACGGGTGAGAGGTGCGGCGACACTCGAAAGTGAGGACGTTTTTTTGCCCCAAACAACAGAAGATGGAGGGCGGAGCTATGTCTATAGGCTTGGAGGCAATTCCTGTCTGAGTGGAGACTTCATGCGCAGTTGGGCTTTCGATCATCCGCTGCAGATTGGTGAGAATATCATCTTTGAAGATATGTTGCATTACACAACGGTGAAGACAAATACCTTCAATGGCATTTCTCATCCGGCGATAGGGTTGGTGAGATGTGACGGGAGTCTGGAAATGCTGCGCACTTATTCTTATGCAGACTACAAGGCACGGATGGACTGAAGCTTCCGGCTGTGTATTTATATAAATAGGTGGATGAAAAAAAACGTGTTTTACCGAAAAAAAAACATGGAAAAGTTTGCAGACACAAAAAAAAGCGTTACCTTTGCAACCGCATTTAGAGAAGTGTTCCTGCTAAAGGATTATGCGGAAATAGCTCAGTTGGTAGAGCACGACCTTGCCAAGGTCGGGGTCGCGGGTTCGAGTCCCGTTTTCCGCTCTTTTTTAGGAAAACATACTCATACATGAATCTATATTTAAGATATTTTGATCGGGAAACATTAGCTTATAATGTAGAAGAAGCTTTAGATTTTTTGTACAATATCCCCGAGATTGGTTTGGATGCAAATCTGATTGCTGATATTCGTGAATATGCGAATAGCGATGTGATGTATCCTAAAAGATATAAAGTGCGCCCACGTGTTTATTTTATCATCATCAAGACGGTGGCTGCCACCATGCAGGATTTTAAGGAGAAAAAGGCCGTACGGCAATCAAGTGAACCCAATTCTTTCCGGCACGACCAGTCAGCCGGCACATTGCTCCGACTTAATGAGCACCGCCCCGGGTGGTATGAGGCCGAGTTTGATTTCAAACGGGTAGTGACTATCCCGTCTACGGGCAAGCATGAATATCGTGACACGCACTTTGCGGCCCGGATGAAGGCCACTTCCGGACAAGATTGCTACAATCGTGTGGTTGAGCATTTGCGTGGCAGGGTGGACAGCCGTAGTCAGTTCCCTTCGATGAAAGGCAAGAACTTCAGGTTCAAGTATCTTGGCATGTGGAAGTAAGACGGTCTTAACGCGTGTTGCTATGAACAAGGTGATGTTGATTGGAAATGTTGGTAAGGATCCGCTGGTGAGGTATTACGATGCCGATCAGGCGGTGGCGCAAGTGTCTTTTGCCACAAGCGAGCGTTCCTATACGCTTCCCAATGGTACTGTAGTACCCGAACGCACCGAGTGGCACAACCTTGTGTTCTATAAAAAACTGGCCAAATACATCGAGTCATACGTCCATAAAGGGGATAAGCTCTATGTGGAGGGTAAGATTCGCTATCGAAGCTATGACGATAAGGCTGGGCGTAAACATTATGTCACCGAGATTGTTGTAGACACGATGGAAATGCTTTCTTATCGGGGAATGTCGGCAAACGCTGATAGTAGCGGTACACCGGCCACCGAAAATGTTTCTCGGCAGAAGCAGGAAACAACGGATGCCGGCGAACAGGAGTCCGACAATGAACTGCCGTTTTGATGTCGCCATGTCATAATCTTTTAGTCAGGGAACATTGGATATAACGAGTTTTTTAGAATCTTTTTCAGATGTTAGCTTTCAAGCACCTCATCCCGGGGTGATTTTTGCCGCTTTGCTGGCTATGATGTTGCTTGTTGTTTCCGGTTTTGCCAGCGGCTCGGAAATCGCTTTTTTCAGTCTTTCTCCTTCCGATATTGACGAGGTTGATCTCGAACGTACTCCCACCGATAAAAATATCCGGATGCTACGGGAGGATTCGGAGCGCACATTGGCGACGATTCTGATTACCAATAACTTTGTCAATGTGACCATCATCATGCTTTGCAACTTTGTTTTTGGTTCGATGGTGCATTTCGGCCCAAAGGCTTATTGGCTTGAGTTCCTCTCTATTACAATCATACTGACCTTCTTGCTTCTTCTTTTCGGTGAGATCATGCCCAAGGTCTATAGCAGGCAAGAGCCTTTGCGATTTTGCCGGAGAACGGTGGGTGGCATACTTGTTTTAAGAAAAATATTCTGGCCGTTGGAGTCGTTGCTTATCCATAGCGGTGTGATTGCTGAAAAGATTGTACAGAAAGAAAAGCATCTGCTGAGTGTAGATGATTTGGAGCAAGCTTTGGAGTTGACGGATAAAGAAGAGATAAAAGACGAGCAAAGCATCTTGCAGGGAATCATCCGCTTTGGAGATGAAACTGCTAAGGAGGTGATGACCAGTAGGCAGGACATCGTTGATTTGGATATCCGGTCGAGTTTTACCGATGTTTTGAAGTGTATTGTCGAAAATAATTATAGTCGGATCCCAGTCTATCAGAACAATACGGACAATATCCGTGGAGTGTTGTATATCAAGGATTTGTTGCCCCATTTGTCCAAACCTGCCTCTTTCCGTTGGCAGAGTCTGATTCGCCCTCCCTACTTTGTTCCAGAGACGAAGAAGATAGATGATCTTTTGCGGGAATTTCAAGAAAACAGAGTGCATATTGCTATCGTCGTAGATGAGTTTGGAGGAACAAGCGGACTCGTGACCTTGGAGGATATTTTGGAGGAGATTGTCGGTGAAATCAATGACGAATATGACGAAGAGGAAAAGAACTACTCGAAGTTGAATTACAATACGTATATTTTTGAAGGCAAGACACTTCTGAGCGATTTCTGCAAGATATTAAATATCGGCGACGAGGAGTTCTCCGAAGTGGAGGGTGATGCGGATACGCTTGCCGGTCTGCTGCTTGAAATAAAAGGTGATTTCCCCAGTGTCTACGAGAAGCTGAACTATAAGAACTACAGTTTTGAGATCATGGAAGTTGAAGACCGTCGAATCAGTAAGGTGAAAGTTATTGTGCATCCGTTGCCCAAATCTGAAATAGAGGAGAAAGAAAAGTAGAGGGAAATGCCTATAATCTCTATACGAAATGTTTCAGTTGAGGCCCAACTGGGATTGTGGAAAATAGAAGAGAGCGTTGATGACTTCTATAGCCTTTATCCTTTGGAACGCTTCAGGCTGTATGTTGAGTCGCATCTTAAAAGCGAAAGCCGGAAAAGGGAGTTTCTGGCAGTTCGTGCTCTCTTAGCTTCTATGTTGCCTGGAAATGTTGTTGATATTGATTATAATGAGGCCGGCAAACCTTTCATCAAAGACTATAAGTTGAGCATCAGCCACACTCGTGGATATGCTGCTGTGATTCTTTCCCCCCAACATGAAGTTGCAGTTGATATAGAATATGTTAGCGAACGGGTGGGGCGCATTGTCTCCAAGTTTGTCCGACATGATGAGGTAGCACCTGATATTCGGAGCCAACTGTTGCATTGGAGTGCGAAAGAGACGGTTTATAAGTTCTTTTCAGAAGATGATTTGCAGTATTTCGACATGCGTTTGAGAGAGATTGGAGACTCAGATTGTTTGGTTGACAATCTCAAGCGCGGTAGCCAAATCCTTGTCCATTATGAATGTAATCAAAGGTTTATGCTTACTTATGCTATTGCTGGGCAGTAGTCTATCTTATTCTCAGACAGCAAGGGGTCTTGGGAGTAGAGACTCGTTGAAGTTGGTGAGAGAGTACAAACAAAGAGCATTTCAGAAGCAGCTTCCACCGGGTAATTACAGTGGCATTGCCCCCATTGGAAATGGAAGATATGCCGTTGTTGACGATAAGTCTCCTACTGATGGTTTCTATGTTTTCAAAATTGATGTCGATTCTGTTACAGGGGTTATCACCAATGTGGAGAACGAAGGATTCCGGAGTAGTGGTGTGGCTAATCGTGACGGTGAAGGGATAGCCTTTGTTGGAGAAAGCCGGACTCTGTGGATTTCCGGAGAGCGTGATAATAAAATCTTGGAGTATCAGTTAGACGGGAGGCTGACCGGACGTGAGACCATGCTTCCAACGGGCTTTGCAGGTGCTTCTTCGAGTTACGGGTTGGAAGCATTGACGTTTGATGAAGTAGGAAGACGGTTGATTACGACTTCTGAAAGCACACTTCCTTGTGATGGAAAACAAGCCGGCCCAATGGATCCGGTTGTCAATAGACTCCGTTTGGTGTTGATCGATTATGATTCTCTGCACCCTCAAGCTCAATATTTCTATGAGATGGACAGGCCTGTTTCGCCCCAAAAACAGACGGCTAATTATGCTTTCGGTGTGAGCGAGTTGCTTGCCGTGGATGGAGCTTATCTGCTGATGCTGGAACGTGAACTGTTTGTTCCTAAAAAGAAAATCGGGGCTTTTGTCCACAACAAACTCTATTCTGTTCCTATGCCTTTGAGAGGAAGGCAGCATGGGCTTGACAGTATTGGAACTGTCCACAAGTCACTGCTCACAGAGTGGGAGACAAGATTGAACCTGACTGTTCGTAGTTTCGCCAACTATGAAGGTATGTGCATGGGGCCAAAACTGAAAAACGGCAATCAGGTTGTCATCCTAATTGCCGACTCGCAGAATCGCTATGCGGGAATGCTGAAAGATTGGTTTAAAACCATCATTGTCTCTTCACCCCAATGAAAGTAAAGGTTCTTTCGGATGAATGCAGGTATTGTGGTAGATGCTATAATACGCCTTTCGAACTTGGCAGCTCAAAATGGTAGATGTCCCGCGGTATGGCCATTTTTAAAGAACGCGCAAGAGCTTTAAAGATCCCTTCAATCTTGTGATGTTCGTTTGCACCTTCGGCTTTGACATTCAGATTCATCTTAGCAGCATCGCTCAAACTTTTGAAGAAGTGATAGAACATTTCAGTGGGCATTTCTCCTATTTTTTCCCGTTTGAAATCAGCATTCCATACAAGCCATGGCCTTCCTCCAAAGTCGAGAGCCACTTGGCACAGGCAATCATCCATCGGAAGGCAATAGCCGTATCGCTCTATTCCACGTTTGTCGCCTAATGCTTTGAGCAGACATTCTCCTAAAGCCAGACCGGTGTCTTCTATCGTGTGGTGCTCATCCACATGCAAGTCACCTTTAGTGTGGATTGTAAGGTCTATCAGAGCATGTTTACCTATCTGTTCAAGCATGTGGTCAAAGAAGCCTATACCGGTGGAAATATCGCATTTCCCCGTTCCGTCGAGATTCATTTTAATATGTATGTCAGTCTCCTTGGTTGTCCGTCTAATTTCCGCTATCCGTTCACCGGCAAATAGCAGTTCTGCAATTTTGTCCCATGTCATGCCTTTTTGGTCAAGAATGAGAGCCTTGCATCCCAAGTTTTTAGCCAATTCTGCATCTGTCTCACGGTCGCCTATGACATAGCTCCCGGTCAAATCGTATGCCGGATTGTCTATATATTCAGTCAGCATACCCGTTCCGGGTTTTCTCATGGGAGAATGGTCTTCCGGAAAATGGCGGTCAATCAGCTGATCGGCAAACGTGATACCTTCACTCTCAAGCGTTTGTAGAATGAAGTTGTGGACAGGCCAGAAGGTATCTTCGGGAAAAGAAGCGGTGCCCAAGCCGTCTTGGTTGCTCACCATAATACATTTGTAATCCAAATGTTGGCAGATGAATCCAAGGTTTTTGAACACTCCTTTCTTGAACTTCAGCTTTTCAAAAGCGTCAATCTGCTCATCAGCAGGTTCTTCTATGAGTGTACCGTCACGATCGATGAATAGCAATTTAGTCGGTTTCATGATACTTTTCCATTTGTTTTATTTCATATTCTTTTGAAGTCGTTGAGCCGTAAATAAATACATAGACCATATTACTGTAAATCATGGCAAACGTCAAGATGAAAGAAAAGATAACCAAAACGCCGAATACAAGATATGGGAAATAGGCAGGAATTCCCAAATCATCGCCTTGTAGAGCACCCAGTTGCGAGAATGTCTGCGCCAGTACGATGATATACACCGGCATGGCAATAATGAACATGATGGCTCCAAAGATGAGCGAAAGTATCAATGTGGTGACAAATAAACCTCCGACTTGCCGTAATCCGATCTTATAATCCTGAAAAATACTCTTTAATTTATCCTTTTCGTTAAGCATGTATTTGGGGATAGCGTATGCAAATGGTAGTAGCATTACAACAGATATGGTCAACAGAAGGGCAATTCCACCTATTGAGAGTGCCAATGTGAGCCAATCGAGCGAAGGGAAAGATAAGGGTGAAGGGATATTTTTAGCGAGGATAGATGTTATACTTGCCAACAATAGCGCGACAACCAATAGAACACAAGCGACTTTTGCATATCTCCATAGGTTCCATGTGAGTCGTTTGTCATTGAAAAGACGAAAAAATCCCCCCGCAAACACGAAACTGACAAATATCATCAGGAGATATATTACGGTTTGGATGATAAATGACGTGATGGGAGAAGATGCTCCCCAGTCATGCAAAGCTTTGTTTGGAATCCGCAGATACAATGTTGCCGCCATGAAGACAGCGTACAGCAAAGCAGGTAACCACATCCGTCTGAATATTTCAGGCAGATTGTCTATGTATGCACAAAAGGCTTCCCTGATACATCTTTTATTGCTTCTGGGTTTAAATAAATCGATTTTCATATCATCAAATGTTTAACGCTTGTGCCTTTACTCTTTTCTTGTATCTTCCAATAATGATCTTCGTCTAAACTCTGCGCAGGTTATCGCAGTGGCAATGGCCACGTTGAGACTTTCAGCTGAAGGGCGGTCTTTTGGGTATCCGGGAATGAAAAGACGATGGTTTATATACCGTGTTATTTCTTTGGAGATGCCTTTCCCCTCGTTGCCCATAATGATTACTCCGTGGTGCGTCAGCGATTGCTCGTAGATATCTGTCCCGTCCAGCATAGTCCCGTAGACAGGAGTCTCATTCGGAAGGCTTTCTAAATACGCAGACAAGTCGGTGTAGACAATCTTTGTGCGCGCTATACTGCCCATTGTGGCTTGTACCGTTTTGGGATTATAAGCATCGGCAGTATCTTCACTACACACAATATCTGTGATACCAAACCAATCGGCAATGCGGATGATAGTCCCTAAATTTCCCGGATCTTGCACCCCGTCAAGTGCTAAAATGAGCGATGAGTCCCATGCGGCAGAAGCTGTATACGCCTCTTGCGTTATGCTTGGGGGGGTGGAATGCTTATTGGGAATATCAAATACACCGATAACCATTTGGGGATGTTGTAAGAAACTTATCTTTCTGAGCTCCTCCTCTGTGACCTCATATTTTTCTGTCGAGGAAGAAATGGGGCTGTTTTTCTCAAACCACTCTCGGGTAGCAGCCAGCAAAGAGGCTTGCCCGACAGCTAGAAGTTCGCCCACAATTTTCGGACCTTCCGCAACGAACTTTCCTTCAGCCTTACGGTTTTTCTTCAGTTCCAACGAATGGATATATTTTATCTTAGCCTTACTAATCATGCTACAAAGATACTTCAAAAATCTCTGTTACCGACTAAAAACAATATATATTTAAGACCGACAGCCTTGCATTTAACGGAAATTTATTACCTTTGCCCTTAAAACAGAAAGAATTGAAGTCGTTTAAACTCTTTTATGTCATACTCTTTGTCTGGCTGTTTGTTGCCTGTTCGGCCACGAAATTTATACCCGAGCGTCAATATATGCTTGACAAAGTGGAAATCAAGTCCGACACAAAGGGATTTGATGTGGCCTCATTGGAACCCTATATCCGCCAGAAGGCCAATTCAAAGTGGTTTTCGGTTTTCAAGATTCCGTTGGGAACATACGCTCTCTCGGGCACAGACACAACCAAATGGATTAACAGGACTTTGCAGCATATTGGTGAACAGCCTGTCATTTTCGACACTGTGCAGGCTCGTTTGTCCTGCGAAGACCTCAAGACTGCCATGCAAAACATTGGTTACATGCACGCAGGGGTGAAGTTGGAAACCAGAATTAAGGGCAAAAAATTGAAAGCTATCTATACGCTTAGCCCAGGCACACCATTTTATATAGGCAGCGTGAAGTATGACATTCAGGACAGTGTCATTCGTAAAATGCTGAAGATGGAGAAGCCTGATGGCAGGGGGCTTAAACCCGGTATGCCGTTTACGGTCGGCAGGCTCGACGCTGAACGTAAACGGATAACCGCTCTACTGAATGACAGCGGATACTATCGTTTCCACAAAGACTTTATCCAATACACTGCCGATTCCATTCGAGGAAGCAAAGATATTGGGGTGACGCTCCATCTGTTGAAATACCGGGCTTCGGCTAATTCCGAAGAGACGCTGCATCCACGCTATATCGTGAGGAATGTCCACTTTCTCAGCAACGATTCTTCCCGTTTGCACATTAGACGGAAAGTCCTTGACAATACGACAGCCATCGAAGAGGGTAAGCCTTATAATGCTTCAGCCCTGCAGCGCACCTATAACAATTTCAGCCGTCTGCAGGCTGTGAAGTTCACCAATATCCGTTTTCTTGAGGTTCCCGACACAACATTACTTGATTGTAATATCCAATTAAGCGCCAACAAACCATCCACCATTTCTTTCCAACCGGAAGGCACCAACACAGCAGGCGACCTTGGAGCTGCAGCCACGCTGACCTACACCAATCGCAACCTGTTCAGGGGGAGTGAACTTTTCAGTGTAAGTTTTCGCGCCGCTTTTGAAGCGATAACGGGCCTTGACGGTTATCAAGACCAGAATTATCAGGAGTATTCCGTTGAAGGTAAACTGACCTTTCCACGCTTCTTGGCTCCCTTCCTCTCGCGGAGTTTCACGCGTCGCCAGACAGCCACGTCCGAGGTGTCATTGAGTTGGGATCTCCAGAACCGCCCGGAGTTTCATCGCCGAGTCTTTTCTGCAGGTTGGCGTTATCGTTGGAGTGAGCCTCATCATCACCTCAATTGGCGTCTCGACCTGCTCGATCTTAATTATGTTTACATGCCTTGGATATCCCCGACGTTCAAGCATGACTATCTTGATAGTGTGAGCAACCGCAATGCCATTCTCCGTTACAACTACGAAGACCTCTTTATTCTCAAGACAGGCTTCGGCTTGACTTACAATAACGGCACCAATGCTTTCCGGGCCAATGTGGAGACTTCAGGCAACCTGCTAAATGCGGTGGCTCGTATGGGCCGTTTCAAGCGCAATGATGAGGGACAATACACCTTATTTAATATAGCATACGCGCAGTATGTCAAATTTGATTTCGATTATACCCGTTTGATAAAGTTTGATGAGAACAATATGCTTGCCTTGCATGGAGATATAGGCATCGCCTATCCTTATGGCAACAGCAAGATATTGCCTTTTGAAAAGCGTTATTTCTCCGGCGGTGCCAACTCTGTGCGCGGATGGAGTGTACGAGAATTAGGACCGGGAAAATTCAAGGGGAGTGACGGTCGTATTGACTTTATCAACCAGACCGGAGACATGAAATTGGATTTAAATGCCGAGCTGCGCACCTTCCTTTTCTGGAAACTCCATGGTGCTTTGTTTGTTGACGCCGGCAATGTTTGGACACTGCGCAACTATGCAGAGCAGCCGGGCGGGCAATTCAAGTTCAATAAGTTCTATCAGCAAATTGCTGTAGCCTACGGTTTGGGATTCCGGCTTAATTTCGACTATTTCGTTTTACGGTTGGATATGGGTATGCGTGCCATCACCCCTGCCTATCAAAGTCAGCAAGAGCATTATGCGATATTCCATCCTAACTTCGGTCGCGATTTCTCTTTTCACTTCGCGGTAGGCCTCCCATTCTAACCAGCCACCTGCCGTTTCTCCGTACCAGATTCAGCACAAAGTCGGCTTGATTCACGAAATGCCCTTTCGTTCCGATGGTGTCCATGTGCAGATAGTTTCTCACTGTC
>ERZ1106939.2720-NODE-2720-length-10463-cov-6.152959_pt1 | contig 10463 bp, 9 predicted proteins | sample MGYA00403669_ERZ1106939 | MGnify/ENA primary metagenome ERZ1106939 (study PRJEB35170, sample SAMEA104062447) | human gut metagenome | biome: human gut; feature: human-associated habitat; material: faeces | place: Denmark | collected 2012-09-28 ...
CCTTGAGTGGGTGGATAGCAGGAACATAGCTCTGGAGTGAGCAGTTAGACTTAACTGCGATAAATCCTCTCTTTGTGCCAAGTCTTTTTCTCTGTGAAGCGATTATCTCGATATGCTCAGGGTTTACCTCAGGAATGACCATTGGAACATCAGGAGTATGTCTGTGTGCGGAGTTGTTTGATACAACAGGGCATTCAGCCTTTGCATACTTTTCTTCAAGGGCTCTTATCTCGTCTTTCTTCATATCAACTGCGCAGAATACGAAATCTACCATTGAAGCGATCTTCTCAACGTCCTCCTCGGCGTTCAGAACTGTAAGCTCACCGATAGCTTCCGGCAGAGGCTCTGAAAGCTTCCACTTGCCTGCAACTGCGTCCTTGAGCTTTTTGCCTGCCGAACGTGGTGAAGCGGCAACGCATACTACATTGAACCATGGGTGTTTGTCAAGAAGCAGAGAAAATCTCTGACCTACCATTCCTGTTGCACCGATGATACCGACATTGTACTTTTTCATATTAAAACTCCTTTTCCTGTGCCATGGTAACAATTTTCTTTGGCGTTATACACTAAAATCACGCACTGTTCAAATGTTATTTTGCACAAAACATAAAAAATAAACAAATAATAAAAAAACTGGTTGAAAACCAGTTCATCATACAATATAATAAGAATGTTGACATAAAAATTTATGCCGATAGCACTCCACCATTTGTAATGATGACAACTGATAGTCTATTAAACTAACAGTCAGCAGGAGTGTTCCCGATACTCCGCTTCGGCAGTTTTACCTTTCTCATTTACCATAGGCGTTGGGACGCTGTTGTGTGGGGTCACACGAAAAATGATACTCATTTCAACTGCACCTCTATCTGTTCTGTTTAATGATAACAAATATTTAGCATTCTGTCAATACATATAGATAAAAATATTTTAATTTTCTGTAAATTAATAAGTTTATATGAAATTAATTAGACTTACAGAGCGGTGACGGCTATTGGGTCGGGAATTTTACATCGGGACGTCGGGGGCGCCGTCCCCTACAAAGTTATTCATGTACATTATTATATTATTATAAATAGGAGATATTTAAAATGCTTGATATCAACAATATGAAAAGATCGGATTTTTATTATGACCTGCCGCAGGAGCTTATTGCACAGACCCCTGTTGAGCCTAGAAATGCTTCGAGAATGATGAAGATAAACAGGCAGACGGGAGAGGTGGTACACGACCATTTCTATAATCTATGCAATTATCTCAAAAAAGGTGACTTGCTTGTGCTTAACGACTCAAAGGTGCTTCCTGCGAGGATATACGGCGAGCGTGAGGACACAGGCTCGTTCATTGAGTTTTTGCTTGTGGAGCAGAAAGAGAACATGGTCTGGGAGATTCTTTGCAGACCCGGCAAAAAAGCCAAAATCGGCACAAGATTTGTTTTTGGCGGTGGTAAGCTGAAGGCGGAGATAATTGATGTGTTGGAGGACGGAAACCGTATCGCACGATTTGAGTGCGAGGAGAATTTCTTTGCCACACTTGACGAGATAGGTCAGATGCCTTTGCCACCTTATATTACTGAAAAGCTGAAGGACAAGGACAGATACCAGACGGTTTATGCTCATGAGCTTGGCTCGTCTGCTGCGCCGACTGCCGGTCTGCATTTCACTGAGCAGCAGCTTGAGGACTTAAAGGCAATGGGTGTGAACATTGCGTATGTTACTCTGCACGTTGGTCTTGGCACGTTCAGACCTGTTAAGGAGGACAAGGTCCTTGACCATAAGATGCACAGGGAACATTATGAGCTTAGCCGTGAAACTGCAGACATGATAAACGAAACGAAGAAAAATGGCGGACGTGTTATTGCGGTGGGTACTACTTCATGCAGGACACTGGAGAGCGTGGCGGCATTCAATGACGGAAAGATAGTTCCATGTGATGGTTACACGGAGATATTTATTTATCCTGGCTTTGAGTTCAAGGTGCTTGACGGACTTGTTACTAATTTTCACCTGCCTGAAAGCACGCTTATAATGCTTGTTTCTGCATTTATGGGATACGAGAACACTATGAACGCTTATAAGATAGCGGTTGAAGAGAAATACAGATTTTTCAGCTTTGGTGATTGTATGCTCATAATATCTGAGTGAGGAATTAAGGTATCGCCTGCGGCGATGATATCTTATTTCAAACTTTGTTTTACGGAGGTTTTTTCTATATGAATGACGTTAAGTCAGGGGAGAAAAAGCGGCTTTATTTATATGATAATCTGAAATTTCTGCTTATAGTGCTTGTGGTCTTGGGGCATTTGATAGACGACAGCACTGTCAAGCTTTTTGGTGACGGCGGCGGTGAAACAGGTGTACCGCAGGCAAAGGTTTTTAGCGGCGCATTTGTGTTTCTGTATGCTTTTCATATGCCATTGTTTTTATTCATATCAGGACTGTTCAACAGGGGGCATGATGACGGCAGGAAAGTGCTTGGAAAGACGCTTGGATTTGTTGTTATCGGAATGTTAATGAAATGCCTGAATTATTGGTCGCAGGTGAGATTTCAGACGGATTTTGACAAGGAAAACAGTGATGGCGAGATATTCTTTGACCTTTTAGGCGGCGACGGTGTATACTGGTATATGTTCGCAATGGCGGCGTTTATGGGGCTTTGCTATCTGTTAAGAAACAGCAGACCTTGGGCGGTGCTTACGGCGGCTATGGTGACGGCGCTTGCGGCAGGGTATGACCCTAGCGTGGGCGATGAATATGAGCTATCCAGGATAGTGGTGTTTTTCCCGTTTTACTACTGCGGATATGTGCTTGACCCTGAAAAGGTTGCTGATTTTGTGAAGAAGTGGTATGTAAGGGTGCTGTCCTTGGGGGTGATAGGCATTTGGGCTTATTTCTGCTTTGGAAAAACAAAGCTTGTTTATCCGCTGAGAATGCTTCTTACGGGAAGAAACTCTTATTTTTCCATATCTGAAGCAACGGACATGGATTGCACTTTTTTGAGCAGGCTTCTTGTTATGGGTATCTCGGCACTGCTTTGTTTGGCGGTGCTTGGTATTGGGCTTGATGTGAAGATTCCACTGATAACAAAGTGCGGCTCCAGGACTTTGCAGGTGTATTTCTGGCACAGAACTATAGTTTATATGCTCACATACTATGGTTATCAGGCATATCTTGCAAAGGCTTTTCCTGAACGTTGGGAGCTTTATTTGTCACTTACAGCGATACCTATTGTATTGGTGCTTTGCATAAAAATATTTGGTGTGCCTCTTGATATGGTGCTTAAAGGAATAAGGGGCAGGAATGATATTATAAAGGAGAACGGAAATGGAAAATAACTTTTTTAAGAGCGTTATTGACGCAGACGATGCACCTGTGGTTATTTGCGACCTTGAGCATACGATAGTATATATGAACCCGACAGCGGTCAAAAGATATGAAAAGCGTGGAGGAGCGGCTCTTGTGGGCAGGTCCATAAAGGGCTGTCACAACGGGGATTCTAATGACAAGATAGAGCAGGTCATTGCATGGTTCAAAAAGGACAAGGGCAACAACAAGGTGTATACTTTCCGCAACGAAAAGGAAAATAAGGACGTTTACATGATAGCTCTCAGAAATGATGAGGGAGAGCTTATTGGATATTATGAAAAGCATGAGTACAGAAATATTGAAACTATGAAGCTGTATGATATGGAATAGGCTGAAAAAATAATTTATAAGGAGAATTTATGTTTACATTACTTAAACAAGAGGGTGCTGCACGCAGGGGGCAGTTTGAAACTGTTCATGGAACTATACAGACACCTGTTTTTATGAACGTGGGAACTTCGGCGGCGATAAAGGGCGGAGTTTCTTCCATTGATTTAAAAAATGAGCTTAAAACTCAGGTGGAGCTTTGCAATACCTATCATTTGCACGTCAGACCGGGCGATGACGTTATATACAAAATGGGTGGACTTCACAAGTTCATGAACTGGGACAAGCCTATTCTTACAGACAGCGGTGGATTTCAGGTATTTTCTTTGGCCAAGCTGCGTAAAATCAAAGAGGAGGGCGTGTACTTCAACTCTCATGTTGACGGTCGCAGGATTTTTATGGGCCCTGAGGAGAGTATGCAGATACAATCGCACCTTGCGTCTACTATCGCAATGGCGTTTGACGAGTGTGTAGAGAACCCTGCTGAGCATAGCTATTCAAAGGCAAGCTGTGATAGAACGGTAAGGTGGCTTGAGAGATGTGTCGCTGAGCAGAAAAGGCTCAACGGACTTGAGGAGACTATAAACAAGCATCAGATGCTGTTCGGTATCAATCAGGGCTGTACTTATGAGGATCTGCGTATCGAGCATATGAAGCGCATAAGAGAAATGGAATACTGTTCGGGCTTTGCTATTGGCGGTCTAGCGGTGGGTGAGCCTACTGAGGTAATGTATAACATTATAGAAAAGGTCGAGCCTTTTATGCCAAAGGATAAGCCGAGATATCTTATGGGCGTTGGCACACCGACAAACATAATCGAGGCTGTTTACAGAGGCGTGGACTTCTTTGACTGCGTAATGCCAAGCAGAAATGCACGTCATGGAACGCTGTTCACATGGAACGGCATTATGCACATCACTAATAAAAGGTATGAAACTGACCCCAGACCTATTGACGAGCATTGCGATTGTCCTGCTTGCCGTAATCACAGCAGGGCATACATTCGTCATCTATTCAAGTCTGAGGAGCAGTTGGGCGGCAGGCTGGCAGTTATGCACAATCTGTATTTCTACAACACGCTCACGGAGAAGATAAGAGAGGCTCTTGACGAGGGCAGATTTGAGCAGTTCAGAAATCAATACAGTTCGCTTCTTGCTTCAAAGTGTGAGGATTAACAAAATATAACGGTATGACGCTGTTTTCGGAAAATGCAAAGATGTTATTTTGTATTTTACGGAGATGGCGTTTTTTTGTTGAGTGGGGGCTATTTTGTTTGATGCAAGCATGGGTTTGTTGCTTCGACTGGCGAACGTTGTTTGCCCCTACAGAAAAGGTGTGGTAGCAGGCGTAAAAAGTGTGGGTGCAGATAAAAATATAAGGGAAGTCAAGATTGAATGTAAAGCTGTTTTTATACATTATACAGGGGGATCATATGAGTATTTTTGAGCTTTTTCTTACTGCGTGTGGACTTTCTATGGACGCTTTTGCGGTATCGGTCACCAATGGGCTTTGCGTCAGAAAAGGGAGAGTCAGGGGAGCATTGATGTGCAGTATCATATTCGGGCTTTTTCAGGGGATAATGCCTGCGATCGGCTATGCGCTGGGCATGAATTTTGCGGAGTACATAGAGAGGTTCGACCACTGGATAGCTTTGATACTGCTTGGGTTCATAGGGTTGAACATGATATGCGGTTCGGGGGAAGATGAGATCCAGACAGGGGGCAGGCTCACTTTCGGGGAGGTGCTTGTGCAGGGAGTTGCCACCTCTGTGGACGCACTGGCTGTGGGCATAAGCTTTGCGGCACTTGGTGTGGACATAGTCAGGTCGGCGGCGTTTATATGTGTCGTTACGGCGGCCTTATCGTTCTGTGGGTTTATGCTTGGTAACAAATTCAGCGGAAAACTCAAAAGCAAGGCAAGGATAGTTGGGGGAGTTATTTTAATGTGTATAGGGCTTAAAATATTCGCTGAACAGACTATATTTGTTTAAAACAATTTGCTTATTCACGTAAATATGTATCACATAGATATCTTTGTGAATTTTAATTTAACAATTACAGGTGTGTATGTTCATAAACAAGCCACAATATCAGTGTATAATAAATCTCGTGATTTTTAGACAAGTGTATAAATTTGCGATTGATGTACAAACTTGTGATAAGTGTACAAAGTTATGATATGTGTATAAACTTGCGATAAGTGTAAAAATTAGTGCATGGTGACCGACAAGTTTATGGAAAGTCGGAGGGAGGAAAGGCTTTTTGTATAGCTGATTTTATGAAAAAGCTATTTATTTTTGATCTGGACGGAACGCTTGTAAATTCTATTTATGATCTTGGGGACGCCATGAACGCAGTACTTGAGAGATATGGGTTTCCTGTGTTTGATTATGATACCTACAAGCATTTAGTGGGAAATGGTACTTTGAAGCTTGTTGAGCGGGCTTTGCCTGAGAAGCTGAGAAGCGAGGAGAACATCAAAAAGTATCATGCTGAGTTCTCTGAGGAATACAACAAGAGATGTGTGAACAAGACCAAGCCTTATGAGCATATCTGCGAGGTGCTTGACACGCTTCGCAATGAGGGCATCATGACGGCGGTGGCTTCAAACAAGCCTGACGGCTTTGTGAACTACATTGTAAAGAATATTTTCGGTGAGAAAGATTTTGACCTGATCGAGGGCAAAAAGGACGGTGTTCCGACAAAGCCTGCGCCTGAGATAATATACAATATTCTTGGCACGCTTGGGGTCAAGGCTGAGGAAGCTGTGCTTATCGGAGATTCTGATGTGGACGTTATGACGGCAAAAAATGCGGGCCTTGACTGCATTGGCTGTGAATGGGGCTTCAGGGGCAGAGAAGAACTTGAAAATGCAGGTGCGAAGTATATTGCGGAAGTTCCGCAGGACATAGTGAGCATTTGTCATGAGATAAACAGGATATAATTAAAACGGAGGATTTCATATATGAGTTTTGTAATGGCTGATTTTTACAAGAGATTTGTTGACGAGGAGCTTGACAGCGAGGGCAGACTTAAAAGCTTTAAGCTTGACCTGCCTGAGAACTTCAACTTCTCATATGACGTTATAGACGAGCTGGCTAAGAACGTGCCTGATAAGGTGGCTATGCAGTGGGTCAACGAGGAGGGTGAGGAGCATATCTTCACTTACAAGGATCTTTCTGAAAAGAGCAGTCAGGTGGCTAACATGATGCTGGCACACGGAGTTAAGAAGGGCGATTTTGTTATGGCTGTTCTTAAACGTCATTATGAGTTCTGGTTCTTGGCTTACGGTCTTATGAAGATAGGCGCTATCCTTGTGCCTGCAACTTGTCAGCTCAAGAAAAAAGACTATGTTTACCGCTTTGACGCTGCTTCTATCTCTTATATCGTGGCAACTGCGGAGGACGATGTTCCTAATCAGGTGGATTCAGCTCTTGAACAGTACAGCGGCATGAAAGAGAAGTTTATCACTCACGGTGCTAAAGAGGGTTGGATAGATTTTCTCAGCGAAATGGACAAGTATCCAAAGACTTTTGAGAGGATCGAAACACACGTTACTGAGTCAATGCTCATGTATTTCAGCTCCGGTACTACCGGTTATCCTAAAATGGTACTGCACAAGTATTCACTGGCTGCGGCACACATTATCACTGCTAAGCACTGGCACCACCTTGATGAGAACTCACTGCACCTTACTGTTTCTGAGACAGGTTGGGCAAAGTGTGCATGGGGCAAGATGTTTGGTCAGTTTATCTGCGGTGCAACAACTTTTGTATATGACTTCGACAGATTTATTCCTGCAAACGTGCTGAAAGTAATTCAGGATTACAAGCTGACTTCTTTCTGCGCACCTCCGACAATGTACAGATTTTTCATCAAGGAGGGTCTTGAAAACTATGACCTTTCTTCACTGAAATATAGCTGTATCGCCGGTGAGGCTCTTAACCCTGAGGTATTCAACAAGTGGTATGAGTACACAGGTCTTAAGCTTATGGAGGGCTTCGGTCAGACAGAGGGCGCTGTGCTTGTGGGCAATCTTTACGGCATGGAGCCAAAGCCGGGCTCGATGGGTAAGCCTACACCGCTTTACAATATCGGTATCGTTGACAACGAGGGCAAGCCTGTTAAGGTAGGCGAGACAGGTGAGATCGTTGTTTACGCTAAGAGGGGCGAAAACCCTGCGCTGTTCAAGGAGTATTACAGAAACCCTGAGGCAACGGACAACGCTTGGAGATTTGGTATGTATCACACAGGCGACACTGCTTACATGGACGATGACGGCTACTACTGGTATGTTGGAAGAACGGACGACCTTATCAAGGCTTCGGGTTATCGTATAGGACCTTTCGAGATAGAGAGTATCCTTATGGAACACCCTTCTGTACTTGAGTGCGCTATCACGGCGGCTGATGACGCTATCAGAGGCAAGGTAGTTAAGGCTACTATCGTGCTTGCAAAGGGCTACACTGCTTCTCCTGAGCTTGCTAAGGAGCTTCAGAACTATGTTAAGCAATCAACTGCGCCTTACAAGTATCCTAGAATAGTTGAGTTCGTGGACGAGCTGCCTAAGACTATCAGCGGTAAGATACGCCGTGTTGAGATAAGAGAGAATGACAGCAAGAAGAATGGGTAATTGATTTAGATATGATAAAAGCACAATGCTCTTGGTGGGTGTTGTGCTTTTTGTTTGTTGCTTCGCCCCTACGGAATTTTGCAGGATATTTTATTTTGCAATTTTCAACATTTTATATTTTTTTGTAAAAGTATTGACAAATATTTGGCTTTATGGTATTATATAATATTACCATGATATATTGGGAATTATAGAGAATCGGGAGAGGTGCTTTTTATGAAGAATGGTATGAAGAAAACGGCGGCTGTTGTTATGGCGGCAATGCTTATGGGCACGGGGGCTGTTGTACCTGCGGCGGAGGATATGTGGATATTCTCACAGACGGCTATCGTTGCGGAAGCGGCGAGTGTTGGCAAGGTAACGGGGCTTAAATCTAAGACGCTTTCAAACAGTGAGATACAGCTCAAATGGAGCAAGGTAAAGGGTGCGAGCGGTTACACTGTTTATATGCGAAAAAACGGCAAGTACAACAAGCTTGGGGATTGCAAGGGTACGAGCTACACAGTTAAGAAGCTGCCTAATGCAACGAGAGAAAATTTTAAAGTAAGGGCATACAAGACTGTAAAGGGCAAGAAAGTTTACGGAGAATATTCCGCAAACTGGAACACGGCGACCAATCCGCAGGCTTGCAAGGGGCTAAAGGTAAGCAGTGTTGGCACTGACAGCGTTAAGCTTTCTTGGACGAAGATAGGCTGTACAAATTACCGCATTTATCAGAACATAAAAGGCGAATGGAAAGAGATAGGCAAGACCACAGGGACAAGCTACACTGTGAAGAAGCTTGCGCCTGCGACAAAGTATCAGTTCAAGATAAGGGCTTGCAAGCAGGACGACAAAAAGACGAGCAATAATCACTATGGCAAGTATTCGGGGATCGTGACGGCGACAACTAAGAAGAGTGACAAAATCACGCAGGCAGATATTGATGCTATGAAGGCAGAACTTACAGCATATTCAAGAGAAAAAGCGGAGTATATAAGAGAAAATTATAAAAATTTTGACGGATATGGTGAAATGTACAATACCTTAGACGAATTTTTCGACTATTATGCAGAAGATTGTACACCCGAAGGGGCAAGTTATGATGCAGTATATGTAATTCCGTATACGCAAGAAACTCTTAACGATACTATTGACCTATATAAGAGAAAACTTGATTACCTGTATCAAAAGAGAGACGATGTATACTATGTTATATATATAGAAAACTGCCCGAACGGTCATAGGGTAAATTCCAATCCTTGTTGGGCAACATATTTCCTATATTAAAAGCGGACACATATAGCACAATTTCGCTCAAATGTGTTGACTTTTTTACACTGTGGGTGTATAATAAAACTGAAAATAGATAAGAAAATGTACAATGCTCTTATGGGTGTTGTGCATTTTTTGTATCATATGGTTATCCTAATTGTGAGGTGAATGTTTTGCAGGCGGTTTATGAATATCCTCCGAAGCTGTCAAGGGCGGAGAGGCAGGTCAAGGCGGCACATGATATTGAAGAACACAGGAAAATGCAGAGGAATATGTATAAGAATATCCTGCTTGGGGTCGTTATCATCATAATTGGTGCGGTGTTTGCAAGTGCGGTCTTTGCAAAGGTTCTGCTTATACTGCTGGGGGCTTGCAATTGTTCTGTGGGCGGGCTTATGTACTGGTATTACTCGCTTTCACGGGACGTCGATGTTTACACAAGGATATACGAAGACCACATTGAACACTCTCAGCGTATGGGGCTTTCTAAAAGCTATCTGCACATATGCCTTTACTATGAGGAGGTAGAGAAGTCTTATCAGACAAACAAGGGAAGACTCGTTTGCGTTCTGAAAAATGTGGAGAAGTCAAGCTTTGTGGTAAAGGACAAAGAGGGCAGGGAGAAAGCTTTTGTGCCTGAGGACGGTATGATAGCTCTGAGCTTTCAGGACACTAAGGGCAAGCTTGTGCTTATCAATGACTTTTATGAGAAGATTGGTTATCCACACAAGGAATACAACAAGATAGAGGACGAGGAGGACGATTATTACTCCGAGGAGGATATGAAGTGGGACAGGCTTCATAAGCATGGGCTGTAGTTGTAAACTTTTTGTTAATGTAGGTTTGTCAATCATATTGGACACTATTATTAAGAAATTCGATAGG
>ERZ1106939.2723-NODE-2723-length-10459-cov-20.272299_pt1 | contig 10459 bp, 12 predicted proteins | sample MGYA00403669_ERZ1106939 | MGnify/ENA primary metagenome ERZ1106939 (study PRJEB35170, sample SAMEA104062447) | human gut metagenome | biome: human gut; feature: human-associated habitat; material: faeces | place: Denmark | collected 2012-09-28 ...
CGGGGTGCGGGGTATAAAATAAGCCCGCCTCCTCCGGGCGGGCAGGTCGGATATGGAATTGTGTTGCATCTTTCAAGGTTAAGATCTCCTTTCGGTGTAGAATTTGGCTTTACACATTACTGGGGGATATGCTATGATGTGGCTGACAAATCGAAATTTGGTCAAGGAGTGTGATTGTATGAAAAAGAAAACATTATCAGTTCTTTTATTTGTGATTACTTTTATTGCTACCTACACCATTCTTTGTTTTGCCCTGCCAGGTGCAAAGATGGCATTAGGGACTACAACCCTTGATCGCATCTGGGTAGCAATTACTTGTATGGCATTGTTCAAAGTAGTTGTATCCTTGGCGGTTGCATCTATTGTTGGAGTGCTCCCGATGATTGTTGGTAAAAGAGAATAACATACTTCAATTTGGAAATTCCAGTTTATCTGCCTATCAAGCGGCTCGTTCCATTTGGATCGAGCCGCTTTCGCTTACATCATCCTCTGCCCTTGCCGCTGTACCGGGAAGGGCGGCTCCAAACGCCGCAGCAGGCCGAACTCTGTTTTTGCCACACAGTCGTTTTCCATGCAGTCCTGACCGTATTTCTTAAAATCCATGTAGCCGTCCAGCTCATAGATGGCCTCATCGTCCAGCCCCAGCGTTTCCTGCAATCGCTGCTGCCCATAACCGTAGGCACCCTCCGTGATGCGCTGGTAGTTATCCAGATTTCGCAGGAGTTCACAGGCTCCGCGCAGCGTATCCGGCCGCTCGGCCTCCAGCACGGCGGCGTAGGTCAGAAGCAGCCCGTCCTGCTGCCAGATGTCCTCCAAGGCTTCGGCAAAATCGTTGTAATCCTCCACGGCGGGGCAATCCGTATCGCGGATCAGTTCCCCGATGTATGGCACCTTGAAGCGAATATCACAGAGCAGGGCGTCCGCGAAAACATCAATATCGAGGTAAGCCTTCACAGCGTCGAGGTATTCCTCATCAGCGGGGAGGACGAGGGTGTAGTCCGGCTTTCCATCGACGCGCAGCGTCATGCGGAGCATTTCATCCCTGCTCTCATCCCGCCAAGGCTCTGCCGGCGAAAGATAGCTGCGGTCGATCCCCATATCCGGTGTCAGCAAACTGCGGGCGTTGGGGACAAAGGCACTGTACCGGGCATAGTTGTGCCCCTGCGGGTCAACAAGGAAACCGTCCTTTCCCTCCGCATCGAGGATGAGCAGACAGTGTCTGGCCTGCTCATCGTGCCGGATGGCATTTTTGTTCTCTGCGATGAAATCATAATCAGCCAGCAGTGCGCGGCTGAACTGCTGGAATCGCTGGGAGGGTAACTCGATTACCTTATCTACACTGCATGCTTCGCCTTCATACTCGGACTGTTTCCGCCTGAGTTCTGCTTGAATAATCACATCATCCCTCCCATCTCCATGTGGCTGCTCTGGCTTCCGTTCATCACTTCCTCCATGCTGATATAGCCTTTATAGGCGATGTAACCCCGGTCGGTGAACATCCCGTCCTCCGCGTTCATGCGCTCCGTGCCATACTTTTCATAGTCATAAAAAGCGTCGAGATTTTCGTCATAGTCGAAATGACCGGACTGCTGGATCATGTACTTGCCGTATTCCTGCGGCGTATGTGCACCGGGAGCGAGGTCAAAGAGGTCGAGGCTTTCCGCAAGATTTTTGATCTGTGCCGCGGACTTTGGCTCTGCCAGCATGACCACAGCGCCCAGCTTTTCCATATCCGCTTTTGACAACCCATCCGTCGCCTCTGCCAGTTCGTTGAGATCGGAGAGAGCTTCGTGCTCCATATCCAGAAGAACATCCACCTCATTGGGGAATTGGCTGTCCTCCAGCCGCAGGCGGACATCGGCGGGATCTGTGATACCCCCGCGAAGGAGGGCGCGGTCAATCTCCTCCTGCACCATGGGGAGGAACAGCCATGTGATATGCTCCGTATCCTCCGGTTCGGCTTTAGAGGTCACCGCAACGGTGATGACATTCGGCTTGTAGTAATAGCAGGGGAAGAACCGACCGTCGTAGACCTGCTCTAACTTCATGCCGTTGTCATAGACCACGCCGTATGGTGTCACCGTGCCGCTACCGTTTTCGATGAGCTGCCATGCGGTTTCCTCACCATCCAGTTTGTTCAGCTCATCCACGCTTGCGCTGCCGCCATGCAGGTTCATGTAGTGGTCGCGGCCAACAGCGGCGAGGTCGGAAAAGTCGGTAATGACCGTGGCCTGCTGGCAGCAGAAGGTCAGGTTGATGAGATCCTTCAGCTCAAAAAGCTCCAGCTTGTGGGCCATCGCCTGAAACTGTGCGGCCTCGCCGGTGTCAAAGCTGTCCAGCCTCTTGGCGAGGTAGTTCAGCTCCTCCACGTTGACCGTGAGCATTTCCGTGCGCTTGAGGACGGTGTAGAAGCTGTCAATCTTCGTCACCTTGCAGTCCGCCTTGACCGCGTCGCCGATCTCCAGCGCCGCCAGCAGTTCCATGCAGTGTGCGTACTGGTCATGCGGAACGGGAAACGGGATGGTCGCCACGCCGTATTCCGGGTGGTTAGGATTACTCAGAACTGCACTCATCATGATCGTTGTCCTCCTTTTTTTCGTTGATCTCGTTCATTCGGCTCCGCAGGCAGGTCCCATCCGCACCCCAGCAGAGAAAACCGTGGCGGGGGTAAGGGCAGTCCTTGCAATCCGGGGAATGGCTGCAAACAGGCTCCGGCAGCGGCTCCTGCTGGAAGCCGGGGATATGCGGGAGAATGAGTCTGAATTGAATCGTGCCGTAAATTTCCATCATCTTTTCCTCCTGTTAAAATAAAAAGGCCGAGCAGAAATGCTCGGCCCGCGTGGATACCTATTTCATTGTCATGGTGCTCTGTTCCGGCGCATCCCGCTGCCGCGGCACATTCGGGGGCAGCAGTCCACCGACCTGTTTCATGAGTTCTGCCAGTTCCTGATCCCGCCCGAAGGAAAGCGTTTCATCCTGTTCACGGACGAACCTTAGCGCGCAGTAGATCTCTGCAAGCTGCTCCGGCTCAAAAAGAGCGTCTTTTTGAACAAGATTTCCGCGGACGGTGAAGTCCCGCTTGGCGGCATCGTAGTCCTCCTGAAAATAATGTCCGTGATGGACGCCTTTGCGGTCGAAGTCCCACTCCCAAGTCACGAATTGCACGCCGCGTTCGGTGGGGTGGCCCGCCAGCACTGCGTCACCGAAGTCAGCAAGGATGCGGTAGTCACCAGTGAGATCGGTCGCCTTGAGCTGAGGTGCGTATTCCAGAATCGCCATGTATTCCGAAGTCATTTTAGCGGTGTCGATCACCGCCTGCAAAGCGTCCTGCGCCCGGATACTGTCCATGTTCTCCTGGCGGTATACAGCACGCTGCCCTTGCCGGAAATGCGGCAGAGGCGCCCTTTTTCCCAGCGGACGGGTAGGTGGTGATCTTCGATCGGTTCTACCGTAAAACCGTTCTGCCGCAGCCGAATGGCGGTTTCTTCAAGGAAACGGAGCTGCGCGGTTCCGCTCTGATCGTTCATTGTAAAGTCCTCCTCGTAAGCAAAAAAATAAGCCGGAGCATCCTAAAAATGCTCCGGCCGGTTGATAGATTAAGTTGTGAAATGAAAAAGGGCACCTATTTGATGGCTTCGACGAAACCAACAAACAGACGCCTGAAAGATCGTATGAAATTTTGAGGAAAGAACGCTCTAATTTGCGCCCGCAAAAAGGGCGCTTCTTTGAATTCTGCCCTTGAAATCGCAAAAGGGGGAGTTCAAATCTCCCCGGTTACCAAAATAACGCGAAAATATCTTTTTTTCTGAGTGCGGAATTTGAAATAAAAAAAGGCGGCAACCCTTTGGTATTCTAAGCGTTTCGCTTAAAATATCCGAATTGTTGCCACCTTATGGTGGAGGCGGCGGGAGTCGAACCCGCGTCCGAAAGCGCTTGAACAGGACTTTCTCCGGGCGCAGTCAGGATCTAAGCATTCCCTCCGCGTAAGGACACCTGACAGACCTTACGTTTCAGTAGAGTCATGATGCGTGGGCGGGTCAACTCTTTCCCGCCTCACGGACGCCGCGTTCACGACGCCTTCCCCGGCCCGCGGCCGCTCCGGTTCAGACGGCTGCCTTAATTAGGCAGCGACAGCAACAGTGTTGTTGTTCTTTAATTTATAAGTTGCCCGTTTTATGGAGGCCAGGCGCCTCCGCCCGCTTATCCTGCCTCCACACCCCCGTCGAAACCGGTACGCCCCCGTGTGAGCGGTGTGAACGGCGTTCCCTTCACACCGCGAACGGGATGCTTGCTTCTTTAGGTCTGCGAAAGCAAATGAAAAATGTCTTAGTGCTTCTCCGGCGCGGGATACTCCACGCCCTGCGTGTCCACGCGAATGGACTTGATGGTCTGCGGCTTCTTCGGCTTATCCGTGAACATATCGCGGTTGACGCGGGAGATGTCCACCGCAGCCTGCGCGTTGTCCGTGATCTTGCCGAACGCGGCATACTGCCCGTCGAGGTGCGGCGCATCCGCGACCATGATGAAGAACTGGCTGCCGGCGCTGTTGGGCGCCATCGTGCGCGCCATCGAGAGCACGCCCAGCGTATGCTTGAGGTCGTTCTTGTGACCGTTGGCGGAAAATTCGCCGTCGATCTCATAGCCCGGGCCGCCCATGCCGTTGCCCTGCGGGCAGCCGCCCTGGATCATGAAGCCGGGGATGACGCGGTGGAAAATAAGGCCGTCGTAAAAGCCGGAGTTTGCCAGCTCGATGAAGTTATTGACGGTGTTGGGGGCCAGCTCGGGATAGAGCTCGCCGGTCATCACCGCGCCGCTCTCCATCTCGATGGTCACAATGGGATAGGACATATTCGTTCTCCTTGTCTCGCGCCGCGGCGCGTTCGGTTTTTTATTTCACGAGCAGGCCGACGCCGTGCTCGCTGAGATACTGCAATAGGATGGCGCTGTTTTCCTGATTGTCCTCAAAGCGGGCAAGCGTCCGGCCATCCTGTCCGACCAGCCTGCGGCCGTTCGTCCCGATGGTCATGCCCGCAATGTCCGCCAGGCGGAAGGCGCGGGACCTGCCGAAGGTCGGCAGGTAGCTGAACACGCCGCCCTCGACCACCAGCCTGCGCCGGACATGAAAGATTAGGAACACGCCGAACACCGCAAAAACGAGCGCGAAAGCGGAAAAGCCCACCGTCTCGGCAAGCGACCAGCCCTCTGGCTCGTCGATCGAGCTGCCGATCACACCGGCAAGCAGGGCGGTAAAGAAAACGGCGATCAGCACACCCACGATACGCACCGTCACCCTGACCCACTTCTTATCCCGCACGGTGAAGCTCTGCGGCACGGCAAAGCCCGCCGCGGCGTTCGCCTGCGCCGTCTGCGCGGCGGAGGAAGCCAGCCCGTTCTGCGCGGTGTGCGCGGCCATCTGCGCCGCGCGCTCCGGATCGGTGTAGGCGAGGACCTTCTGCTTCACGCACACCACGCCCAGCACGCCGATGACCATGCCCATGAGCATGGACGGCGCCATGATGCCCCAGTTCTCCGGCATGAGAATGGATTCCCACGCCAGCTGCGCGACCGGGATGCCGTACCACGCAGCGTCCGCCTGCCATTCGGGATCGGAGCAGAGGACGTACATCCACGAGGCGATCTCCGCGGCAAAGAGCGCGAGGAGCGAGCAGACGATCACCGTCGCCATGGCAAAGCGTGTGGAGCGGCGGCCCTTGAACAGGCGGTAGCCCCAGCAGGCTGCGACGCCCACCAGGAAGCCCAGCCAGCCGACGAAGAAGTCGGCAAAGGTGCTCGTCAGGAACCAGGGGACCGCGCCCACGAGCGCGCCGAACAGCGCGCCGAGGATGCCGGTCAGGGCGCTGCCGCGCGGCGGCTCCTCGAGCTCGCAGGACACGGCAGCCTTCGGCTGCGCGTCCGCTGGAATAAAATCGGCGGGGTCAAAGCGGCCGTTTTCTCTCTCTTCGTTCATCGCTTCGCTTCTCCTTTTTCAGCGGTAGTCTTTCATGTGGCGGTCGATCTCGCGCTTCGCGTCGCGCTGCGCGGATGCCTCGCGCTTGTCGTAGTTCTTCTTGCCCTTGCACACGCCCAGCTCGACCTTCACGCGCGCGTCCTTGAAATAGACCGAGAGCGGGATGAGGGCGTAGCCGTCCTGCTTGACGAGCGCATGGAGCTTGTTGATCTCACGCTTGTGCAGCAGCAGCCTCTTGGGGCGGTCGGGATCGTGGTTGAAGATGTTGCCCTTGTCATAGGGCGAGATGTGCATGGAGTAGACCATGGCCTCGCCGTTTTTCACGACGCAGTAGCTGTCCTTGAGGTTGAGCGTTCCGGCGCGGATGGACTTGACCTCCGTCCCGCGAAGCTCGATACCGGCCTCGAGACGGTCCTCCACGAAGTAGTCGTGATAGGCCTTGCGGTTCTGCGCCGCGATCTTGATTCCCTTTTTCTCCACGGCACAGTGCCCCCTCTCCTTCAAAGCGGATTTCAGTATAGCATGATTCTGCCCAACGTACAAGGGCTGTAATCAAAATGTAATAATTTTGATTTCTCTGTTGAAATTCCCGGTGCTTTATGGTGTAATATAAGGTGGTTTTTTACCTGTTTTAAGAGGTGATCCGTCATCGGCGATTTTGTCCATATCCGCGTCAGCGCGCCGCTGCTGCGTGCGCTGACGCTGCTTCTGATAAGCTTTGCCTGCCTTTCCGTGCTGACAGCCCCGGCCGCTCCGCCGGTCACCGAAGAGAAGGCCCGGCCCGCGGGTGAGCTGAGCGCGGAGGAGATCCTGGCCTCCTCCCGCACCGTCATGCACGGGCTCGGCCAGCTGAGCGGGACCTCCGTGCTCAACTGCCGCGAAGGCTTCGATCGCTACTACGCGCGCGGGGCGCGGGTATTCGAGGTCGATCTGCGCATGACGAGCGACGGGCAGGTCGTCCTGCGGCACGACTGGCGCGGCGGCTGGCAGGAGGGGATCAGCGAGCTGTCGATCCCCACGCGCGATGCGTTTCTCGCCGCGCCCCTTCTGGAAAGGTACACGCCCATGAGCTTCCGCGACCTGCTGCTCCTGATGGAGGAGTATCCGGATATCTGTATCGTCACCGACACCAAATTTACGGACGCCGAGGTCGTGACCGCGCAGTTCACCGCCATGCTGAACGACGCGCACGAGCTGGGGCTCTCGTATCTCTTTGACCGTATGGTCATTCAGGTCTATAGCCCGCTGATGTTCCGTGTGGTCGATCATCTCGGGCATTTCCCGCATTACATCTATACGTTCTACGCCGAGGGCTTCAACGGCACCGAGGAGGCCCTCCGCGAGCGGCTGACCTTCTGCCGGAAAAACGGCATCGAAGGCGTGACCATGTGGAGCTGGCTGTGGCGGCCGTCCTACGCCGTCATCGCGGAGAACAGCGGCGTGCGCTGCTATGTCCATACAGTAAACGACAGAGAAACGGCCGAAGCCCTGCTGCAAAGCGGAGTAAGCGCTGTTTACACCGACTATCTGGTGCTTCATGAGGATTAAGGAGTGATATCCATGGAATTAAAAGAAACCTTTGTCAGCCGTCAGGAAATTTTCCACGGGCGCATCGTCGACCTGCGCGTGGACACCGTGCGTCTGCCCAACGGCCATCTCACCACGCGCGAGGTGATCGACCATCCCGGCGGCGTCGCCGTCGTCGCCATCGACGAGAACGACAACGTGCTGACCGTGAAGCAGTACCGCTATGCGTTCCAGACCGTGCTCGAGGAGATCCCCGCCGGCAAGCTCGAGCGCGGGGAGGACCCCGCCGCCGCCGCGCGGCGCGAGCTGAGCGAGGAAACGGGCGCGAGCTGCGAGACGCTCACCCCCCTCGGCGAGATCCTCGCCTCCCCCGGCGGCTTCACGGAGGTACTGCACCTTTACATGGCCACGGGCCTGACCTTCGGCTCCCAGCACCCGGATGAGGACGAGTTCATCAACTTCGAGCGCGTCCCCTTCGATGCGCTGCTCGACCGCTGCCTCTCCGGCGACCTCCGCGACGGCAAGACGGTCGCGGGCGTGCTGAAGGTCTACGCCCTGCGCACACGCAAAAAGGAGGAGAAATGAGCATGGAGCCGAAAAAAACCGTCCTCATCGTCGAGGACGAGATGAACATCGTGGACATCGTCCGCTTCAACCTCCAGCGCGAGGGCTACGCCACGCTCGAGGCCTACGACGGCGAGGCGGGTCTCGCGCTCGCGCGCGAGAAAAAGCCCGACCTCATCCTGCTCGACGTGATGATGCCGAAGATGATGGGCTTTGACGTCTGCCGCGCCCTGCGCGCCGAGGGCGACAACGTGCCCGTCATCATCCTCACCGCCCGCGAGGAGGAGGAGGACAAGATCCTCGGTCTGGAGATCGGCGCGGACGACTACATCACCAAGCCCTTTTCCATGCGCGAGCTGATGGCCCGCGTGAAGGCGAACATCCGCCGCACGGCGATGGTCTCCGGCACAGCCGCCGAGAGCGGCATGAGCGCGGGCGGCGCGCTGACGATCAACACCGAGAATTTTCAGGTCTACAAAAGCGGCCGCCCCATCGAGCTGACACAGCGTGAGTACGAGCTGCTCACCTTCCTCGCCAGCCACCCCGACAAGGTCTTTTCCCGCGTGGATCTGATGGAGCAGGTATGGAACTACGGCTACGTCGGCGACGATGTGCGCACGGTGGACGTCACCGTCCGCCGTCTGCGCGAGAAGATCGAGGACGATCCCGCCTCGCCGCGCTACATCCTCACCCGCCGCGGCGTGGGCTACTATTATTCCACGCTGTGATCTTCCCCGTCCGGACAGAAGGGAGGCTTTGCCGTGTTCCGCTCGCTGCACATGAAATTAGTGCTCATCATGCTGCTGCTCATCACCTCGCTCATGGCGGTGGTAGGCGCGTTCCTGATGACCAGCGTGACCAACTTCTACATTGACGACTTCTACTCACAGATGGGCGAGACCTTCGGCGAGAGCAACGCCGACTTCGTCAACTCCCTGCGCGCCGAGGCCGCGCAGGAAGGCGGCGTGGCGGTCATGCAGTCCATGCTCGAGACCTATTCCGGTGCGCTCGGCATCGACTCGCGCAGCCGCAACTACTACATTCTCGACGCCGCGAGCGGCGAATGCCTCGCCGCGAGCGACGAGCTCGGCGGCGAAAAGCTCGAGCAGACCGCGAATCTCCTCACCGCCCGCAACGGACAGGTCGGCGACGAGAGCGACATCGCGGCCGGCTACATGGACGTTGCCATCCCCATCTCCGGCGGCGACAACAGCTATATCATCTACATCCGCGACAACCGCAGCACGGTCTCCAGCCTCAACAGCGAGCTGCTCATCATCATTCTGCAGGCGCTGCTCGTGGGTCTTCTGATCTCCGTGCTTCTGAGCTTCCTGCTGAGCAAGACGATGATCAATCCCATCGAAAAGCTGACCGAGGGCGCCGAGCGCGTGGCAAGCGGCGACTTCAGCGAAAAGCTCGAGGTCGACTCCACCGACGAGATCGGCATCCTCACCACCACGTTCAACGACATGGCAAGCGTGCTGCACTCCACGCTCGAGGCGGTGGAGGACGAGCGCAACAAGCTCGACACGCTCTTTCTCCACATGACCGACGGCGTGGTCGCCTACGACCGCGACGGCGCGCTCATCCACTGCAACCCCGCCGCGAGCGAGCTTTTGGAGCGCAGCGCGGACGAGTGCGTCTACGCCGACCTCTTCGAGCCGCTGTGCCCCTTTGAAAAGGTGATGGCCATGCAGCGCAGCGACTTTGTCGCCTCCGAGCTGACGGTCGGCGAGCGCACGGTCGAGCTGTACTTCGCGCCCTTTTCCGATGAAGAGCGCGGCGGCGTGCTCGTCGTGCTCCATGACGTCACGCAGCAGCGCAAGGCCGAGGAGCGCCGCCGCGAGTTCGTGGCGAACGTCTCCCACGAGCTGCGCACCCCGCTCACGAATATCCGCTCCTACGCCGAGACCATCCGCGACGCGGGCGACGAGCTGCCGCGCGAGCTGGAAAACAGCTTCCTCGACATCGTCATCAACGAGTCCGACCGCATGACCCACATCGTGCAGGACCTGCTCACGCTCTCGCGGCTCGACAGCGGGCGAAGCGAGATGAACATGGCGCGCTTCGACTTCGGCGCGGCCATCGACTCCGTGCTGCGCTCCATCGAGCTGGAGGCGCGCCGCCACGGCCACGAGCTGACGCACGACTACCATGACCTCCCCATGATCATGGGCGACCGCGGGCGCATCGAGCAGGTCATGCTCAACGTGCTCGGCAACGCCGTGAAGTACACGCCCGACGGCGGCCACATCCGCGTCACCGCCGGCACCGTGGGCGAGAGGGTCTGGATGGAGGTCGCGGACGACGGCATCGGCATCCCGAAGGCCGACCGCAGCCGCATCTTCGAGCGCTTCTACCGCGTCGATAAGGCGCGCTCGCGCGAATCCGGCGGCACGG
>ERZ1106939.2734-NODE-2734-length-10393-cov-4.633391_pt1 | contig 10393 bp, 10 predicted proteins | sample MGYA00403669_ERZ1106939 | MGnify/ENA primary metagenome ERZ1106939 (study PRJEB35170, sample SAMEA104062447) | human gut metagenome | biome: human gut; feature: human-associated habitat; material: faeces | place: Denmark | collected 2012-09-28 ...
TCCGATCTCCCGGAGCATTTAAACTTGGCTCCATGATTTTAAATGCCGTATTGTTTGTCGTCTTTTTGGGGCTTGCAAAATTTTCATTCATCGAAAATCCCCCAAAGGGCGGGGGAGCTTGGAAAGAGGAGCTTTCAAAAGTCGAATTTGTAGGGATATTGCGCAAATCGATAAGGGCGCACTACCCGCATTTTAAGCGCAATGCGGTGGTCGCCGTACTGGTTTTTGCGGCAATCGCGCTCGTCGCGGGCGCATAGGCTGTGCGGGATTTTTTTAGTAAAAATACGCGCGGGATATTGAGACCGGCGCGTTTTTTTTGCTTTGTAGGCGTTTTGGCCGAGAGCGCAAAAATTTTAAGATTTGCCGCCCAGATTTGCATAAAGATGTACGCATATTTCTTTTTCCGATTTAATTCGGCGCGCTGTATGGTTTTGCAAAAGTCTAAGCTACAAGAAAATATTAATTTTTTCGCCGTTCCCGTACTTCGCGCAGAAAATTTTTGCAATTTATTAAAAATGGCGGCTTTAAAATGCGCAATTATTTATGCCGGGAGGCTCACTGAAACTAATGAGAGACGATAAATCCATAAAAGTATTGACAAAATTTCCGCCCAGTGCGGTAATCAACGCAATTTTTTAAAAAAAAGGTTGTTATTATGATAAAGAAAATATGGAATAAAATAACTACTTTTTTAAGTGGTTATTATTCAGAACATAAAGACGATATTATTATTGGTTTCGTCATTGCTACTGTCGTAGGTATTTTATTTAAAGCTACTGTTGCTACTTGGTTTATGAGTTTATGGATTACATTAGCTTATCAAATCATTACTTGTGGTATTCAAGCTGCAAGAAAGAAAGCAATAACTGGTCTTAAAATTCATCCTATTATTATTAACTTTGTAGTTGGAGTATTTATTTCGTTATTGTTCTTGGTATGGCAGTAATTAATCTTCGAAATGTTGTAGCGCTCGGTGTACTTGAAGATGGTGTATATCCGAGTGTTTATAATGGCCAAACCGGAGAATATATTGGTACAGTAGATGGTGAAGGTGCTGGTGTTAAAACAGTTCCTACATTATATATGTACTATCGAAAGAACGGCCACCTATATTTATATAGGACAAAAGAGAGGATTGAAATAGACTTAACTAATGTAACTGCTTACGATAATAGTGCTCTATTTAAGCTAACTGAAAAATCTGATATTAGTTCTGCAAAGATTACAGAGTTTGAATCTCGAAATATTGATGTAGGACATTATGAATATAAAGTTCCGTGGGTTAAATCAACTCAACAATATCTTTATATACTTGTACCGATTGTTCGTTCTATACATACAATTACAGTACAAGGTATTATAAGTAATCAGATATTCACTCTTACTGGTATTTATGTTCACGAGGGTAAATCTTGGTGGATTTATCGGACGAATGTAAAGACCAATTTTGATTTTAATGATGCTGTTAATGAGATTCTTGATGTTCAAGTATATGTTCGTGAGCTTACAGCTGAGGACTTAAATCCTGTTGAACAACTTACAAAACTTTTATTTGAACATATTAATAATAAGTTTAATCCTCATGAGGTAACAAAAGAACAAGTTGGTCTTGGCAATGTTGATAACACTGCCGATATAGATAAACCTGTATCTCGACCTCAAAAAGAGTATATTGATGCTCTTGAAAATAGGGTTAGAGGTTGGTTCAAACAGTTGAATGTTTGGATTAACAATCATGTTACTGAAGTTAATAAAAAGTTTCAAGATGTTTGGGCTGCTATAAACAAGAAACTTGATAAAGAAGATTACGAGAATGACAAAGATAATTTCAATGCTCATATTCGTAATTATGATAATCCTCATAGAGTTACTGCCGCACAAGTTGGTTTACCAACAGCGGCAAGTGATATTGAGAAATTAAAACAAAAAGCTCAAGAACTTCAAGGTTTGCTTATTAATAAGCAAGATAAAACTTCTGAAGAACTTGTTACTGATAACAAACGTATTGTAGATGCTATTAATGAGATTTATGGTATTGTTGTAGAACATAATAATCATGTTCGTAGCAACAGTATTAATCAAATTGAAGTTACAAGTGAGATTCCTACTACGTTTGAAGATGGTACACTTTGGATTCGTATTCCTCGAAATGAAGAAGATTATATAACAATTAAAATTGAAGCTGTTCCAGTTGATTCTACTATACGAATGATTAATTCGGAAGGTAAAGAATCAGCAGGTATTGGTAGTGCAAGTCTTGAATGTTTAATTCAAAGTCGTTTACATTATATTGTAGAAAAAGAGAATTACATTACAAAAGATGTTTATGTCGATGTAGGTGTTGAAGATACGACAATTAACGTTGTTCTTACACCTAAAACTAAAAAGACATTAACTGTAAATGCAACTCCTGATAATGCTTTAATTATATTTACTGATAAATCTTCTAATGTAGTTATTGCTCAAGGTACTGGTACTCTTACATATGAAACTTATGACCCGCGTGATATTTTAATTCAGGTTAGTGCAAGTGGATATGAAACTTACGAAGAGCGTATTACGTTAGATGAGAATATAATTCGTGATATTACTCTTACAGCTCTACCGGTTGAACAAGGTGCTGTAAGTCTTACGGTAGTTGATAGCGAAACAAAGGCCAAAATAGCCGCATATGTCTATGATAAGGACACGGGTGGTATATTAGGTCAAGTAACAAAAGATACGCCGCTACAACTCACCGGAGATGTCAATACGAGCCGAATTTTGAGGTTTGTTTCGTCGGGTTATATAGAGGTTGAACAACTGGTAACTTATGCAATTCCTACCGCAGAAATTACTGTTGAAATGGATAAAGTTCCAGTTCAATCTGGTACTATCTATGCAACTGCTGTAAATACTGAATCTACTGCTTTAGACGGTGTTACGTTTGAGTATAAACTCAGTACTGAAAGCGATTGGAAACCTCTTAATAATGATGAATCGACTGCTGGCAAATCTGAGGCTGTTACAGCTCCAGTTGGAACAAGTGTTGATTTCCGAGCTTCTAAAACTGGTTATATAACTAACACTGGAACTGGTACGATTAATTCTACTGGTGAACATAGTGTTACTATTGTACTTGAAGAGTTACCGCCTGAACCCGAAGAGGTTTCTGTAACCATCAAGGCTTATGAAATTTATGATAGTAATAAACTTTATTTAGCTGCTGATATTAAAGAAATATCAAGTACTGGAACTACTGTTGGTACAACCAGACCTGATGAACCTTTGGTAATCACAAAGAATAAAGATAGTGTTATAACTTATTATGCTTTACCGTTATCTTCTTATTGGTATAATATTGGTAGTGAAGAAGTAGTATTTGATACTGATAAAACAGTTGAGATATTATGTCTTCGTAATAATAACGGCCTTATTAAAGTTCGTACACGGGATACTTTAACTGGTCGCATGATTAGTGATACCATTTATGATGAAACTGGTAAAAAAATAGGTAACTGTGATTCATCAGAAGATGGTTATGTTAGTGAAGCTAATCCGATTGGTTTCGAACGTAATTATAAGACTTTAGGTGATACTCGTTATGAAGCTACTGAACCTGCATTGTTTATTGCAGCTAAACCTTCTGAAGCTGTTGTCAATTATATTGATTTACATCCGAAAGAAGGTCAAGATTATATAGCTCTTAAATTTGTAGATTCTGTTACTAAAGTTCCTATTACCTCAGGTATTAGTTGTCGGTTTACTTCTACTGTTAAAACTATTGTTACTGATTATCAAGGTATAGCTCATATTAGTGGTACTTATGATTCAAAGGTTGTAATTTTGGTTAGACGTAATGGTTACGTTGAATACAATCAAAGTTATGATAATCTTGCAAATCATAGTGTTACAACTATTGAATTAGTACCTGAACCAGTATTTGAAAACGATGGTATTGATTATATGCAAATCGAAGGTGACGGTACTAAACATCCTATATTTAGGGTTGGTGATGTCGAATCTAATTAACGGTTTAATAATATGAAAGAATCAGTAATTCGCAAAGTATTTTGTGCCTTAAACTGGCCTCCGAAAACTGGTGTTTTTCAGAAGTTAATTACTTTTGTAGTTGAAGGTTTAGCCACTAAGGCTGAATCTTCAACTGTTCAACAATTACAAACAAAAGTAGAAACTCTTGAAAGTACTGTTAATACATTACAAGAAACTGTTACCACTTTGAGTGGTAAAGTAAGTACATTAGAGAGTAATTATACTTCTTTGGAAGGTCGTGTAACTGCTCTTGAAACACCGCAAAGTTAATATTAATCTACAACTATGGCACAACTTAATCTTCTTGAACGAGCTACAGAAGCTGTCGTAATGCTTAATGGTAATCGTCGGCAGGTTCTTGATATGTGGCTTAATGGTAAAAAAGTTTGGCCAATAGATGAACCTGTTGTAGAATTAGCTGTTGATAAAACTCTTGTTATTCTAAATAAAGATAATAATTATCATGATACCATAGCTGTTTTCGCAAGTGATACAGCTGAATGGGAATTTGGTAATTAGTTTGTTATTATAGTTAATCAACCAAAAAAAAAACAATGGCAACTATTCCGAGTTATTTATCTTGGGTTCCTAAAACTGGTACTGGAAATGCACAGATTAAGATTAATTCTGCGAAGCCTTATACTGGTCGTACAGATAGAAGCACTGCAATTTCCGGTAAGATTGTCGGAAAGACTAACGCAGTTACAGTCACGGTTCTTGAAAAAGCTGCTGACGAATTTATTACTCCCGATGGTTTAACTATTAATGTTGCTAAAGGTGGTGAAACAATTCATGTAACTGGTAAGTCTAACTCGAAACTTCTTACGTTTACATGGAAAACTAACTTCGGTATTGCAAATGTAACATCATTTAAGGTTAATAGTAGTACAACAGCTACATCTGGTACTGCTATTGCTGGTGACCCCGGTGCTACTGGAGAATATACTTATAATGTTACTGTTGTTGTACCGAAGAATGAAACTATCAAAGCTCGTTCTGCAACTCTTGAAATTAAGGGTGAAGGTTCGACTGTTGTTAAAACTATTACTATTACTCAGGCTCTTGGTGACAGCTATCTGTATCTCAATTCGCAGGGTACAACTACTGCAACTGTTACTATTCCGAAGGGTGGTGGTGAGCAGACTCTGAAGATTCTGTCGAATGACGAATGGACGTTTGAACCTGCTGAATAAATTAATTAATCATTTATGAGTGTTATCACTAATAAATGGAATGACGGGAGTGGAGATTCAATTAGTATTGAATCTCCCTCTTTTCAAGGAAATCAGACTGTTAAAATTTCATCACCTGTTCAAAAAGGTACTTCTAAGAGAAGTATGCAGTTTATTGGAAAGTGTAAAAAAGATTTCAGTAAACAAGTTATTCTTACTGTTGAACAAGAAGCATCTGTTTACACATATGATTTAATATTAAGTAGTGATAATACTGAAATTGCCGCAAAGGGTGGAACTGCAACTATTACAGCTGTACTTAAAACGTATCGTAATGGTAATTTAGTTAGTACAGATAATGTTACACCAGTTCTATCAGGAAGTGCTACTGGATTTTCTATATCTGGTGTTACTGTTACTGCAAGTAATCGAACTATTACCGCTGGTAATAAGAGAACTATTGTTGTAACTGGTAAATATTCAAATACATTTGATGGTCAAACAGTATCATCAACTATTACTATTTATCAAGAAGCCAATAAGGCTTCTTATGGTGCTTTAACAGGTGGTTCTGTTTTAGCATCTGATATTCATGCAAGTGGTGGAACTTCTTCGACCAGTATTTCTAATATGTCGCAAACAATTAGTTATACATCTGGTTCGACTCGTGCTGGTACAGTTACTTATTCAAAAACAAGTGAAATTACAGTTTCTTCTCTTGGAACCATAGTTAAGGCAAGAACTAAGGTTGGACAAGTTACTGTAACTTATACTGGTGAGGGTGGTGCAACTGCCAATAAAACCGTTGATATTTATCAATCTGAAAATAAAGTAACTAATAGTAATTACAATCCACGAATTACTGCGTATGGAACTCCTACTGTAAGTATCGGTAGTGGTTTGACAGCAGCTGGTGGTTCTGCGAGTGTAAGTGTTTCTGTTACTAATACTGAAACTTATAATGCTTTGTATAGTTCGGGTGCTATTGGCCCGAATCAAACACGAAGCGTTGGTGGTAGTTTATCAATTTCTATGACTGTTAATGGTAATAGTAGATTCAGTTTATCTGGAAATACGATTACTCATAATAGTATGGGAACTAATGAAACTACTGATACTATTACTATAAAAGCTGTAAATGACGGAGATAGTTCTAAATCAGCTACGGCTTCTAAGAGTATAACAAACAGTAAAACTGTTAAATCTACTTCTGGTGGTATTTATACATATGGTGATGTAATAGCTGGTACAGTAACAAATGGTATTATTCCTGCATCTGGAGGTTCTGCTACTGCAACTGCCGGAAATGGTAGTCAAACTTGGAATAAATCTGCTACAATTACTACTTATGAATATACATCTGGTGCTACAAAAAATGTTACTACTGAAGCTGCTTCAAGTGGAACTGCTAATGTTGTTCCGAATGTAGCTTCTATTACTGCTACTGCTTCTTCGAAGGGTACAACTGTTTCAGCTCAAACCACTGTTAAAAGTCAAGCTGTTACATGGTCTGCTAATGGTAAATCTGCCAGTGAAACTATGTATATTTATCAAGAAGCAAATGCTGTAATAGATGATAATTACGATGAGCATCTTAGTTCTTATGGTACTCCTGAAATGGTTATTATGGTTAATCTAATTACTGCTGCTGGAGGTACTGCACGTGCAGCTGGGGTAGTCAGAAATACTTATACTTATTATGATTTATATACATCTGGTAGTACAGTTCCTTATACAAGAACTAAAGCTGGTGTTTATAAAATCGAAATGATTAGTAATGGTAATAATAGATTTTCTATGGATGATACGTATTTGATTACACATTCATCTATGGGAGCTAATGTTACAACTGATACTGCTAAATTTAGATGTTATAATGAAAGTGATAGAACAAAATATGTAGATGACTCTATTTCTGTAAGTAATAGAATTGAATCATATAATTATGGTTCTTGGAATATTAGTATTTCTGCTAATCCTACTTCTCTTCCAGCAACCGGTGGTACTTCTACAATCACTTCAAGTTGTACTCGTTCTAAAACTCCTATTTATACATCAGGTTCAACTGGAACAGCAACAACTGAAAGTGCAACTCCTACATTAGCTTTAACAACTAATCCGGGAGGTTTTACATTAAGTGGTAATAAATTAACAGCAGCTAATAATCCTATTGGAGCAAAAACTGCTACTGTAACTGCAAGTTATTCTGGTGCTACTTCTAAGTCAGTTAGTGTTACACAAGCAGCTGGCCCGGATGGTATTGGGTATATGCAGATACAAGGTGATGGAACAAGTCATCCTATTTTTAGAGTAGGTGGTAATACAAGAAGTGTTGAACCTATGTCTATTAATGAAACCTCTGAAACTGCATCTGATGAAGATGTTAGTATATTTGCAAGTATTAAGAAATTTCTAACTAAATTTGTTTAAATTATGGCTAAAATAAATAAAGCAGCTCTCAAAGCATATTTTCAAACTGGAAAAATACCTACTCAATCTAACTTTGCTGATTTAATAGATAGTGTTATGAATATTCCCGATTTGGGGAGGGGGGATTCAACATTAGTTCTTGGTAATGGTGATAAAAACGGTGCTCCTTACGTAAATGGTTATAGATTTGTTAATAATAGGGATAGCAATACTTATTTAATTATTTCTTGTTGGGATAATGATTTAGGTGATAATGTTCCTGTTTTATTATTTTATTTTCCAACTAATAGTCCAAGTAAGTATTCTGATACAATAACTTATCACGTTTTAACAAGTAGTGAAGTTATGGATATGTATTCAGAATTAGGTGGGACTTTTAATGAAGCATCTGATGACCAAGTTGTTGCAGCTATTAAGTATTTGGCATTAAATTGGTTTAAAATATTTAATAGATATAATAATAATCCTCCTGCACCGAGAGTTGTAACATACAGTAGTGGTAGTGAATACACTACTTGGTATGTTTATCCTGCATTTTACAATAATAAATGGGTAATGGGTTATGCACTTGAATGTACTATCGAAGGTGGCGCTGGTAGTACATATCAACATTTGATGGTTCAAGGTAATAATGTTGTTGAATTTAGTTATCCAGATAATGTTATTGTTGATAGATTACGTAATGGCACTTGGAATAAAAAACTTCTTTAATCTCTAATTATTATTAGAGATTAAACTATTATACAAATTCATTTAATTTCTAATAATTTTAGAGAAATGACACTTGCACAAATTAAAGCTCTATTCAAAACTGGAGCTATTCCTACACAAGCTGACTTTGAAAATTTGATAGACAAAATCCCTAATAGTGACGAATCATATAGGGGGATAGTACATTAAGTTTTGTTGACCCCAGTCATGCTAAAGTACTTGGTTATAGATTTGTTACTATTGGTGATGAAAGTTCATATATATTTATAGGATTATATGATGCTGCTAAGGCAGCTTATATACCTTATATTATTATGAAATGTCTTACTGGTTCACCTTCAGAATATGGTAATACTCCACCTGTTAATTACACTATTCTTACATCTGAGTTAATGGCTAAAATGTACAAGGTACTTGGTGATATGCACTCAGCTACTGATGATGCTATTGTTAGCGCAATACCTTCACAGGCTGAATGGTGTACCGTTGGTTATAACATGTTGAGTACTACACATCGAATTGTTAAAAATCTTTTATCAGAAGAACATTTTTTTAGAACAATTGATGGTAATAATCAAATCTATTTTAGAGTGGTATATTCTGATTTGAGTTATAATGTACCAATAATAACAAACGCCATTAGAATAAATTTCTCTAATACTTGTACTGTATATAATTATAGTTTGAAAAATATTAATACTCCTTTTGATTTCAGTAAGTATAAGTTAGCGCTCAATAACATTATGAATAGCAATGATATTGACACTACCGTAATATTGAATTTTATCAATACTTATATGAAAGATATTAATCTTACAAATTAAAAGTTAAATCAAGTTTGACTTTTAGTTGTTATAAATAATTTACTTAATCTTAAATCAGGTACGAATTATGACAAATTTATTAATAATACAAAAATATTCAATTATATTATGGCAACTAAAAGTCAGCTTAAACAATATTTTGAAACAGGTAAAATACCTACACAAGCTCAATTCGGTGAACTTATAGATTCTATATTTAATATTATTGGTTCACCTGATGGTAGTTTGAATATAAATGGTGATGAAAATAACATTAAACTTTCTATAAAGAATTATAGAAGTTTACATGGTGTATATATGTCTCAATTATCTGTTAGTCTTCATTTATTTTTTAATAATGATATTAAAAATGGTACAAAACCAGTTCCAGTATTTATAATATTTAGTAGTGTAAATAATTTAATTAATTCTGCAAATGCTAATATTAAGTATGCTGTTCCGAATGTCACCTTACTTAAAAGTATGACAGATGATAATTTGGATTATCTCACTGCAAGTTTGGATGCTATCATTCAAAGATTTACTGCTCTTAAAATTACATATTATCCTTTAGTACCTAAAGAAGAAGAAGTAAAGAAACCTTCCATTGTAACAATTATGTATGTTAATTCTAATAATATCAGTTATGCATATAATTGCATTATGGGTATGCCGAATATGGATTCTATAGTACCAATTTGTATTCATTGTAGTATTGTACCAAAAGGTTCTGAAGATATTAATTATTCAGGTGTTATGAGTATTTTACAAAGAACTGTTTATAATAATACGACAATAGAATCTGAATGGAGAAAGATAATGGAGTTACGAGGTTATGAAGATGGTTTAGTTATTGATAATAGCGGAGTTGCTGAAAATTTTATGAATACTATATTTGTTAATTATTATAAACAAATTCAATTAAAATAAAATCATGATTAAAGTCTATTGTAAATTCCTACCGTTCAAAGGGTATTTATGTATGACGATATTATGGTGGTTAATCATACGAACTGAATACAAAAATAAAATTACTGAAACTGTTGAACGACATGAAACCGTTCATAGTTATCAGCAAATTACTCTTTTTATTACAAGTTTGTTGGTTAGTATTATATTAAGTCTTACTACAAGTTATTCTTGGTGGGCTTTGCTTGCTACTCCAATATTTCCTTTATTAGCTTATGTTGTTAGTTGGATAATTGAAATTATATTGCCTCCTTATAACCGAGCTTATAAAGATAT
>ERZ1106939.2736-NODE-2736-length-10378-cov-4.938487_pt1 | contig 10378 bp, 9 predicted proteins | sample MGYA00403669_ERZ1106939 | MGnify/ENA primary metagenome ERZ1106939 (study PRJEB35170, sample SAMEA104062447) | human gut metagenome | biome: human gut; feature: human-associated habitat; material: faeces | place: Denmark | collected 2012-09-28 ...
CTGCTGTCAAGGCGGGACTGCATATAAGGGAGAAGAATCCTGGATATACAGGAGATGAGGAGTTTAATTATTTCCTGTCAGTGTTGTTTCCTCATGACCAGCTTATGATCATGCCATATAACCGTGTGGTAAAGGATCTGAATGGCTACACAGAAGCTGAGTTTATGGCAGAGCTGGGAAAAGTATTTGACGTAACAGAGAGCGAGGTGCCTGTGGAGCCTGCTGTCAAGGGACAGATTGGTATGTATATGTCAGGAAGATGGTACAGGCTTGATGTGAAAGCTGGGGTAGTCCCGGGCGATGTTGTTGGAAGACTGGACGTATCAGTTCTTCAGGACAACGTATTGGCTCCGATACTCGGTATAGATGATCCGAGGACAAATCAGAGAATCATGTTTGTCGGCGGAATCAGAGGACTTTCTGAGCTTGAAAGACTGGTTGATGGAGACATGGCGGTGGCATTTTCAATGTATCCGACATCCATCACTGAACTTTTTGATATAGCGGATGCAGGATTGCTCATGCCGCCTAAGTCAACGTGGTTTGAGCCAAAGCTCAGAAGTGGAATTTTTATCCACGAACTGTAACAGGTATTTCAGGGGGGGATCTGTAAGCACTATATCCGGCACATCCTTTTGAATCTTCCCAAGTGCATCAGCTCCATTCCATGCTGTGCCGCACAGCTGTATATCATACTTATCCCATTGGATAAAATGTGCCATTCCCTCTCTCTCTATCTGCTCATCATCTACAATTAAAAGCTTATACATCTTGATCCCCCTTTGCCCTCTTGTGTAGTTTGATTGTAACATTAGTTCCTTTTCCCGACACACTGTCTATGTAAAAGATACTGTTCTCATCATCCATTTTAAGCCGCTCTGATATATTTTTCAGGCCTATTCCATGTCCCTTAGGCTTGAAAGTATAGCTTCTGACAGCTTCAAGCTCTTCCTCGCTCATTCCGACACCGTCATCTATTACTTCCATCACTATCGCATCAGCATTTTCCCTGACACTGACAGTTATGGTGCATATGTCCAGACTCACCTCTGCTCCATAGCTAATGGCATTTTCAACAAGAGGCTGTAAAATCATTCGCGGCATGATATATTTGTCAAGTGCACCCTCTGTAAATATCTCAAACTTTATTCTGTCCTGATACCTGGACTGCTGAATTTTGATATAGCTTTTCACCATTTTAATTTCGTCCGAAATTATGGCATAAGGAGTCTGCGAAAACGAATAATGTAATATATCTCCAAGCTCCACTATCATCCTGCCGGCCTCTTCATTTCTCTTAGCCCTTATCATCCAGTGAATTACATTTAGCGTATTATACAAAAAATGCGGATTTATCTGTGCTCTGAGCATCTTGTACTTCGTATCTTTAAGCAGCAGCTGTTTCTCATAGTTTTCATGTATGAGTGTATCCACGGTCTCAAGCATAGTCCTAAACTCTCTGCTAAGAGTACCTATCTCATCCTGTCTGTCTGTATTAGTGAGCATTTCTCTTGCTCCCTGAAAATCACCGTTCTCCACTATCTGCATGGAATCTGTCAGATGCTCAAGTGGACTGACAATAACAACCGACAGCTTCTTCATGAAGAAAACAAGTGCTGTAAACACGGCAAGAAACCCTAAAATAAGAAGTGTACGCACTGTCTGCACCTGTCCGTATATATCCGAATACGGAAAAAAGCTCACATATGTCCAATCTGTTTTAGCGGAATACAAATACGAAACAAAATATTTTCTGCCTGATTGCTTGAGTATTTTGTAGCCTGAGTGCTCCACATATTTTGGAAGATCATCAAGCTTTTTTATATTCTCATCCTCATATATCGCACAATTCTTATTGTAAACATATATTGCAGCCTTGTTTGATGACAGACTTTCCTTATTTTCAGAAATTACGTTGCCGACATCACACACAAAAATCAGCTTTCCCATATCCGAGAGGCTCATGTCAAGTCTGTTTCTGACAACCCTTCCACTAAGCAGATACGGACATTCCTCCGTTGGCCCATATGTGGTATATGCCCCTTTTCCCTGCTCCATCTGTTTTTTAATAGCAGTAAAGCTCTCGCCAGACACATCCCAAGCGGCTGTTCCAACCTCTACAGTATTACCATACAAATCCACAAATATTATGGATTTTACACAGCTCTCGGGATCATATTCATTAAGAAGGATTCTCCTTAAATCCCTTATTTTCTGATTGTAATCAAGTGATGGATATTCAAGCACCGACAAATCAGACAGTGTACGCTGCACAAGTGCATCCATGGAAATACTGTAATTATTTCTTTCTGCATCCTTTAAGCCACGGTTAACATTTTGTGAAAAATAATCCAGCTCCTGAAGTGATTTGTCATAGAGCTCCTTTGAATAAATCCTAAAGCTTATCTGCGTCAGCCCAAGTGCTATGAGCAAAAAAGCAGATGCAAAGGTTATATAGACCATAAGCATTTTATGAGAAATACTTAAATCAGTAAATTTTTTCTTCATTTTATCTTTCAGTTTATCTTTCACAATTCGCCACCTCGCTTTATCATATGATACTAAAAGATAACGATTTTCTCAACACATAGATATACAAAAACTTGTGACGCACGTATAATATGATTGATTAAAGGGTCAAATCACATATCTCCATATCGTTCCTCCATAAGCTCATATAGTTCTAAGTCCTTAAGGTGATTTTCCATGTTGCACACAAGCACAACTCTTCTATCCTCTTCACTATACAAGAACTCTCTCTGCCACAGATAGAAATGAGGTCCGTCTCCTAAGTTTCTTATGTAGCTCATGAGTCCCTCAATTACCCAGGCAGTCTGTTTTATATCTGTCAGGCATTCATTTGCATAGAAGTCATGCCATTTGCCGTGCTCTCTGTCGCGCATATCTCTGTCTGCTCTAAGATATGCTTTTCTCGCTTTTCCTGCCTTATAAAATGCCAGCTTGTACTCTCCCGCAAATGCCTCGCACAATGCCTCACACATAAGCAAAGCTCCACTGTAGCAGTTATAGTATATTTCAGCCTGCAGATAAAGCGAATCCTCAAACAAAATTCTCTCATGATCTATGAGCCTTGCATCAAGTTTTTCATAGCAGCAAAGCAGCTGCTCATAGCTCTCTTTTCCTTTAGCGCAGAGCTTCTTGTACCACTCAACCTGGCCTTCAAGTGTTTTGTCATCACAAGCCCACAAAAGGTCCTCTGCTCTTTGTGATTTATCCTTCATAAACTGACTTATAAGCATTCTCGCTACATGATTTGCAAACTGTTCTCCTGCATGGTCATCCTCATGCTCGCCATACTTAAGCGCATGCTGCCAATACTGTCTGAAGCATTCTGCGATTTCAGTAATATGGTCTTCTCCATAATACGAAGCGATATAGCCCTTTAGATGCTTATCTATATCGACATCCCCATCTCTCCACATATTTGCTATAAAATCCAGATAATATACATGTGGCTTCACATTTGAACAATTGATAATCCAGTAATCCTTCACATGATGCTCAAGCACTTTTTTAAGCTCGCTATGTACAAGCTTTGGTTTATTCGGAAGCATTGTTATATGGTTTGCCGCCTGCAAATCATAAAAAGATACATGATAATAAATTCCATGTCTTCCGGTATTATTTTCCTTTGGGAGAGCCGGTATTCTTGGATTATGATTGCCCTGACGCCTTGTCACCATCTTTCCAAAGCCATTGTCTGCCCATATTTTTATCACATCATCCGGCAGCTTCAGGTAACCGTCACGATACAGCTCCATAGTCTCTCCGTACAGATTTGTGCAGTACTGCGCATCAGGTATTTCATTTTGGACATAGTCTCTTTGAAGTCCAATGAGCTTGCCCATCAATTCTCCCCTTGACTCTGATGTCTGGTATCTTGGATCATTATCCCAGAACGGACAGTCTCCCTGTCCTCTGAAGCCTAGATTCCATATTACATCAAGCTTCTTCTGCTCATCTATTCCCTCCTTCCAAAGCTCATGGAACTTCTCCGGATATTCATCATATGATGGTGTCAGCTCAGGATATCTTCTGGCAAACATAGGTGCTCCCAGTGGCTCAGCATGATGATGTGTGATACGAAGCCCCATGTCAGCTGCAAGGTCCCTGTATATATGTGAGTTCTTATCAGTACCGGGTATAACCAGATTTCCACCGCATCTAAGCAATGCCTCAAAAACCATTTCCCACGGCATATCCTTTTTCCTGTCAACATACCACTTGTGTATAAGCACCTCATCATTTACAAACCAGCCCCTGTACTTAACGGCATATGGCTTTGAGGTGTATGCATATTCACCGGAAATACGACAGCCCTTTTTCTTAATAAATACCTGGTCATTCCAGAACCAGAATGGAAGCACACCAAGTATATCCCTGCTTATATGATATAGTCCATATACAAATCCAAGCGTATCAGAAGCGTATATTACGAGCATATTGTTATCACATTTTATCTCAAACTGCTCTGCTTGCATATTTTCCATAATAAGGACTATATCGCAGCCCTTTTCATCAGAATCACAGCACACCTTTCTTATATCCCGCTTTACATTCTCAATTGCCCTCATTACCGGAACAGCTGAATCCATATATATAATTTTTGTATTTACATTTATCTGCATTTCCATCTTTATTTTACCTCCTGCCTATTCAGCCTGATTTTCTTATTTAATAATATTTCACATAAATATTACATGCTTAAGCTATTATAATAAACGTACAAAATTGAGTTTCCATTTGAAAAAAACATACTTTTTTCACCGGATTCTACAAGTCGGATTTTTCCAAGTCACAATTCGCTTATATTCATTCCTTTTTGTCAAAGCCGATTATATAATTACCTCACAACAACATCATACCGAAGGAGGTGCTTGCGATGAAAAATTTATCCTTTAAACAACGTATTGTAAACCTATGGGATTATTATCGCTACCATGCTTTAATAGTCATTTTTTGTATAGTGTTTTTTTGTTATTTTCTTTCCCCCTTACTTGCAACGAAGAAACATGACTTACTTTCAATTGCTATCATCGACAGCACCCAGACTGCAAAAGAAGACTGTTCGGCTTTGTCCGACGATCTTACCTCCCTACTTGGCGGTAACACAAAGTATGATGCTGTTCATATAGATACCTCAGGCACAACATATGACACCTCTTCTTCCTCAACAATTAAACTATCCATATTGCTTTCTTCCGTTGGCGAAAATGACATAGTCATTTGTGGAAAAGAGCTATATGAAAAATACAATTCAAAGGGTGCATTTTCAAATGCCTGTGATATCAGCAACTGTTCCCAATGGGTGTCTTACGGCTACACAGACTACTCCGGTGTCTATGCCTGTATTCCTGTGAGCTGTAAGCATCCCAAACAGGCTGCCAAAGTAATTGATTATCTAAATGCCAAATAACAGGAGGATTTTTTAATGAAATTATTTTCTATGGATGGTAAATTTTTAGAAACCTTTAATAAGATTACAGATTTGGTTACACTAAATATTCTCTGGCTGCTCTGCTGCATACCGATTATTACAATCGGTGCCTCAACATCAGCACTTTATCAGGTTACCCTGCAGATTGCAGAAAACAGAGATTCATATATCACAAAAGAATTTTTTAAAGCTTTTCGTGAAAACTTCAGGCAGGCAACTATTGTTTGGCTGGCTGTAATTGTGACAGGCTTTGTTTTATTGTCTGATATGTTTATCATATCTCATTTCTTTACGGGCTCTGATATGTCTGTAATTTTGGGACTGATATTTATGATTTTAATTCTCTTATTTGCAGGCTCCATGTACTTTTTTCCGGTAATTGCGTATTTCAGAAACAGTACCAAAAAGATTTTCAGCAATTCATTCAGGCTGGCATTCTCGAATCTTAGAACTACCTTCCAGCTGTTTTTAATTGGCCTGATTCCTGCACTTGTGATGATTCTTTTTCACGAAAGAATAATTATCGGAACATTCCTGCTTATTGTAATTGTTCCTGCCTTATCAGTTTTTTGCAAGAGCGTACTACTCTCAAAGCTGTTTAAGACAATTAAAGTAGCAAATTAGTTATTTTTTGAATATATACTTTCCCTTCCTTTTTACAAACAGCGCAGATATCACAATTGTGATATCTGCGCTGCTATTTTACATTATTTTTCTCCTAAAAACACTCAAATGGATATTCATTTAATGCAGCCATACAGTTTTATTTAAACTACTGCTGCACATTAAACGCTTTAATTCCCGGATAAACCGCGCTCTTTCCCAGCTCCTCTTCAATTCTTAAAAGCTGGTTATACTTTGCAACACGCTCTGAACGCGAAGGTGCACCTGTCTTTATCTGGCATGTGTTGAGTGCCACCGCAAGGTCTGCAATTGTTGTGTCAGCCGTCTCACCTGAGCGGTGTGAGCTGATTGCTGTATAGCCTGCCTTGTGTGCCATCTTGATAGCCTCAAGAGTCTCTGATACTGAACCGATCTGGTTTAATTTAATCAGGATTGCATTTCCTGCTCCAAGGCTTATTCCCTTTGCAAGTCTCTCAGTGTTTGTTACGAACAGGTCATCTCCCACAAGCTGTACCCTATCGCCCAGACGCGCAGTAAGCTTCTGCCAGCCTTCCCAGTCCTCCTCATCAAGACCATCCTCGATTGATATAATAGGATATTTGTCACAGAGCTTTGCCCAGTGCTCTATAAGCTCCTCTGAGGTGTACTCTGTGCCGGCCTTTGGCAGCTTGTAAAAGCCCTTGCCCTTTTCACTCTTCCACTCAGATGATGCGGCATCCATGGCAATCTTGAAATCCTTGCCCGGCTCATAGCCTGCCTTCTTTACAGCTTCAAGAATTGTCTCGATAGCCTCCTCGTCAGATTTGAGTGCCGGTGCAAATCCACCCTCGTCACCTACTGACGTGGCAAGACCGCGCTCCTTTAATATGGCTGCAAGTGCATGAAATACCTCCGCACACCATCTGAGACACTCCTTGAAGGAAGGCGCACCTACCGGCATAATCATAAACTCCTGCACGTCAAGTCCTGATGAGAGTGCATGACATCCACCGTTTACAATGTTCATCATAGGTACAGGAAGTCTGTTTCCCGAGATACCACCTAAAAATCTATAGAGAGGAATATCAAGTGATACAGCTGCCGCCCTCGCACACGCAATTGATACAGCAAGAATGGCATTAGCTCCAAGCTTAGACTTGTCCTTTGTGCCATCTGCCTCTATCATAGCCGCATCTATTGCATAGATATCACTTGCGTCCATACCTGTCAATATGTCGTTGATTACAGTATTTATATTTTCTACTGCCCCGGTAACACCCTTGCCCAGATATCTGCTCTTGTCTCCGTCACGAAGCTCAAGTGCCTCGAACTCTCCTGTTGAAGCTCCTGATGGTGCTGTGCCTCTTGCAACAGTTCCGTCAACCAGATAAATCTCTGCCTCAACTGTAGGATTTCCTCTGGAATCAAGTATTTCTCTGCCCACTACCTTTTCGATTTCTAAATAATTCATTATGAACCTCCTTATGTTTTTTCTGATTCAATTTTATCCTACAATACAGTTTCTCTATGTCATGATTGTAGAATTGAATGCAAACATGCATCGATGATACCTTTTGACCCTTTAATCATAAAAATACATATGTGAAAGCCTGCCGCATATGCATATATTTATAAATAAAGAAAAATGCTAGATCGGAAGAGCACTAATGTAGCATTTCAATAGTTCATAATGATAATATTTCCCAATTATAGAAATATTATGTTCTAACATATCATTTTAAATCTATACATCCTCAAGCATTGCTTATATATATTACCTCTTTAACAGCGACTATCTCTCTGCCTCAATCTCACGCGCAACATACACGCCGCTTGCCGACGCATGTGAAAGTGAATGTGTCACACCGCTTCCGTCTCCGATGATGTAAAGTCCCTTATATTTGCTCTCAAGCTTATCGTTAAGCTCTACCTCCATGTTGTAGAACTTGACCTCTACGCCGTAAAGTAAGGTATCGTCATTTGCAGTTCCCGGTGCTATCTTGTCAAGCGCGTAAATCATCTCAATGATTCCGTCCAGGATTCTCTTTGGAAGCACAAGGCTTAAGTCTCCCGGTGTAGCTGAAAGTGTAGGGGTAACGAGTCCTTCCTCAATACGCTTCTCATTGCTTCGACGCCCTCTCACAAGATCACCAAAGCGCTGTACAATTACACCGCCACCAAGCATATTTGAAAGGCGCGCAATGCTCTCACCATATCCGTTGCTATCCTTGAACGGCTCTGAAAAATGCTTCGCAACAAGAAGAGCAAAGTTCGTGTTTTCAGTCTGCTTGTCTGCTCCCTCGTAGCTGTGTCCGTTTACTGTTACAATGCCGTTTGTATTTTCATTTACCACGATGCCATGCGGATTCATGCAGAAGGTACGCACATTATCCTCAAAAAGCTGTGTTCTGTATACAATCTTGCTCTCATATAGCTCATCTGTCAGATGTGAGAAAATCAGGGCCGGAAGCTCAACACGCACACCGATATCCACACGGTTTGACTTGGTTGGGATATCAAGGTCATTGCAGACCTTCTCCATCCACTTGCTTCCGCTTCTTCCAACTGAGATGATACAGTATCTGCTCTCATATGTGCTATCCGCTGTTTTTACAGCATATCCGGATACATTGTCTGTGTGAGCCGCTTCAAAACCGCAGGCATCAGCACCTGCCGTATTCTCATCATACAGCACCTCTACCGACTCAACAGGTGTATCGAAATAAAAATCCACCTTATCCTTCAGATGTGCATACATATTTTCCAGAACGACATAGTTTATGTCAGTTCCGAGATGTCTGACCGATGCATCCAAAAGCTTGAGCTTGTTCTGCATGCAGACCTTTTTGAGCTTTGTGCCGGCTGTAGAATAAAGCTTTGTTCCCTCACCGCCGTACTTCATATTAATCTCGTCAACATATTCCATCAGATCAATGGCCGGCTGCTTGCCGATATGCTCGTACAAGGTACCGCCAAAATCATTTGTAATATTATATTTTCCGTCTGAAAAAGCACCTGCTCCGCCAAAACCGCTCATAATAGAACAGCTCTTGCAGGAAATACAGCTCTTTATTTTCTTTCCGTCGATAGGACATTTTCTCTTAGCAAGCTCATGTCCTGCCTCAAAAACCGCTATTTTACAGTCAGGATTCTTCTCGATAAGCTCATATGCTCCGAAGATACCTCCAGGTCCTGCTCCAATGATTATCACATCATAATTATTCATCTGTCAATTGCCTCCCATAATACGTTGCTGTTTGTACGCCCAAGGTGGCGCACGCCAATCACTTATGATACTATATTTTCTCCATTATCGCAAGAGCAATCTCTATATTCCAGCAAATCTCCCGGCTGACAGTCAAGTGCTTCACATAGCTTTGCAAGCGTGGATACCTTGATTGCCTTTGCCTTTCCGTTTTTTAAAATTGATATATTTGCCATGGTGATTCCCACACGCTGCGACAGCTCCGTAACACTCATCTTTCTCTTTGCAAGCATTACGTCTATGTTAAAAATAATCTCGCCTTCCATGTATCTCTCCCGCTCAAATAAAACTGTAGCGCACACGCTATATTGTCAAATCACTCTGCTCCTGCAGATCTGCGGCCTTTACCACAAGATGTGACAAAACCGCCGCCACGACCGATGCCACAACACAGGCAAACACTATGAACACAAGTGCCAGTATCACCCCCGGATGATTCACATATATCCTCCACATGCAGACATTCACAACAAAAAAATACAATGCATCAAACAGAATTATTTTCGATGCCAGCTTTATATGTCTTGCATTCTCTAATGAAAACGACCTGTCTTTTCCGATATTTACAGCTACTCTCCAGCCCAGATACAATATAACATAGCACGGAATTGCACTGATGATAAACAGAACAAGCCATGGTATATACATATCAGAAATCTGCGGATTAGGCGCAATAAGCACATGCCCTATCCATGGTATGGCAACCGCACAGACCACTAATCCGCAAAGTGCTACCGCTATTATTACTATCTTTAACCATTTTTCGAGTTCTTTTTGTCTCATTTATTCACCTTGCTTCTCATTGAGAAGTCCATACTCTGCAAGAAGCTTTTTTTGATACTCCTTATCCTTTGAAGCTTTCTGCAATTCATCATATTTGCCCTCGGACAATAAAATCTGATTTAGCTGGTTAATCAATTCTATTCCTTGTGCTAAGCCTTGTTCTAAGCCCTGTTCTAAGCCCTGTTCTAAGCCTTGCTTTATTCCTTGTTCTAAGCCTTCCTCGATAGCATCAGCTCTTTCAAGCTCAAGCTGCCTGTCAAATTCATAAT
>ERZ1106939.2743-NODE-2743-length-10358-cov-3.443657_pt1 | contig 10358 bp, 9 predicted proteins | sample MGYA00403669_ERZ1106939 | MGnify/ENA primary metagenome ERZ1106939 (study PRJEB35170, sample SAMEA104062447) | human gut metagenome | biome: human gut; feature: human-associated habitat; material: faeces | place: Denmark | collected 2012-09-28 ...
TTTTCCCGCCTTTTATTGTTTCATTCCGCTTATTCCACTCCTCTATCTCACCGATTACACTTCTCAAACAGGCCCTTGGACAGAAGTATCGACCACACCCAGACATGTCCGGAACCCAGTTTACCGGTATTACAGGTAGCCAATCTGCTTCTCCACCGGTAGATACAAAAGCAGGCTCGACGGTTGGCTCGGCAGCCGGGCGATGCCCAACCGCTAAACTCCATCCTCCCCGTCTTCGTCATCCATAGGCTCACTTCCACCCTCCTCCTGTCCGGAAGCCGTTGCAGACGGTGCACTGTCCAACTGCGTATCCTTACTGATGCTGACAGCCCCCATGCGGGAAATCTTCAGCACCATAGGAATATACTCATCGCTCGTGACATCGGGAGAACCGACACTGGCTGCAAAGAAGAGCCAGTCGCCCTCTGCTTTGACATAGACAATGCCCAGTAAGGCACCGTGTTTCTTAGTGCCGGAATCAATGTAAGACAAAAAATCAGCCTTAGTGAAAACACGTTTGAAGAACTCCGAACCGTCTTTTCGCAAGATGCGCACCGAAATCTTGTTGTCGAAATACTTGCTGCCATCCTCCAATGCCACAACATCGAGCGTGGCATCCGACATGCGCTTCACCTCCACTTGGTAGGTCGCCCCCAACCACGGCACCTCACGCATCTGCACATAATTGCTCATCTGTTGTGTTTTCTTGGGAGCTTTGACCACCGGCTTCGTCGTAATGATGTCCGTACTCTTTTTCTCTTTCTTGCACGAAGAAAAGGCCATTGACATCATGACGGCCACACCTATTATAAGAATCTTTTTCATACGTAATTGCCATATAACGATTTGCAGCAAGGACTTGCCACAGGTAAACATGTTTGCAAAGTTAATAAAAAAAGCGGAACAGACAAAAAGACACCGGCTAAATTCATAGCCGGTGCCTTCACCTGAATACCTTCTCAATCAACCTATCGGATTTTCACATAATATCACCGATGTTCAATCCTTGTACCACTATTCATTTTCGCACATTAGTGCATCTATTGACCATTATAACTACATGACGTATCGGAAGGCATAAAGTTTAACGGACAACCTAAAAATAATGGCTCCAAACTAAGACTTTGACATTTTTTTATTATCTTTGCGCACATAACGAAAGTTCATTTCCGTATGAAAAGAATAGCCATCCATACAGCTCTCCTTGCTGTCCTGCTCCTGTCGTGCAGCAAGGGAAAAACTCCAGACGGGCCGGAAGCCATCGACACCATTCCGCTGCTGGTGATGCAGATACAGAAATGCTCCAAACTGTACACCTCCGAATTCAGAATACACAAGATCGTGACCCACGACGACAAGCTGCAGCTCAACGGTTCGTTTTTCAAAAAGGATTTCAGCATCAATCTGCCGGCCGGCAAAAGAAAGGTGGCCATCCCTATGGATGCCACGCTCAAGACCTATATCGACTTCACGGGATTCTCCGAAAAGAATGTGCGCAGACAAGGCAAAAAGATAGAAATCACCCTCCCCGACCCTAAGGTGGATCTCACTTCTACGAAGATAGACCACAAGGACGTGAAGCAATATGTGGCCCTCACCCGCAGCAACTTCACTGACGAGGAGCTGGCTAACTATGAGCAGCAGGGCCGTCAGGCCATCATCAATGACATCGCTCGCATAGACATTATGGAGCAAGCCCGCCAAAGTGCCGCCAACACGCTCATCCCCTTGATAGAACAGATGGGATATGAGGACAAAGACATCACTGTGACTTTCCGTAAAGAGTTCACGCCAAGCGAAATCAAGAGTTTCCTAAACATCAATTCCACCGAATATGGAAAAGCACAATAATAATCTTCAACGCTTTGTGAAAAACGTGACAGGGGCCGTGGGCATCGCACTGGTGACCATCATCCTTGTTGTCATAGCCGGTATGACGGCCCTCTATTATTTCAACAAAGACAACCGACTGACTATCAGCAAGGATGACAAGATAAGTCTTAGCCCCACTCAAATCACAGCCATTGAGCAAATCGGCGAATGGGAGTTCCTCTCCGTCAACACCGAAGAACTCATCGACACTGTCAAGCACGGTTTCTTCGGCGACAGCGAACTCGTCCGCATCTACTACGGAACACTCCGGTTGGGTCTCAATCTGCACGAACTGGGCCCCCATTGGCTCTCCGAAGACGGGGACACGCTGCGCTGCACGCTCCCCCAGGTGAAACTTCTCGACCAAGACTTCATTGATGAAGCACGCACCCAATCATTTTACGAGAGCGGCTCTTGGAGCGATGCCGACCGAGAAACCCTTTACAACAGGGCATACGAGCGAATGAAGGCACGCTGCCTCACCGCTGCCAACATCGCCACAGCCCAAGCCAATGCCCAAGAACAGTTTACCCGTTTGCTCAATTCGATGGGACACGAGAAGGTGAAAATAGATTTTAGCGGCGAAACTGTCAAGGCACGACCACATTGAACGCGCCCTACACGGACAGTATAGCACGAACCATTAAAACTTTTGAAAAAGCCTTACACGCAATATCTCCCCGCCCTCCTGTCCATCTTATCCCGTTTGCCTTATTAGCCCCATCGGGTCCATCAATTTTCCCACCAAACCCGACCGACATTGCAAAACGGGCACACTCAGAAGCTCGTTCGGGCCGAACGACAATGTGAAAGAGGCCATTTGACAAGGCCACTTGGGCCAAACAACACTCCACGACAGGGAAATGCCACCTTCAGGGGGGGAGGGGCTAAAAAAAGGGAAGCACCTACATGCTTCCCTTGCCAATGCAAAGATAGTGAATAAACGACCAAAATGCAAATCGACAAAGATTTTTTCTTACATTCAAGACGACATACAAATCATCTCCATGTGCAAACGATTGCCCAAAGTCTGAAGGCGAAAGACACAAGAGTTATGCCATCAGTGAATGCAAATATAGAGAAAGCCGGACGAAACGTAACCCTATCAAAATAGCCTCCAAAACAAGAAGACTCTCCCACCGAACAATGGACTCATAAAATAAAACCCTCAGTCGCAACCACTGCGCCTGAGGATTTTGAACTCACTAAATCAACAAAAACTAATTATTTTTCTTTCTAAACTTTCTGATTCTAACAATCAATCTACTAAAACACAAACTACAAAACTATCAAACACTTAAATACCCTAATCTGTTCTCACTATTCTATCAACCTTCCAACAATCTTCCTACCTCTTCGACTGATACCCATTGACACGAAAAACAATCTCTACCTTAACTTTTACCTCTTCGTATATGTTTAATCGACAATAAGTATATATCTTTCACTTCGATGATGCAAAGATACGACGAATCTCCCTCGTTGATACCAAAAAGAAGAAAAAATGCGTGCAAACGCCTTGCAATCGTTTGCACGCATAGTTCTTTGGAATGTGGCTGATGGCTTCTCGCTCTATCTGCCACACCGGCTTGAAGCCGATACCGGCTGGATCAGAAAGTCATGTCAAAGCCAAAGCGGATGCCCCACTTGTCAATTTTCTCATTGTGGAGATAGGATAAGCGGCGCACATATTCCATAGAGAAGAATTTAAAAATGTTGTGCACACCTGCCACAGCCTCCCAGTAGGGCTGGCCGTCCATGCGGTGTGCTCCGGTGGGGAAGCGGAAAAGGTTGTCGTCGTAGTCGGGATTGTTCTTGGAAGTAAGCGTACCCATCATGCCTTTGAGGGCAAAATATTCACGCCATTTAAGCCGCTTGACAAGTGGAATGCGGTTGAGCAGTTTACCATTCATATCCCAACACACAGCCCAGAACAGCTGGCGGTCGTTGAGAAATTCCCAATCGCGCATGAGGTTGAAGGTGTTCTCGTGCTCAAAATAGCTCAAGTTGATGGGGGGAAGGACAAGCAGCGGGAAGGGCACCTTGTTCCATTGCGCCTCCCCCTTGGCATGAATGTCCACATATCCCCAACTGCCCAGCCACTGACGCTTGTAGAAACCAAGTTCGGTGATGTTGCTGTTGTACTGCCCACCGAGGAAATGTTTGAATCCCGCACGGTGTACAACCCAAAACTCGGGAGAATCGAGATTGATGGGCAAACGCTGTTGTTTGGTGTTGACGTATGTCACACCGGGATGATATTTGAATCCCAGTGAAACCTCCGACATGCGGATTTTCTTGACCTCCCGCCCCACGACGCGCCCATTGGCGATGCGTTTCATATTGGCTGTCGACGGCCCGAGCCAATAGTGCAGGTCGCCCACAGTCTCGTTGCTCTCGGTTTTGACACCTGCCCTGAACGAGAATCCCCAGTCGGTTTCATAGACAAACGACAGCTTCTGGCGGTTGAAGAGATACATCTCTTTCTGTGTCGAGGCGCGGAATGTCATGAAGATATTATCCTTGTTGTGAAGCAGATTCTTGTCGGAAGGCGACATCACGTCTTTGCTGCTCTCAAAGATGATGTTGCGTTGCGGAAACTCAAAAGACGAACTCTTCTTCTTGTTGAATGAATAGGTAAACTCACTGCCGTAGTACCAACGCTTGGAGTCGGTGCCGTATGCTCCATAACCGTTCCAAAAGAAATGCGGATTGAGGGCAGCCATGGTGCGACCGGCCAACCGCAAGCGTATGCCGTCGACATAGTTTTTGGAAAGGAAGGTGTTGATGGGACCAAAGTCGAACTTGCTCTTTGCGTCTTTCTTGCCCGTCTCCACATAGTTTTCCATCAGTGCCCGCACGCTGACGATAATCCATTTCCATCCCTTGGAGTTCTCAAGCCGGTGGATAAACTGATTCATCGACGACTCGCTCTTGGTCAAATCCACCGACCGATAGTCTTTCCAGAAACTCTCGTCGCGGTTCATAGCCTCGGCATCGTGCTTGACAAGAGCCTTGCCCCGCAGCAGCTGATGAGATATTTCGGCAAACTGATAGTCGCTCAGCCGCGTGTTGCGCACCACAAGCAACTTGGAGAGATAGTTCGTGATGGAGAGTTCGGCCACCATGTCGTCTTTGGTAAGCACCCACTCGCCGTTGTCAAGCTTGGTATATTCCTGTTCTATCTTCATGTTGTCCACCCAGTTCACATCGGAGTTGTGGGGCATGAAGAGGTTGCATCGCTTCACGTGGAGCGACGAGTCGGCCAGCACATAGAGTTCGCCACGGAAGCCGAAGTCCTGGGAGTTGGCGGGAATAAACTGCAAATGGTAACACAAGTCGCGGTCCACATAGACCGTGTCTTCGATGTAAAAATGATAAAACGATATGGCTGTCCTGCCTATCGGTGACGGAAAAGGATATTGAAGCAACCGGACGTGGTCGTCGTAGATGTCTACATCGGTGAACAGTTCCTTCAAAGTAGTGTTGATCACATCGCCCGTCTGCAAGATGTTTCCAATACCCGTGCTCTGTTGGCCTTTGATGATGTCGCGCTCCTTGTGCGGATTCTTGCGATAGAGATGCTGGGTCACGGTTTCGTCTACCGAGAGCGGGAGTGTGAGTTTGTTGTTGTAGGGCGACACCTCCACTTGGTCAATGAGGTACTGGCGCTTCTTGAAAAAGCCGTTCTCCAACTGCTCAGGCTTGATGTCGTTGACAGCCATCGTCAGTTTCTGGTATTTGTCATACTGATAGTAGTCGTGGTTCTGCAGATCTGTCTTCTTTTTGGCCGCTATCACACGGCGCATCAGCTCCACGGCCGGATTGTCTTTGCGCGAATACTTGCCCCGACGCGATTTCACCACCACCTCATCAAGCTTATGACTGTCCTCCTTGAGTTTGATTTCAAGGTTCTTCGTGTCGTTGTCCACCTTGACTGCCTGCGACTTGAACCCCAAACTGCTGATGGTGAGCACCCACCCGTTGTGGCGTTCTATCGTGAAACGGCCCTCCACATCACTCGAAACAGCCACCTGATGGCCTTTATACGCCACACTGGCATAAGGAATGGCATAGCCATTGGCATCCACCACACGACCGTTGATTTGTGCTTTCACCGACAAACAGAGGGAAAGCAACATGAGAAGTATGCTGATTCTGATTTTCAAAACTCTCTATTTTACCTTATTCTATCACTATAAAAACGGGTGCAAAGTTATATATAATATTGTGAAAAGCAGGAAAACTTTTTGGATATTTACGTTTTTTCTATTATTTTTGCAGAGCAAATGAACAACAAAGGAAACATTTCTGACCAAAAGGCACCGCTCCTCCCCGTGATAATAGGCACCGGTTTCGGCAGCGGTTTTTGGCCTTGGGGCCCCGGAACGGCCGGTTCCGTGTTGGCCGGCATCATCTGGGTGGGCTTGGCCTATGTGGTCCCCATCGCGGCACTTGAGGCTTTCACCGTGGCCCTCATCCTCCTTTTCAGTGTACTGGGTGTTTGGGCCACTGCCAAGTTGATGCCGATATGGGGCGAAGACCCTTCTCGGGTGGTGGTCGACGAGATGGTGGGACTATGGACTGCCTTGCTGGCCGCCCCTTTCTTTGAGATTGAAAACCGGATATGGATGGCACTGGCCGCACTTGTGCTGTTCAGATTCTTCGACATTGTGAAACCTTTGGGCATCAAGCGACTCGACCGGAAGACCGGTGCTTTTTGGGTGATTGCCGATGACTTGCTCGGCGGACTCTATGCGCTTATCGTGTTATCAATCATTGGCAACATTCCGGGATGGGTCATCTGAAACATGAGCTATGGTTGCTCAGCAAAGCGGAAATGAGCGCATCAATGGCCGGAATTGTCGATTTCGGACTGGCCATCGGGCTGACCGATCTGAACGTGCTAAGCTATGCCTGGGCCAATCTTATCGGGGTGTTCAGTGGCGGTGTGACCAACTGTTGCATCAACTACCGCTATGTCTTCAGACAAAACAACCGTAAAAAGAAGCAGGTGGCTTGGCGTTATTTTCTCGTCTGGGTCATCAGTCTGACGCTCAATGGGGGCGGAACCAACCTCATCACCAACCATGTGGGGGCACGCTACTTCATCATTGTGAAGTGTCTGATGGCCTTTCTCGTGGCCATATTCATCAATTATCCGGCCCAACGCAAATTTGTTTTCAAGGAGAAAGATCCCCTCCAACACCCGCCTTTGCCCCGGAATGGCACAAACAACGAATACTAATAATTGTCAGATATGAATTATCGAGATTTCCTTCAGAAAGTCATTTATTGGGTAATCAATCCCCTCATCAAAGCCATGATCAAAGTGGGACTTACCCCCAACATCATAACTTTTATCGGTTTTGTGGGCAACATCGTAGCAGCAGCCCTTTTTGTCAAGAGTGCCATGCAGTTCAACGACGAGGCCATCAATGCCTCCGCCAACACCGTGGTGGCTTTCCAACTGCTGGGTTGGGGCGGTGCCGTGATACTCTTTGCCGGCTTGTTCGACATGATAGACGGTCGGTTGGCACGCCTGGGCAACATGTCGAGCACTTTCGGGGCTCTATGGGACTCCACACTCGACCGCTACAGCGAACTCATCAGTCTCTTCGGTATCTGCCTGATATTCATTCAGGCCGGTTGGTTTTGGATGGGAATAACCACCTTTGCAGCCATGATCGGGTCGGTCATGGTGAGCTATGTGAGGGCCCGGGCCGAAGGGCTCGGCATAGAATGCAAGGTGGGACTCATGCAACGGCCCGAGCGTGTGGTGGTAACGGCTTTTGTAGCCATCCTTGCCGGCCTCACGGAAAATCTGTGGTGGCTTGCCGGCGGCATGACAGTCATCGCCATTTTGACCAACATCACAGCCTTTCGGCGCGTGGCCCATTGCCATAAGGAATTGAAAGACCGATAGGAGACATCCAACACCGGCCCGACAATCCGTCCCCATCAAAGGATAACCGACATGACATCATTATACCTCATCTTTGTTTTCGCCCTCATGCTGGCATGGAGGAAGACCCGTCGGCCGGCTGTTTTCTTTCTCCCGTGGGTGCTCTTTGCCGTGACCTACGATGCCATGCGTCTCTACCCCAACTACCAAGTCAACGCCATTGATGTGAGCAGTCTCTATACCACAGAAAAGCACTTCTTTGGCATAGAAACCGACCCGACCACTTGGAGACAGCAGTTGGAAGTCGCTTGCCCAGGGTCGGCAGCTGCCATCGTGCGCGACAGGGCACTCATCCCAAGCGAATATTTCGCCATCCACCACACACCGGCAGCCGACTTCATGGCCGGCATCTTCTACCTCTGTTGGGTGCCCGTGCCCATCGGGTTTGCCATTTACCTCTATGCCACGCGCCGGCGGCGTTGGTTCTTGCGTTTCTCATGGGCCTTCCTGCTCGTCAACTGGCTCGGTTTCGTAGGCTACTACATCCATCCGGCCGCCCCACCTTGGTATGCCATGCACTACAGTTTCACCCCCATTCTTCACACGCCCGGCAACGTGGCCGGCCTCGGCCGTTGGGATGCCATGACCGGTCTGCCCGTCTTCCACGCTCTATATGGCAAAAATGCCAATGTATTTGCCGCCGTGCCCAGCCTACATGCAGCCTACATGCTCGTCACCACCATCTATGCAGCCATGAGCCGGCAGCGCCGATATGTGACGGGGGGGGGGCTTTCATCTGTGTCGGCATCTGGTGGACAGCCGTCTACACGGGTCACCATTACATCATCGATGTCCTGCTCGGCATCTTGACAGCCCTCGCAGGAGTCTGTCTGTGGGAATGGGCCTACCGATTCGTGACAAGACATCACTAAAAAGACACAGTCAGACGGGCAAGCCACGCCACACATATCTCCCCTTCCCGACACTTTAGCGGACTTTCTCCATTCCCGAGAACCGTCCCCAAAAAATGCAAAAGAAACCCTTTCGCTCTCTCATGGCCCCAACAAATGGAGCACGAGCGAAAGGGTTTCTTTCGTATATATACCGTCGTTGAAAGCCGTACTGCCGGCTTCCAACCATCAATCTATCTCTTCATCGGGCTCATAGCCTCCCATCTCACGAATCGCATTCTTGAGCATCGTGTATTGCTGATAGAGATTGTTCACCGGCTCCTCGCCCTGCGTGTAGTCGTGCATCGGACTCTTGAGGAAGAAACTCAGGAACCGCTGTATGCCATAACGGCCGGCACGCGCCGCAAGGTCGCTAAGCAACGTGAGGTCAAGCAACAACGGAGCGGCAAGAATGGAGTCACGGCAAAGGAAGTTGATCTTGATTTGCATGGGATAGCCCATCCATCCGAAGATGTCGATATTGTCCCAACCCTCCTTGTTGTCGTTGCGGGGCGGATAGTAATTGATGCGCACCTTGTGATAGATGTCCCCATACAGGTCGGGCTGGTCCTCTTTCTTCAAGATGGTTTCGAGCGTAGAGAGCTTGCTCACCTCCTTGGTGTGGAAGTTGGCCGGCTCGTCGAGCACCAGTCCGTCACGGTTGCCGAGGATGTTGGTAGAGAACCAACCGTTCAGCCCCAGACAGCGGGTGCCGATGATGGGCGCAAAACCCGATTTGACCAGTGTCTGCCCCGTCTTGAAGTCTTTGCCGGAAATGGGCATACGGGTTTGTTCGGCCAGTTCCCACATAGCCGGAATGTCGACCGTGGTGTTGGGAGCACCCATGATGAAGGGAGCACCCTCTTTCAGAGCCGCGTATGCATAGCACATCGACGGAGCCACATGCTCGCGGTCGTCGGCCTTCATGGCAGCCTCAAGCGCAGCCAGCGTACCATGCACCCGCTCGTCTACGGGCACATAAATTTCCGTGGAAGCCGCCCAGATGACCACGATGCGCGCGCAGCCGTTTTCCTCCTTAAACCGACGCATGTCCCGGCGCAGTTCCTCCACCATTTCCCAACGCGTCTTGCAGTCTTTCACGTTGTCACCGTCAAGACGCTTGGCATAATTCTTGTCGAAAGCAGCCTTGAGAGGCACGATTTTCTCCAGTTCGTCACGCACGGGGTTGATGTCTTTCTCTTGCAGCACCTCTGCATACATCGCTGCCTGATAGGCGTTTTGGGGATAAACATCCCATGTGCCGAAAACGATATCGTCCAGTTTGGCCAACGGCACAATGTCAGCATAGGACAAATACTTCTTGTTGTCACCTTTGCCCACCCGTATCTTGTCATACTGTGTCATCGAACCCACGGGTTTGGCCAGTCCCTTGCGGGCCATCAATACACCTGTCATGAAAGTCGTGGCAACAGCACCGCAGCCCACGACCATAATTCCCAATTTGCCCTCAGCGGGCTTCACGTTTGTTCGTTCCATAAACTTCTCATTAAGTTTTTCAGAGTCATAAATCTGCAGGCAAATATAGTCAATAAATGTAAAAGCACAAAACCTTTTAGTGTTTTTTAGTTTTAAATACGCCGTTTGGTAGAATTGCCTTCGCTAAAGGAACA
>ERZ1106939.2749-NODE-2749-length-10347-cov-28.444909_pt1 | contig 10347 bp, 5 predicted proteins | sample MGYA00403669_ERZ1106939 | MGnify/ENA primary metagenome ERZ1106939 (study PRJEB35170, sample SAMEA104062447) | human gut metagenome | biome: human gut; feature: human-associated habitat; material: faeces | place: Denmark | collected 2012-09-28 ...
CGCGCACGTTCAGCCGTTTCCGCTCCGCCAGCATCATCTGCGTCTGCTCCCACAGTTCCGGCGTGATGATCGGCGGGAGATAGTTTTCATGACGGAACTGTTCTTCCGGCTCTGTGAAGCGGAAGGTTTTGTTGATCTTGTTCCGTTCGCTTTTGTGGCAGATGAGCGTTCCAACATAGCTTTCGTCCCTGAGAATGCGGGCTATCATGGTTGCGTCCCAAAGATACTTTTTTAGGATGACGTCCTGCGTGTTGGGCAGGCTCTTGTTCAGCAGTTCCAGTTGCATGAGCGCAGGTGTTTTTCTCTTCTGCTCATTCAGTGTGCGGGCGATAGTCTTCATACCGCTGCCGCCAACGTAGGCGGTGAAGATCAGTCGAACGGTTTCAGCTGCTTCCTCTACAATGACAACCTTCTTCGTGTTTTTATCCTTGAAATATCCGAATGGCGGAATGGTCACGAGCCCTTCCTTTTGTTTTTGCCGGTAGCCGGTCCGCACACGGCGGCTGCCGTCGCGCGCATAGAAATCGTTGACCAAACCTTTGAAGCCAATGATGAGATCGTCATTTTCGTTGAACGTATCGATATTTTCCGTCGCCGAGAGGACGCGAACATCGTGCTCCCGCAGGTAGTCGATGAACAGGGCAGTCTGCGTTCGGTGTCGACCCAGCCGGGATAGGTCTTTGACAATGATCGCCTCGATTTTTCCAGCTTCCACAACTTCGTAGATTTTGTCAATGCCCTCGCGGTTGAAATGCATGCCGCTGACATTGTCATCGAAGGATTCTCCGACGACCTCATGCCCGTTTGTGACGGCGTATTCATAAATGATTTTCCGCTGATTCGTCAGGGAATTCAGTTCATCGTCCTCATCCCGACTCAGGCGGTAATACAGCCAGACTTTCATGGTTCCTCCTTCCCGCTATGGTGTGTGCTGATTGCAGCACACACCATAGCACACTGTTTTTCGAATAGCTAGAACAATCCATCATGCGCAGCAGGAATCTACATGATCAACAAAATCCTCCTGCAACTTTGTATATGGCTGATCTACCGACAGGTAGTCATGCACCAGCATTTTCAAAAATTCATCGAACTGCGCATCCGTACCGATGTAGCTGAACGTGACCTCCGAAATATTGTCTTTTCGCTTTCTCGCCATAGGTACTCCTTTCATAGTTCCTGTTTCATATCCCAATCTTCATGATCGTCCTCAGCGTGACCGAGGGCGGTTTTCTTTTGCCGGAGCTTTTTGCGGCGCTTGCTGTCGATGTGCAGCGGCATAGTCGTTCCGTCGCGCGTCGGCGCATCGTCCGTCATCTGCTCCACAGCACGACCAAGGCGCACAAGATCACTGCCGTAATCGAGATCCATGCGCACAGATGAATTTTCTTCTTCGCTGCCTGTGCCAGAGCTGAAAACTCTTGTTTGCTGCTCTCTGAAATCGTAGTCACGGCTTTCTGCGTACTGTCTGTCAGCTCTTTGCAGGCGGAAGAATATCTCGCGTTCAGGCTCCCAGCCTGTTTCTCGAATTTTTCTGTACTCTCCTGCATCTCGTTCAATGCGGTCTGTGCGTCCTCCCGCGTCAGGAGCGTTTTCAGGTCCGTGTCCAACTGCATCTGCTGCCGGAACAGCCTGTCCTGCATTTCGAGCATCGCACTCCAGTTTTTCTCGGTCACCATCACGCTGGGCTCCAGCCGTTGCGCCTCGTCCATCAGCTTTTTGTGCTGCGCCAACATTTCTTGTGTTGTCATTCTCCGTTCTGTATCCAAATTCAGCCTCCATATTTTCTTTCAGGTATTTTTCTATGTGCAACTTGTTATCACGGCACTTGCGCCCATCCGGCGTGACGTAGGTGATGTTCTTGCGGCCGTCCGTCCAAGTGGCGTTGTAACCTTCCGACCGGAGCAGTACTAGAAATTCCTCACGATTCCCGGCGCATCGCATACATTCGTCGATCACGCGCATGAGTTCAAATTTCCAACTCTCACCTTTGGATGCCGTGTAGTATTCCGCGTTGGACATCCCGCAGGAGCGTTTTTGCTCATCCCTCTGAAATTTCGGCAGCCCCAGTTCTTCGCAGATCTGGCCATTGCGGATGCGCAGCTCCTGAATCTGTTCGTCTGCCATATGTACTTTTTTGCCGGTTTCAAAATTCACGCTGTTGATGATGCAGTGCGAGTGGATGTGTTCACGGTCGGTGTGCGTGCAGACCAGCACCTCGCAGCCCTCGAAATATCCGGCAAGCTGCCGTGCTGCTTCGTGCGCTGTGCGAAGATCAATGTTCGCACCTTTCGGGAAGCTCTGCACCATGTGATAAAACATCACGCCACCGTCTTTGTGGTGCAGCAGCTTCGTACTGAGGAATTCATCGAACACGGTTTCCAGCTGGCAGCCAATGCCGCTGACGAGCTGCTGTCCATCCCAGAGGGTTTTGCTTGTCTGCGACACATATCGCATGACACTTTTCATGCAGCCGCGTGTTTGCGTGCCTTTCTTGTAGTTTACGAAATGGACGATTGCGATTTGCCTGCACCTCCCTCCTGCAACTCCCGCAGGGCAGTGTTGATCTTGGAAAACTCCTGCACGGCAGAATCCAAATTGGCGAACTGTACCTTGCCCATATTCGCCAGCACCGTCAGCTGATTGAGGTTGTTGCCGATGGCTTTTTGCTGCCGCAGGATTTCTTTCAGTCCGTCAAGAATGATGATTTTCTTGCCCAGACAACAACTGACTACATAGTCGCTCTGGCTCATGTGCGCCTGAACCGCTTTTTGGCGGATTGTCTCTAAATCTTGTGCTGAGATTCGAATGCTGAATTGTTTATTTTTTCGCATATTTTCCTCCGTTCGTATGAAGTGGGTATGGGCTTCTGCCCGATATTTGGCATTTGGCAGGACGCCGGGACACCGGCGACTAGCCAAATGCGATGCTGGCTCCTCCCAAACGGGAGGATTTTTCCCGCCGCGGCGGGGATTCTCTGCGTTTTGAACCTGCGCTTTTCGGCGTTGCCTGCACGTTGGCGCAACGTTGGCTTTTCCCGTTGCGCCGCACACACACTCGCTGTCGGGGCAGAAAGCCGCACACAGCGGCGACACGCGCCTCACGGCACGGTGCAGGTGCTCGGCACACCCGCAGGGTCGATCGTGCCGATTGTTTTCACGGGCAGAAAATCGGCACGATCGGCACGTTTAAGGGAAATCCACCGTTTGCCGTTGCTGCGGTACGTCTCTGCTAAAACCCCGTTTTCTCTTAGAGCCGCAACGCTTTCCCGTACCAGCCGGGTAACCTTTTTGGGCGTGATGCCGAGGCTGCCGTCAGGGTCGATCTTCGCAGACAGTGCCGATGGTGAACCGAGGTATTCAGGATCGGCACGGAGCAATTCAGAGAGAAGTTTTGTGAGTTGAAGCGTTGAAATCTTAGAAGCACTGCTGCAAGTTTTGCTGTCCTCAAGCAGTTTCCAGACGTGATCTTCCTCGCCAAATTCGAGTTTTAACGTGCAATCTGCGATGTCCCGACCCGTGCAATGCAGGGACGCAATGTTGGCAAGGCGTGAACTTTTTTGCAGGACGAAGGTTGAATCTGCCGCGCCGCTTAAGCCCGTCGAGCCAGAGATCATGTTCATCGGATCGTCATCGTGGAGCTTCCGCAGATGGTGAATCAAGAGGATTGCAATGTGCCGCTTGTCCGCAAACTTCTTGAGCAAGCCGATCTCCTGATAGTCATTTGCGTACAAATTGCTGTCACTGCCCGCGCTGCGGACACGCTGTAATGTATCGATCACAACAAGCTTTGTGGTCGGATGCTCCGCTAGAAATCGCTCAATCTGCTGTTCCAGCCCATGCTTGAGCGTGTCGGCAATGATTGCAAAATGCAGCGTCGGCGGCGCATCTTCCGTCAGATCGAAGAGCCGTGTCTGGATGCGTTGAAACGAATCTTCGAGACTGAGATACAGGACCTCGCCCTGCGTTGTTGCAAAATTCCAGAGAGGCTGCCCCTGTGAAACGCATAAGCAGAGACACAAGGCCAGCCACGATTTGCCGATTTTCGGCGCACCCGCGAGGATGTGTAAGCCCTCCGGGATGAGTTCGTCGACGAGAAACGGCGTTAGATCATATAAACCGTGTGCGGATTGCGCTTCATGACGGCTCTGAGCCGCTGTCTGAGCGCAAGCGCGTCAGCAGGGCTGATCGGATATTTCAGTTTGTGCCGGTAGCTTCCGGTAAATTCCATTGTGATGTGCCTTTCCGTTTTGTTGTAACGTATGGACACCGTTTTACAGAGGCATCCTAAAATGTACTTGAAAAACACAGCGTTCCATGAAAAAGACCGAACAGCGCGTAGCTGTTCGGTCTTTTTTATAAGAACACCGCTGGGCGGTGATTGTTGTTCGTCTGCCGCTTTCAGCACCATTGCTCCGGTGGACAGTAACCGTCAGCACGCGTTCTTTTGCTATACTTCCCGCGGCCTCGTCATATGCTCCAAGTAGCAGATGTACATATGAAATGGTGGTACGCCTGCATTTCTGCTGAACACCTGAGCCATAAACAATCGGATAAAATTCAAAAGGCCGGGGGCGTTTGCCCCCGGTCGTTTTGCGCTTGGTGATTTGGACTTACTTTGCGTCCGGCTTGCTGATAGTGGCTTCCGAGCCTCTCGCGAAAATGCCGAAATAGAGCGGCGTGGTCACGAATACGGAATTCTTGACCTCAACATCCGCAAAATACGGCGTACCGTTGATCGTCAGGTGTACCTTGACCGTATCATCGCCAGCCTTCAGCAGACCAAACTCGATCTCGTACTCCTTCCCGGATTCGATGCTGGGGCTCTGCGCTTTCTGATGCACCATTTCATTGCCATTATAGAAGTGTATTGCCGTGCTGTCGTCATTGAAGTCCACCTGAACGCCGCCGTCGCCCCAGTAGATATTCGCCGGCTTGAATCCAAGATAGAATCCATCATACCAGCCGGTCGCCCGCACGTTCTTGTACTTGAAGCGGTATACCGTACCAAGCTCCACTGGCGTATTGTAGCCGCCGATTGAGAAGCCGTCCGCTGTTTTTGCCGTGATGCTGCCCTCTGCAAACGTCGGGGCGTCGTAGCCCAGCGTCCAGTTGCTCGTATCCGCCAGCATCTTCGTCACATCGACCAGCATATAATGCGGGCCATCCTCCATCGTGCTGATGGTAGCCTCCGAGCCTCTCGAGAAAATGCCGAAATAGAGCGGCGTGGTCACGAATACGGAGTTCTTGACCTCAACGTTCTCAAAATAAGGCGTACCGTTGATCGTCAAGTGCAGCTTGACCGTATCGTCGCCAGTCTTCAGCAGGCCAAATTCGATCTCGTACTCTTTTCCGGACTCGATGCTGGGACTCTGCGCCGTTTCCAGCACAGCCTGACTGCCGTTGAAGAAATGCACAGCCGTGCTGTCGTCGTTGAAGTCCACCTGAACGCCGCCATCGAGCCAGTAGATATTTGCCGCTTTGAATCCAAGATAGAATCCATCATACCAGCCGCTCGCCCGCACATTCTTATACTTGAAACGGTACACCGTATCAAGTTCCACCGGCGTGTTGTAGCCGCCGATCGAGAAGCCGTCCGCAGTTTTCGCCGTGATGCTGCCGGGCGCAAACGTCGGGGCGTCGTAGCCCAGCGTCCAGTTCGCCGTATCCGCCAGCATGTCTGTCACATCGACCACTTTATAGCCGGGTTCGGGATCGGGCTCCGGAACGACGACCTTGCCGGTCTTTTCAATGGTCGCGGATGTGTTATCGCGCGTACCAAAGTTGAAGTAGCCCGCGGAGTTTGCCAGCATGGCATCGGTATAGACCTCATTGAACCATTCCTTGCCGTCTACCTTGAGCACCACGCGCAGCTGGTTGGCCGAAATCTGGCAGAAGCTGAACGTCATGTCATAGGTCTTGCCGTTTTCCAGCGTGAGATCACTCTTGGAAACTGCGCCGTTGTCCGCGTCACCCTTTGCATAGAGCACCGTCTTGTCAGGCTCAAAGGTAACCATCACGCCGCCGGCCTTGTTCCATGAAAGGTTGGTGACGCTGCTGTCAAAGCTCCAGCTGAGGACGCCGTAGTTGGCAGTCTTGGCGTCATTTTCAGCTGCTGTCTGGCGATACTTGAACTGGAATTCCGTATTGCGGAACCTTTGCTTTTTGTAGCCTGCAAGTGCCCATTTTGTTTCGGTTGTAGAGGCAATGGAAACCGTACCGTCGCCAAATTCCGGCTTTGGCGTGTAGTGCGCCCACGAGAAGTCCGTCCAGTTCGCCTTGTCGGCGATCATCGCGTCCAGAGGCAGCTCGGTCAGATTGTTGTAGTGCTTGTCGTTGCCGGACAGGTCGTTCAGCGTGACCTGCACGCCGCCTGCGGGCGCGATGGTGCCGAAGTAGCCGCTTGCGCCATGGAGCGTCGCGTCGGTGATTGTCTCGTCAAACAGCGTTTTTCCGTCTACGGTCACGAAAATACGCACATCGGTAGAGTTCACGTCCACAATGCCGAAGCTTACGTCATAGATCATGTCAGAGCGGAAGTTCTCGCCGGTAACGGTCTTCAGAATGCCGCCCTCATCGCCGTAGCGCTGAAGCTCAACCTGATAGGGCTTGATGACGACCAGAACGCCCTTATCCGCCCACGGCATGGCGACCGGGTCGCTCTTGTTGAAGTAGAAGCCGCCCCAGGTGTCAGCACCCTCCGGGATCACCTGCTTGTACTTGAAGTTGAACACCTTGCCGGAGAACTTCTCGTCGGCGAAAGCGGCCAGCTCATAGCTTGCTTCGCTGCTCGTGATGGAAAGACTCCCGTCCTTGAATTCCGGAGCATTTCCCGTGTAGGTCTTCCAGCTGCCTTCGCTGCGGACGAGCGTCGAGACGTTGATCTTGTTGCCGAGGTTTCCGAGTTCTGCACGGACGCCTGCATCGCTGGCCGACGCACCAAAATAGCCGGACAGGCTGTGCAGCTTCGCGCTCGTGATCGTCTCGTCGAACAGCGTCACGTCATCTGCCGTCATGACGATGCGTACATCCGTCGAATTCACGTCATACATACCGAACGTCATCCGATAGGTCTTGCTGCTGTCGAGCAGATTCTCTGTGTTCGTCAGGAATTTTGTGCGGGTGCCGTCCTCATAGACCTGAAGCTCGATCACATCCGACTTGATGCAGGCAAGGATGCCCGTTCCGGTCCACGGATACACCTCCGCGCCGCCAGCGTTGAAGTACAGGCCGCCCCACTCGCCCGCAGCAGCCGCATCCTCGGAGAAGGTCAGCCGGTACTTGAAGTGCAGCACGCGGTTGGTGAACTTCTCACCCGCGTAGCCGGTATACGATTTGCCGTTGAGGAGCATCTTGCTGGCAATGAACTTCGGTGCGAACGTATTGGTGATCGTCTTCCAGTTGGTCTCGTCGTCGATCAGGCTGTCAATCGTGAGCTTCGTGCCCACACTGCCCAGCGTCACGTCCATGCCGTTCGGAGCCGCAACAACGCCGAAGCGTCCCTTTGCGGAATGCAGATACTCGTTTTCAGCCTCATAGCTGAGGATCTCTTTGCCGTCAACGGTCAGCACCGCACGCACGTCTGTGCTGTTGACATCGTACAGGCCGAACTCGACACGGTAGGTCTTGCCGCTTTCAAACGCGAACTTGCTGACCTTCATGACGAGCGGGTTGGCGCCGTCATAGATCTGAAGCTCTGTCTGATCTGCTTTGGCGACAACAAGAATGCACTTCTGGCTGTACGGCAGGTCAGCGGCATCACCCATGTTGAAGTAGAAGCCGCCCCAGCTGTCGTTTCCTTCTGGAAGTGTCTGCTGATAATCAAAGAGGAAGGTCTTGTTCGTATACGTTCTGCCGGTATAGCACGACGTCTGATAGGCGGATGTCGCGTTCAGCGTGAGCTTGCCGCCGACAAAGGTGGGCTTGCCTTCCTTGTTGCCGGAATACGGCGTCCAGTTTTCCGTATCCTCGATCAATGCGTCGATCTCGATCACATCGGTCGCGGTACCGGCGTTCTGGTTGTTGCAGAAGCGGGTGTACGCCTTCTGGAACGCAGCCACGCCGAGATCAAAGTCATACTGGCTGATCGGGTCCTTTGCCAATACGGCCTCCGCGTCGGCAATGGCCGCCGTGATGAGGTCAATTTCCTTCTGTGTCCACTGGCCGGGCTCGTCGCCGACCTTGGCAGCATCGACCTTGGCCTTGGCTTCGTCTACCAGCTTGCGGAATTCCGTCTTATCCACGCCGTTGGGGTTGAATGCCACCTGAACAGGCGCCGACCAGACAGGTTCGCCCTGTGCGCCGCGGCTGTCCACCGGCGTGACCTTGCAGCGGATCCACCTGCCCTCGCAGATGGGCGTTACGGTGAATTCCGTGCTGCTCATGTTGTCGCTGACCTTTTTCCAGTTCAGGTAGAACAGGTCGTCGCGGCTTTCGGAAATATAGTAGTTTGCGACGGTCGCGCCCTCGCTGTCGCCGTCCGCGTCAGAGAAGGTGTAGACCGCGTTCAGTGTCTTGCCGACCGCTGCCGTGCCGGAAATGGACACGCCGGATACCGTCGGCTTCTGGTTGACCGGCTCACTGCCCAGGCCGATCCTGCTCTGGTCGATCTGCTCAAAGCCGGGCAGCTGCGCCAGGACGGAATCGATGAGCGCGTAATTGCCGTTTGCATAGTCAACAAACAGCTGACGGTTATCGCCTGTGCCCTTCAGGATCACCAGATTGTTGTCGAGGCCGGTGATCTTGCTTTCCTGATTGTCATTTGTCTTGACCCACGGATAGGCGCTCGTCTCGCTGCCGCGCGGCGCAGCGTCGGTGTAGATGATAACATTGTTCTTGAAGATATTCGGGATATAGACGTCCGTCTCGCCGTCTCTCAGCGCCGCCATCCACGGCCAGCGTTCCGTATACCGTTCGTTGTTCCAGACCTGACGCAGGGAGGGCGCGATGCCGAAGCCGCTGTCATTCGTCATGCCGACTGCAAAATTGCCGGCAATATATACATTGAACGCACAGCGAGTATCGATGAACAGATTGTTCGTAATGACCGTATCGTGGCCGCAGTTGATCTTGACAGCCTCCAAATATTCGCCCGAGGCGCCCGGGCCGAAGATGTTGCCGGTGACTGCTGCGCCGCTCAGACCGTCGTCCAGATAGACCGCATTGGCGGAGAAGCTGGGGAAAGAGCTATCATTGTTGGCAATGTTGTAGAAATGGTTGTTCCGGATGACCACGCCCTGGCAGCGCGCGTCGCGGCCGCCGTAGACCGCGCCCATGTCCTTGCCGTTCAGAACGACATCATGGAACGAGTTGTTTTCAATCACGCAGTCCAGCGAGGTCGGCCCGCCGCCGACGATTGCGAAGTTCAGCGCCATATCCGTAATGTTGTAGACTTCGTTGTTGGAGAACGTGTTCTTCACACCGCGGAATTTCACGCCGCCCTCGTTCATCGTCCGGTACTGGTTCGTATCGTGGATACGGCAGTTCGTAATGAAATCGTAGCCCGGCTCCATGGTCTGATAGTCACCGCCATTCAGATAGATGGCCGAGATGGAGGTGTAAGCAACCTCGGAATTTTTCAGGCCGGAATAGGTCGCATTGTCAATGCTGACGGCTCTGCCTTCAAAGCTTGTTAGCGTGCAATTCTCGATCACGCAATGATCGACGTTGTTCATGGCGATGCCGTCCTTTTTGGAGGACGTAACTGTCAGTCCCTCGAGGTTGAGATACGAAGCGCCGTTGACCGAAATCAGGTCAAAATTGCTGCTCGTCATGCGGAGTGTCGAATTTCTCGTCGTATCTGCAAACGGATAGATGTAGAGTCTGCCGCTCATCTGGTCATAATACCATTCGCCCGGCTCGTCCAGCGACTCGTAGGCGTTGTAGATCTGCACAGGCTTCTGACCGGCGGCGCTGCCGTAATAGGCAGTGTCCGTTGCCGTCACGATGCCGGTTTTCCGGTTGAGCGTACCGTGGAAGTAGCCCTGTGCCCAGCCGTAGCGGATGTAGCTGGAATAGAGCCAGTCGGATTCCTGATAGCTCCAGCCCAAAACCCTCTCATCCGTCAGCTTGAATTCGGGATAGCTGGTGCTGGAATTGGGATTGACTGTCTCGACGTGCATCCAATCCTCGGTCGAGTTGGAGTTCGGGTAGCGCGTCAGGCGCATGTGCTGTCCGTCCAGCGAGAAAAGAGGCGCTTCCAGACAGAGGTTCAGAGCTGACAGGCTAAAGCTGATTTCGCCCAGTCCAAGATCTCTGACATCGGCCACCATGACATGTTCCTGCGCGTCCGGTGAAAGCTTTTCCTTCATTTCACCGGAAACCGGCTCAAAGGCAGACAAAGAGGCTC
>ERZ1106939.2755-NODE-2755-length-10325-cov-3.316261_pt1 | contig 10325 bp, 7 predicted proteins | sample MGYA00403669_ERZ1106939 | MGnify/ENA primary metagenome ERZ1106939 (study PRJEB35170, sample SAMEA104062447) | human gut metagenome | biome: human gut; feature: human-associated habitat; material: faeces | place: Denmark | collected 2012-09-28 ...
GCCGCCCGTTACAAATATCGCAAGCAGAGAAGCCGAAAACGACCAAATAGTTTGACACTCATCTATCCGCCTGAATCTTCTCCCCCAAAGGAGGCCCACCCCGGCCCTTCCTGTAGGGAGGGGGCGAAGGACAAGAGGCCCATTTGGCCCACCCCGGACTCAGAAGGCTCGGGATACACAGTAGTGTGTCATCTGCCGGAAAAAATCCGCTGACTCGGGACACATGAAAAAGTGCCGGATTCTTCACAGAGTCCGGCACTTGAAAATTAACTTAAAAAGAGAACTTATGCTGGCTCTACGCCAGTAGTGTTTTGGTTTATATCAATTCTTCCGAGACAAGGGCAAAACATATTGCCGCTCTTTCACGATAGTAGAATTTCATCCAACGTTTTCAAAGAAAGAGAGAAAGCCCGCAGGATTGTCTCTTTTCCAATGGCAAAGGTAGCCATAAACGTGCAAATGGCATTTGGCCAAAGAGACATTCTGTATGGCTGAAGGGACTTTTTACCCCTTTTCACGCCATTTGGAGACCAAAACGGCGCGAAAAGAGCCTACCCGCGCCCCCTCACTCCACGCCGACAATCCGCGTGGGAGCTTGCTCCTTGTTGCGCCGATTGGTGACAGTGACCACCGCCTGCCCCAGATTGAGGAAAGCCTGTCCCGTGACCGTGTTCACGTCGAGAGCCGCCGGCGTGCCCGCATCCCCCTTCTCGCAGATGCTCTGCACGATGGGTATCTGCGCCAGCAGCGGGCATCCCATCTCCTCGGCCAACTTCTTGCAGCCGTCTTTGCCGAAGATGTAGTAGCGGTTTTCCGGCAGTTCGGCGGGCGTAAACCACGCCATGTTCTCCACCAGTCCGAGGATGGGCACGTTGACCTTGTCGTTGCGGTACATGTCAATGCCCTTGCGCGCGTCGGCAAGTGCCACACTCTGCGGCGTGCTCACGATGACCGCCCCCGTGATGGCCAGCGTCTGGAGCAGCGTGAGATGGATGTCGCTCGTGCCCGGAGGAGTGTCGAGGATGAAATAATCGAGTTCGCCCCAGTCGGCATCGGCGATGAGTTGCTTGAGCGCCGACGTGGCCATGCCGCCCCGCCAGAGTGTTGCCGTTTCGGGATTGACGAAGAAGCCGATGCTGAGCAACTTCACCCCATACTTCTCGACAGGTTCGATGAGCTGCCGGCCATCCTTCTCGACGGCGTAGGGGCGCACATCCTCCACGCCGAACATCTTGGGCATGGACGGGCCGAAGATGTCGGTGTCGAGCAGTCCCACCTTATATCCCAGACGCGCCAAGGCGATGGCGAGGTTGGCCGAGACGGTGCTCTTGCCCACTCCACCCTTGCCCGAACTCACGGCGATGATGTTTTTCACCTGCGGCAGCAACTTACCCACCTCCGGCCGGGGGGCCGACTTGAACTCGGTGGTGATTTCCACCTCCACCTCAGGCCCCACATGATAGTGGATGGCCGCCTCGGCAGCCTTCAGCGTAGACTTGAGGAAAGGATCGGTTTCGCGGGGAAATATCAGTGTGAACGAAGTTTTCATACCTGCCACGGCAGGCTGGTCGGCCAGCATCTCGCTCTCGATGATGCTCTTCTTCGTGCCGGGATAAATCACAGTGGCCAAGGCATCTGTGATGAGTTTGGGATATAATGTCATGTTTGTATAATTAATTATAGGTGCAAAAGTACCGATATTCGGGTGAATTTACAAATAAAAACTAATAAATTTCCGTGTGTGGCTGATTTTCAGTAACTTTGCCGGGAACAACAAGAATACACCGAAAATGAAGATACGACTCCTTTTCTCCCTCCTCCTCTGTGCGACAGCCGCCACCCTCCCTGCCGCCAACGTCTATTGGTTTGACGGCCGGCAGCACGTGAGCTATGTCCGGCAGAAGAAACTCTCGCCCGTGGTGGAACAAGCCATCGACCTGTTTTCGGCCGACATGACAGCCGTCACAGGCCGCAATGCCCAAGAGAAAAGCAACGGCCAGATCGTGATTTTCCAGCTTGACCTGCTTGACAACAAGGAATTCAAGCAACTCACAGCCCTGCACGTGCCCATCAACAAGTTTATAGCCCGTCCCGAAGCCTTCTACATCGGGCTGCGCGGGCAGAATATCGTGGTGGCCGGCAGCGATGCCCGGGGCACGGCCTACGGACTGCTCGAACTCTCGCGGCAGGCAGGCGTGTCGCCCTGGACGGAGACCGGACTGCCCCCCGAGCGACGACGCACCCTCAGCATGGACAGCAAAACGGAGATACTCCAATGGCCGGCCACCACCGTGCGCGCCCTGCAACCCTTCAGCAACACACGCCGCGACTTCGACAATGACGACTACCGCAAGCTCTTCCGCCTGATGCTGCGCCTGCGGCTCAACACCCTCGTGCCCGACAGCCACACCGAGCACCACGCCACGGGCAAAGCGTTCAGGCACTTTGCCCAAGAGCAAGGCGTGGACATTGCCACCGCCCGCCAGTGTGAGGGAGCCGAGACACTCGACTTGGCCTACATCGGCGACGCCTCCCACGAGCTCTCGCTCTCAACCCCACAACCCGGCATCGTGGCCGAACAGCTCGACCGCGCGGCACGGACAGCCGACCGCCGGCCGTGGCTCGTGCGCATCCACCGCCCAACCTGCGCCGACTTTGCCCTGCAACTCTTTGCCGACATGGCCTGGAGCCACACCCCCGCGGGCAGCGACCGGCTCACCAACCGCTACCGGACATGGCTCGCCGGCCTCTTTGGCGACGTGGCGGCACAGAAGCTCATGCCCCTGATGACCGACTACTACCGGCTCACGGGCATCTGCAAACCCGAACTGCTGGAGTATGCCGACTTCAACGAAGGAGAGTTCGGCAACGAACTCGAACGCTACATCGCCGCCTACAAGAGTCTTGCCAGACGCCTCGACAGCGTGGATGGCACCATCGACCGCGAGCGAAAGACCGCCTACGAAGCCGCCATCAAATATCCCGTGACCGCAGCAGCCATCACCGTGGAGATGAACTTGCAGGCACAGGAGGCCCGCAACATCGCCCGGCCCGGACTCTTCTACCGAGACCGCGAGGCACTGGCCGCCGCAGCCAACAGTCTGCGCGCCTACGACAGGCTCAAGGAGCTCAACGCCCGAATGGGCAACCGACGCCCCACCCCGATGCCCAAACTGCCGGGCAAGCTCACCGACAAGCAGGTGAAACAATATGCCACCGACGAACAGCCGGAACTGCAACCGCTGCCCGCACAGCTCGGCAGCACCGTGGCCCTCAATGCGGCAGCCTACTCCTCGGCCTCGGCAGGCACGGCAAGGCAGCCCATGACGGGCCACAGCATGAATGCCGTGAGGCTGCCACGAGGCGGAGTGGTGCGCTACACATTCATGGCCAAGGAAGACAACCCGGCCGTGGTGAGGGTGGCCACTATCCCGCGCAGCGGCACAAACTACCAAGTGAGCATCGACGGCACGCAGACACAGACCGCCTATACGCGCATCGCCACCGCCGACCTGTTGCGCGGACAGACCGTCGTGTCGTTCAACTTCCGTGTGCCCAAAGGTCTTCACACACTCGAAATCAAGGCCCTCAGCGACGGTGTCAATGTGGACCAATGGATGTTCGACTTCGACATCAACCGCCAGTTCTACATGTTTCCCGTGACGGACTATTAGACACGCGATGGGAAATTAAAAGGAGTTGGAAGAGTCAAAGACACCGATCTCATAACTTGATGGTCAGCGTGAAGCTGCTGCCTTCAACTCCTCCAACTCCCTTTATCCTTTTCCACCCGCTCACTAATATCAAGACAACCAACGAGTTATATCGACAAAAATACTGAAAAAAAGCAGGCTAACATTTTTTAGTTTCGATAAAAACTTGTATCTTTGCACACCGATTCGAATGAGAATAAAGATAATTCAGACAAAAAAGATAAAAACGAAGTATGACTAAAGCAGAAATCATCAGCGAGGTTGCCATGGCGACCGGCCTTTCCAAGAGAGAAGTGACAGCCGTGGTGGAAGCCTTCATGGAAAGTGTCAAGAACCACCTTCTGAAGAAAGAGAGCGTATTCCTGCGTGGCTTCGGCAGTTTCATCATCAAACACCGTGCTGCCAAAACCGCCCGCAACATCTCCAAAAACACCACCATCACCATCGCCGCCCACGATCTGCCCAGTTTCAAGCCCGCCAAGAGTCTGGTGGAGCAGATGAGAGGCGAGTGAACCGCATGGCGGAGCATGGACCCGAAAGCGAATCAGAATCAAAATCAAACAATATTAAAATTTCAAAATTATGCCAAACGGAAAGAAAAAGAAGGGTCACAAGATGGCCACTCACAAGCGTAAGAAGAGACTGCGCAAGAACAGACATAAGAGCAAGTAAGCACGCTTACTGCTCATCAGTCTATTCAGACTGAGGGGCGTGTCAGCCAATCGAGCACGATTCGTTGACATGCCCCTTTTCATTCAAGGCGCGTGAAAATGAAACACGCCGCAACAAGTATTAAAACAAGCAAGAAATGACAAGCGAAGTAGTAATCGATGTCCGACAAGACGAAATTTCCATAGCCCTGCTCGAAGACAAGCAACTGGTGGAATATCAGAACGAGCCCCGACAGGCCTCTTTCACCGTCGGCAACATCTACATGGCAAAGGTCAAGAAGCTCATGCCCGGACTGAATGCCTGTTTTGTAGACGTAGGCTATGAGCGCGATGCCTTTCTTCATTATCTCGACCTGGGAAGCCAGTTCAACTCCTACCAGAAGTATTTCAAGCAGGTGCAGAGCGACCGCAAGAAACTTTATCCCTTTGCCAAAGCCACCCGTCTGCCCGACCTCGACAAGGCCGGAAGCATCACCCAACCCCTCCAACCGGGGCAGGAGGTGATGGTGCAGATCGTCAAAGAACCTATTTCCACCAAAGGCCCACGCCTCACGGGAGAACTCTCCTTCGCTGGCCGCTACTTGGTGCTCATCCCCTTTGGGGATAAAGTTTCGGTTTCCACCAAAATCAAGAGCGGCGAAGAGCGCGCACGCCTCAAGCAGCTCATCCACAGCATCAAACCCAAGAACTGCGGCGTCATCGTGCGCACGGTGGCCGAGGGCAAGAGGGTGGCTGAGCTCGACGCCGAACTGAAGGTGCTCAACCAGCGCTGGGAAGACGCCATCGTGAAGGTGCAGAAGACCCAGAAACGCCCGCAACTCGTGTTCGAAGAGACGGGCAGAGCCGTGGCCCTGCTGCGCGACCTCTTCGACCCCACCTACGAAAACATCTACGTGAACGACGAGGGAGTGATGAACGAGGTGAAGCACTATGTCTCTCTGATAGCCCCTGAAAAGGCAGACATCGTGAAGCTTTACACCGGCAAACTGCCCATCTTCGACAACTTCAACATCACCAAGCAGATCAAGGCGAGCTTCGGCAAGACCATCAACTACAAGCATGGGGCCTACCTCATCATCGAGCACACCGAAGCCCTGCACGTGGTGGATGTGAACAGCGGCAACCGCACCCGACAGAAAGGGCAGGAAGCCAATGCCCTGGATGTGAACCTCGGGGCGGCCGACGAACTGGCCCGGCAACTGCGGCTGAGAGACATGGGCGGAATCATTGTCGTGGACTTCATCGACATGAATCTGGCTGAAGACCGACAGATGCTCTACGAGCGCATGTGCAAGAACATGCAGAAAGACCGTGCCAAGCACAACATTCTGCCACTGAGCAAGTTCGGGTTGATGCAGATCACCCGGCAGCGCGTGCGTCCGGCCATGGATGTGAATGTGGAAGAGACCTGCCCCACCTGCAACGGCACGGGAAAGATACGCTCCTCCATCCTCTTCACCGACCAGCTGGAAGGCAAAATCGACCGACTGGTCAACAAGATCGGCATCTCCACGTTCTCGCTGCACGTGCATCCCTACGTGGCCGCCTACATCAATCAGGGCGTTTTCTCCCTGAAACGCAAGTGGCAGTTGAAGTACGGATTCGGTATCAGCGTGGTGCCTTCCCAGAAGCTCGCGTTCCTGCAATACGAGTTCTACGACAAAAAACGACAGTTTATCGACATGAAGGAAGAAATCGAGGTCAAGTAAGAACAGCATTCTTACCACACTCACAGCAAAAAGAGAAGCAACCGCCCACAGAGGACGGTTGCTTCTCTTTTTTCATATCGGTGGGGCAAACCGGCCACAAGGCGTGAGTCCCGCCCCCATCACCGGCCGGCAAAGACAAGACCTTTATAGTCCTCCTATCGGAACAGAAAGGGAGGCCGGGCAAGTGATGCCCGCTGCCAATGTACAGTATCGGCTACCACCGGTTTCTTTTCGACCGTTTCCTCAAAAGACCTTCCGCAGATTTCTGCACCAAAGGGCCGACAGGCAATTCCAGTATGATTTTTTTCCCGATCTTTATCCTTGGAGTAATTATCGGTTCCATTTTCCATTGTCGCTGGAAACTGTCATAATGTCTTTGTACACCCAGTTTGATGCCGGTCTTCTTTCCGTCATATTCCACCCAACCTCCATAAGAGCTTGTCTCCACAAACGGGAAAGCCGCCATAGAGAAATACGGATTCGGTCATAGAATTTGCAACCTTTTGTGTGTCAATTAGTTTTGATTAAAACGGTAGAAAAGTGATGGCGAAGATTCTCTAGACGGTAAACAAATCGAAGATTTAACATATTTAACTTTATTAAACGTATAAGATCGAAATCTTCACTGCTTATGCTACTCTCTGTCAATTAAAGGCTGATACCAACTCCACATCTCCTCAAAGCTTTGAAAATTCTGTGGAACAGGATTTGGGTCAACAAATGCTTCTTCGGGTGTTATTGACAAGTAGTGACAGAAGAATGCTTCATCAGTTCTTCGAGGGTACATAGATAGAGAACTATCAAAGAAGGATGTCCGATAATCATAATGATGAGTATGAATAAAATCTTTCCACGAATAAGTGACCTCTTCTTCACTCCTCACGTCAATAATCTCAAATTGCTCAAGATTTCTATCATTAACACTCCCCCATGCTTTCTTCATTAATCCCATGGCTTCAACATCAGAGACTGGTGCACTATATCCAAAAATGGTTACGTTATGAGTGTTGCATATACTCTTATCTAAACGATCTTGCAAGATATCCCAGGCCTTCCTAATGTATGAATCGGAAGTGTAATTCTTATGTTTAACAGGATAAAGTAACTTTGTTGGTTCAAAATAAATGTTGCCGTCTTTTGAACACATGCCAGCTCTACCTATCATATTATGTTCTTTGTTATAGCCAACAGCAACATTACCATGTAAAAAAAGTAATTGAGGGCTACTGCCATGAAGTGCATTACGCCACCATGCCTGAAAGAGAAAAGGGTCCCAATTAAAGGTTGCTATTACATCTTTATCACGTAAAGACATTATGAGATAATCATAAATTGTAGGCTTCAAAGGCAGAAGCATAGAGTTGAAGTACGAATAGATTAAATCATTCATAACTTTCAAATAAGGATTATCTGGATCATGTTCGGCAATATTACTATACGTTGCCTCAAAATTGTCTTGAATCAATTCTTGTGGAAAATGACTCAAACACCCATGAAGTCCCACTACATCAGGGAGATTATTCAGGGAAGGCAACTTCAATCCATGTTCCTCTGGATCGCGAATTGTTGCGGCAATACTTGCACCTGCTCCCAGTATAACAACATGACAACCTCCCGACAGTTTAGCATCTTTGATATTCATACTATCAGCTTTTTTTTCATTTGCACGAAAGTTATTCACTTTTCTCTTTTCAATTTCAACTTAAACTTAAACACAGCTGCGACTATACCTGATAACCTTTGGGGAAACTTTATTGACAACTCTTTCGGCAATTAGAGTCGCTCCAATAGTTCTCTGCCCTTGTTGGTCAGATAGTATGAGATCGGAAGAGATTCAGGGTAGAGCATGGCAATATAACCTTCTGCCAAATTGGGGGCTATGTAGGTGTTTACAAAACTCGACCTGTTTCGCAAGTTCATGCCATCCATCAACGCCTTTAGATTTGCGCCATTTTCACCAATAGCCGTCAAGAATTTCTTTAAACGCTTATTTTTAGCTTGCTCCTTTGAGGTTGAATGGTAAACTTGTATGGTTGTATGGTTGTATGGTGAACTTGTATGGTTGTATTGTTGTATAGTTGTACGTTTGAACGTGACCCAAACGAATGCAGCGTTCTGATTGAACTCAGGTTCTGGGAGATTCGCTTCACGGCAAGCATCAACCATACGACCTACACCACTACCCCAATTCTCCAAGAACGTTGTTTTGAACAGCACGTCAGCAATGTGGTTGGGTTCTGGGGGAATGAGTGATGAGACTGTTTGATGGTTTCAACCGTCAACTCATCTGGCAGATGTCCTGTATTCTCTATCTCCACACGGTCATCATAGATGGCAATACCCACAGAACTACTTGTATTATGGAACTGTCTGTGACAAAGGGCATTCGTCAAGGCTTCACGCAGAGCCTCAGCAGGTACTTCCAGTTTTTCCTCTCTCGTAAAGCCTACTATTTTGCCGCTAAGAGAAAGATGCTTGAAAAAGAAAGCCATACCAGCATCAAGCAGAGTGAAAAAATTTCCGTATGCACGTTGGTTGTCAATGAACTCAGTTTTGTCATTTCCCCGGAATCGAGCCATACGGAGCAAAAATTGAGGAAAGCGACTGGTGTCTCGAAGGAATAGAGCCGCCGCCGCATTTTTTAGTCCGCCTTCTGTCGTGAGTTTTAGCTTTTCCACAAGGCTTTCTGTTGACTCCATGAGAGAAGATTCTGGCATTCGGCCACGTTCCACACCGAGACGAACACCACCACGAATACGCCGCTCCTCCAGATTAGCAATTGTGATGCCCTCGCAGATTTGGTCTTCCCATTTATGGAGATTTGTCTTGCTACGCATCAATCGATCCTCAAAGATCTCACGAGGCATGACGACTGTAGTACTTTCTATCCGCATATAGGGCTTGTTGTCGTAAGTATAAGGCGCATCCCAATATGATGGTGCATTCAGATGTAGTGCTATGACTTGACAACCAGGTCGGTCAGGTACATCAATATATTCGACAGGAAAATCAATCAGTGGTTCCAGTTTTGCAATCTCCCTTGCAATCTCTTTTCGTGTGTTGTCTGTCACCTCCTGTCCCAAAATCTTCAATGTAGTTGGAGCAATACCAAAGAACAACCAACCACCAGCCGTGTTGAGAAATGCACAGGCAGAGTGCATTCCATCCTTCAACTCACCGGTGGTCTTTTTCAGTTCCAGCGTACGAGTCTCATCTCCTTCTATGATTGCCTTTACATCTTCTATTGTCATATAAGCCGTTTTTTCGTCAAAAAGCGCCTGCTTTTGGCAAATATCTTGGGAAAAGCATGAAAAAAAAGGTTGTTTAACCCATTTTGTGACATCAAATTATTATTTTATCAAAATAAATTAGTAAATTTGTCCCAGAATTTAATAAGTTAAATGATGGAGAATTTGAATCGACTAAAAGCGGTACTCGCTGATTCCGGTAAAACAAACAAGTGGCTCGCAGAGCAACTTGGCAAGGATCCAGTAACAATCAGCAAGTGGTGCACAAATACCACCCAACCAGATTTGATGACATTGTCTAAAATATCAGAATTGTTGCACGTTAATATTAGAGAATTATTGGTTGATCAAATTTTCTAAGTATATTTCGTTATTATGAGTAAAATTTCCGAACACATATTCAACCTATATAATCAATTGAAGGAGAATGAGAATCAACACATTGATGATTATGTTGTTGACGAAGCCGTGTCTGTCATCAACAACACTACGCCTATTGACTCTTGTTCGCTCTTCTATATTCTTGCGGCTGTTAATCTTCTAAACGCAGCCATTAAAGTAGAACCCCATAAATCCCAGTTGTTTTATGGATTTATCAAATCAAAGGTTAGCAAACTCGCAGATATATACCTTGTTAATCCAGAAAAATTTGAAGATGTTGCCGTTTATTACGACAATAATCAAAAATGTATTTATTTTGACGTTTATGGAATCATATTTAGTTTCCATCAAATTCTAGAGTCAAAATTTATAAAGAATATAGCCTCTAATAATGAGCCTATCATCTGGGCTGGTATTAGGCTTCAAAGGATTGCCCAAAATGTATTCCTGTACGCTAAAGAACAATATTCTATTCAAAAACCATCGGATGGTCCAAAAGAACTATTATCTGAAATCTCTTCTAACTCTTTGGCTACAACTGGTGGAGAATCTAATTTGATTCCTTGTCCTGACTGCAATCACATGATATCCATTTCCGCACAA
>ERZ1106939.2756-NODE-2756-length-10320-cov-5.356357_pt1 | contig 10320 bp, 5 predicted proteins | sample MGYA00403669_ERZ1106939 | MGnify/ENA primary metagenome ERZ1106939 (study PRJEB35170, sample SAMEA104062447) | human gut metagenome | biome: human gut; feature: human-associated habitat; material: faeces | place: Denmark | collected 2012-09-28 ...
CCTAAATATAGTTTACTTTGATTTAGCATATATAAGGCTAATGCACAAACTAAACCGAATTTTCGGTTTTTTCCTCTCTGCTTTCTGAAAACACACAGCCAAAAGAGAAGACAATGTTACTGCGTATTTTCTCTTTTCGCTGCAATTTTGTTGTCAATACTCCATAATTTCATGGAAATATCCGATTCAATATGCTCGTCGTATCGAAGGCTGAGCCGGACTGAGGCTCGAACTGTATAAGGAGTTAAGCGAGAAACGGTAGGTTTATTTGAAGTATAAACGAGAGTTGGAAAATATACGATTCTCCAACCCTCGTTTTGTATCGGCCATTGTCGGCTTTGGGGTCGCTACGAGTACAGCATAGCACCTCTTTTCAGTATGTACTATTTCCGTCTATTCTGGTTAGCGTCTTTGCCGATTATAAAAGCGCAACGGGTTTGCCCGTTGTCCACTGAAATCCCTGTCGGGGGAGCCTAATACCCCGGTCGGCTTGCGCCGTCGGGCAAATTGCCAATCCACTGCAAGCAGAAAGAGTCTTTTGTAGCTGTTGAATCTCGAAGCGGGAGTGGCACTCCGATTAAAGCGGCAAAGATTATATGTCGTTTCTATGGCATAATATACCCCTTATCCTCGGCTTTCTCAACAATCTTGACAAGGCGTTTGCATTGTGCGGCAGACGGCAGAGAATTTCGCTTGATATACTCTGCGATACCGCCTATAAATGAGACATCTCCATATGGCAGTATATTCTCCTTTGATAGATCATTGTACACCTTAGTCCAATATTCAGCTCCCAATTTAAATATCTCAACTGAAGCATCAATATTCTGACTGAATTTCCTTTCTTTTTTAGCGGCAGCTTCTTCCTGCTTCATCTCATTTTTTGAGATTAGGGTTGATACAAATTCGTCCGACAAGGACAGCGGTAAACTTTTGCACTTATTCCATGTATCTGCACGACGGGCCATACTTCTAACCAATCCGCCTTGCGCTTCCTCCTCAAAGAAATTATGAATAATATGCGCCAGTTTCATCAGCTCCTTTTCAAGAGCAGGGTACATTTCCTGCTTTTGCCAAATGAGTTTCCAGTCAAGATCCATGTTCTTGGGAATCATAGCCATCATTTTTGCTATGGCATATGGAATTATTTGGGCTTTATTACCTCCTGTCGGATACCAGTCCGCTTTATTTATGCGACGATCCAGCGAATCAAAGATAATTACAGAACATACACATTTTGAGAAATATACCTCATTGATACTCTCCTTGGATGTTTCATACAGACTGTCAATAGTTTTAGCGAATCGGGAGAAGTTAATAGCTGAACTCTGACATACTTCATGAGGATTCATTGCAAATGCATTGAGACATTTGGCAAGTTTCTCCTTTTTGATGACTTGATTTTTAGGGTGTTTCTCACAAAATTTTGCACGAGCCGCGGGACTGAGCTGCATTTGTTCCTGTTCCCACTTCCCTCTTGAACGCTCGTAAAACCAAATTGTCTGGTATGGATTGCCATTTACCGGTGGAGCCATTCTCTTTCTTGACAATTGCTCCATTATAACATGATATGGATGATTTGAGAAAAAGTCGGCTTCAGACACAGCATTCTGGCTGTTTGCACACTGAGATATTGTTTTGGTAATATTGTTATATCGTTCAATATCATCCTCGGACATATCATCATCAACGTTAAGCACTGTCAGCTTCATCGGGACAAACAGGTTGTCCATGCCTCCGTCCTTTACCTCTTTTTTGATTTTTGCATTGGCCAGTGACGCCGTAGTTTGACCGCCATTTATTATTTGGGGATCTTTAAGGTATACTATTTTGGTCCCGTCGTCGGAAAAACCGATTGAGCGGGCAACCACAGCAATGCCATTATTATATGTAAAGAAATTTCCCGGGTGCTTTATAATGGTTTCACGTATTCCTTTATTGACTTTGCCTCTCACGCTCAAAAAAGCACGAATGTTGCCCTGCAGCAGCTTGCTGCCATATTTGCAATAAATCTTTGCCAAAAACTCTCCTGGAATAATACCCAGATAAGCATCATAGTTCGCATCCTCGCCAATGTCTGCTTTGAGATACTGAATGCCGTCACAATCAAAATCCTTGGTTGCAATCTCAATGATTTCACTGGAATTAGAGGCATATGTCTGATGGAAACGCTCTATTGTCCACACATTCAGTTCAACCGGCCTTTCGAGAAATTCCTCGCGGCTGACATTTTTAACCTGTTTGCTGAGAATGGCGTTGGATAGAATGATAAATTTGAATCGTGAGATTTCGGTAGCAAGCATACTTTTGCCCACTTTCGCCTTTATCTCCTTTGCCACATTAATGGCTTGGTCTGAATCGTCGCAATATGCAGAAATATCACCATCAACACTCTCTTCAATAAAATTCCTCATGTGAAGGAATAATTCATCAATGCGTGTATTGGTTAAAGTGGGAATATTGTCGATTTCATTGACAAAATCACTGGCAATCATAACCAGCGCTCCATCAGCTTCATCATAAGCATAAGCATCAAAAGACATTATTCGCCCCCGGCGCCCTTTCATTTCAATGGACATAGGCATAGGATCAGAAACATCTCCTATATCTTCCAGAAGTTCCAGAGCTCTGCTGATAAACTGCGCCTCCGGCGCCGACCCTTCATGCTCGGCATCAAAGCGGAGCTGCTCCATAAACTGTTTTCTAAATTCGCCTATCTCCATTGCAGTGCTTATTATGATTGTTTAAATTCTTCTATATTTGAAAGCATGAGTTCATATTGAACTTTTACAATTGGCAGTGCAATACTGTTCCGCATAATGCGCGGGAAGCCCTCTGACACAATATACTTGGCAAATGAGCTTTGGGAATATACAAAGTTGTCGTAATCGCTTGACCAGTCAAAGCCGTATGACATCAGTTTCCTTGCAAACATTTCCTTGTAGAAATCATTGCTTATCAATGTCATAATTTCATTGGCGAGAGAGCTGAGTTTAACACCGTCATATCCAGGGCTCATTTTTTCAAGCTTGTATACGGCCAGACAGCCGTCAACATTGCTGTCCAGCTGCTCAATTGAAGAGATGCACACAGCATCTTTTCCTGCACTGACTGCTTTCACTTCATACCAGATGCTGTCTATTGAAAAATCTTTACTGGTTTTTTCAGGCCCTGTCCAGCTGTCTATAGCCTTGTCTGTTCCATACATCGGAATCATTTCGTCTTTCAAAAACAGCATTTCTCCGATCAAACCCATAATTTCCGGTTCAGTCATGTCTCCGTGATTGGGTTTGAACAGACGCTTCCATGATGTGTATCTGTTGCATACAGCCCGATAGCCTTCAACCTGGTCTGTTATTCCGTCAAGAGCGGACAGAAGATCCTGGCAGAATGTACAGAAACGTTCAAGAAGTTCTTCCTTTTCAAGCAAGAAAATCAGTGAATATGAGTTATCATCCTCATATTGCTCGACAGATATCACCTCGGAGCCAAATATTCTTGTCGGAACATACTGCCCTCTGAACTTGAAAGCATACCGGCCTTTGTCGTCTTTGCCTATATAGGTGTTAAGATCCCCTGCTGTTCCAACTCTTTTGAAAAAGCCCTGTTCAAATCCTTCAGAGAAGATACTGTATATATCCTGGCTATTGTATTGTTTCATTGTCTTCAATGTCTTCAGACTCATCTTGCATAAACTGCTGATAATATATTTTGTTTGCCTTATAATGTTTTACATTTTGAGCACTCTTTACACCAGGGAATCCTATGGCAAAAGCAGCCATTTTATCTTTACCCAATGCTTCCCGGTATTCAGACAGCTTTTTCTTTTCATCTTTTCCCTCGGTCCTCACAGGTTCGATAAGCATAATTATCAACAGAGGTTTTCGGTCTGCCAAATGTTCAAAGTATGCTCTGTTCGGAATTTCCCGATTTTCATTTTTACCTTCTTTCCTCCACTGTTCTTTGCATTTTCTTTTTACGATATTCAACTGATCTTCAGATAGTCCATAAGCCCCTTCCTGAGTGCTCAGCAATTTGCGCCGCGAGCTTACAGCAATAGCATTATTTTCAATATGGACAGTGCGTGCTGCACATCTGACAGATGCTATGTGCGGTATTTCATAACATTTGTCAGACTCGCCGCTTTGGAAAACTATATCCCAATGCTCTAATCCTACAGTGTTTTCATCTGTTATAAAATCCAGAATATATTCAGTGTTGAAATTAGGATTAACCTTTGAGCTTTTAATATTTTTCACAAAAGCCGCTACAATATCTTTCGGCACATCTTTTACTATCAGAGATGTATTGTTTTTGAATTTGTCAAACGACAAGTTTCTCTTAAACAGCTCCTCTGCCAGCCAAGTCACTTGCTCGAGATTAAGAGTGTTGTGAGCCGCATTCAGACTGATATACGGTGTCTCATATATATTGCCATAATAAGATTCCTGTATATCCAGATTGAAAGACTGCCTCATCTTATTGCCTGCAGTGATTTGCAGCTCCTGACAATTGTCGCGCACTTTAATTCCGAAATCCTTTGGCGTCAGCCGCTGTGCAAACATCTCTTTCAGATCTTCCTTCAAATCCTCTGACGCCATAGAAATCTCATCATACCAGCTTGCACTTTCCTCGCTCGTCCATATTTGGAAAATATCTTCATATCCTTTTCTATATCCGAACCAGCGCCCCATCTGCATCAAAACATCAAAAGTAGCTGTATTGCGGTAGAAATAGCTTGTCAGTAGCCCCTCCAAGGTCAAGCCTCGGGACAATGCCATTCCTCCGACAGCAATAACCCGCAATGACGGATTTTCTTTGTAGTCAAGCTTTCCGCTTGATTTTAATCCGTTTACCACGAGAACTTTTATGTGTTCAATTGCTTTGAAAAGGTTTTCTTTCCTAACAACTCTCTCAAATGAAACATCAGAGACAAAACTGTAATGCTTATCCCACAACTGCTTCAATTCTTTATATAGAGGCAGATTCGTGTTTTTGCGAGAATCGCTGTTGAAATCTTTTTCAACTATACTCTTGAATTCATCATAAATGTGTTCTACCTCTTCCTTAATCACATTTTGCACTTTCACGAATCGAGACATATTCACCAGCATGCTTCTCGGCGCAGAACTTTGTCCTCGCAAATCCCGAATAGCATTCGCCAAAAAGAAACAATAAACAGCCTCTCTTAACGAATCGGGAAGGATACCGCTCCATTCTTTCTGATGCCGATAGTAGAATGTTCCCGCATTCAATTCATCAATGTGGGTGCGAGCCCAATCACGCCAGCATTCATCTCCATAGTCGGGTTCATCAATATCAATGATATATCTTATATTGCGATAATATTTGGAGCCGGCATTGAATATCTGCTTTGCTCCAATGTATGTCGAGGGGGTTGGCAGTGTGTATATAAAATGTTCCGGGAACAAATCTGCATTTTTCATTTCATCAACAGAATCCGGATCGATGAAAACATTTGCAAATGGGGTTGCTGTAAAACCGACATACGATGCGGTTTTAAACAGATTGCAGATTTTCCTTATAATGGCATTTGTCTTTGTTGGATTCGTTTCATCCTTGCTCGTATTGACAGATGCATTGTCCGCTTCATCATCTATAAGCAGCAAAGGAGCATTGACGCACTCTTCCGAATGATCATAATTGCTGTTCTTTAGCCAGTTGTGCAATTTTGTAAGAACAGATACATTCTTCTTGACAACAAACAATACAACTGAACGCTGTGCTTCAAGCGACACAAAAATACTGTCTTTCTGTCCGACAAAATCTGATGATTGAGTTGTATAAGACGATGCCAGCAGCTGTTTGTCATATTTGCCTACGCCTACACGTTTGGGTTTCTCTATTTTTGTTATATCATCTTTCTTGATTTCAAGACCTACAATGCCTTGGTCAATACGCTCCTGAGTCTGCTGGCGAAGATTCTCCGTTATGCCTGCAAGCAAAATGACAACCTTGTAACCAGCATCAACAGCTTTGCATATCAGACCGGAATATGTCGCTGTTTTTCCAGACTGAACGTCACCAATAACCAAACCGCGAACCAGCCGCCTTCCTTCATGCGCTTCTTTCGGGTTGCAAAGACAATTCATTATGGCAGGAAGAGTCTTCTTGCCCAAAATATCTATGCTCCTGTCATCCAGCGACGATTCTTCCAGAAGATATTTGCTGTACAACCTCCAGAAATGCTCATCTTCGATTTCTGCATGCTCATACCAATTGTGAGGATCATCATAGTCGTCGAATATACAATTGCCTTTGGTGTGTTTTATTGCCTCTTCTGTTTCGATGGCGCAAAAAACTTCTGCCCTGTCTTCAGCAGTCAGGCTGATTGGAATAAATTCAAGACCCTTGTCTATATAGGAGTCAATATCTTCGTATTTTATGGTTTTCCCGTTTCGCTTGTCTGCTCCAATGCGGCGTTTGATAACCATAATGAGATCATTGAACTCATCACTGCTTATCTTCATTTGTATAATAATTTATCAGCATTTCTTTCAGTTGCGGAAGACAGCACCATGGCTCGGCTTTCATAATAGTATCAACAGCGTCATTGAGCTCCCTGCCGTATTTAATCATTTTGTCGATCAGTGTAACTCCCAACTGAAAATTATCCTCAAGGTATTGCGTTTTATCCGCTGCAACAATAGCGTCATTGCACCTGTCTACGTATATATCCTGTACTGGAATACCTTTTTCTATCTCTGACAATAAAGTTTCTACGATGTCTGCCGCACCGTCAGGAATGTGTTCCATCACATATTTGCAAAGCGGACTGTTTCGATTGATCTGATAGTAGTAGGCGTCATTTCTGCCGCGCATTCTATCCCAAATGTGGCTTATATTGTCTTCCGAATTATCTTTGCGGCCGCGATGCGTCTGTTTTCTAACAGAAATGTCCATTGCTTCTTCAATGGTCTTTTTAAGCTGATTCTGAATTGATTTAGGTATTGACGCATTCTGTTTCTTAATATCAATGCCCCAAATATCGTCCAGCGAATTGGGGATGTCTACGCGTATTCTGGCATTTTTTGTCAGTTCACTGCGTTTGAGCCCAAACCATGTCCCATAAATAATAAGCCTCTGATTCCTGTAAATATAGAAACCCTGTCTTGTTCTCAGATTATCAGTACCGCCTAAAAGTTTTTTATCTTTTTCTGTCAGGTCCGAGCCGAAAGGCAGCACAAACGGACGCACTTTTATCAGCCGTTCAATACCTTGGCTGTCCCGCAGTGCAATAGCGAGCTCTTTTTTCGTCGTAGTTTTGGCATTGCCTTCAAGAAATGGGTCCTGTGCCTTTACCTTTGCGTTGTTAACCCAGATAACAAGTTTCTTCGCCGAGATATAGCGGTGGAAAATAAGGGCCACATGCTCCTGCACCTTATCACTTAATTCACGAAGTGTGCTGAAGACCTGTCCATGACTCGACTTTTCCAACACATCAAAATCCTCCCATATCACAAGAGTTCCGCTGTCATTAGTCTTTACTGCTTCTCGCAGATTCTCTATGTACGGCAGATCTGATATTTCATCAGCGGTCAGCTCGTTAACAAACCATTTTTTGTGTTCAAGTATGTAATTATAGTCCCACGAATACGCACTGATTTCTCCGTCCTGCATGCTCACAACAGTCAATATGCGGCATTGGGACAATGATGCCGCTTTAAGTCCCAGACCAAATCTTCCTAAATCATTTTCAGAGCGGGCTGCTTCTGCCGCAGAACTGCCATAGCACATTGCCTCGAAAAGTTCTTCACGAGACAGTCCGCAGCCGTCGTCAAGAATACCCACAGCCTGTTTTTGGAAAGAATCGGTTGGGAAAAGCAGATAAACATATGAGCACCCGGCACTAATGCTGTTGTCAATAACATCAGCGATTGCAGACTCGAACGAATAACCCATTGAGCGCATCGACCCCATCAGCATATCGGCTTTAGGAATATTCTCTTTGTAAGTGCCCATAGCTGCAATGTTATTTATAAGTCAATATTTTCTTCATAACAGCTTTGGCAAGCAGCGGAGGAACAGCATTGCCAATCTGCTGCTGGACATACGATACGGGGCCTTCAAATATGAAATCATCGGGAAAACTTTGCAACCGGGCCGCTTCACGAACAGACAATCCTCGATCCTGATGAGGATGGATAAGCATGCTTTTTCTATAGTTCGATATAACCACCGACGGCTTGCTGCCTATCAATCGTTTATATATCCCGCTGTGGCATCGTTTTTTATCGGCATAGTTCCCCATTAAATGGTCGGGGATAGAAGACCAGTTTTCACCTTGGCCAATGTATTTATAGCGTTCAACTACATAGTCCTTATTGCGAGATACGATATTCTGGGTAGGGGCTTTTGATTTTTGTCTCATAAACTGAGCATATGGAGACGCCTGCTCAAAAGGGACCGTGTATTCCCCTTTCATTTGAATTTCTCCATTTTCAAGAACCGGCAAATCGCTAATCGCCTCATCAACAGAAACTGAATAATCAAACTCTTTGGGGAACTCAAAATCTATCCCATTTCTATTCCCGACAATAAACAGCCTGTTCCGGCGCTGCGGCACGCCAAAATCAGAGGCATACAGTATTTTTGATTTGACCGTATAGCCAATATGTCTAAATCGGTTTTCTATATGATTCTGTATATTCTCCTCTCCGTTTTTAAACTTTGTCAGGCCATATACATTTTCAAATACAAACCATGTTGGAGCAATTTTATCAACAAAACGCAAAAATTCCTCAAACATCCTGTTATTTGGATTTGACATATCTCTGGTTTTTGTGTTTGAAAGAGAAAATCCCTGACATGGAGGGCCGCCCATTATTATAAAAACCGGTTGAGTATTTAAACTATCAGCTGAAAGTTTTCTTATATCTTCGCAGAAAACGGTTGCATTCTTAAAATTTCTTTTATATGAGGCTGCAGCATAAGTGTCTGCTTCAACTGCATACCGCATGGATATACCAGCCATTTCTGCACCCAGACTTAATCCGCCTGCACCTGCAAAAAGGTCTATGCCAATCAGCTGTTTGTTGGGCTTCTTCATTTTGTAGTTTGCATCTTGCATTTTTACCACTCTTCAGCACACTGAATGTATTCAATCGGCTGAATCATATTTTACAAAGATACATTTTTTCCACAAACAGAGATTGACTAAATGAAAATAATTCAGAGGGCTGTAAACGTTTTCATTTGAATAAGATCTGAAGAATGCAGAATGTTGTTTGTCAGCAAGCCTAAATATTTTAAATAATCACTACCTTTACCAAAAGATAATAAGCATCAAAATGCCTGATACATTAACTCAAGAACAACGACGTCGCTGTATGTCGCATATTCGGTCCAAGAATACCAAGCCTGAGATTCTTGTAAGACACGAACTTTTCCGCAGGGGGTATCGTTATCGGATCAATGTCAGCAAATTGCATGGAAGACCAGACATTGTTTTACCCAAATACAAAACGGTAATTTTTATAAATGGATGTTTTTGGCACGAGATCGAAGAGCACGGGCATGAAGGATGCAAGCATTTTGTTCTGCCAAAATCAAATATAGAATACTGGAAATCAAAAATCCTCCGCAATCAACAAAGAGATAAAGAAACTATATTGAAGCTTCAGCAACAAGGATGGAGAGTTATTGTAGTATGGGAATGTGAAATAAATAAATCACAATTATTACAAACCATCGATCAAATAGTTTCATTCATTAGAAACATACCTTAAAACAATAGGCTAAGATTAATTAGTCCAATGCAGTGCAGATGCTGTTAATTTCTATCTTTACCGTCAAATTTAACTTTCTCAGCCAGAATCACTGAACTGTGAAGTTTAAATAAACATCAAAATTTCTATGATGTATGGGTTATAATCGCAGATAAATCGAGGGTGCTGCCACTGTAATTCATTGCTGCAATCGAATATTTGCAATGCAATGCAGTGCAGTTACGGCGAATTAAGGGCTTGCGTGAGTTTCTGAGTGGAAAGATGGATGCTGACTGCACTGATTCATAAAATTCGCAAAGTGTTTGAGTCTAAATCGAAGACGTCGATACGATACAATCCATTGAATGGAACTATGCTCTCCTTTGACTGATTATGCTCTGCTGACATATACTGTTATGTGCATAGTTTCACCTCAATAGACACGAATCCGCCCTTTGATTACCTGCCAATATCACACTTGAAGAACAATTATAGATATCCGTAATTACTTCTTTTATATTAGCTGTTGCCCCGCCCGTAAATTCTCTTTTAATATTTTACCGAGACTTTTTGCAAAGTGTTTGTATGAATT
>ERZ1106939.2757-NODE-2757-length-10319-cov-5.556313_pt1 | contig 10319 bp, 5 predicted proteins | sample MGYA00403669_ERZ1106939 | MGnify/ENA primary metagenome ERZ1106939 (study PRJEB35170, sample SAMEA104062447) | human gut metagenome | biome: human gut; feature: human-associated habitat; material: faeces | place: Denmark | collected 2012-09-28 ...
CAAGGGGTACTATTTAGAAGAGAAGAAAAAAATATTAGAAAATCTTTGATTGAATCTGGAAAGCTCGACGCGGTCATTACTCTTGGTGAAAAATTATTCTACGGAACAGGTCTTTCGCCTTGTATTTTGGTGATAAGGCAATACTTGCCAACTGAAAGAAGCGGTAAAATTTTATTTGTTGACGGTTCAAATAAAAAAACAATTGAAAGAGCTCAAAACATACTCTCCGAAAAAAATATCGAGGAGCTTTATTCATTGTATAGTGACTATAAAGACGTAGAAAATTTTTCAAGCGTCGCGTCAATTAAGAGTGTTATTGAAAACGAATATGACTTGTCTCCAAATAAATATATTCGATACCACAAAAGGGAAATAGTGCCGTATAAAACAGTATTAGATAATTTTAAGGCTGCATATAATGAAGTTTTAATGCGCGAGGAAGCATTTAAAAAATTAATAAATTCATAGAATGGTAAACAAAATAAAAAAATCAGTAGAACAAATATCGCTAGATGACTTAAAGCGATTTCTTTGGGGGGCTGCAGTTCGCCTGAGGGGGCAGATTGATGCATCTGGATATAAGGAATATATTTTCCCTCTATTGTTCTTTAAGCGAATTTGCGATGTATTTGATGAACAGTATGAAACTTTTGTATCAGAAGGTGGAGAGGAATATGCGAAATTACAGTTAAGCGAAATGCCGATTCAAATTCCAGAAGGTTCTCATTGGAATGACGTGAGAGAATCAACTGTTGATATAGGGAGGCGTTTGCGAGACGCTTTTATTGCTATCGAACAAGCAAATCCAGGGAAAGCCGAAGACGGCAGGGTTATCGGTGGGCTTACTGGCATATTTGGTGCAAAAGATATTTGGACTAATAAAGAGAAAATGCCAGACCATATCATAACATCAATGATTGAGGATTTTTCAAAGTATACTCTTTCACTAATGGCATGTCCTGCTGATGAAATGGGCTTGGGGTATGAATATCTTATTGGGCAATTTGCTACAGACGCTGGGAACACCGCTCAAGAGTTTTATACGAATAGAACTGTCGTAACTCTAATGGCAGAAATATTGCAACCTAAGCCAGATGAAACAATTTATGATCCCACTTGTGGAAGTGGAGGCATGCTTGTAAAGTGCCTAAATTATTTACAGGATAAAGGGGAAGAATGGCGTGGTGTAAAATTGTTCGGGCAAGAAGTAAATGTCTTAACTGCAAGCATTGCGCGGATGAATCTTTATTTAAACGGAGTAGAAGATTTTTCCATAGCGTGTAACGATACTTTGAAATATCCGGAATACCTTGATGGCAGTCAACTGCGTAAGTTCGATGTTGTTTTGGCGAATCCACCATACTCAATAAAAAATTGGGACAGAGAAGCATTTGCCAATGACAAATGGGGTAGAAATTTTCTTGGTGTTCCTCCTCAAGGTAGAGCCGATTATGCATTTATACAGCATATTTTAGCCTCTATGGACCCTCAAACAGGGCGTTGTGCTATATTATTGCCACACGGAGTATTGTTCAGGGAAGATGAGCGCGAAATAAGAAAGGCTCTTATTGAAAAAGACCTTGTTGAAGCCGTTATTGGTTTAGGGCCCAACCTATTTTTCAACGCCTCAATGGAGGCATGTATACTTATTTGTAGAAGCAAGAAAGATTATAAACTAAAAAATAAGATAATATTTATAAATGCGGTAAATGAGGTTACTAGAAAAAATGCCGAAAGCTTCTTGGAGCCTGTACATATTGAAAAAATAATCTCTGCATATAAAAAGAAATCGGATGTAGAAGGTTTTTGTAAACTAGTTACAATATCCGATATCAAGCAACGAAATTTTATACTCTCTATCCCTCTTTATATTAATTTGCGGCAGAAATCAAACGTTCCTACTTTTAATAATGCGCTAAATTCATGGAACAATATACATAATAAGTTGATAGAAGAATTAAATAATTTTAAGGAACTATTATGAAGCTGAAAGAATTTGCCAGAGAAAGCAAAAAGAACTTCAATGGGAGTAAAAAAGATGTTCCTATTGTAGGTCTTGAACATTTAAATTCCGGTGAAATGCTTTTCTCTGATTATGATTTAAATACAGAAAACACTTTCACCAAGAGTTTTAGTAAGGGGCAAGTCCTTTTTGGAAGGCGTAGAGCTTATTTAAAGAAAGCAGCATTTGCAGAATTCGACGGAATATGCTCAGGGGACATTACGGTTATAGAAGCAATTCCAGGTAAAGTATTGCCGGAATTATTACCTTTTATAATTCAAAACGATAAATTGTTTGATTTTGCAATATCGAGATCTGCAGGCGGATTGTCTCCTCGCGTAAAATGGAAAGACCTAGCAGAATTTGAATTTGATTTACCTTCGTTGGCGGACCAGAAGAAACTTGCAGACAAATTGTGGGCAGCATATCGCCTAAAGGAGTCGTATAAGAAACTTTTAGCTTCTATGGACGAATTAGCGAAATCCCGATTTATCGAGATGTTCGGAGATGTGATTTTAAATGAAAAGAACTGGGGAGTGAAAAAATGGAAAGATGTCTTAACTATAAAAAATGGGAGATCTCAAAAAAATGTTTTAGATGCAAATGGCAAATATCCTATTTATGGTAGTGGTGGAGTTATGGGACGAGCTTCAGCATATATAACAAAAGCAAATAGTATAATAATTGGGAGAAAGGGTACTATTGACAAACCATTCATCGTTAAAGAAGATTTTTGGAATGTTGACACGGCATTTGGAATCGAACCAGATAATAAAAATATATCGCTATATTACTTATTTTTCTTCTGCCTTTTCTTTGATTTAAAAAGATTAAATAAAGCGGCAGTACTGCCAAGTTTGGTTAAATCTGATTTGTTAAATATATTAATGCCCATTCCCCCGATTTCAATTCAAAATAAATTTACTTTATTTATAGAGCAGCTCGACAAATCAAAATCTGAATTAAAAAAATCAATCGCTGCAATTGATGACGTTATAAGAAGTCTAATAAACTAAAGGTTTATATGCCTAATTTCAAAGAAGAAAATATAGAAAACATGTTAATTGCCGCATCCCCAAAAATTGGATGGACATACGTTGAATCTTCAAGCATTCCGCGCACCACAGACAGTGTACTTGTCGAAACATGGCTAAAGGACGCGCTAATACGCATAAATCGCATTACGGAATCTCAAGCGGAATTTGTAATTCAACGCCTTCGTACTAGGATTGTTGCCGGGAATAATCCGGACGCACTTATCGCAAATAACGATGATTTTAGAAAGTTACTTTTTGAAAAAAATTCTTTCCCGATTGGTACAGGCGAAGATCCTAATATAAACATTAAGTTTTTTAGCGATAACCCTGATGAAAATTACTGTGTTGTTACAAATCAATGGGAATTCCCAAGAGAATCAATTCATGGCGGCAAACGCTTAGATTGGGTATTCCTTATCAATGGAATTCCCGTTGTTATTGGAGAGGCTAAAACTCCGGTAAGACCATCAATAACATGGGGAGACGGCGCCAAAGATATTCTACATTACCAAAAAAGCATACCTGAAATGTTTGTAAGTAATATATTGTCATTTGCTACGGAAGGCAAAGAATTTCAATATGCAAGCTTAGGAACACCAATTGCGAAATGGGGCCCTTGGTATGCCGACGAATCTCGTTCTCATGGCATGTTGGCAGATGTACGCAAGAATTTTGCCAGCCTAATGAAGCCAAATGTATTGTTAGATATATATAGGTATTACACCGTATTTTCTACAAATAACAAAAAAGAAAAAATAAAGATAGTTTGCCGTTACCAACAATATTTCGGTGCAGAAGCAATTGTAAATAGAGTGCTAAGCACTATTCGGAATGGTAAAGGCCCCAAGAAGGGATTGATATGGCATTTTCAGGGATCCGGAAAGTCTTGGCTAATGGTATTTGCTGCACAAAAACTAAGACTTCAGCCTGAGCTAAAGTCTCCAACAGTTGTTATCGTTGACGACAGAATTGACCTTGAAGACCAGATAACAGGCGATTTCACAAAAGCGGAAATCCCCAATTTAGAATCTGCAAATTCAAAAGAAGATTTGCGTAAATTTTTTGAATCAGACCAAAGAAAAATTCTCATAACAACTATTTTTAAATTCGCAGACGTAAATAAAAAATTGTCAGAAAGAGAAAATATAATTCTTATGGTTGATGAAGCCCATAGGACTCAAGAGGGTAATTTGGGTATGAAAATGCGTAAGGCGCTTCCTAATGCATTCTTTTTTGGCTTAACAGGCACCCCTATAAATAAGAACGACAGAAACACATTTGCCGCTTTCGGCGCGGTAGAAGATGAATCTGGATACATATCAAAATATTCTTTTCAGGATTCAATTGATGATGGTGCAACATTGGAACTTAACTTTAAAACCGTTCCGGTTGAATTGCATTTAAAAGATGAAGAGCTACAAGAAGCCTTTGATGAAATGGCAGACGAATATAATCTTTCCGAATCTGAAAAAAATGAGTTAACAAAGCGGACAAGTGTTGAAGCGTTTTTTACAGATCCACAAAGAATAAATGCAGTCTGTAAATTTATAGTAAATCACTTTCACGATTATATAGAGCCGTCTGGAATGAAAGCTCAAGTGGTTGTATACAACAGGAACTGCTGTGTAAAATACAAGAAAGCTATCGACGCATTACTCGGAGTTGAGGACGCTACATGTATCGTCATGGATACAAACGGAGATAAGTCAGACGAATATAAAGAATACAAATTAGATAAAAACGCTCAAAATAAATTATTGGACAAATTCCGCGATCCACTTTCGCCACTAAAATTTGTAATAGTAACTTCCAAATTACTTACCGGTTTTAATGCGCCAATATTGCAGGTAATGTATCTTGATAAACCAATGAAAGATCATACACTCTTACAAGCCATATGCCGTACAAATAGGAAATATACGGATGCAAAAAAATGTGGTTTAATAGTTGATTTTGTAGGTCTTTTTGACAATGTGGCAAGGTCGTTGGCATTTGACGAAGAAACAGTAAGAACTGTTATTAAAAACATAGAAGAAATAAAAGCCATGATTCCATCATTCATAAGTGAATGCGTGGATTTCTTCCCCGGAGTGGACAGAACAATTAACGATTGGCAAGGCTTAGAATCCGCGCAGCAATGTTTAGCAGACGAAAAGAAACGCACAGATTTTGCAAAGCATTTCTGCCGTCTACAAAAAGCATGGGAGACAGTAAGCCCAGATCCTGTTCTAGAAACATACAAAACTGATTACATCTGGTTGTCTCAAGTTTACCAAAGTATAAAACCCGTATCTGATGACGGTGCATTGATTTGGTCAATGTTAGGACCAAAAACAATAGACCTCGTTCATAAACATGTTGATAGTATTGATATTGGGCAACCATTGGAAGACTTGGTTGTTGACTCTGATATTATAAATACAGTTTTAGAGGATGCTAAAAAGAACCCGGGCAAAATAATAACAATAGAGAAGATGTTGAAGTTACGATTAGGTATGCACAAAAATAATCCTAATTTCAAAGTATTTGCCGAAAAGCTAGAAGAGTTGCGTGAACAAATGAGAGAAAACCTTATAACCAGTATGGAGTTTCTCAAAGGTTTATTAGAACTAGCTAAAGAAGTTTTAGAAGAAGAAAGGCGAGAAAATCAGCCGGAAGATAAACGTGCAAAAGCTAAGGCAGCCCTTACCGAACTCTTCGAAAGTGTTAAAACAAAAAATACGGCAATTATAGTCGAGAATATCGTTAGGGATATTGATGAAAATGTAGTCGAAATAATCCGTAAATTTAAGGACGCATTCAAGAGTGTTACCGCAAGACAAGAAATTCGTAAAAAACTCAGATCGATTCTGTGGTTGAAATATGCCATCAAAGACGAAGACATTTTTAATAAAGCTTACGAATACATAGAAATGTATTACTAATTATTGAATATCCAGAAAATGATGCCATTAGATTACAACGCTTTTATAAGAAGTATCTCCTCAAAAACAGATGGTTCTATATCATTCTTTCTTGGAGCAGGTGCATCTGTTTCTTCTGGAATCCCAACCGCATCACAACTTATATGGGAATTCAAACGTAAAATATATTGTCAAGAAAATAGGATTCCAGAACGAAACCTACAAGATATAGAATTGGAATCTAATAGAAATACAATACAAAATTTCTTTGATAGGAATGGCACCGTTCCGAAGCTTGATTCGCCGTTAGAATATTCGTTTTATTTTGAAAAATGTTTCCCTATTCAAGAAGATAGAAGATTATTTATTGAACGAATCGTTTCTGGAATAAATCCATCGCTTGGTTATTTATGCTTGGGGGAGTTAATCTCAAGTGGATCTATTAGGCATATATGGACGACAAACTTTGATGACTTGATTGAATCTGGTGTAAAAACAATAAATCCGCAACTACCATTAACTACGGTTTCTCCAGAGCAATTAGGATTTTCAAGTAATACCGTAAAAATTGTAAAATTTCATGGTGATTTCCGCTATGCAAACATACAAAATACTACAGAAGAACTAGAAAAAGCGAATAATGAAATTTCTGATTACTTTAAATCAGAAATGCGAAATAAAGGGATTGTATTTATCGGATATTCTGGGAATGACAATTCAATTTTATCTCTCCTAGAAGATATAGTCCAACGTGATGATAATTTTTTTAATAAAGGTTTCTATTGGTGTAAACGAAAATCCGAAATCCTAAATGAACGTATAGTTTCAATAATCAACAAAATTGGTAAAAAGGCATACATCGTAGAGATAGAGTCTTTTGATGAATGTATGTATGATATCTGTTTAACAAAAGGTATCGCATCAAAAACTATACAAGATCAAATATCAGAAAGAAAATTACAACAAGTTCTATTCTCGGCCCCGAAAAATTATGAAAGTCCCGATTGTATAAAATTAAACGCATATGAAGTAACTGACTATCTTAGATCCTGCTTTTCTTTTTCAGTGAATTTCGTCCCAGAAGATATTGAAATTTTAGAAAAAGATAAAGATTTTGTAACGATTGTTAATGGAAATAATCTTCATGCGATTGGGGATCGCGTAAGTATCGAAAAGACTTTTTGCAAATATTTTTCATCTAACATTGAAATAAAAGATATAAAGTTTGGGAGTTCTTTGCATCGTGGACTAATGTATAAACTTATATCAAGAGAATTATGTAGACATGGGTTAAAGCAAGCAAACAAGAATGATAAAGGTCTATTCATATGCGAAGAAAAAGCTTATGGCAGAGACAAAAGATATTTTGTTTATGAAGCTATAGATATTCAGTTGTTTTTTACTTCAAGTAGAGTATATATGTTGTTGTTGCCTACGGTCTATCTCCCGGAGCAACGTATTTCGCATTTTTCACGATCGCAGAAAATATCTAGTATCCTTGCGACTCGATATAGCAAAAAAGTTAACGACTTATTAAATAGTTGGAATAAAAAAATACCGTATGAATTTTCGCTTGGCGATTTCCATATAAAACGCAACAAGGTCCCGTGCTTTATTAGACGCTCTTGCTGTAATGATTTTAATTCTTTTATACTAAAAGAACCAAATTTAAGCTTTTCTTTTGATACACAAGAACAACGAAGCATACATCCATTAAAAGGCTTAAATTATTATCATCCATTGACTGCTAATTCCAATATGCCAGCATTAAGATTGGCGGTAGTTTCACCAGAAGAATCAACGGAAAAAATCTTATCTTTTTTAAATAGTTTAAACGACTATCATACTCCTGTGGATGAAAAGGATTATTTGTTGGATTATGAAGGATTTGAAAAAATTTATAAAAGATCTTTATCTATCCCAAGCGATAGAAGTCCATTATTAGAAAAAATAAAAAAAGAAACAATACAAGGCTATTCATATTTAAAATTTTATGACCATATAAAGCATATACTAGATGATTTTTATGTTAGAAGAAATGAATTTGACGTTCTTGTTATTTATATTCCAAAAGAATGGAAGCATTTCCGTGAAAAAAAAGAAGGTTCTATATATTTCGATTTACATGATTCAGTAAAAATATATGCAGCCCAAAAAAATATCAAAATACAATTTATAGAAGAGAGATCTATTATGCAACCGAACAGAGCAAAAGTCGCTTGGTGGTTATCTTTGGCTCTATACACAAAAGCTTCTGGAATTCCTTGGTCAATCGAAAAAGCAGAGAAAGATTCTGCATATATTGGCATTGGATTCGCTATAAAGCGAACAGGAATAAATAAAATATCTATTGGAACAAGCCAAGTTTTTGATTCAACGGGATTAGGTTTAAGATTTTATATGCAACCAATAAAAACTCCCATTTATATTGGTAAGAATCCTTATATGAGCAAAAATGATGCTAGGCAGTTAATAACAAATTTAAAGACATCATACTATAGTTATGATCCGAGTAGAAAATTAAAAAGAGTTGTTATACACAAGACTGTACCTTTTATCGAGGAGGAGATAAGTGGCATTTCAGAAGCCCTTTGTGATATAGAAAACATTGAATTGATTCAAATACAAAGACATAAATTTTTCAGGGGATTTGAAGGATTTAATTATAATGGGACGTTAAACTTAAATATTTATCCAATTCGTAGAGGGTGTGTTGTTATTTTGGATTCAAATTGTTTCTTGTTGTGGACTCATGGTAGTGTGAAAAATAATGAAATTGTAAAAAATAGAGATTACTATCAAGGCGCAAGAGGAATACCTTCTCCGTTATTGATAAAGAGGTTCCTCGGAAAGGACCCTATTGAAAAAATTGCATATGAAATTTTGGCATTATCTAAAATGAACTGGAATGGAGCTCAACTATATTCCACAATGCCTGTAACGTTAGATTTTTCAAGTGACCTAGCCTGTATGTCAAAGCAATCAGAGCAATTGCCTAACAAAGCTTTTGATTTTAGACTTTTTATATAAATTTTACTCTACAACAAAACGCAAGAGAAATATTATCTAAAAATAATAAATAAAAATATTGTGTATTTTACTGTGATGTGGTAATATAGATGCCATAACGGGTCAGGGTATGATGATAAGCAAGGTTAAGATTTCTGCTGAAGGGCTTGAGAAGGTTGAAATTACGGTTAAGATGGCGGAAGTATTTGGGTTGCCAAAGAAGGCGGTAGGGAAATGGGCTGTCGTTTCTACGGACTATTTTGAGCATCGCTTGAGAAAGGTTCGTTTAGACGGATATTTTGCCGACGACAAGTACAACAATCATCAGCGCATTCCCAACAGAATTTGGGGCGAGATGTTTGGCTCAAAGCGTTCCGCTAAATTTGAAATTTCCAAGCAGACTATTCGCAAGCAGAATTGGGTTTATGGCTTGCTTGAACAGTTATCAAAAATCGAGGAGCTGAAAAGTGTATTAAGCCTTATGGGGCGTGATGAAGTTATTTTGCAGATTCTCGATGATACGGACAGCTCCCGCGCAGGAGGCAAATTATACAGCTCGACAAGCACTGCAATCGCCCACTGGAAGTATAAATATGGGAGGGCTTGCAAGTGAGAATCAGAGCCCTAAATCGTCAAAATGATTGGTCATATTTTGGTAAGGGATTTATCGTAAAAATGCGCAAAAATACGTGTTTTTACTGGCGCTTAAGCATTTTATAATACGCAAATATGCGCAAGAATTTTCAAATTTATACATTCTCAACTTGGTTAAAACCAGTAAAATACAAAACACAAGAGAGGCGGATATGAATACAATCAAAGAGAGATTAGGAAACGCTCGTTCTATCTGTTGAAATACATAGGCTAGTTTAAGCTTTCATGTGACCAAATCTTGGATTTAAAGTCTATATTATTTTAGTTATCATAATTCTTTCTCTCGCCTTAGCTATTTCATTTCAATAATAGTTGCCCCATTCCGCCACATATTAAAATCCATATAATATAATTCACAATTTTTATTATAGCATTGTTTATCTTCTTTTTCTTCTCTTTCCAAATTACACTATCTTTTATTTTGAAAAATTCTCTACACCTAGTTTTGTATAAGAAAATATATACCAATTCAGAATAATGCTTTTCTAAGGATTTCTTATCCGCTCTCTTTTAAGTATTCTTTCCGGTATTTACTGTTTGGTATATTATTCAATAAAAAATTCTTTCATAATTAAAGAATACTTTCTTCATTTCTTCAATAAATTCTATAAAATATAAATATTTGAATTTGGTATTGAACAATATTAAGGCATATAAACTTCTTATATACTTTATTTACTATGAAAAATACTGCAAAGCGTCCTTCGCATATAA
>ERZ1106939.2763-NODE-2763-length-10303-cov-10.648907_pt1 | contig 10303 bp, 11 predicted proteins | sample MGYA00403669_ERZ1106939 | MGnify/ENA primary metagenome ERZ1106939 (study PRJEB35170, sample SAMEA104062447) | human gut metagenome | biome: human gut; feature: human-associated habitat; material: faeces | place: Denmark | collected 2012-09-28 ...
TTGGGATAGCAATGCTGGTAAGGCTGTTGCACCGGGAAAACGCAGAGTTTCCAATGGAAGTAACACTATCGGGGATGGTGACACTGGTGAGGCTGTAGCAATCGCTGAATACTTCAGCACTAATCGCAGTGAGGTTATCGGGAATGGTGATGCTGGCGAGTTCGCTGCAGTAGGAAAACGTACCATCACCGATGAACGTAACGCTGCTTGGGATAGCAATGCTGGTAAGGCTGTTGCACCGGGAAAACGCAGAGTTTCCAATAGAAGTAATGCTATCGGGAACGGTGATGCTGGTGAGGTTGCTGCAGCTGTCAAACGCAGAGTCTCCAATGGAACTAATGCCGGGGCGAATGATGACCTCATTGATGTCGGAGAGAAGTCCCGCCGTTGCCCAAGGTGTATGACGGCCAGAGGAGTAATCAGGAGAATCATAGTTCCACATCGGGCCCCTGCCAATAATGAGCATCGTCCCGTCCCCTAGTAGTTTCCAAGTGACATTGTCGCCGCACGAGCCATTGGCTATAACGTCCTGCGCTGTGAACAAAATACTCTGTGCCTTACAGAAAGCGCCCTTGATACTATTGTTGATGGCGCGGACGACGTAATAATACGTTGTGCCTGCCACGGCGGTGGTATCGGTGTAGTTCAGAAGAGCGGTGCGGCGGATGATCCTGTAACTCTTATCCGCGCCGGTGGTGGAGCGGTAGATCTCATACTGAGAAGCATTGGCGGTTTTGCTCCAGCTGATCACTGGCTTGCCGGTGGTGTCGTCCACCTGCAGGGTCATGGTCGGCACGGCGGGCAAAGTGGACTGCGCCTTGCAGAAGCGACTGTAGATGGCGCCGCTGCCCGTGCCGCGCATAGCGCGGACAACATAATAGTACGTTGTGCCGCTGGCGGCGGTGGTATCGGTGTAGTTCAGAAGAGCAGTGCGGCGGATGATCCTGTAACTCTTATCCGCGCCGGTGGCGGAGCGATAGATCTCGTACTGGGTGGCAAACGGGACGGAGGTCCAGCTGATCACCGGCTTACCCGTACTCTTATTGAGGTCCAGCGTCATGGACGGCGCACTGAGGACGATGGGGCATTTGACGGACTGCGCCGGACTGAATTTGCCGCAGAGGCTGCCGTTCTTTGCCCGCACCACATAGTAGTACATTTTGCCCATTTCGGTGTTGGCGTCCGTCCATGTCAGATAGCTGGTGCGGCGGACGATGGAGAAGCTGCCGGCTGCACCGGTGGCGGAGCGGAATACCTCATAGGCTGTGGCGTCTGCCACCGACGTCCATTTCAGTACCGGCCTGCCGCTGTGGTCCGTGGTCAGAGTCAGCGAGGGTGCGGTCGGCGTGGCAAGACTTGCGATAGAGTCTGCGTCGCAGAAGTGACCGGTAGAATTTGCATTTTTGGCGCGGACCTTGTAGTAGTAGGTACTCCCTGCGGCGGCAGAATTGTCCGTATAGGTCAGGCCGCTGCTCTGATAGATAACAGAATAATTGATGCCGTCAGAAGAGCGGTATACCTCATACTGCTCCGCCTTATCCACAGCCGTCCAGGTGATCGTGGGCTTGCCATTATTTGCGTTGGTCAAGGTCATATCCGGTGCGGGGAGGGGATCGTCGGCACAATGGATCGTAGCGACATACAGCAAGAGCTGGTTGCCAGTTTCTTCAATTTTTATGCGATTCCATTGCGCTCGGGTGCCACCAAAGTAAACATCGGTCAGGTCGTTGCACTGGTAGAAGGCGTTTGCTCCAATGTAAGCGAGCTTGGTGGATGCGATGGTGATACTGTTCAGTTTTCTGCACTGATAAAAGGCACTATCCCCAATGTAGGTCAAATCGGGGGAGGGAATGTCAACAGTCGTCAGACTGGCGCAGCCATAAAAAGCGCTTTGATCGATAAAGGTGACGCTGGAGGGGAGATAGATGGACTTCAAGAAGCTTGCTCCTTCAAAGCTGCCGCGGCTGATCTCTTTAATGCTGTTTCCCTGGAAACGGGCATACTCTATTCCGGAACAGTAAAAAGTTCTGTAACCGATGGATGTAGCTTGGGCGGGAATAGAAATGTCTGTCAGGTTCGAACAGTAGGCAAAGGCAAAACTGCCTAAGCGGGTAATTTCGTCATCGATGCTTACATAGTCAATCTCGGGCCAATAGGCGGACCAGGGCTGCTTGTAAGCAGAGCTGGAGTCGTCGGAAAAGTCCCGCATATCCCCGTATCCGCGAATATATAAAGAACTGTGATTGGAGGATAGAGACCATTGAACGTGGTCGCCGCAGGAGCCACTTGTGGCCCATGTGTCAGATATGTCTGCCCATGCTGCTGCGGGCAGTATGGAGCACACTGTCAGCATGGCCAGCAGCCATGCCAGAATGCGTTTTTTCATAAAACCGCTCCCTTTCCTCACCGCGCTCTGCGCGGTATGATCCCCGGCAACACACCGAGTATGCAAACTATAGCAATATTACCATATTTTCTCGATGAAATCAACAAGATACAGGGTAAAAGTAACACGAAATGACGTCTTGTGAGAAGAAAGCGGATTTGGTTGACGCTGCCCGGCGTACTATGCTATAATAGCCGCAGTTATAAACGGGAGGAGACACTATGGGTTACGTTGCACTGATTGGGCTTTATTTTGTGCCGATCCTCTGCCTGCTGAGCGCGGGCTGGAGTTATGTACGCTGGAAAAACGAGCATGAGAACGAGGCGCTGGCGGAGCGCGCCCACAGAAACTGCAGGCGCTTTCTTATCGCCACGCCTGTTGCAGTGGTGGTCTTTCTGGCGCTGAAGTTTATCTTCCCCGTGGCATGACAGCAAAAAAAGCACCCCGGTGGGGGTGCTTTTATCACAGACTCATGGGTCGCGGTTTTGTATAAAAAGCTGCTTCCGGGCTTTGGCGCGTCCGTGGCGTTTTTGCGTCTTTGCCCCTTTGACGTGAGGGGAAAAGAGTGGTATAATACCATCGTTAAAAATTTGATTTGTTGAGGAGCGATGCTATGCGCATTATCGACCTGGAAAACATCAACGAGGCGATGAACAACGAGACACAGTTCGTTCTGCGCTGCGAGGAGGTGTTTCACGACAAGGTCTCCGCAGCGGCGGCCAGCATCCTGTCCGCCAGCAGCCGGCCTATCGTGGCGCTGACTGGCCCGTCCGGCAGCGGCAAGACCACCACCGCCATGCGGCTGAAGGACTATCTGGAGAACCTGGGTGTGCAGGTATGTCTGCTGAGTATGGATAACTTTTTCCTGCCGTTGGATAAGAGACCGCAGGAGGCCACCGACTGGGAGTCCCCATACTGCGTGAACGTGGACCTGCTGGTGTCCTGCATCGGCCAGCTCATGGACGGCAAAGAGGTGGATATTCCCTGGTATGATTTCAAAACCGGCAATACCGGAGGCTACAACAAGATGCAGGGCCATAAGGGCTGCATTGTCATTGCCGAGGGCATCCATATGCTGAACCCGCTGATCTTCGACAAAATCCGCGGCGCGGCCACTGGTGTGTATGTGGCGCCCCGCACCCGCATCCTTACGAAGAAGGATCGGGTGGTGCGGCCCGAGCAGATCCGTGTGGCCCGACGGCTCATCCGCGACTATAACACCCGGGGACACTCCCTGCGGGAGACGGTGGAGCGGGCGGAGAGCGTGAACCGGGGCGAGGTCAACTATATCCAGCCCTACAAGGACAATGCCGCGATCCACATCGACTCCTTCCACGATTACGAGCTGTGCATCTTGGCCAAGTGCCTGGGAGAGATACCTAACTATCAGGATGAGCTGACGCCGGAGTATATGAAGGAGCATGATCTGACAGATCTGGTGGACGTGGTGAACACCGTGCCGCCGCTGCATACGCCTTTCGTGCCGCTGAACTCCATCGTTCGTGAGTTTGTGGGCGGGAGCTGCTATCAATACTGAACATAACTGTATAACTGTGAGGAGGTCGTATTATGAACCGTATCATCACTATCAGCCGTGAATTTGGCTCAGGTGGCCGCGAGCTGGGCAAGCGTCTGGCGGGCGCGTTGGGCATTCCCTGCTATGACCATGAGATCATCGAGATGATCGCCAAGGAGAACGGATTCAACGAGGATTATGTGGCCCATGTGGCGGAAAAGAGCATCGAGGCGGCCTATCCGCTGACCATCGGTCACCGGTTCGGTATGCAGCCCTTCCAGGTCATGGATCAGCCCATCCGGGTGGCTGTGGCCCAGCGGCAGATCGTGGAGAACTTTGCCAAGCAGGGTGACTGCGTTATCGTAGGCCGCGCCGCCGACGTGATCCTGCGGGACTACAAGCCCCTGAACATTTTCGTCTACGCGGACAAGGATTCCAAGGTTGAGCGCTGCCAGCGCCGCGCCCCGGAGGGCGAGCATCTGACGGTGAAGGAGATCGAGAGCCGCATGAAGCAGATCGACCGCAACCGCGCCCAGCACCACCAGATGTACAGCGACAGCAAGTGGGGTGCGAAGGAGTCCTATGACCTGTGCGTCAACACCACCCGGCGATACGTGAAGGACATCGTGCCGGCCATCGCCAGGTTCTGCGAGGACTGGTTCAACAGCCACGAGTAAGGGAGGGGCTTTCGATGAAGGTGCGCCTGAACGACGACCGGGAGGTCGTGAAGACCGTCCGGGAGGGCCTGAAACGGACAGGGGGGTATTGCCCCTGCCGCCTGGCCCGGACAGAGGAGAACAGGTGTATGTGCAGGGAGTTCAAGGACCAAATCGCCGATCCGGACTTTGAAGGCTACTGCCATTGTCGGCTGTACTACAAAGAGAAATAAAAAATCGGGCCGCAGGCCCGATTTTTTTATTTCCTGATCAACTCCCGCAGAAGGCCGAGTACGGTGAGAACCACGCCGCCCAGCAGCATGAAGTCCGCCAAATTCCACACCAGCGCCTGTTTTTTGATTCGTCGGTGGGGAAACTGGAGATAGTCGGTGACACTGCCCCGGCGCAGGCGGTCATACTGGTTGCTGACACCGCCGGAGAGCACCAGTGAGATGCCCAGTTGGGCGGCAAAGGGACGCCTGGACAGCTGGGGCAGCAGGCACGCCGCCGCCAGCAGCCATACGACCCAGGGCATCCAGCGTACCAGCTGGGGATGCTGCTGGCCGAAGCTCATGAAAAAGCCGTGGTTTTCCAGATGGGTCAGGTGAAGCAGCCGGCCTTCATACCGCAGTTTGCCGGTGCGGGACAGATACTTCAGCACCCGGTCGGCGGTAAACAGCGCTGCGGCGATACCGATGGCGATATACATGGCCGTTTACCTCCTGCCTCGGCGGATGGTGAAGCCGAACACCAGGCCGCACAGGCCGCCCACGATGTGGGTGATCTGGGAGATGTTGTCCTGCTTGAACAGGCCGTCGATGATCTCACCGCCTAAGTAAAAGATGACCACCAGGATCAGTGTGACGGGGATCTCACCCTTCCGCATGGCGGTGAAGGAGGACAGGACGATCATCATAAACACCACACCGCTGGCGCCCAGGAGCATGGTGTTGGGGAAGAAAATGAAGTTCACCAGGCCCGTTACCAGCGCTGTGACGGCGATGGTCCAGACCATCGTGCCGCTGCCGTATTTCTCCTCCAGGCCCGGCCCGACCAGCAGCAACAGCAGCATATTGCCCATGTAATGCTCATAGCCGGAGTGGCCCAGCACGTGGCCGAAGAAGCGGACGTAGGTCAGCGGGTCGGCCAGGGAGGAGCGGTAGACGGAGAAGAACTGGGTGGTGGTCGCGCCGTTTGTCCACTTGCCCAGCAGCAGCGCGATCAGGCTCAGCAGGGCGAAGGACAGGATCACCGGCGCGTTGAAGCGAATGACGATCTTTTTCAAGACGGATACCTCTTTTCAAATGCGTTCAAAGGGAGTATACTATAATTCCGGAAAAAAGTAAACCGAGGGAGGCTCGAAACGTGAAAAAATGGGTCAAAGCGCTGCTGTGTGCGGTGCTGGCCGTGGTGCTGCTGATCGGCGGCTACGTGGCCTATGTGTTTATCGACTACCACCGACTGGGTGATATGGAGCTGACGCCGCTGCATACACCGGACGCGGATGCTGCGGTGCAGATAGGACAGCCGTACACCGTGATCTCCTATAACATCGGCTTTGGTGCCTATGAGCCGGACTACGGCTTTTTCATGGACGGCGGCACGGAGTCCTGGGCGTGGAGCAGGGAACGCGTCACGGCCAACGTGCAGAACATCGCGTCGTTCCTGAAGGAGCGGCAGGCGGACTTCTACCTGCTGCAGGAGGTGGACATCGGGTCTACCCGCACGTACCAGCTGGACGAGCGGGAGGCGCTGTACGCGGCGCTGTTCGACAAGTGCAGCGTGTTCGCCCAGAACTACGACTCGCCGTACCTTATGTACCCGCTGAACAGCCCCCACGGCGCGTCCCGATCCGGGCTGCTGACGTTCTCCCGGGCGGACATCACGGCGGCGGAGCGGGTGGAGCTGCCGGTGGAGAGCGGCTTCATGAAGCTGCTGGACCTGGATCGCTGCTACTCCGTCAGCCGTATTCCTGTGGAGAGAGGCAGGGAACTGGTGCTGTATGACCTGCACCTGTCGGCTTACACCAGTGACGGCAGCATCGCCACGGAGCAGCTGGAGCTGCTGCTGGCGGATATGCAGGCGGAGTACGAGGCGGGGAACTGGTGCGTGGCCGGCGGGGACTTCAACAAGGATCTGCTGGGGGACTCCTCTGCATACTTCGGCGAGGCGGACCAGGACTACTCCTGGGCGCAGCCTATCCCGGACGAGGCGTTCGACGGCGTGGACATTACACTGATAGCGCCGCTGGACGAAAGCGACCCCGTGCCGTCCTGCCGCAACGCCGACGGGCCGTACCACCCGGGGCAGTATGTGCTGACGGTGGACGGCTTCCTGGTGTCCGCCAATGTGGAGGTGCGGGAGGCCCAGGTCATCGGAACGGGCTTTGCGTATTCTGACCACGAGCCGGTGGAGATGACGTTCGTGCTGAAATAAGGAAAAGAACCGCCCTCGGGCGGTTCTTTTTGCGCTTATTTTGCAAATACGTCCAGCGCGGCGGACAGGTCATCCGGTCCGGCATACAGGACGTTCCACACCGTGCGAGCGTCCAGCAGCAGGAGTTGCTGGTACTCGTCCGTGCCGTCCTCGGTGGGCCAGCGGCAGAGGTAGGCGGCGGGCCAGCCGGACACGGTGACAGAGTGGCCGTTGCGGGCCTCGGCCTGCTCCCGGACGTAGCCCTCCGCCAGCCAGGCGAAGGCTATGTCCATCTGATCCATGTCGTATACGTAGAGCAGCTGGCCGCCGTCCCGGGAGCGGGACTGCCGCAGGCTGACGCCGTCGTACACGAAGCCGCCGGAGCGGAAGGCAAAATCGTGAACCCGCAAGTAGTAAGGGCCGCTCTCCGGCAGCGGCGGCAACTGGTCGGGAAACACATGGGTGATGGTCGGGCCGGGGTAATCCGCCGGGTCGAAATACCGATCGGTGGAGGAGCTGTAGGACCGGCTGGCGGCATATACAAGGCCGGCGGCGGCTGCCAGCGCCAGCAGGGAGAGGGCGGCCCATAGCTGCCGCCGTTTCACCCGCTTTTCCGTGTGGTATGTGCGGTGGAGCATCAGACGGCGGCGGGCGTTCCGGGCATCCAGAAAGCCGCGGATCAGCGCGGCCAGCCAGCAGACCAGCACCAAAAGCAGGGCGGGCAGGAGAAAGAGGTAGCCGCCCAGCAGCATATCGTACAGGCCGGTGTAATGACTGCGGAGGACGGGCAGGACGAGGACGAAGTAGACGTATGGCACAAGGAGCAGGGCGGCTACCACGTTGGCGGTCTGCTTTTTACGTAGCAGGCCGTCCAGCACGCTGTGGAGCGTGTCCTCGTCGGTGTTCAGGTCGGGGACGGATGGGTCGCCGCAGGTGTAGACATCCAGCTGCGGAGACAGCTCGCAGACGTACTCCCAGCCCATGTCCCAGAACGCGGCGACGCGGTCCTCGCGGTAGCCGGGGTCAGGCTTCACGTCGATGCGGCAGCGCAGGGGGCGGGGCGCGTCACGGTAGAATTGCAGCCATTTGCCGTGGGATTGACTGAGGAAGCAGCCCTTCCGGGCCTGCTCGTCCAACCAGCTCTCCAGGGCGTCGATCTCGTAGGGCTCGTAGGGCATGAGCTTCAGCATGGCGTGTCCTCCTCTCTGTCCGCGTCGCGGACGCAGCGCCGCAGGCGGGTCAGCTCGCCATCGTACAGGCGCTGCCCGGCCTCAGTGATGGTGTAGGTGCGGCGGCGGCCTTCCACCGCCGTCTCCCGGATCATCTGCTCGTCAGTGAGTTTGCCCAGAATGGTGTAGAGCGTCCCCGGGCCGAGGGTCAGGCGGCCCTCTGTCCGGTCGGAGATCCACTGGGCGATGTCCGCACCGCACAGCGGCTGCTGCCGCAGGGCCATGAGAACGTAAAACATAGGCTCGGACAGGGTGTCCAGCGTTTTCCGGGGCATGGCGTCACCTCCTGTTATCGTTCTACGATATTTATAACATCGTTTTACGATATTGTCAAGCAAAATCAAATTCATAAAAAATTCAAATTAGGGGTTGCAAAGTTGTCTTTTGTGTGGTAACATACGTCCATCAATTAGATACAGCCCGATGAACTGCTCGGAATGGAAAAACCGGACGGGGAGGGGACTCTGGAGAAACCCATTTGGTTGGGTGCCGAAGGTGCAAGGCGCGTAAGCGCCGAATCTCTCAGGCAAAAGGACGGAGCAGACGAGTGTTTCGCTTGTCATCGTACTTCTCCAGGGTTGCCGTTTTCCGGCAGCTCTATTTTTTATGCAAGGAGAAAAAGCGTATGTTAGAAAGTGTGTTGTTCCCCATTGTGGCAAAGATCAATGAGTATCTGTCCAACTACATCCTCATCTTCCTGCTGATGGGCGTGGGACTGTGGTACTCCATCAAGACCCGGTTCGTGCAGGTACGGTGCTTCGGCGAGGGCATGAGGAAGTTCTTTGGCGAGATGAACCTGCGGGGCGGCGCGCAGAAAAGCGGTATGACCTCTTTCCAGGCGCTGGCCACGGCCATCGCCGCCCAGGTGGGCACGGGCAACATCGTGGGCGCGTCCGGCGCGATCCTCACCGGCGGCCCCGGCGCGATCTTCTGGATGTGGATCATCGCCTTCTTCGGCATGGCCACCATCTACGCCGAGGCCACGCTGGCACAAAAGACCCGTATCGTTGAGCCGGACGGCAACATCAAGGGCGGCCCGGTGTACTACATCACCACCGCGTTCAAGGGGGGCTTCGGCAAGTTCCTGGCCGGCTTCTTCGCCGTGGCCATCATTCTGGCCCTGGGCTTCATGGGCTGCATGGTGCAGTCCAACTCCATCGGCTCGACCATGGAGACGGCCTTCGGCGTGCCCTCCTGGGTCATGGGTATCATTCTCGTTATCATCTGCGCCATCATCTTCCTGGGCGGCGTGCAGCGGCTGGCTGCCGTTACCGAGAAGCTCGTCCCCATCATGGCCGGTATCTTCCTGCTGGGCGGCTTGGTGATCCTCTGCGCCCGTATTAAATACGTTCCTGCCACGTTCGGCATGATCTTCAAGTATGCATTCCAGCCCCAGGCCATCATCGGCGGCGGCTTCGGCTACGCACTCAAGACCGCCATCAGCCAGGGCGCAAAGCGCGGCCTGTTCTCCAATGAGGCCGGTATGGGCTCTACGCCCCACGCCCACGCACAGGCCAACGTGGCTCACGCCCACGATCAGGGCGTGGTGGCCATGATCGGTGTGTTCATCGACACCTTCGTGGTGCTGACCCTCAACGCGCTGGTCATCATCTGCACCCTGTATACCGCCGATGGCCCTCTGGCAGGCGGCTACACCGGCGCTGTCACGGAGACGCTGGGCAAGACCAACCTGGCCCAGACCGCTTTCGGGGCTGTGTTCGGTGCTGATATGGGCGCGAAGTTCGTGGCCATCTGCCTGTTCTTCTTTGCATTCTCCACCATTTTGGGCTGGAATCTGTTCGGCAAGATCAACGCCAACTATCTGTTCGGAAGAAAGAACAGCAAGCTGTGCAATGTGATCTATACCATCATCGCCCTGGTGTTCATCTTCCTGGGCACGGTGTCCGGCAGCGATTTCGTGTGGGAAGTGACGGATATGTTCAACAACCTCATCGTGCTGCCCAACGTTATCGCTCTGTTTGCACTGACGGGTATGGTGGTGGCCAGCCTGAACGAGGTTAAAAAGGATAAGCTGAAGGTGTAATGCTGCAAATAGGAGGAGGCCGGTGTCCCGGCCTCCTCTCGGCTTGTCGGAAAAGTC
>ERZ1106939.2766-NODE-2766-length-10290-cov-19.056961_pt1 | contig 10290 bp, 10 predicted proteins | sample MGYA00403669_ERZ1106939 | MGnify/ENA primary metagenome ERZ1106939 (study PRJEB35170, sample SAMEA104062447) | human gut metagenome | biome: human gut; feature: human-associated habitat; material: faeces | place: Denmark | collected 2012-09-28 ...
CGCGGCCTCCTCCGGCGTCTTTGCTTCGTAGGCAAGGGAGCCGGCCATGTGCCCGCCCGGCACGGAGACCGCCATATTGGATGCCACCACGCGCGGGCTGAGGATCTTTCCCTGCGCGGCAAGGTCGCGGATGATCGTGTCGAAGTCCGCCACGCCGCCGACCGTGCGGATGGTCGTTACGCCGCTGAGAAGCTCCGTCTTCGCGTAGCCCTCGCACAGCTTCACGCCGATGCGGCGCGTGAGCGCGTTGGCGGTGATGAGCTTCACGAGCTTCTTCGGGTCGCTCGCCTTTTTCTTCGGCTTGCCGGAGGCGGGCAGATGAACGTGCAGGTTGATAAGCCCCGGCAGCACATACTGTCCGCCGAGGTTCACGACCTCATAGCCCTCGCGGCGCGCCGCGGCATCGGCGACCGCGCCGATGCGCCCGCCCTCAATATAAATATCTCTGCCCGTCTGCGGCGTCATTTTCTCCGTGCCGTCGAGCAGCACGCCGTTTGTGAGCACATAGTTTGTTTCATTCCGGAACATGGCATTTCCTCCGCTCCTTCCGTGTTTGCCTTATCATACCACACCGCTCCACGGCCGGCAAACGGATTTTTTGCGCACTTCGTGCATTCTGCACAATTTCGGGCCGACATTGTTTGACCAAAAGCGGGTGAAAAAACCTTGCATCCGCCGTCGAATTATGGTATCATTACAATAGTTACAAATTGTAACCTTTGGTACCGTTCGGCGGCGCGCCCCGTCTGCGCCGCTTTTTCATGAGAATTTGAGGAGGATGCCCTATGAAACTGCGCCACGCGCTCCGCGGCACGGCTGCCGGCCTGCTGCTGGCGGTCTGCCTGACCACCCCCACCCTCGCGCTCACCGGCGTTGTGGACGTCGGCGGCAGCGTTCTGCGCGTGCGCAAGACCGCGAGCACCGGCTCCGCCGTCCTCGATCAGCTGCCAAGCGGCAAACAGGTCGAGATCGTGGACACCGCGACGAACGGGTGGTACGGCATCCAGCTCGGCAGCGTGAAGGGCTACGTCTCCGCAAGCTACATCAAGCTGCTTGAGGAAGCCGCCCCCGTCGTCACGGCAGAAGTCAGCGCGGTGAGCGCCTCTGCCGCGCAGAGTGAGAGCACCTATGTCAAGGTCACCGCAGACGCGCTCAACGTCCGCACCGGCCCCGGCACCGACTATGCGGTCGCGGACGAGCTCGCGCAGGGCAAGGTCGTCAAGGTCCTCGGCGCGCAGGACGGCTGGTATCAGATCGGCAGCGGCTACATCGACGCGGCGTACACCGAGGCCGCCACCGCCGAGGAGGCGCTCGAGCAGCTTTACATCCGCGTCGTGCAGGGTCCGCTCAACATCCGCTCCGGCCCCGGCACCGGCTACTCCAAGGTCGGCTCCCTCGCCAAGGGCCGCTGCGTGAAGGTCGTGTCCGTCCAAAGCGGCTGGTATCAGATCGAGCAGGGCTACGTCAGCGCCGCCTATGTGGAGGAGACGGACTACACTCCCGCCGCCGCTTCGAGCAAGGGTCAGGAGCTTGCGAACATCGCGCTCCAGTACGTCGGTTACAGCTACGTCTATGGCGGGGCCAGCCCGCGCGTTGGCTTTGACTGCTCCGGTCTTGTGCAGTATGCCTGCGCACAGCTCGGCTACTCCATCAACCGCACCGCCTCCGCTCAGCTGCAAAACGGCGTTACCGTCTCGTGGGACGAGCTTGCCCCCGGCGACCTCGTGTTCTTCAAGAAGCCCGGCAGCACCACCTCGAAGCCCGTCACGCACGTCGGTATGTACATCGGCAGCGGTCAGTTCGTCCATGCCTCGGACTACGGCGTCGGCGTCATCGTCAGCAACCTTTCCGACGCCTACTACACCACCGGCTATGTCAGCGCCCGCCGCATCGCGGTATAATGTCAAATCAAAACAGCAGGAGCCTGCGCAGCGCGCAGGTTCCTTTCCTTATGGCTTTTTTCTGTCACACCGGGTAGGCGCCGATGCGCGCGATCTCCGTGTCGCACAGCGCGCCGACCGCGTCGAAGTCCACACAGGGTCGGTAGAGCGCTTCAAGTGCGTCATGCCCGCGCTTGGCGCGCTTGAGAGACGCGACCGCTTCCTCCTCCAGCGCGCGGCGGACACGGCGGATGAAGCGCAGGTGCGCCTTTTCGGCGCGGGTCAGCTTCTCCTCCGCCATCGCGTCGACGCGCAGGCGGCGGTAGGGCTTTCCTTCATAGCGCGCGCCCTCGCCGGTCGTGACGAACGCAAGGCCCCGTGCGGGGAGCAGCAGATGCGCGATCTCCGCGGGCCGCAGCGGGTCGCGGCAAGCCAGAACGTCCTCCCCCGCCTCCAGCGCCGCGTCGCGCAGCAGACGCAGCACAGGCGCGGCAAGGCCGTAGCTGTCGCACAGCTCATAAACACGCGGGCAGAGAGCGTCCACGCTGTCGAAGCGGCACACCCTGCCCTGGCAGGTCAGTCCGCCGAGAAAGACGTCCGCCGCGCGGCCCCGCGCCTCTCCGCGACCCTTGAGCTCGCGCGCGGCGATCCCCGCCGCGCGGCGCAGCAGCTTTTCCTCGTCGAAGTGCGCGCGCACCAGAGCGCGGCGCTCCGCGTCCACGCTGCCGAGCGCCCGCAGAACATGGTACGCCTCGTGGTAGGACGCGCGATAGGCGTCGGTCAGCGCCGTCAGACCGTTTGCGACCTCCTTCGCCGCCGCGCTGTCACAGCACTGCGACAGGTCCACATAGCGCTCATGCGCCAGCGCGTACCGCGGCTCGAGGACGTGGGGCGCGGTGCCGTCGACGATGGCCGTCCGGATGGCCGGAGCGATCACGCCGTCGAGCGAATCGGGATCGCCGGAGCAATGGATGTATACGCTCTCCAGCCCGCGCTCCTCCAGCGCCGCGGCCGCGCGGCGCATGAAGGTCGATTTGCCGCAGCCGGGAGTCCCCTTGAGAATGATCAGATCGTAAAGCCTTGCGTCGAGGAGCTGGTCATACAGCCCATAAAAACCCTCCGCGCTGTTCGCGCCGAGGAAAAAATGCGTCTGTTTCATGGTCCGCCTCCAATGGTCTTAGTTTCTATCTCAACCTATGCGCGGCGGCGCGTCCATGTTTGCGTGGACGGAAAATGTTTTGCACAAAAAGGAAAAGCGCCCGTCACGGACGCTTTTCCTTTGATTTTTTCAGATGCCGAGCAGCTGGCGCTTCTTCGCCGCGAACTCCTCCTCGGTGAGCACGCCGGCGTCCAGCAGCGCTTTGTACTGCTTGAGTTCCTCCACGGTGCTCGGCGCGCCGCCCGCCTGCGCGGGGGCCGCGGTCTGTGCCGCGGAGGCGGCGCCGGTCTCCGGCGCGCCGGGGGCGATAAACTGCATCAGGTTGCGCGCAAGGGTGTGCAGCTCATTGACCTTCTCGTCGTACTTGTGCAGGAAGGAGTCCACGCTCGGATAGTCGTCGTCAAATTCCGGTGCGTCCAGCTCGTTGCGGTAGGCTTTCCAATAGGGATGGTCCAGCTCCAGCTCCACCACGAACTGACGGAACGGCGAGGACTCGCGGAACTCGGGCTTATGGAACTCCAGCTCGCGCTCACGCTCGCGCCACTCCTCGTTGGTGCGGTCGAGATACTGCACGCGCTCGGCCTGCATGATGCGCTCATAGTCGCTTCTCTGCAGCTTGAACTGCTCGATGCGCGGCGCGAGCAGACGGACGCGCTCGGGGTTCTTGCTCTCAGCGCAGACAAGACCGGCGGCCGTGCCGGTAAAGAGCGGTTCCTTATCCTCCGTGATGCGGAAGGACTTGAGCGCGGACTTTTCAAACACAATGGTGCTCTCGTCGTCCTTCAGGCGGAAGAGTCCGTTGGTCACATCAAGCACCAGCTGCGTGTTGAACGCGCCGAAGCCGAAGCGATACTCGGGATGGAAGCGCTCGCGCAGCACCTGATTTTTGTTGTAAAAATCTATGTAGCGGCGGAAATCGTCGAGCGTCATGCTGTCCAGCACGCCGTTCGGCAGGTCGATCTTCTTGTCGCATTCCTTGCAGATGGGCACGCCCTCGACCTTGGTCGGCAGCAGGCGGGGCGTCGCGTTGCCGCAGATGGGGCAGGGCTTCTTATTATTGCTGAATAATCCCATAATGCTTCTCCTTCTATTCTCCGTTTTGTCCGGCGGCTGTCCGGCCACCCCTCGGATACTCTTGCAGGAAAAGCATAGCACGCCCTGCGGAAAGATGTGCGTTTCTCGCCCGAAATGTATGATTTTGCGGCGCGAAATGCACTCTTCCTCCGCTTTACGCTTCAAACGGCGTGAAGGGCAGGGCTTCATATTGCTTGGTATAGCGCTCCATGAGCTGCTCCGCCTCGGCGCTGGGAATGACCTTGCAGCGGCCTTCGAGCTGCGTGTCCTCCAAGGACAGGGCATCGAGACCCTTGGCGTGGTACCACACGCCGCCGCGGTCAAAAACGCTTTCGATGGGCAAAAGCGTCTCGCCGTAGCGTAGATAGGTCCTCCCCCAATGGTCGGCGCCGCCCGACCACTCATGTGCAAGCGTACCGTCAGAGCAGAGAAAATACTGACTGCGGCTCCAGCCGTCCACGACGCGAACGGCTTTTGCGCCGTCGAGGCGGTAAATATTGAAGATCACGCCGTAGCCATCGCCCCAGTCCGCGCCGAGCAGCAGCTCGCTCGTGCCGTCGCCGTCAAGGTCGCGCAGCAGCCAGCCGGGCGTCTGGTAGTAGTCGTTCACGGACAGGAGATCATGGCTGAAGTCGGTCTGCACGTCGCTTGCGCCGGAGCGCCGCAGGTCGGCGATCTCGGCGAGCAGCGCGTCGTAGGCGGCGTAGCCGGTCGTGCTTGCCGCACCGCTGCGCGCAGGGGGCGGTGTGGTCGCGCACTTATAAAGCGCCGTACATCCGGCGGTAGAAAGCGTGTCGGAGCTGACCTCCATGTAGTACGCCTGCCCCACGGTCAGCCCGGAAAAACGAACGCCGTCGTTTACCTTGACGGTCACGGCTTTCGACGCCCACTTGCCCGCACCGGGCTCTCCCGCACAAAGCCGCACATTGTAATCCGTCGCGCCGGGTGCGCTGTAGAGGACAAACGCCACGTCCGCAGTCTTTGCGGTAAACGGTGCGCAGGCATTTCCGCTTGCGCCGTCTCTGCTGCTTCGGGGCAGAAAGGCAGTCCCCACGGCGGGGGCAGGCTCGGTCTGCGCGTCAAGTGCGCTTCGCTCCGCGGCTGTCATGGCATAAACCTTGACGGAATAGGCGCTGCCCGCCGTGTCCTCCTCCGTGCGCTGTTCCTCTCTCTCGTCGGAGTCCTGCGCCCCTCCGGTGTCGGTGGGCGGCATATCAGGCATTGTACCGTCCCAAGGGACTACCGCGGGAGCCTGCTCGCTGTCCTGCGGGTCTCCGCCGCGCTCCGCCGCATAGAGACGGAAGCTCTGCTCCATGACCTTGAGCTGGCCCTCCTCTAATCTGACCTGCCACTTGTCCGCGCCCTCATAGCTCCAGTACGATTCGATCTGATAGAAGCCGCCCTCCGGACGGGGATAGAGGCTGAGCATCGTGCCGCTCTCCCCCTCCCGCAAGGTGCAGCGGTAGTGGTCGGAGAAATACTTCAGCGTCCAGCCGGCGCTGTACAGCTCCATCAGCTTGTCATCAAGGCCGCTCCCCTCCGTGACAAGGAAGTAAGCGCCTGTTCCCGCGCCCGAGCGCCAGAGCGGGCTGTCGCCCTCGCGCTCCCACCCGTCGAGGACGCGGATGCTCCACGCATCGGTGTAAACGCGGTCGGCATCCTCTGCCGGCTCGACGCTCTCCCCAAAAAAGCCCTCCGGAGTGGGGGCGTTCCCCTCAATGTACGGCCATGCGATGTGGAAATTCCGGTAGGCGTCGCCGTCAATGCAGAGGTAGACATTGCCGTTGTTCACGACCGTGTGCCGCACGCCGTCCGTCGTGGTGACATAGAGCGCGGTGCTGCCGCCGTCAAGCGGCTCCATACTGCGGACATACCGGCCGCCGCTTTTGTTGATGAGTGCAACCGCCTCGGCGATCTCCTCCGTATCCAAGTCCTTGTACTGCTTGTCGATCGCCTGCGGCATAACATGCAGCTCGATGCGCGCCACATCCTCCACGCGCAGGCTTTTCGCCCACTTCATCGTCGCGCGCTCGGGATTCGTCAGAAAGCACACCGCCACGACGACGCACACGGCGACCGACGCCGCGACCACCCAGAACGCGGGCTTTTTGTAGCGCAGCGCGTTCTTCACACGCGCACCCACGCCCACCTCGCCGAAGGCGAGCGGGCAGGCGGCGATCATGCGCCGCGGTACGCTGCACGCGAGCAGCGCGCTCGAGTATGCCTTGACCTGCCCCGCGTCCATGCCGCGCAGCACGCGCTCGTCGCAGGCCAGCTCGATGTCGCGGCAGAGCAGGGTATAGGCAAGCCACAGCAGCGGGTTGAACCAGTAGACCGCCAGCAGGGCAAAGCCCAGCGGCTTCCACCAGTGGTCACGCCGCGCGAGGTGCGCGCGCTCATGCGAGAGCACACTCCCCCGCTGCGCCTCGTCCAGCGCGGAGGGCAGATAGATGCGCGGGTGCACAATGCCGAGGATGAACGGCGAGGGGACCTCGTCGCAAACATAAATATTCTCCCGCAGCGGAATGGAGGCGCGCACGCACCGCCGCAGGCGCAGATAGCTCACGAGCGCGTAGAGCAGCATCGCCGCGAGGCCGATGAGCCACACCCATCCCGCGAGATACGTCCACACATAGAGCGGGTTGACGCTTGCCAACGGCGCGGCGGCAAAGCTCTCGCTTAGCGAAGGGTTCACCGCGTTGTCGATGAACTCCACGCCGCTCGTGATGGTCGGCGCGGGATCGAAGCGCACGACCTCGGGGCTGAGGGTCTCCGCGCTCGGGATCAGGCTCAGCGCGCTCTCGATGGAGAACGGCAGCATCAAGCGCAGCGCGACCATGCCCCAGAGCAGGACGTTCACCCACTTCGGGGCCCTTTTAAGCACGAGGCGCAGCGCCAGCACGACCAGCACCAGCCAGCTCGCCGAAATGCTCAGATTGAGGAGCTTGAGAAAAATACCGCTCATACGCTCACGACTCCTTTCCGTATGCGTCGATCATCTCCCGCAGCGCGGCGACCTCCTCCGCCGAAAGCGCCTTGCGCGCGGTGAAGGCCGCGACAAAGGCGGGCAGCGAGCCGTCAAAGGCATCCTCCACCAGCCGTTCGCCCTGCGCGGCGTAGTATTCCTCCCGTGTGATCCGCGCGGTGACCACGCTGTTTTCATTTTGAAAAATGCCCCGCTCGCAGAGCTTGCGCAGCACGGTATAGGTCGTCGGCTTCTTCCAGCCCCATTCCCTCTCGCACAGCTTCACCAGCTCGCCGGAGCCGATCGGCTCATGCTTCCATATAAGCTCGGCAAACTGCGTCTGCACCGTGCCCATTTTTCTTTCGTCCATCGGCGGTCTCCTTTCGGTTTATCCAAGATAAACCTTTTTCTTGCTGTGAGTTTATCATGGATAAACCATCCATGTCAAGACCCTTTTTCCCGCCTGAGGGCAAAAACAAGCACCCGCTTCGGCGGGTGCTTGTAAGAAAGACTGTTAGCGCTTGGAGAACTGAGGCGCGCGACGAGCTGCTTTGAGGCCGTACTTCTTGCGCTCCTTCATGCGAGGATCGCGGGTGAGGAAACCGGCCTTCTTGAGGATGGGACGGTAGTCGGGATTGACGAGCAGCAGAGCGCGGGCAACGCCGTGGCGCAGGGCGCCGGCCTGACCGGACACACCGCCGCCCTCGACGGTGGCGACGATATCGACCTTACCGAGGGTCTCGGTCGCGGCGAGGGGCTGACGGACGACCATCTTGAGGGTCTCGAGACCGAAATACTCGTCGATGTCGCGGCCGTTGATGGTGATGGAGCCGGTGCCGTTCTCAAAGAGATGCACGCGGGCAACGGAGGACTTTCTGCGGCCGGTGCCGTAGAGGTAAGGCTTCTTGGACTGATACATTCTTCTTTATCCTCCTTTACTTGACTTCCCAGACTTCGGGCTTCTGAGCCTGCTGCTCATGAGCCTCGCCGGCATAGATGTGCAGGCGCTTGAGGGAGTCCTTGGTGACGGTGTTGCGGGGCATCATGCCGCGGACCGCGACGCGCATCGCGAGCTCTGGCTTCTCCTGCATGAGGATGCGGTACTTGGTCTCCTTGAGGCCGCCGACCCAGCCGGAGTGAGTACGGTAATACTTCTGCTCCATCTTGTTGCCGGTGAGGACCGCCTTGGAGGCGTTGATGATGATGACGTTGTCGCCGCAATCGGCGTGCGGGGTGTAGGTGACCTTGAGCTTGCCGCACAGCAGGTCGGCTGCCGCCACGGCGGTCTTGCCCATGGGCTTGCCGGCAGCGTCGATAACGTACCACTTACGCTCGATGTTGCCCTTGTTCGCCATAAAAGTGGACATGGTGTTTTTCCTCCGTTTGAAATCTATCATGTAGGCTTTCGCTTTACATTTTCTCTGTTCCCTGTTAAAATCGGAACAAGGCTATTTATAGCACTTCTCCGCCCCTCTGTCAACACCATTTTAATTTAGCGCAGTCAATACTCTTGAAATCTCGTTTTTTCTTCGATTTGCTCTCGTTTTCTGAAATGGCAAATTGAAATTTTACTCTGTTACCCGGGAGGAATACCGAACCATGCAGGAAATTCTGGGCCTCGTGCGCCGCTGCGTCGAGGATTACGACATGATCCAATCGGGCGATACCGTCGCCGTCGGCGTCTCCGGCGGCAAGGATTCGCTCCTCACGCTCACCGCGCTCGCACGCCTGAGCCGCTTTTATCCCAAGCCGTTCCGGGTCGTCGCCATGACCATTGAGGCGGGCACGCCGGGCATGAGCTTCGACGGCGTGGCGGACTACTGCCATGCGCTCGGCGTGGAGTATATCCGCGCGCAGGTGCCGATCTATGAGGTCGTGTTTTTGGAGCGCAGGGAGAAGAACCCCTGCTCGCTGTGCGCCAAGCTGCGCCGCGGCGCGCTCTCGACCGCGATGAACGAGCACGGCATCAGAAAGATCGCGCTCGGCCACCACTACGACGACGCGGTGGAGACCATGCTCATGAGCCTCATTTTTGAAGGACGGCTCGGCTGTTTCCAGCCCGTGACCTACCTCAGCCGCACGGACGTCACGCAGATCCGCCCGCTTCTCTATGTCAAGGAGCGGCAGGTCGTGAATGCCGCAAAGCGGCTGGAGCTGCCCATCGTGGAGAATCCCTGCCCCGCCAACGGCGAAACGCGGCGGCAGGAGATCAAGGAGCTCATCGCCTCGCTCGAGGGGCGCTATCCCGACCTCAAGCAGAAGATCTTCGGCGCGATGCAGCGCTACCCGCTCTACGGCTGGGGCGTCGGCGGCGAGGACAAATGAAAAAGCCGCCGGTTGGCGGCCTCTCCGAAAATATGTAAGCTAAACGAACAGCATCTGCAGCAGCACCAGCAGCACCAGTCCGGGCACGCCGAGGATGCCGACGGTGAGCGCGTTGAAAAAATTCAGTCCCAGTGAAAAGCCGGTGACCTGCTCGGTCAGGCCGAGCAGGAACAGCGCGAGGAAGCCCAGCGCCGTGTTGAGCAGCACCTTCGCCGCCAGCTTCAGCGGTGCGGCGAACAGCCGCACCACCGAAAAAAGCACGAAGGCGCAGAGGATCGCAATGCCTATTTTGTCCGTCAGACCCATGTGACCGCCCCCTCCGAGTAGATCCTGGACGCGGCGATGCCGCCGCTCTCCTTGACGAGCCGCAGCAGATAGTTGTAGCGCGACTGGAGCGCGTTGAGCTCAAAGATGCAGGCGTCCACCAGCTCCGGCTCGGTGGTGTTGTCGAAGCGGACATAAGCCTGCGCGAGCGCGAAGCGCGTGTCGCTCAGCTCGGTGAAAAGCTCCTGCAGCTTTGGGTCGCTCGAGACCGGCTGCTGCAATAGATTGATCTTACGCATATGTTTCAACTCCCTCTACCATTTTACGGAGAGTATGGACAATTATGCCTAAACTTAAACCATGGGAGGAATGCGCATGACCGAGCAGGAAAAATACATGGCGCAGGCGCTCGCGCTGGCGCGCGAGGCCGCTGCGGCGGGCGAGGTGCCGGTCGGCTGCGTGATCGTGCGCGGCGGCGAGATCGTCGGCCGCGGGCGCAACCGCCGCGAGGAGAAGCAGTCCACCGCCTCGCACGCCGAGATGGAAGCCATCGCGATGGCGAATGAGGTCACCGGCTCGTGGCGGCTGGACGACTGCACGCTCTATGTCACGCTCGAGCCCTG
>ERZ1106939.2775-NODE-2775-length-10264-cov-3.916642_pt1 | contig 10264 bp, 15 predicted proteins | sample MGYA00403669_ERZ1106939 | MGnify/ENA primary metagenome ERZ1106939 (study PRJEB35170, sample SAMEA104062447) | human gut metagenome | biome: human gut; feature: human-associated habitat; material: faeces | place: Denmark | collected 2012-09-28 ...
GGCTTGGATTTGTAGCCAATCGGTTTGAATAAAATGTACTCCCCAATGGCTGCCATTTTCCTGCGGGAAAATATAATCCTCATGCATCGCTGTAACTGTGCTTTCATAACGCCCATGACTGCTGCCCCGATGCTTGTCGCGATAACTTTCCTGAGGTCCCATACCGCTGTATACTACTTGTTCCAGCGCATGATCCAAACAGAGCCGTACGCCGAACCGTGGAAGCTCTAAGAAATCCGGATCTTTTTGGGCAGTAAAATGTACCGCAATGCCTCCGGCCTCATCGATCTGCCACTCTATCTGCATGTCCAAGATCCGCTGTACGGTCGGAGCCAGCAGTGCCACATGGCTCTTAAGGCAAATTAAATGTTCCTGTTGCTCGACACGAGTTTCATACGCCCTTGTATAAGTTTCATGATAATGTGCCGCTTTCCAACGATGCTGTATCGTTCGGTCGTTGTCAGTCGGTGCGCGCCAAATCGTTACTTCCATAGGTCGATTTAAGTACTCCTTGCCGTTATACTGCAGGGAAGAAAACATTCCTGTTCTCTTGTCATAAACAAACCGAAAGACGCTAGCAGACAAAACAAGCTCCCTCGCATTCTCAGCTACGCATATATTTCCTATCCCTTTTTTCGAACTGTCTAAGCCGCTCTCACCAACAGATTTTCCTATCCCATTTTGCGGACTATCCAAGCAGCTTTCGCCGACAGCTTTACTTATCCCACTTTGCGGACCAGAAAGAAGCCGTTTGACATACTGATTCACCGGTTCTGCGTTATTTACCGCGATCTCATCAAAGCCCATCACATGCCCTTTCTGCAATAGCGGCAGTTCTTTATTGAGCTGATAGATCAACTTAATATAAACCTTACCCTGTGTCGGAATCGCACCACTCGCTGATGTAGTACACTCTTCCGGCAGACAAACTCTACCATCGCAATGCGGCTGCACCGATACCGGTTCCAACTCCCCAGACCGGATCAGCTCTCCATCGCAAGTCATCTCATATCGAATGGTAAGCATATCCCGCAGATCATCAAAATCCAGATAATTATGCAGGATCAACTCTCCACTGTCCGTATTACAGGACACAACACGAACCGGTCGATATACATTTTTATATTCCAGCAATCCCGTATGCGGTGTGCGATCCGGATAAACTAACCCATCGACACAGAAATTGTCATCGTGGATCGTCTCCCCGTGATCTCCTCCGTAATAATATCTATTTCCGTCATGGCGTACCGCATGGTCACACCATTCCCACACAAAACCTCCACACATGAGATCATTATCCTGAATCATCTGGAAATAATCCTCGAAATCTCCCGGTCCATTTCCCATGCTGTGCGAATATTCGACCAGCAAATACGGTTTACTGCCATCTTGCTCGAGATACTGCTTTATTTCTTCCAGAGACGGGTACATCCGGCTATAAAGATCCAGATTAGAATAATCGTATGTTTTATGATAATTACGATATCTTGCACTCTCATACTGCGTCAATCGGCTGTCATCAAAGGACTTCGTCCATGCCAATGCTTTCTCAAAGTTACATCCATAGGCACTTTCATTTCCCATAGACCAAATTACAACACAAGGACGATTCACGTCTCGATGCACCAAAAGACGGACACGATCTGCGATTGCCTGCTCCCACATCGGATCATCCGCAATTTTTTCACTCCAACGTCCGTTCCGCTGAAATTCATTGTCCTCTTTTCGGTACAGCAAAAATGGACCATGCGCCTCAATATCTGCCTCATCGATCACCATAAATCCATACTCATCACACAATTGATAAAACATTGGTGCGTTTGGATAATGACTGGTTCGGATCGCATTCACGTTGTGCTGCTTCATTAATGTCAGATCCCGTTCCATCTGTTCCAATCCGATCACATAACCCGTCTCCGGGTCAGAATCATGGCGGTTCACACCACGAAACTTAATGTTTTGTCCGTTCAAATAAATCACACGATCACGTATTTCTATCGTGCGGATACCGATCCGATCTACGATTGTCTCCTGCTCTGTCTCCAAGATCAACGTGTAAAGATACGGATTCTCTGTATTCCAAAACACCGGATTCTCAATGCAAAACTGCACTTGTGCTTTATACTGCATCGCCAGATTATCCAATGACATTTCCTGCTCTTTACTGCTTTCTGCCAAACCTGATTTTTGTCCTTTGTTGGCTGACGAACGCAAGCTTCCCTCTGCGACGACCTGACCTTCCGCATTTTCAATACGTGCATATATCGGAAGATCCCCGCCTGCCAACAAACAATGTACATCTACCGCCGCTGCGGCTCCTTCTACGTGGGTAGTAATGCGGTAATCCCATATATGCCGCTGTGGACGTTTCAACAAATATACATCTCGAAAAATGCCACTCATCCGAAATTTATCCTGATCCTCCAAATAAGAACCGTCACACCACTTTAACACAAGCACTCGCATTGTGTTTTCACCAGACTTCACATAGGACGTTACATCAAATTCACTTGTAGAATGCGATACTTGGCTGTATCCAACATAAGCCCCATTCAGCCATACATAAAAGCAGCTATCTACCCCTTCAAAGTTAAGAAAAACTTCGGGCGCATTCTGATCCACCTCATACTCAAATGTATGCTCATACAAACCGCATGGATTCTCCTGTGGTACATAGGGTGGATCAAATGGGAACGGGTAACGAACGTTTGTATACTGATGTCTGTCAAATCCTGCCATCTGCCACATACCCGGCACATCGATCTGTCCACCTTCCTCAAATAGATCCCCGACACGACCCCAAGCCGTACCGGCAGCCACGTCTGTCAAACTCGTTTCTTCCGGCAGCAACGCCTCAAAATCTCCTATATCAGAAAAGAACCGGAACTTCCATTTACCATTTAACAATTGAAAACGATCCGATTCTTCTCTATATTTCACCAATTGATCCATTCGAACAGATGCCGGAATATAATAGGCTCTTGCCGGCATCGTATTCTCATGCAACATTGCTGTATTCTCAAAATATTGTGGTATGCTCATCAAGTTTCACTTCCCTTCTTCATTGACATATTATGGTTACAATTCGATCCCTTTCAAAAGTGCTGCAAACGGACTGGCATCAGCATCCTCTTCATGATCTGCCTGAAATTCCTTAGGGATCTCATAGTCATCTTCTTCCTTTGGGACTTCGTCCTCTGTCAGCGCCTTCATGCTCAACGAAACGCGGTCTCCCTCTAACTTAATGATCTGCGCAGTAACCGTATCGCCCAGTTTGACAATCTCTTTTGGTGACTTAATAAACTTATTGGTAATCTGCGATATATGACATAAGCCGGTCAGATCCTCTCCAATCGTAATAAATACACCATAAGATTCGATGCGGTCCACCGTTCCGGTCACTACATCTCCCGCCCCGGTCGTAATATTGCGATCATCTGTGAGTCGGCAGCAGTCAACCACAGACAGAAAAAGATGGGTTATAACGCAGCTTGGGAGCTGTATAACCGAGTAACGAACAATCTAGCAGAAAAAAATAAATAAAGCGCAGATCTAATGCGTAGATAGGAGGGCTGTCATGATTTTTGTAAAAGCAGATGAATTAAAAAAAGGGATGCGTTTGGCAAAACCAATATACAACAAAAATGGAGTTATGTTGTACGAAAGAGATTCCAGACTGACAGAGCAGGGAATCGTTAGTATTCAGAACTTTGGACTGATTGGTATTTATGTATTAGAGCCGGCGGAGCCGGTACCACCTATGTCAGCAGAAGATATTGAGTTTGAACGCTATCAGACGATGGCAGTATTTGCGATCAAAGAGATCTTGGATGCAGTCAGCAAACAGAAACCGTCTGCAAAGTTGAATACGTTTGTGACGCAGCTTGTTCAGAAGTATGGTTCTTTGGACCACAAGATAAATTTCATCCAAAATCTTCGCAGCGTGGAAGATTATGTGTATAAACATTCACTGAACACAGCGCTGCTCTGTGCGATGATGGCAAAGCGGATGAATTTGTCCGAGAAAAACCAGACAGATCTGGTGACAGCAGCAGTACTGCATGATATAGGTACCTTATTGATCCCGATCGGATTGCGACGCAAATCGCAGTTGGAATTGACAGAAGAAGATCTCAAAAAGATCAATACGTATTCTCTTCGAACCAAAGCCGAAGTTACGGTTCAGCACATAGCACATCAATTTAAAGTACTGGCGCAGAAGCCTTTCCTGATCCGCTTTTACTACCTGACGGGAATAACTTTCAGCGGCTTGTAATTGTTTTTTTGTAAGCTTGGCTGAATTAGGAATCCTGGCCTTCACTTAAATTCCTCCCGTCCAAAATCTCAATAAGCCTCCTGCATACAGGGCAGCCGCTCTGCTCCACCTTCTTAAACCAGCCTGCCAGCGCTGTACGGATTTGGTCGACGTATTGGTGAAGCTTCAGGTCGTCCTTCTCTTTTTTCCGCGCGTCCTCGTACTCTCTCCTGAGGGCTTCTTTTTCCTCAGCGGCTTCGTCCTTGGAAAAAGCACCGCGCCGGTAAGCATGATACAGCCAAGCAAGCCCACGGTATGCAACTCGCTCTAAAGGAAGCGCGGAACGGGGAAGAGGCTTCCCGTTTCCGGCGAAGGCGCAAAGCTCATCAAAGGTCATGGCTGATCTCCTCGATGGTTACCTTTACGCAGGGATCCTCCGTGTACCGCTTGATAACCGTTAAATCGGCGATCTGCGCGTCGTCGTCATAAGCGATCCCGTTTAAAGCGTCCGCAACCACTTTCGCGATATTATCGGAATCAGGTTTTTTTGTGGGGAGAAGGTCTCCGCTTAACGCCGCGATCCTGTCTTTGTTGGAAAATGATTTGGGAACCTGAAATCCCGCGTAAATCTCCATCTTCAACGCTGGCTTTTGTTTTCCCTGAGTCCTGATTTTACCCCGGGCCCCATACCGTTCCAGAAATGAAGTTTTAATCAGATTTTCGTACAGCACTGTATTTTCCGGCGTGTAGCTGTGCCCGGTTTTACATGTCCTGGCCCTGGCTTTTCCCTGCGGCTTGCCAGGAATAACGATAAACAGCTTCATTGTTCCTCCTAAAATTCCGGCTGGCGTAAATTAAACTCAGAAAAGGTCTGATGCTTCCCGTCAAATCTGAGAAAATTTTTCCCCGTTTCGCCTTCCTTGTTTTTCGCGATAATCAGTTCCCTGGTGCTGTCCTCCTGATCGGGCCAGTGAATCAAAAGAATCGCGTCCGCGTCCTGCTCAATCTGCCCGGATTCTCTCAGGCTGGTCATATCCGGGTCTCCTTTCCCAGCACGGTTAAGCTGTGCTAGGGCAATGACCGCGATTTCCATCTGCTGCGCCAGGGTATGCAGGTCCATTGAAATCTGCGTTGCCCGTTCGTAAGGCGTTTTCCCGGAGGCTTTCATTAAAGTCAGATAATCCACAAAAATCACATCTGCCCTGGCCTGTACCGCCTTTGACTTGATCTGCTCCGCTGTCCAGCCCGCAGCCGAAACAACCTCCAGCTTTAAAGCCTGGAAGCTCTCGTATTTTTCCGTGATTTTAGCGGCGTCAGCGTCGTCAACCTCCCGGCGTTTTACCTTTGAAAAATCAAGCCTGGCGTAGCATGTAGCCAGCCGCTCGAAAATTTTTGCCGGAGAGGTTTCCAGAGAAAAATATACGCATTGGTATTTTTTCGCCATATTCAGCATCATTTGAAGTGTCAGCGCTGTTTTGCCGGAGGACGGACCCCCGCCGATTACGATGTAATCCCCTGGGCTGATAAAGATATTTCGGTCGATCCAGGGAATACCGGTTTGTATGTACTCCTTATGCTCCTCAAGGTCTGTCGAAAAGTTCAAATAGCCCTCTTTCGCGGTCAACCCTTCAGCCTTAACGCTGTGGTCAAAGCATTTTAACAGGCTGGAAGCCATAGACTGGCAGCGTTCAATATCTTCTCCCTTTTGGATTTCATCGATTAGGGATTCAGCGGCCGCCAGCGCTTCATTTTTCATGCGGACTTCTTTTAAGATCCTGATATATTCCAGGTAATGGGAAACTGCCGGAGTATCACAAGCACAGGCAAGACAGAAATCCCGGCACTCCTGCCGGTCGAAGCCTCCGCTTTCCGCTGATACGGTGATGGGGTCAATGGACTTTCCCAGCTTGAAATATTCTACACAGGTGGAATACACCTGACGGCATAAGCCGTGGTAAAAGCAGTTAGGGGATAAGGACAAAGCAGCTTCCGGAATCACCTTTTCGGGAGCGATCAGCATTGCGCCGATCAGGGAGCGCTCCGCCTGAAAATCATAGATCAGTCTAAAATCTTCCATTTGCGTCCCTCCTTTTTTACGGCGGCTTCCGGTTCGTCTTCCCAGCGCATACCCCGTATCCAGGAAGCGGGGAGAGGGATATACTGCCCTCCGTCCTTGGTCCAGTCAAAGCTTTTTTTCTGCCATTCCAGTGCGGACAGCATTTTCTCCATTAAGCCGTCGTCTGGGTTCAGTTTGTTAAAGGCTTTTAAAGCGTCGCCCTTGGCCTTCTTTTTCGGATAGGCTTCCCAAAAGCTTTGAAAGCGGATCTGCATAGAGGTCTTGGAGTGGTTCACAGCCTTTGCTGTCCCTTTGGCCTTTTCAACCTTTAGGCTCTCGCTCTGTTCCGCTTCCCCTTGGGGGGTGAGGGGGGATGTAATATTTTCCTTCTCCTTCTCCTTTTCCTTCTCATTAGCATCCGTTTGCATGCCTTGGCATGCACTGGCATTCCATCTTTTTTTTGCTCTTTCTTTTTGTGATTCGCAATATGAATCATATTCTTTGTTGTCCCTGTCTATCTGGGACTTAAACGATGGAAATACATGTTTTTCGTGGCCCGGAAGATCTGGCACCTGTCCGGTTTTACCGTATATTAGGCATGCGGTGAAAAGCCTGCCGCGTTCCTCGTCTGTCAAGGTTTCCATTGAATCCAAGTAGCTGTAATAAGCGCAAAAATATTTTTTTGACATAAATTCACCGCCTGTCCATGCGGATCACCCCGAAACGGGATATATTCTAAAATGTTCATAGCGCACCTCAAAAAGGCAAGCTTTCGTCTTCAAACTCTTCCTCGGCTTGTGGATTGTTTTTGATCAGAGCTTTGTAATCCTCTGATTTTTTGATCTTATCCTGTACCCATTCCGGAAGCTTGTCCATGAAAGCCAGACATTCCGGTGCAGACAGATCAAAGTACACTGTTTCAGATTTCGGTTTCACTTTCGGCATGTTTTTAGGCATGGCCATGATTGCCGCAACATTAGCGTATCCCTTATCGTTATGCAGAATTTGAAGCTGGCAGCTGGTGCCGAGGATATTCACCATATCAAAGCAGTCCAATTCCTGATCGGTAAACTTCTTTCCTCTCCAGGCCTCCAGGTGGCTCCTTAAGGTTGCTTTCTGGGAAAGGGAAAGAGTATATTCCTTGCTGATCACTCTCGGCTTTTCCTCGCCGTCTATCGTGGTTGATTCGTCAGTAACCTCCCAGGTGATCATGACCTTGTGATTTGTTTTTTGGAAAGCCTCGCTCCACTGTTCTCCGAGATCAATTACCATGATGCAGACAGCAGTATGTACGCCCTCGGTAATTGGTTCAATAGCGGTTCCTTTTTCTCTTGCGATAATTGCCATAGTTTAACAGCTCCTTTTCTTTTTCAATTCCGTTGATCAATTCCTTTTCGATTTCCAGAGGACAGTCGGCTCCCCTCTGCGTGTAAATATCAATATCGTTTAAGGATTCGTAGGTATGAACGCAGATGATCCGCAGGTGTTTATTTGTGGTTTTGCTTTTTTTGAGCCAGCAGGAGTTGCAGCACAATACGCCGTTGGGGAAAAATACCGGCTCTGTTAAATTGCCTTTCGCGTAAAATTCAACGCCGTTCTTGGTAGGCATAATATACCTCCTTCAGCCACTCCAGGGCCTCGTATTCCGGGCTTTTATCCGTTTCCGGTTCCTCGTTATCGGTATCGTACAGGTACTCAAATTCCGCACGGGAGAGGCCGTTATCATTGCTTCTGTTCATTTTTCAGCCTCTCACATTCCCGGAACCAATAGTCTCCGGATAACTTTTGCTTTTCGATTTCTTTCTCCAGCTCTAAACATCTTTTCATTAGACAGATCATTAACTCTTTATCGTCCATTTGACAAACCTCCTGTTTTGGTTTAATATGTGATTAGGATATTTTATTTTGCCGCTCTTCGTGATGCCAGTCGCGAGGGCGGCTTTTCTTTTTGTTTTTGTGGCGTTCTTCTATGTATCCAAATGTAATTAATCCGCCGTAAACGCATACTATGATAAACGCCACCATCAATTTTGTGCTCATGTGCTTGTCCTCCTTTATGGTTTTATTACTTGTGGTTCATTCCAAACAGAACCATTAACACCGCAATATTCCATTAATGATTCTTTAGGAATAAACCATCTTTTCCCGCGCCTAACGGCTTTGATTTTTCCCTCCCGGCAAAGACGTGATACGGTTTTTACATATTCACCGGTGATATCTGCGGCGATTTCTGTGGTTAAGACGATGGGAACGTCACACCAATCACGATAGATTTTCATTTGTTTCTCCTTTCCGCCGCCTGAGTGCGGCTATTTTATTTTGGTTTGATTGCCTGTCCTCTCAACGAGTGGTAAAATGTCAATAGGGAGGAGGTGAACAGCATGATTAAAAATAATGAATCATTTGACAATTTAATAAACTATTTTGATTCTGAACAATACAAGCAATTGATGAAAGGGTTTATCTCGGTTTCAGAAACAGCGGAATCATTGTTAGATAAATTTAGTTTCAATATTTTAGATTCCATGACATCTGCATTAATAAACATTTCAAAAAGTTTTGAACAGAGACAATCAAAAATACTTTTTGATTGTTTAGAGGTCCTTAAAAATGTTCCACTAGATTCATTAGATTGGAATTCATCAAGCAACCGTGAAGTCCAGTTAGATGACCAAAGTGTTGAGAGAGTGTCCAATATCATCGAAACAGCAATTCCTGATGAGGCATCAGAAAAACAATCACTGGAAAACTTTTTGAAAACCCACGAACACACAATAGGATTCGTGCTTGCATTGATTTCAATTCTGCTGGAACTATACTTTGGCCTTTTTCCTCCATCAAACAATCAATCCGAAAGCTTTGAAGAAAATAACCAGACCACAGTCCAATATTTAGAAGCAGATTTAAGTTTACAAAAAGAATTATCACTATCAATTCAAGAGCTGACTCAGTTGCTGAAGGATCAAAACTATCCGATAGAAGATATTTCCAGTGGTGTTAATGAAGATAAAGACCCTGAACGTCAAGAGAATAATTGCAATATTGACGATGATATTAGTGATCCATAAGTAATGAACTGATTTTTGTAATGATTCTATTTGCTCCTGCTCCGAACCAGCAGGAGCTTTTCTTTTACTTGTCCTCAATTTTTCACCCCGCTTCCTTTTCGTCGAAAGTGAATTTGAATATCAATATATTGTTATATGATACGAATGAATTGTAAAAAAACACAATATATTGATTTTTCCTTGATGGTGTGGTATAATGTCACCATAATAATTTGAAAGCGAGGTGACATAATGCCAAAGCGCAACATAAAACAAACAAGCCATAGAGTTGCTTCTATTGCTTCTAAAGTTCTTCGTGATGGTCGAACTAGCAAAGCGAGCAAAACAACTGCTGGAAGCGCACTTTCTCAAGCAAAGCCCAAAAAGTAAATAGCTCTACCAGACTGAGCGTAGTGTTAGCGGCACTGCGCTCAAACTTTTTTATGTACTGTTTTTTCATCTTTTTCAAATAGATGTCGCACATCTTCGTTCGGGAAAAATGTATCGGTAATTGTAATTGCTTCGTCTAAATGTATGGGACGTTTTCCAGATAGCTTTGCACCGGCAGTATCCCGTCCAGTTTTGATAGCTTTTGCGACATCTTGAATAGATAGATTGCGCCGTGCCATTTCCGCTCGAAGATTCGGAAATATAATATTGGCTGCTGCCACGTGTGATCACCTCCTTCCAGAATCACTCGTTGAACGATTCTGGAATCATTAAATCACACATTGAGCTATTTGTCAACACTTTTTTTGAAAAAAATCTTGCAATGCGTGAAAAGTGTGATATAATGCAATTAAAAAGAGGTGAATTAAGAATGGAGATATATAAATTTCTTCAATCCTATATGAAAGAACACAACTTGAAAATTGCCGAGGTAGCAAGGATTTGTGGTTTACCAGA
>ERZ1106939.2776-NODE-2776-length-10264-cov-3.464786_pt1 | contig 10264 bp, 13 predicted proteins | sample MGYA00403669_ERZ1106939 | MGnify/ENA primary metagenome ERZ1106939 (study PRJEB35170, sample SAMEA104062447) | human gut metagenome | biome: human gut; feature: human-associated habitat; material: faeces | place: Denmark | collected 2012-09-28 ...
CGGTGTACCCCATCGGGGCCATGGGCCATCGGGGGCCAGCCGTCACAAATGACCACAGATGAACATGGTATTGTCGGGCTTATTGTGCAAATAAAAAAGAGACAATTGTGCAAAGACATATAATTATTATCATGATAAAATATAGATAAAGAAAGGAAGTGAATACGTTGCCTGATTATATTGAAATAAATAGGTATTTGGATTCTAATGAAGACCAAAAATTTGAGCTTTCTTCTATTATGATGAATGAGCGTACAGCGTTTAAACATATGGTTGCGGATGAACCATCCGCAAACGTTCGTAATGATGTACATGGAAAGTGGAAGACGGGAAATCCGTTTTGCCTAGTTTGTGGCGAGAGCAAATTTAAGGTTCTTGGCGTAGATATTCGGGTTGATTGGAAACCGCCGTTCTGCCCAAACTGCGGCGCACGAATGGACGGTGAAAACCAATGAACAAAATAACAGTTTCCTTTAACTGGGCCCCACACAACAACACAACAAATAAAGAGTTCGTTACTCTTGAAAGTGCAATTGAATACATTACATCAAAATTTAAATCAACCTCAACATTAATGTATTGTTATTTAATCAACCGAAAAACTGGTTCACATTACATTATCTCATATGATTCTAAATTAGTAGTAAAGAAGGTAAAATAAATGTATAACGCTTATAAATCTATTCTTGATCGTAGAATTGACGAACATAAACAGCTTGCAAGAAACGCATGGTCAGCTTTATCTAAATCGCCTGAACAAGATGTTTTATTCCATATCATGGAATATGAACAAAACAAAGCCATTGTAAACACTCTTTCTTCTCTTAGAAAAGAATATGAACAATTATAAAAATAGGGCCGGTTTTAAAACCGGCCCTTAAATTTAAGCTTATGCATGATTCTGTTATGCTAATTTACAAAGATGTCCAGCCATTACTCCATTTATCACACGCCAGCATAATGCGGATATAACCGTTCTGGTATGATTCTACAGGCTGTCCGCTAACCTGTACACGCCCGTCAGAGAAAATCAAAGCGCTAACCCATGTATTTGTATCCACACCTGATTTTTTACACTGCATAAAGTCATAAACGTTAGTGCTTGCGCTACCACTACCGGCAGGGCGCAGATAATCGGGAAGGGTAATAACCACATCATTATTAGCAATTGCGCTTGTTTTTGTTACAACACCATAGAGGGACAAAATGCCGAAATTTTTATTATAGGTAGCAAACATTGTTCCAGTATATCCTGTGCCAAATGTGTTAAGCTGTTCTGTTTTCCACGCACCAAAAGCGTTTACAACTTTTGTTACATTAGTATTCATGGCGCTTACTGTGCTGTTAAGAGTCTGTAAAGTCGAGTTAATTTGCGTGATAGACTGTGTGTTGTTCCCGCTTTCCGTGGTTGCGCTTGCCGCTTCGGTTTTTGCTTCCTGAATTTTTGCATCAATGGTAGTCATTGCGCCGTTCCAGTCTGTCAACCAAGCCGGTTTGTCGGTTCCAATAAACAACGGAAGTTCAAAATTAGTTGTACTGTTTGTTGCACTCATATAAAAACACTCCTTAATTTAAATATATTTGCCCTTCAAAGTCATAATTATATGCAGTAATTTGTTTACTGTCATACACTGTCGCAGTTAATTGCTTATCATCGTAGCTTTTAGCAGTCAAAGGCTGTCTGTGCAAATCAGCCAAAGAATTAATCGCAGTCTGCACATTAACCCTTTCGCCTGTAACCGGGTTGAAAACTTTGCAATAACCGTTAAAATAAGCCTTTCCGAAAAAGTCAAATGCTGTAGCTGAAATTAAATGGCTGTCATAAAAATCGGCCGTAAACTTTTCTGCGTCATACTCGTTAGCAGTAAAAGCGTTAAATCTAAAAATTTCATAGGTATCATTTAGCGCCGTGCCAATAAAAGTATTATATCCTTTTACAGGGTTAAATACTTGCATTCCTTCAAAATTGATTTTATCAATTTCAATCCAAATATCATTGCACTTGTTATCTGTATAACTTTTAGAATCAAGTAAAGCGCTATAAGCTTTGTTATCAATATATGTTTTTAAATCAATAATACTGTTTTGAATCTCGCTGATAATTCCAATCAGCTCTTGTTTTGTTTGCGCATTTGTTTCCTCAATCAAACGTGTTAAATCTAATTCAAGCGCAGTTAATTGATTATCAACATATTCTTTTGTTACCCCATTAAAGTTATTTATAGCTGAAATAACTTCATTCAGTTTCGTAATTATGGCGCAAATTTCCTCATAGTATGAAAATTCTTTGCCAAAAACTTCCGGTAACGTGGGGCAGCAACAAGCCGAGTTAAAACGTTCAATCATTTTTTCATCACCACACTTTTAATAAATTTGCATGAAACAATTTTGAATAGCTTTATCTTCAATGATCATCATGTCAATATTTAAAATTGTCTCACGATAAGCCTGTAAAAGTTCGCTTTGATTGTGATACTGATTTCCTTTACTCGTTTTTGTTCTTTTGCTGTTTCCTTCCGTCTGGCTTTTTGTCCCTGCCTTTGTCTCGTCTAGATTTGCATTAGTAGCATACTTATTTTTCTCAATTTCCTCAAAAGTAATTTCCGTTTGGGGGGTTTCTGAAAAAATAGCTCTATTGGTTCCGGTGCTTTCTCCTTCGCTGTTTGCACTACTAGACATTTCTTCCGTTTCGGTGAAATTATATCCATTCAATGGGTCAAATTCTAACAAGGCACTTTTATACATTTCATTATAATATGGCATGATTTCAGCCATAGCCCGATTAAGATAAAATTTAAAAAGCGTTGCGGTCTCTTGACCGATTTCACGAAAAAGATAATGATTAATTAGTTTTGTGTTTAGATCCTCTCTGTGACTTTCATCGTAAATCGGATAATCTTTCAGACCAATGTCAAAACCATTCCGGATTAAAGTAGCTAGCTCAATCGTATAGTACGCCATCTTCTGCACCCCTGTCAAGTAAATCTGGATTCAACGGAATAACGCTGTCAAATTCAACCGCAATATCAGTACCATACATTTTATTGACTTCTTCAATTGCTTTTCGTCTTTCGTTTAGATATGAATTTCTGTTAAGTTCAATGCTCCCAAAAGGTGCCATTGCTTCATTTACAATCATTCTTTCCTTTTTATCCGCATTAGTATTAATAATTCCCATAAAGGTCAGAAACTCGTTATAGATTTTGTTTTTAAGCGTGAAAAGTTCATCCCCCACAAAAGGAATATTAAAGCCCAGCGTTTGAAAAGCGTCTTTGTTAAATCCGGAACCTGCAAAAATAATTGGGCTGTCACCCTGCCATTTAGCAATAGTGTTTTGCATTGTTAGCCGTTGGCCATCGTCTGTCAAAACAAGCCCGCTATATTTTTGCATTAAGATATTTGTGTCGATTGAACGTTGAATCTCATACAAACGGCGTGCATATTCTGCACATACTTGGATATCAGAAGAACGTACACGGTTATTAAAAATTATAACACTATTACCCGGGTCTAAATCTGCAAAAGTATTTCCGTTGGCGCTAATTGCTTGTCTGTTAATTGGTATGCCATACTGGTCAGGTGTTCCGTCATAAGTACAGCCAAATGCGCATATGCCCAAAAATTCGTCTTTAAAAATAACGGCTTGCCCGGTCTCGATCAATTGTAACTCAAGATAACGCACGTCTAAACTATTCGGTACATTAGTATATTTAAAGCGATTTAAAAGCATATCAATTAACTTGATAAAATAGAGGTAGTAGCTTTGACGTGAAATATTTTGCAAACCGGGTATCTTATCAAAACGCCCAATTCCACATTTTGCCATTTAATCACCCCACAATACTGTTATCTAAGCTATAATTTTTTATAACGTTAGTATGCCAAATAGTTACGCCACGCACAAACATATTTTTTATAGCGTTTACCGCTTCAATCGGAGCCACTAAATCAATGTTACACTCTGCAAGTTTAACATAGTTCCAGCTTTTCCGCCCTGTAATGTTAGGCTTTTTAAACTCGTTTGTTGCATAACCATAAAAAGTAAAATAATCGTCAATGCGTTTAGCATATTCGTACCGGATACATCTTGGAATAGCGTTTAAATACCATTGACCGTTAGCGAAAAATGAGTTTGCGCTTGCGGTTGTACCACGTGCACTATCCGGAATAATTTGACGCTGATGCACAGTAACCATTGCGTTGCCCACGCTGTCAGCGATAGACAAAGCTCCAGAAACAACGCCACCAACATTCCCACTTATTGCGCTTGATATCATATTGACAGCGCTTTTTATTCCGCTACTTGCAAGGCTGTAATTAATAGAGGCGTAGTTTTGCGCAAACCAGTTTTTGAAGTTGTCATTTGTCCAGCTACATGTTGGATATGGATTTAAACTAATTGGCTCATCTAAAGCATGTACAGCACCTTTATAGCTGTTAGGCACCGCCACAATCGGGGCGGAACCGCCAAGCGTTGAAAATACTGTAAACATATTTTCAAAGGATTTAAAATACTCATAGTAATAGCTATTTGCATTACTACCCGGCGCGCAAATCTCCAAATAGCGATATGGATAAGTAAACAATTTGTTATTTTTAGGCGTATACCCATCTAGCGGCGCAAAGGGTTTATTTAAACTATACACCCTTAAAGCAATAGTATTTTCATCATCTAACCAACCGCTCCCGGTCACATGCTCCGAAATAGACAGAAGTTGTTTAGGATACATAAACAATGAGACGACTGCGTCAGCTTTACCACTATCAGCATATTGGGTTAGTTTATCTGTTATACGGTCAGCTACTCGCATATCTGCATAATAGTAGGCAAGGCCGGTATAAGTATTATCAAGTATATGACTGGATAAATTATCATCGCCCAATTTTTCAGAGACTCCCATAACAATGCATGGCGTTAATTCTGTTAGTTCCATACCCCCCGTTACTAAACCACTATTATATACATATTCGCCAGTCTCCAAATTTTCGTCTACCAGATTTTTTCCAAATGTATCATCATTTGTATGCTCTCGCAGTACAAATGATTCTCTTAACGATGCACCATCAAACCACGTTTGAAAATAATCAATCGTAAAATAAACACGGCTTAAATTTCTGTTAGCATATTCGATATTATCAATAAACGCAAAATAATATTTACCGTCACTTGCGTTTTTAAAGTAAAGATAATCGCAGATATTTAATTCTTCGTAGTCCACCGGAAATGATATATATTTATTTTGTCGCTGATAAGTACAGTTAGAAACACTTCTGACAGTCAATGTATTAAGATATGCTAACCGTTCATTTAAATTGCTAAAAAGCCTAACATGCTGATAATCACTATCAAAAGGTACACCAGCACACAAATATAATGTTGTGTCATTAGTAATTAACATAACATTCATCCTTTTAAATTCCCGGCCCATAAAGGGCCGGGGGTTATCCTTTTATTTACCACTTGTAATTTGTGCCGTACCACTTTTAGCGCTATCCTGTACGCTAGTGGCTGTTACAGTAACCGGGCCTGTCTCATTTTTGCCAACGTAGAGCATACCAAGCGGAGAAATAGTAGTCGTTTCATCGCTGTTACCGGAAATAGACCATTCAACCGCTCCACTAAAAGCACCAGTTCCTGCAACTGTGGCAGTCATTTGTTCCGTATGTCCCGGGGCAACGGTTTTAGTATCTGGCGTTACTGTGACAGCAGTAACCGTACTTGCCCCACTGGTAAACGCTACCGCATTCGCAAAGGGGACAATGGACAGGATACGCCAGTAATGCGCCCAATACTGCCAATACAGACCCTGACCGTTTACGTCTTTTGTGAATTTGGTGAGATTGTCCCAACAGCCGTAAAAATCTTCGTCAATCAGAATCGCATGAACATTTTTCGTTTTAAGGTCAGCGGGAAACTCGTCAATAACAATTTTGCGATATTCCGCACGTGCCGGGTCAAGATTAAACAGCATAGCATATGCCTGTACATCCAACAACGCATCAAAGTCAGCATCAATAATAAGCACCTGTTTATTTTTAGGCGCATTCGTGATAACGCCCAAAGAGTTATAGTCATTGCGCATAAAAGCCATCTTATTAGATACTGCTTTAATTTTTGCCAGCGCCGATCGGGCTGTTGCATCGTCAGTAATTTCGCCAATTGTCACGACTGCAAATTTATTAGCTTTGCTGTAATTGTTAAGCAACTCCAGCATTGATTTAAACTCGTCATTTTCTGCGCCGTTATACATCTGCTGGAAAATGCTATTGATAAAGTTGCCCAAGCCGTTCCAGCTCATAAAAGCAGAGCGCAACATATCCTCGCTAATAGTCGCTTTATAAAACAGCTGATAGTTACGTTTAGCGAAAGCCGTAGTAACATCCGGAATTTCTCGTTTCATCCATTCGGTTTCTGCCTGTTCGGGGTCAAAGTTATGGGCTTTTACAAGATTCGTGTATACGATTTCGACAGTATCGCCAAACTCAAGCATTCCCTTTTTCAGAGAACGCAAAGGGTTTGTAAACATTTTGTTAGTAATCCATACTTTACCAATCATATTTACAAGCGTGTCAATAAATTCATTTTGAACAGGCTGATAAGATAGTACAGCTTCGCCAAAATTTTTCAAACTATCCTGCGTCACAGCCGGCAAACGGCTCTCAAAGCCGGGATTGTTCGCCACCATCTGCGCACGGACATTAGACAAAACATTTACCATATTGGTGCTAACTTTTGCAACACTAGATACAGTTTTCATTTTAGAATCTCCTCTTCTTCAAAAATTTGAGGAATCTCTTCCTCTTTTTCTCGTTCGTACTCGATTTTATCACCAGAGGGGGTAATAATACGCTTTACATATTTTTCTTTCAAATCCTCATACTTGATTTTATAATCTTCCGCCTGCTGTTTATAGTTATCTCGTTCATTGCCAAGCATTTCCAGTTCATCAATATCAATTTCCGCATTATTTACATAATCAACTAACTTTGTTTTAGTTACGCTTTCATCGAGTGTTTCAATCATAGACATAATTTCATTTTTTTCTGTGTTCGTCACTTTGTAACATCCTCCTTCATTAATTCAACCAAAGTGTTAAGCATGATTTTAATTTCATGAATCACACCGGTATTTGATTCAATCGATTCCCGCATTGCGTCAACTTCTTCTTTGTGCATTTCGTCCTTTTTATTACTCGAATAAAAAAGATAACAGCATACAGCAATAGGAAATCCGAGATTTGTGATTAATGTACTAATCAAATTTGCAGTTTCGTTCATACTTCATACCTCATACGTCAGGCAAATCCGTCAAATCTTTATTAAACATAGCCAAAATATTAACGTTGGTAACAGGCCGCCAATATTTCCAATCGCCGTACTGTTCCACGCTGTCAAAATCGCCAAGTTTAAACCGGTAAAATTCGCCGTTATAAAAATACACATAACCTTTAGTATCGTTTGATGCAGGCGCATTAATAACATGTCCGTCTTTTGAAAAAACAACGACAAGAATATTCGCTTTATAATCGCTAGGCATAGGCGGCTCCTCACTCCCTTCAAAAGTAACATCATATTCACCGACAGCATTTGGCACGCCAATTAGGGCAAATGGGTCAAGCAAATGGTTTGTAATTCCTCGTCCCTTGTGCCGTTCAACATGGACATGGGGTCCGGTTACATTTCCGGTACTTCCATAAACACCGATAATATCACCAGCCTTTACAGTGTCACCAACATTTACAAGGCGTTGCGCAAAATGCGCCATTAATACAGTCTCGTCACGCTCTGGACTATATACACAAATAAAGTTACCCCATGACCAGTTTCCACCAGTGCCAAATTCAGAACGGATAACTTCACCGCTCACCAAAGAACCAACATTTTTATTTGTATCACCGGGGACCTTTACGTCACCACCCCTATGCGGTGTACCGTCTGCATATTTAGGAAAACCAGCAGTAACACGCAATTTATTTGACGTTGTAATGTAAGTAGGATATGCCATATTTTAACCCCTTTTCTTTAATATAATAATACAATCATGCTTTTCAATTCATGCTGTATTTTTTCAGATTCATAAAATAAAGCTCCGCTTGTTAATGCGTCCCTTAGCTTTTTAAAGTAAGGATGAGAGGAATAATTTTTTAAATAGGTTATAGTACCGTTTATACTGTCTTTATCTAATGTAAATATTAAGTTGCTGACCGGGTCATAATCATTAGAGAGAATATAACTACCACTGCTATAATCAAACCAAAAGCCATATTTTTTCTTCTTCCAAACAAACACGCAATAAAAACGCGCATTTTTACCTTTTTTCTGTTTCATAATCGGGTCATCAAAAATAAATTTGTTATCAACGGCATATTCCGCATAGCCCAATTTTCTAGATATTTGCCCGAATTTAGTATTGTTTTTTGCTTCTACAAAATCGCTATCACTCTTGGCTATTTGTATTAGCATTCCGTTTTGTACAGTAAATTCCTTGTTTTCTTTTAGATTTATATCCCACTCTAAAAAATACGGATTGACCGCACTTACAGAGTTAGACATCATAAATAAGATAACATCGTCTCGCATTCTGGCAATAGTCTCATAAAGGTCGAGCAATTTAAAAGGTTCGCGTTTTAAATAACCGCCAGCACCACTTTTTCCACCGTCAATTAAAAATTCATCAAATAACAAATTAGATACAAGCGGAAACGATGATGATTTATAATCTTTTGCCTTCGATAACACAAAAGCATAGCCGGCAACTTCATCATTAATAAGCCATTCATTGCCAACTAACTTCATTTTTATATCAAAGCGCCCATTTAAAAGGATATCGTTAAATAGATTATCCTTTACAAGGTTCATTTCAGTTTCATACCTTCTTATATACCCAAATTGTTTTCCTTTTTTCAAAAAGTCATTTATTGCCTTTTCCTTCCAACCGTATGTTTTACCAATTCCACGCCCACCAAAAACCAAATTAAAAATTTGAGCGTATGAAAGCGGCCTATTGATATCATAAAACATTTAATCACCCCAATGGGCAAGCAAAACAGGGTGTTAAAATTATGTAACCAGCACCAAAGGGACATGATGCACGTTTTACGGTGGGTTTCATCTGCCCAAAGATAACAACCCCTGTTTGCCTACCATCTTTTATTATACTTATAAAACAAAAAAATTACATGTATAAATGTTGCATAAATATTCAATTTTATTTCATACTCTAATAGTGAACTCCTTTTCTTCAAGTACTATTCCGCCTTCTGTATGAGAAGGCAACAACTTCCCTTCATAAACTGAGCCGGGATGAAAATTTTCCCATGTTACTAACTTTTTGCATCTGTCCGGCATTCCGGCACACGTCACATTTAACACGCCGTCTATTTCTTCTATGTACGTTTTTGCCCTTAAAAATCTGGCTCTTTTAAAAGTGCTTTCATGCTTCCAAGCGCCTAGCCTGTTTTCATCCACGTCTAAAAGTTCCTTTAAATCGTCAATGGGTAAAAGCGTATGTATACTATCAGTATCAGAATAAACATACATGTCTACACCATATTTATTTATCGAATATTCTTTTATTTTTTGTGATGATTCTATTGTATAATATCTTGCATAAGCTGTTATAAAGGTACCTACAGGCAAGTATAAAGGATCTCTAGTCTCTTTTTCACCTGTCCTATATTTAACTATTCCGTTGTCTAAATATGGGTGCTTTTTTGCGCATTCGGGATTTAGTGCAAACTTACCATATAAGCTATTCAACATTATTTTTGCCCAATTGCGTAAAGTTTTATTTCCTTCTTTAGACGCCTTTATTTTTTCGTCCATCCATTTATCAATATATTTTTTAAACAGTGTATCAGTTTGCCTAAATTTCCAACCGTCTATATACCCCACATTATAAACATTATAATGCTTAAAAAATAAATCTAAATCAACAGATGTCAAACATAAAGTAACAGTATCTCCATTTGACGATTTTACATATTCAGTCGGCAAAAACCTAAAATAACCTTTTAATTGTATAGTGGGTAATTTGCCCTCTTTAATTTCAAATTCACAACGGAAAGTCTGTATAAAAAGAGGAAATCTATCATCTTGTTTATACTCTCCTTCAAAATGTTTACCTTCTCCAAAAGGTAACATACAAAAATACATTCTTGACGGGTAAAGGCTATTTACATCCAGCACGTTCCCTACTCCTATATCTTTATCGGCATAAATTGGATTCAGATAAACGAAACCGCCTTTATAACTTTGCCTAATA
>ERZ1106939.2788-NODE-2788-length-10202-cov-3.147925_pt1 | contig 10202 bp, 9 predicted proteins | sample MGYA00403669_ERZ1106939 | MGnify/ENA primary metagenome ERZ1106939 (study PRJEB35170, sample SAMEA104062447) | human gut metagenome | biome: human gut; feature: human-associated habitat; material: faeces | place: Denmark | collected 2012-09-28 ...
GAAATAAGACAGTAGGTGAAGCATGGCAGAACTTAATATAAACAAAGCCGAGTTTATTAAAAGCGCGGCGGCACCCTCGGGCTTTATCCGCGATGCGCTTCCCAATATCGTTTTTTCCGGCAAGTCAAATGTCGGCAAATCCTCGGTCATAAACAGGCTTTTGAATAGGAAAAACTTTGCGCGAGTCGGCCAGTCGCCCGGAAAGACCGTTCATGTAAACTATTTTCTCATCGATAAAAAGGTTTACTTCGTCGATCTTCCCGGATACGGCTACGCCAAGGTCTCAAAGGCAGAGCGCGAGCGCTGGGGCAAGCTCATGGAGCAGTTTTTCGCCGTTGACGGACTTATTGACCTCGGCGTTATGATAGTTGACTCGCGCCATAAGCCCACGGCGGACGATGTTACAATGGCCGAGTGGTTCAAAAGCACCGGCTGTCCGCTTGTCGTTGTCGCAAACAAGGCCGATAAGCTCAAAAAAAGCGAGATCGAGCCTAATCTCGAGCTTATCCGGCTTACGCTCGGCCTTGACAATTCAACTCCGCTTATCCTGTTCTCGGCTGAGAAGGGGAGCGGACGCGAAGCGCTTATGTCACAGATACTCAATTACGTTTAAGGTAGCTTCTTATGAATTCTTTTGGCGATGTAATGCGAAATCTCGACTGGTCCGTTCCGATGGAAATACTCATGTCGATAATCCCGGCGCTTGTGTGCATAACGCTGCATGAATTGAGCCACGGCTATGTTGCCTACAAACTTGGCGATAATACGGCCAAAAATATGGGCAGACTGACTCTAAATCCAATAAAGCATATCGACATATTCGGCCTTATCATGATGGTCGCCTTCAAATTCGGCTGGGCAAAGCCGGTGCCTGTTGATATGCGTAATTTTAAGCATCCGAAGCGCGATATGGCAATAACCGCTCTTGCAGGCCCCGTGTCAAACGTGCTCATATGCTGTATAGTTTTGTTCATATACGGTTTGATCTTCCTGCCGTGCAAGCTCTCCGGCAGCTCGTTTTTGGACAGCGTGCTTAATATGGTTTACATAACAGCATATCTTAGCATAGCGCTTGCCATATTCAACATTATTCCTATTCCGCCGCTTGACGGCTCAAAGGTGCTGTTTTCTCTCATGAGCGATGAGAGCTATTATAAGCTCATGCGCTATGAGCACTATGGAATGATTATCCTGCTCGTGCTTATTGCATCGGACGTCCTGGGAGCACCTCTCCAGATGGTGACTCAGGCTGTGTTTAAATTTTTATTTGCGTTTGCCGAATGGGGCTTTAGCCTTTCGCGCATACTGTTTTATTGATAATGGATAATCCGACTTTTCATCTTGAAAGCATAGTCAAGGATAAAAACGAGCTTCAGGACTTTGACGGTCCGCTCAGCCTGATCCTTATGCTTTTGTCGAAAAATAAAATAGAGATCCGAGATATTAAAATTGCGGATATACTCGATCAGTATCTTGAGTATCTTGATCGCATGGAGCGGATGGATCTTGAGATAACCAGTGAGTTTGTCCAAATGGCGTCGCATCTGCTGTATATCAAGACTAAAACCTTGCTTGCCGGCGAGGAAGAGGTAAGTGAGCTGGAAGAACTCATGACCTCGCTTGAACAGCTAAAATGCAAGGATATATACACCGCTGTTCAAAAGATAACTCCGGAGCTGAAAAGCGCGTCGGAAAAAGGTCTTTTGTACTATACAAAGCTGCCCGAGCCACTGCCGAATGTAAAGCGCGAGTATGAGTACCGGCACGAGCCTGCCGATCTTTTCAAGGCACTGTATGCCGTGATAACACGCGGCGGAAAGCCTGCCGAGCCGGAATTTGTCCACCGCATTGCTCCGACGCGCATAGTCTATGAGATACGCACAAAAAGCAGCGAGCTTATAGCCCGGCTCCAGAGCGGCCCGGCAAAGCTTTCAGAGCTTTATTCGGCCTGCCGCAGCAGATCCGAGATCGTTGCAACGTTTATGTCGATCCTTGAGCTGTGCAGCATGGGCAGTGTTGAGCTAAGCGGCGATGAGAGCGATTATACGCTTTCGTTCACGGGAGGAAATGTGAACGAAATTCTTGACAGAATAGTAGAGTAGGATATGTAATGGAAACAGAGAATATAAAGTCAGCCGTTGAGGCAATACTTTTTGCAGCCGGCGAACCCGTGCCCACGGCGCGCATATCGCTTATCCTTGAGGTTAGTGAGGATGCGGTTCTCGCCGCGGCAAAGGAGCTTGCCGATGAATACAGCTTCAACAGGCGCGGCGTTCGAATACTTACGCTGGATAATAAGCTCCAGATGTGCTCGTCGCCTGAATATGCGGCGGTCATAAGCAAAACGCTCGAGCAGCGCAAGCCGCCGATGCTCTCGCAGCCGGCGCTTGAAACTCTTGCTGTCGTTGCGTATTTCCAGCCCGTCACAAGGGCGTATATCGACCAGGTGCGCGGAGTTGACAGCTCGTATACGGTCGGTGTTCTTATCGACCGCGGCCTTATCGAGCGCTGCGGAAAGCTTGATGTTCCGGGCAGGCCCTCGCTTTTGCGCACGACGGACACGTTTCTGCGCACGATGGGCGTGAGCAGGCTCGAGGAGCTTCCGGAGCTTCCGGATATAAGCTCGGGAGACGGAGTCAAAAAGCTCGAGGATGCTATAGAAAAGCTCAATACGGTCGGAAATAATCAGATCAGGATGGAAGAGCTTAAATAATTCATCGAGGTGGTGCGCTTGGTCGCGCTTTTTATCATCTTAATAATTCTTGCGGCGATCATGCTCATTCCGCTCGGTGTCAACGTTGTCTGCCGCGAAGGCGAGTTCACGGTCGCTGCAAGCGCGTGGTTTTATAAGCTCAGGCTGTATCCGGCGAAGATAAAAGCCGGAGAAAGCGAAGAGAAAACAGAAGCCGATGTAGAAACAGAGGATAAGCCGAAGAAAAGCTTCGATCTCGGCTTTGCGCTCGATGACTGGCTGAAGCTTATTAAGGTTGCGCTGCGCGCGCTCGGCCGATTTAAAAACGGGGTGTATTTCGGGTATATATACCTGCACGCAGTCGTATCCGCGCCGGATCCGTATGACGCCGTAATGCGATATAACGCAGTAAACGGCTTTGTCGGTTCGATCATACCGTTTTTTGAAAACGAATTTAAGGTAAAGCGGAAAGATATATATATCGGGCTTGATATGAACGGAGAAAAAAGCAAAGCCGAATTTGAGGTCTCGGCATCCGTAAGACTTGGATGCGTGATCGCGGTCGGCCTTGCGGCAGGCTTTGGATTTCTGAAAATTCTGATAAAAAACAGGATACAGCGTATCCGTGAAAGGGTGGCACGCAATGGAAAACAACAAATTGAGCGAAATGATGCAGTCAACGATGAACAACATCAAGAACCTTGTTGAGGTAAACAATATAGTAGGCGAGCCTATCGTCACGCCCGACGGGCAGACGATCATACCCGTGTCAAAGCTCAGCTTCGGCTTTGGCGGCGCCGGCGGAGACTCGCTCGGCGGCAGCAAGCAGGGCTACGGCGGCGGCAGCGCGGCTGCCGTTAAGATAGAGCCGATCGGCTTTCTCGTCGTCAAGGATGACGGCGTGCGCATGATAAACGTCGCACCTCCGGCGAAAAACGGCGTTGACAGGATCATTGACATGATGCCTGACGTCATGGATAAAATAGAAAGCATCGCAAATACTAATAAGAAGACCGATTAAAACAAGCCGATTTCGTCAATAATAAGCACTGCCCGGAAAGGTGGTGCTTATTTTCATGAAAAAAATCGTTTCGGTAGTTATAGCTGCGGCAGTCATATCGGCAATGCTGCCGATATCGGTTCTTGCCGATGAGGAGCACGAGCTTAGCGCACACAGCGCTATAGTCCTGTGTGCCGACACAGGCGATGTTATTTTTGAAAAAAACTCCGATGAGCGCATGCTCATTGCAAGCATAACAAAGATCATGACCGCTATAGTTGTCATAGAAAACTCCGATCTTGACGAGCCGATAGTAATAAAACCCGAATGGAGTGCCATCGAAGGCTCAAGCATGTATGCAAATCCCGGGCAGAGCTATACGGTAAGAGAGCTGCTTTACGGGATGATGCTCAATTCAGGTAATGATGCGGCTGCTGCCTTAGCGTGTACTGTTTGCGGCGATGAAGGCGCGTTCGTAGAAAAAATGAACGAAACGGCCTCTCGGCTCGGCATGGAAAACTCGTCCTTCCGCAATCCCCACGGCTTGGATGAGGACGGACACTATTCAACAGCCCGAGATATGGCGCGTCTGACGGCTTACTGCATGGAAAACGACGATTTTCGCGGCATTGCATCAACAAACTGCGCCGTTATTAAGGGCGTGACCTACTATAATCACAACCGCCTGCTGCGCGAGTACGAGGGCTGCATAGGCGTAAAAACCGGCTATACGATGGCAGCCGGCAGAACCCTTGTAAGCTGTGCCGAGCGAAACGGCATGCGCCTTGTGTGCGTAACGCTCAGCGCTCCCGACGACTGGAATGACCACAAGTATCTTCTGGACAAGGCGTTTTCGGACTACCGCGTCGCGTCATACAGTCCGGACAGCTTCAAGGTAACGCTCGACGTGGCTTCCTCGGCTGCGAGCACAGCCGAGGCGATCCCACAAAACGAAATTAAGCTTCTCGTGCGCTCGGATGACGAGCTTGATGTTAAGCTCGAGGCGCCGCGCATACTTTTCGCAGGCGGAATCGAGGGAGAGCGGATAGGGAAGATAAGCCTGTTTGTAAACGGCTCTCTTGCGGCGCAGGAGAATTTGGTTTATACTGAGGACGTTAAGACAGACCCCGCTCAGCGGCTCACGCCGGGCGAGAGAATACTGAGAATATTTGATACGGCGCTCAGACCGTATTATATCGAAGGAGAGGCAAAATGAAGCAGCGCCTTCAAAAGCTCATATCTGCGGCCGGGCTTGCCTCGCGCCGCAAAAGCGAGGAGCTTATAAAAATGGGAAAGGTCACTGTCAACGGCATTCCTGCCGCGCTTGGCGACAGTGCAGACCCCGACACCGATGTTATCTGCGTAGACGGAAAGCTCCTTGCTAAATGCGAGGAGCGGACGTACATAATGCTGTATAAGCCGCGCGGCTATGTTACCACGCTCAAGGACGAAAAAAACCGGCGCTGCGTAAGCGAGCTTGTAAAAGGCCTCGGCGTGCGCCTGTACCCGGTAGGAAGGCTCGATATGTACTCCGAGGGCTTACTCATAATGACCGATGACGGCGACTTTGCAAACCGGCTCATGCATCCATCGTCGGAAACGAGCAAGACCTATCATGCATGGATAAGCGGAAAGTGCAGCGAAACCTCGCTTAAGGTCCTTCGCAGTCCGCTTGTCATAGACGGCTATAAAATTGAGCCGGCTAAGGTTGACATAATATTTGAAACTGACGATTACACTCAGCTTTCAATATGCATCCACGAGGGAAGAAACCGCCAGATCCGGAAGATGTGCGAATGCGCAGGCGTGAAGCTCACAAAGCTCAAGCGCGTTTCTGAGGGACCGCTTTCTCTCGGCGACTTAAAGCCGGGGCAGTGGAGACACCTGACGGAAGCGGAATTGCAAGATTTGCAGCTGTAATGAAGCCTCAAAAGCTGCGTAATTTTATTCGCATGCCGCAAATACACCGGAATATGCAAGTTTGAACTAAAAAAATTGCAAAATGCTATTGCAATTAAAGCAATTTGAAAGTAAAATGAGGTTTATGTTTTAACATGGAGATGATCAATGTGGAAAATGATCTTCTGAGTGTACTTTCTAAGGGCGGCAACAAGTTCTCGAAGGGACAGAGAATCATTGCAAAATATATTTTGAGCAACTATGATAAAGCGGCGTTCATGACCGCCGGAAGGCTCGGCAAAATAGTCGGCGTCAGCGAATCGACGGTAGTCCGATTTGCGGCCGAGCTGGGCTATGACGGATATCCGAGCATGCGAAAGGCCTTGCAGGAGATGATACGCAATCGCCTTACATCCGTTCAGCGCATAGAGGTTGCAAAAAGTATGATAGACGATAACGATATCGTGCGCTCTATAATCGGCAGCGATATTCAGAATCTTCAGGCAACCCTAGAAATCCTCGAGCAGGACAGCTTCAATAAGTTTGTCGATTCGATCATTGAGGCGAAGAATATCTACATTGTCGGCATGCGCACGTCAACGTCGCTCTCAAGCTTCTTGGGACTTTATCTCAATCTTCTGCGCAGCAATGTAAGCGTTATTCACGACACCGCGGCAAGCGAGGTGTTCGAGCAGATAATAAGAATAGGCGAGGGCGATCTGTTTATAGCGATAAGCTTTCCGCGCTATTCGAGCCATACCGTTGACGCAATGGAGTTTGCAAAAAAGATGGGCGCTATGACCGCCGCAATAACCGACGGCCCTGCCTCGCCGCTCAACGGCATTGCCGACGTTTGCCTGCACGCAAAAAGCGACATGGTCTCGTTCCTTGACTCGCTCGTGGCTCCGATGAGCCTTATAAACGCGATAATCATTGCCGTAGGCATTAAAAACAAGGAAAACCTTTCGAAAACATTCGAACGGCTGGAGACTGTATGGAGCGAAAATAAGGTCTATGAGCAGACCCAACACGGCGGTACGACATGACAAAACTAAGTGCTGACGCAGTAGTCATCGGCGGAGGAGCCGCCGGAATGATGTGCAGCCTTATAGCCGCGCGACGCGGTCTTGACGTTATCCTGCTCGAACCGAACAAAATGCTCGGACGCAAGCTGCGCATAACCGGCAAGGGGCGCTGCAACGTGACAAATAACTGCGACATAAAAGACTTCCTTACCAACATACCCGGCGACGGCAGATTTTTGTACAGTGCGCTCAACAGGCTTTCACCGAGAGATACGATGCAGTTTTTCGAGTCTCTCGGACTTCCGCTGAAAACAGAGCGCGGAAATCGCGTGTTTCCGGTGTCCGACAACGCAAACGACGTTGCCGGAACGCTCGCGCGCAATCTTGAGCGCAGCGGAGTGCGTCACATACGCGAAAGTGCTAATCATATTATTGCAGAAAACGGCGAAGTCACCGGCGTAAAGACCGACAGCGGAGATATATCCTGTCGTGCCGCAGTTATCTGCACCGGCGGACTTTCGTATCCGCTCACAGGCTCTGCAGGAGCCGGCTATAAAATGGCTCGGGAGCTTGGACACAGTATAGTGCCATGCCGGCCGTCGCTCGTTCCGCTTGAGAGCGACGATGAATACTGCGCGCAGATGCAGGGATTTTCACTTAAAAACGTGACGCTTTCGGCGTATGAAAACGATAAGCTGATTTTTCGCGAGCTGGGCGAAATGCTGTTTACGCATTTCGGGGTATCTGGTCCGCTTGTGCTCTCGGCAAGCTCTCACATGCGCAATTTCGGCAGCGCAAAGTATCGTCTTAGTATAGATCTCAAACCGGCGCTTGATGAAAAAAAGCTCGATGCAAGACTGCTCCGGGACTTTGAGAAGTACGCAAACCGCGATTTCGCAAACTCGCTGTGTGATCTTGCCGGCAAAACTATGATCCCGGTGCTTGTTGAACTGTCGGGCATTCCGGCTGAGGAGAAGGTAAACTCAATAACCAGGCAGCAGCGGCATGATCTTCTGCGTCTGTTCAAGGAATTTCCGGTCTCGATCAGCGGACCGCGCCCGATAGATGAGGCGATAGTCACCTCCGGCGGCGTTTTGACCAAGGAGATCAATCCGCGCACCATGGAGTCAAAGCTTGTCTCTGGCCTGTATTTTGCAGGCGAGGTCATGGACATTGACGCTTACACCGGCGGATTTAATCTTCAGATAGCATGGTCCACGGCATATGTTGCCGCAAATTCGATTTAAGGATGGATAGCTTATGATCTCAATAGCCATCGACGGCCCGTCCGGCGCCGGAAAGAGCACAATATCACGAAAAGCAGCCGAAAAATTCGGCTTTATATACGTCGATACCGGAGCTATATACAGAACCATAGGCCTTGCGACCAAAATACGCGGCGTGAGTCTTGACGATACCGCTGCGGTAGTAGCGCTGCTTCCGACGCTTGAGATCGAGCTTAAATATAACGATGCCGGCGAGCAGCACATGTATCTTGACGGGAACGATGTTTCCCGGGACATAAGACTGCCGGAGGTTTCGATGCTTGCGTCAAAGGTCTCAGCCATTCCTGCGGTCAGGGAGTTTCTTGTTGATATGCAGCGCGATATGGCAAAGAAATACGACGTTATCATGGATGGACGCGATATAGGAACGGTCATATTGCCAGATGCCGATCTTAAGATATTTCTCACCGCCGACGTTAACGACCGCGCACAGCGCCGCTATGAAGAGCTCCGTACAAAGGGAATGTTAAAGCCGTTTGACGAGGTTCTCGCCGAGATGAAGCAGCGCGACGAGCAGGATACGCTTCGTGCGGCAGCGCCATTAAAAGCCGCCGAGGATGCCGTTATGCTTGACACGAGCGGGAATACGCTTGAGCAGAGCATTGCGGAGGTCTGCCGTCTTATAGCTGACAGAACGGGCAGAAGATTCGGTGGCTTAGCATGAACAGAATCATAACAGCCAAAAGCGCGGGCTTCTGCTTCGGCGTGAGCCGCTCGGTCGATATGGCGCAGAGTCTCCTTGAGGCAGGCGGCGCGTACTCGCTCGGCCAGCTCATACACAATGATGATGTTGTACGCCGTTTTGAAAAAGAGGGACTTCGTGTGATAAGCTCGCCCGACGAGCTGCCGCAGGGTGCGCGGGTCATGATACGCTCGCACGGTGTTTCAAAAGACATATACAGGCAGCTTGAGGATAGGGGAGCGGAGATAACAGATGCTACCTGCCCAAAGGTAAAGCGTATACATGAGCTTGTAAGCTCAGCGCACAGCGAGGGGAGATTTGTCGTCATAATCGGCATGCACGGACACCCGGAGGTTGAGGCCGTAAAGGGCTGGTGCGGCGACTGCGTTATATGCGAAAATACCGTAGAATTAGACGAGTGGTACGGAAAATTCGGCGAATTGTTGGATAAACCGATAACGATGGTAGTCCAAACTACCCAAACTCGTAGTAATTTTACCGAATGTGCAAGTTTCTTAAAAAAAAGATGTACAAATCTTCAAATCTTTGATACAATATGTGGTGCAACATCCATGCGTCAGGAAGAAGCCGCAAAATTGGCGGCAGAGTGCGATGCAATGGTCGTTATAGGCGGAAAACACAGCGCGAACAGCGTCCACCTTTCGGTGATATGCAGCGAGGTTTGCCCGAACGTTCAGTTTATCGAAAATGCCGGTGAGTTGGATACGGACAGGCTCAAAAGCGCCGACACCGTCGGGATCACGGCAGGAGCGTCCACGCCTGCGTGGATAATTAAGGAGGTAAGTAACACGATGAGCGAAGAAATCAAAACTGATGCAATCCCGGCAGAAGAGAAGGAGATGTCCTTCGACGAAATGCTGGAGGAATCCATCAAGACTATATATAATGGAGATAAGGTAACCGGCTATGTCGTTGCTATTACCGGCACTGAAGTCAGTGTCGATATCGGCACCAAGTATTCTGGCTTCATTCCCACCACCGAGTTTACCGATGACGGCATCAAGGTCGAAGACGCTGTCAAGGTCGGCGATACCATCGAAGCAGTTGTTGTCCGCGTTAACGATGTTGAAGGCACCGTTATGCTCTCCAAGAAGCGTCTTGATGCCGCAAAGAGCTGGACAATGGTCGAAGAAGCAGTCGAGAGCGGCGAGTTCCTCGAAGGCACCGTTACCGAGATCAACAAGGGCGGCGTAGTCGTCAACGTCAAGGGCGTTCGCGTATTCGTTCCCGCATCCCAGTCCGGCCTGCCCAAGGAGGCTGACATGAACCAGCTGCTCAAGCAGAAGGTCCGCGTTAAGATCACCGAGGTCAACCGCAGCCGCAAGCGCGTTGTCGGTTCCATCCGTGCCGTCGCTCAGAAAGAGCGCCGCGAGAAGGCAGAGGCCATCTGGAACGAGATGGAGGTCGGCAATAAGTATCACGGTGTTGTCAAGTCCATGACCAGCTATGGTGCGTTCGTTGATATCGGCGGTATCGACGGTATGGTTCACGTCTCCGAGATGAGTTGGAGCCGTATCAAGAATCCTGCCGAAGTATTCAATATCGGCGACGAGGTCGATGTCTACGTCATCAGCTTCGATGCGGAGAACCACAAGAT
>ERZ1106939.2796-NODE-2796-length-10181-cov-4.729607_pt1 | contig 10181 bp, 9 predicted proteins | sample MGYA00403669_ERZ1106939 | MGnify/ENA primary metagenome ERZ1106939 (study PRJEB35170, sample SAMEA104062447) | human gut metagenome | biome: human gut; feature: human-associated habitat; material: faeces | place: Denmark | collected 2012-09-28 ...
CGCGGACGGCGAGGCCGTCGTGACCGCCTATCCGGTATTTCCGGGCATAGAGATCGCGTACTGCGACATACACGCGCACGAGTGCCGGCTCGAACACACGCCGGAAGCCCCGCTCATGCGCATCAGCCACTGCCGCGAGGGGCGGCTCGAACAGCAGATGGGGAACGAATATTATTTTCTCGCGCCGGGGGATCTGGCCGTTTCGCGCAGCGACGCCTCCGACGGAGCCGCGCGCTTCCCCACCGGGCATTACCACGGCATCACCGTAACGATCGACCCGGCGCAAGCGCCGGAGTGTCTTTCGTGCCTGCTCTCGGACGTGAACGTCCGCCCCGCGGCGCTGATGGAAAAGTTCTGCGCGAACGGCGGCTGTTTTGCCGCCCGCTCGTCCGCGAGCGTGGAGCATATTTTTTCGGAGCTGTACTCCGTGCCGGAGGAGATCCGCAAGGGGTATTTTAAAGTGAAGGTTTTGGAGCTGCTGCTCTTCCTCAGCGCGCTACCGACCGAGCGGCGGCGCCCGGCCTATTCCGGCGCGCAGGTGCGCCTTGCCTCCGCCGTGAGCGAGTATCTGCTCTCCGCCACGGAGGAGCGCCCCACAACGGCGGAGCTCTCCGCAAAGTTCCACGCCTCGGCCACGCAGATATTGCAGAGCTTCCAGGGCGTTTACGGCATGTCTCCGGCGGCGTTTCTGCGCGCTCAGAAAATGCACGCCGCGGCGGAGCTTCTTCGTTCCACCGACCGGACGGTGCTCGATATCGCCGGGCAGTTCGGATACGACAACGCCAGCAAATTTGCCCGTGCGTTCCGCAGCGTCATCGGCGTATCCCCCAACGCCTACCGCAGCGGCGCGACCGCCGACAGCTGCGCGCCGGTCTGATCCAAATTCCAACACAAAAACAACATTTTGGAGCCGCGTTCGCTCATTTTGGAGCGGATGCGGCTTTGCAGTTAGCGTATGATAACCTTGCAAACAGGGAAACGCTTCCCCGAATGTATGCTTTTCCACCATGTCACATTATCTCTCACCCCTTTGTGCGGTGCGGCCCGGAAGGAGGACTCACGAATGTCTGAAGAAGTGATCGTCCGACTGGGCGCACCCACACTGGCGGGGATCAAGACGGGAAGCCTGTTCACCTGTGCGTATACTTCCCGCAAAAGCGTGGAAGAATCTTTGCGGCAGCTTAACCGCTGCTTTGCTCCGAAAGGGCTCTGCCTGCTGCCGCTGCGTTATTCCGAAAAGAACGTTCTCCTTTATCTGTTCCGCCCGGCGGAGCTTTCCCGCGATCTGCAAAACGGCGAAGCCGCCGAGCTGCTCCGGCAGGAGGGCTACCCCTGCGAAAGCTGCGGAAAATGTCTTGCAGCGCTCACGCGCAAGCTGCGCAGCGGCGAAGAGTTCCCGCACGAGATTGGGCTGTTTCTCAGCTATCCCCCCGAGGATGTAAAGGGCTTTATCGAAAATCGCGCCGCCAACTACAAGCTCAGCGGCCTGTGGAAGGTCTACGGCGACGAGAAGAAAGCGAAAGAGCTTTTTGCCAAATATAAAAAATGCACGGACATCTATTGCGAACGGTACGAAGCCGGCTGCGGTATCGCCGAGCTCGCCGTCGCGGTGTGATGCGCCGGAAAGGAAGATTCTGTTATGAAAAAAGCAGCTGTTATTTACTGGAGCGGCACCGGCAACACCGAGGCCATGGCAAACGCCGTTGCCGAGGGCATGAAAGGCGCCGGAGCCGAGGTCTCCCTTCTCAGCGCGGACGCCGTGAGCGCCGCCGATCTCGCCGGGCTTGACGCCGTGGCGCTCGGCTGCCCGGCCATGGGCTCCGAAGTTCTCGAAGAGGACGTTTTTGAGCCGATGTTCTCCTCCTGCAAGAAGCAATTTGCCGGCAAGAGCGCGGCGCTCTTCGGCTCCTACGGCTGGGGCGACGGCGAATGGATGCGCACCTGGGAGCAGGACTGCCGCGGCGCGAACATCTCTCTCGTGTGCGAGAGCGTCATCTGCTGCGAGACCCCCGGCGACATCGAGCTTGAAGCCTGCCGCGAACTGGGCCGCGAGCTTGTAAAATAAATCTGGTAACACACCGGGGCTCCCCTTTCCTGGTTGTTATATATCGATCCATCTCCATCCTTTTCTCTTTGTTGATCCCCCATGCGAGACCGGCTGCCCTGAAAAGCAGCCGGTCAATTCTATTCTTTCCTGTTTCGCGCCATTGTCGAAAACCATGGGAAAATTCCTCTTTACTTTTCCGTTCCGGCTTGCTATAATAATTAAGCTGATAAATGCGCCAGTAGCTCAGCTGGATAGAGTGTTGGCCTCCGGAGCCAAAGGTCGTGGGTTCAAATCCCGTCTGGCGTACCAAAAATGTCATCCCCCTGCATCGCGGGGGGATGACATTTTTGCTATATACCTTTCCTGCTTGATGGGATTTCTCGTCCGACCAGCCTGCCATTAATGACCTCACAGCACCTGCTTTTACGACTGTTCCTCCCCTATTTCGCTAAAAAATATTGAGAAAATGATAGGTTGATGATATAGTGGCGTTAATCTTCTGGAAGGAGAACTGTTTGATGACACCTTTAAGCGAGCTGATCCGGATTATGCGTAAGAAAGCCCTGTTGTCGCAGGAGGATTTCGCAAAAGCACTGAATGTATCCGTTGGAACGATAAACCGTTGGGAAAACGCAAAAACCAAGCCAAACATCGCGGCAATGAAGAAGATCAAGGCTTTTTGCGAGGAAAACAGCATCCCCTTTGATGAGATTGAAGCGGCGTGGATCGCCCAAAAGGAGTAATTACAATGGCTGATGTAAAGAAAGACCAGGAGCGGGACGAGCTGTTCCGCCGCATCTATAAAATTGCCACCGACCTTGTCCACGCAGGTCATGTGGCAGAGTGGGACTTCAAATCTTATGTGCTGGGCACGATGTTTTACCGCTATATTTCGGAGAACTTCACCGCCTATATCAACGAGGGCGAACACGCTGCCGGAAATAAGGACTTTGACTATGCCAAAATGCCGGACGCCGAGGCGGAGACTGCCCGTGAGGGACTGGTGCAGGAAAAAGGCTTTTTCATTCTGCCCTCGGAGTTGTTCTGCAATGTTCTTGCCCGTGCGGACAAGGACGACAACCTGAACGAGACGATGGAGCGAGTATTCAACCACATTGAAAGCAGTGCCGCCAGCGGAGACGCTGAGAATGATTTTGCAGGTCTGTTTGACGATTTCGATGTGAACAGCAAGGCAATTGGCGAAACTGTTGCCAAGCGCAACAAGGTGCTGGTAGAGCTGCTGAACGGCGTAGCGCAGATGCCGCTGTTCTCTACTGATGGCATCAATCCCGACCTGTTTGGTGATGCCTACGAATATCTGATGGGAATGTATGCCGCCAATGCCGGTAAAAAGGGCGGTCAGTATTTCACTCCCGCCGATGTTTCGGAGCTGCTGGCCCGCCTCGGCACCATCGGCAAAACGAAGATCAACAAGGTCTATGATCCAGCCTGCGGTTCCGGCTCCCTGCTGCTGAAGGTGGAAAAACTGCTGGGCAAGAACAATATCGAGCGTGGCTTCTATGGGCAGGAGATCGACCTGACCACTTACAACCTCTGCCGCATCAATATGTTCCTGCATAACATCGAGTTTGACAAATTCAGCATCGTGCGGGAAGATACTCTGCTCAGCCCGCAGCATTGGGACGACCAGCCCTTTGAGCTGATCGTGTCCAATCCGCCGTTTTCCGTGCCGTGGGAGGGCGATAAGAATCCGCTGCTTATCAATGACCCGCGCTTTTCGCCTGCCGGAGTGCTGGCTCCCGCCTCCAAGGGCGATATGGCGTTTATTATGCACAGTCTTTCGTGGCTGGCTTCCAACGGTGCGGCGGCCATCGTTTGCTTCCCCGGCATTATGTACCGTGGCGGGGCCGAGCAGAAAATCCGCAAGTATCTGGTGGATAACAACTTTGTGGATGCCATCATTCAGCTTCCCTCCAATCTGTTCTTAAACGTCACAATCTCCGTAGACATTATGCTGCTGAAAAAGAACAAGACGGACAACGCCGTTCTGTTTGTGGATGCCTCCAAGGAGTTTGTGAAGGTTACGAAGAACAACCGCCTGTCCGAAGAAAATATTCAGCGTATTGTGTCCGCTGTGGCAGAGCGTAAGGACGAGCAGCACTTTGCCCGCCTTGTGCCGAACGACGAAGTTGGCAGCAAGCAGAACAATTACAATCTCTCAGTTTCCACCTATGTGGAGCAGGAGGACACCCGTGAAAAGATTGACATTGTGAAGTTGAATGCAGAAATTGCGGAAATCGTCGCACGGGAGCAGAAATTGAGAGAGGAAATTGATCGGATTATTGGGGAGATTGAGGGATGAATTATTCGGAAATAGCCAATATTGCCGTTTCAATAATTTCTGTTGGTATTGCATTAGTCGCATTATTTCAAACAAAACGGCAGATTGCCTTGAGCAACAAACAGCAGCTATTTGATAGACGGCTGTCGTGTTTTCTTGAGTTTAATACGATTTACAATTTATATGTGGCAAACAAGTTGTATTTGAAAGATGACAGCACATTTTATCACACGAATGACCTGATCTTTTCGTGGCTGACAAACTGCGCTGATTTAGAAGAAATGGTACTTGCAGTTTCCAACCCTTTGCAACAGAAAGAGCAGAAAACTCTGCTCACAAAATATGAGCAGTTAAAAAATGACGCAATCGAAATCTCGATGGTATTTGACGGTAATGCCGCCGAAATAGCCGGAGAATTTGTTTCGTCATTTGCGAATTTACTCAAAGCGATGTATCAGCAGCAAGTGTATATTTCAAAGTTGAAAGAACAAGAGAAAAGAGACAAAACGCCGCCATATCTTGAGGACTATGAAGAAAAGTGCAGGAAAATGGCTGCAAGTCTTGGCCTATTTGAATTGCGGGATAATCTCGAATATTTGGATGGCGAGATTGTGCGCCAAAAAGTGCTTGATAAAATGAAAAATAGCTTGCGTCTAACGAGGGTGAAAAGATGACTAAACTTGAAAAATTGCTTCAGGAACTTTGCCCAGAGGGCGTTGTTTATAAAACGCTCGGAGAAATCGCAACCGATGTTTTCCGTGGGGCTGGCATTACAAGAGACCAAGTTCGTGAAACCGGTACGCCGTGCGTTCGATATGGGGAAATCTATACCACTTACGGTGTATGGTTTGAAGATTGTGTGTCACACACAGACGAGACTCTTTTAACAAGCAAGAAATACTTTGACTATGGTGATATTCTTTTCGCTATTACAGGTGAAAGTGTAGAGGACATCGCAAAGTGCTGTGCGTATATTGGTCACGAAACCTGTTTGGCTGGTGGTGATATTGTTGTTCTTAAGCACAACGAAGACCCCAAATATTTGTCCTATGCGCTTTCAACATTGGACGCACAAAAGCAAAAGAGCAAAGGAAAAGTAAAGAGTAAGGTTGTTCATTCGAGCGTTCCCGACATAAAAGCAATCCGCATCCCCGTCCCACCCTTGCCGGTACAGCGTGAAATTGTCCGTATACTGGACAATTTCACAGAGCTTACCGCAGAGCTTACCGCAGAGCTTACCGCAGAGCTGACCGCAAGAAAGCAGCAGTATGCGTATTATAGGGATAAGTTGTTGACACCCAGAACTGATTATCGCCATGGGAAAATAATCGATATGCTGAAGCAGCCTATCACAGATGGGCCACATACTACCCCAGAACTTATGGAAGATGGCATTCCATTTCTGTCCGTTGAAGCAGTATTTGATGGCAAAATTCATTTTGAAAAGCGGCGTGGAAATATAACGCCGGAGTTTGATGCAGAATGTTGTAAAAAATACAAGCCACAAAAGCACGACATTTTTATGGTTAAATCTGGATCTACGACCGGAAAAGTAGGGTATGTTGATACCGACGAGCGCTTTAATATTTGGTCGCCATTAGCTGCCATGCGAGTAAATAGCGAAAATTCTTCTCGATATTTATTTCACTTACTCCAGTCAAAAATGGTTCAACAGCAAGTTGTAGCCAAAGCAAGCCATGGTTCACAGCCCAATTTAAGCATGAGAGCTTTGGAACAGTTTGATGTTGTTATTCCGCCGCTGGATATACAACTTCGGTTGGCGAATGTTCTCGACAACTTTGATGCCATCTGCACCGACCTAAATATCGGCCTGCCCGCCGAAATCGAAGCACGGCAGAAACAATATGAATATTACAGGGACAAGCTGCTGACTTTTACACCGGCAGATTGACACGGAAGGAGGTAGCCCGTGAGCTATTTCAACATCATCGCCCAGAGCAGTGAAAGCACTGTTGTTACCGAATACAAGCCGCAGGCGAAACGCTCGGAGGCATATCAGAGCGAAGCGGATTTGGAGCAGGAGTTTATTCGTCTGCTTTGCGAGCTGGGCTATGAGCGACTGACCATCCATAAAGAGGCTGACCTGATTGCCAATCTGCGGACGCAGCTGGAAAAGCTGAACAACTATCGCTTTACGGACGACGAATGGAAGCGTTTCTGGGACGAGGTGCTGGCAAACACCAACTCCGGCATTCTCGAAAAGACCCGCCTGATTCAGGAGGACTATGTGCAGGTGCTCCGCCGGGATAACGGGGAAAGCAAAAATATTCAGCTTATTGACAAGAAGTGCATCCATAATAACAGTTTGCAGGTCATCAACCAGTATGCCATCTCCACAGAGGAGGGGGCTGCTCACGATAATCGCTATGATGTGACGGTGCTGGTCAACGGTCTGCCACTCATCCATATCGAGCTGAAGCGCCGGGGCGTTCCCATTCGAGAAGCCTTCAACCAGATCGACCGCTATCAGCGGGATAGCTTCTGGGCATCCAGCGGGCTTTACGAGTTTGTGCAGATTTTCGTGATCTCCAACGGCACGAATACGAAGTATTATTCCAATACCACCCGTTTCAACCATATCAAGGATGCCAAAGCGCAGAAAGCCAAGAAGTCCAAAACCAGCAATAGCTTTGAGTTCACTTCGTTCTGGGCGGATGCGAACAACCGCATTATCCCGGACCTTGTAGACTTCACCAAGACCTTTTTCTGCAAGCACACCATTCTGAATATTCTTACCCGCTACTGCGTGTTCACGGCGGAAAATATGCTGCTGGTGATGCGGCCGTATCAGATTGTTGCCACCGAGCGTATTTTGAACCGCATTGAGATCGCCAACAATTATAAGAAATACGGCACCGTAGCGGGCGGCGGGTACATCTGGCACACCACCGGCAGCGGCAAAACACTGACCTCTTTCAAGACGGCGCAGCTTGCCACGAAACTGGATTACATCGACAAGGTGCTTTTTGTCGTGGACCGCAAGGATCTGGACTATCAAACGATGAAGGAATATGACCGCTTTGAAAAGGGAGCTGCCAACAGCAACACCTCTACGGCAGTCCTGAAGCGCCAGTTGGAGGATGACAATGCAAGAATCATTATCACCACCATTCAGAAGCTCGCCACCTTTATCAAGAAGAACGCCGGACACAGCGTTTTTGATAAGCGAGTTGTTATCATTTTTGATGAGTGCCACCGGAGTCAGTTCGGGGATATGCATCAAGCCATTACGAAGTATTTCAAGAAGTACAACATCTTTGGCTTTACCGGAACGCCGATCTTTGCGGTCAATGCAGGCGTAAGCAAGAACCCTACGCTTCGCACAACAGCGCAAGCGTTCGGCGACCAGCTTCACGCCTACACCATCGTGGATGCCATCAATGACAAAAACGTGCTGCCCTTCCGGGTGGACTACATCAAGACAATGGATGCCGAGCCGGATATTGACGACAAGGAAGTTTGGGACATCAACCGGGAAAAGGCGTTTCTTGCCCCGGAACGCATCCGACTAGTCACGGATTACATTCTGACGCATTTTGACCAGAAGACCTACCGGGGTGATAAAACCTATACATACAGCGTATTGCAGAATATCGCCGAGGTTGCCTCTGCCGGCAGCAAGCAGCAGATCGAGGAAATCAAGCAGAAGCAGCGGGTCAGCGGGTTCAACTCCATCTTTGCCGTGTCCAGCGTGGATGCTGCAAAGCTCTACTACGCCGAGTTTCAGAGGCAAATGGCGGAAAATCCGCAGAAACGGCTGAAGGTTGCCGTCATTTACAGCTATGGAGCGAATGAGGAAGAAACGGATGGTATTCTTGACGAGGAGAATCCGGAAGATACCTCCGCACTTGACCAAAGTTCCCGTGATTTTCTGGATGCGGCCATCCGTGACTACAACGGGATGTTCCACACCAACTATTCCACAGACGGGGATAAATTCCAGAATTACTATAAGGATGTTTCCCTACGGATGAAGAACAAGGAACTTGACCTGCTGATCGTGGTCAATATGTTCCTGACCGGCTTCGATACCACAACGCTGAATACGCTGTGGGTGGATAAAAACCTGAAAATGCACGGCCTGATCCAGGCCTATTCCCGCACCAACCGGATTCTCAATTCCATCAAGGTGTTCGGCAACATCGTTTGCTTCCGCAATCTGCAAAAGCGCACCGACGACGCCATCTCCCTTTTCGGAGATAAGGAAGCGGGCGGTATCGTCCTGATGCGTAGCTATAAGGATTACTACTTTGGCTACGAGGATGCCGACGGAAAATATCACCCAGGCTACCAGGATATGATTGAGGAATTGACAACGAAATTCCCGCTGACAGAGGAACGCATTACCGGCGAACAGCGGCAGAAGGAGTTTATCGTTTTGTTCGGTGCGATTCTGCGTATGCGCAACCTGCTGACTTCGTTCGACGAGTTTGCCGGAAGCGAAATTTTGAGCGAGCGGGATTTTCAGGATTATCTTGGCCGCTATCAGGACTTACGGGATGAGTGGAAAAACCGCAAGCCCGGTGGCGAAAAAGAGGACATCACAGATGACATCGTTTTTGAAATCGAGCTAATCAAGCAGATCGAGATCAATATTGACTACATCCTGCTTCTGGTACAGAAATACCACGATTCACACTGCGATGACAAGGAAGTGCTTATCACGATCCGCAAAGCAGTGGATGCCAGTCCTGAACTGCGCAGCAAGAAGGCACTGATCGAAACCTTCATTGCCGGAATCAACGATGTATCAGATGTGATGCTGGAATGGCGCACCTTTGTCGCCGAAGAAAAAGAACGGCAGCTTGTTGCAATCATTCAGGAGGAAAACCTGAAAGACGACGAGACTCGCCGCTTTATGGAGAGCTCTTTCCGTGACGGCTCTGTCAAAACGACAGGCACGGATATTGACCGGCTGATGCCGCCAATCTCCCGCTTCGGCGGTGGAAACCGTGCAGAGAAGAAGCAGACCATCATTGAAAAGTTGAAGGGTTTCTTCGACCGATTCTTCGGCATCGGGTAAGCAGGTCTTAGGGTGCCCCTAACGAGGCCTTCTTACAGAGCTCGGTAGAACGGAGTAAAAAGGCACTGCTCGCTCAGATGGCACAGACATCGGGCGACGCACTGTTTAGCTCCAGAGGAGTATAAACAGTCTGCTCGCTAAGATAATGCAGACCTATTTCAGAGCAACGAAAAAGGGGCGCAGCCGGTGCTTACCTGCATCTGACTGCGCCTCTGATTTCTATCAAATTTTGTTGCTGCTCACACGAAAATGACCTCTGCATTTACGATTTCTGTAGCTCGATTGCGGATGTTATTGCTCCGCCTGCCCCATTCCAGCGGGTCACTTGCCTTGAGTTTTTCGTTCAAGTTTTTTTCGGACAGTTCCTTCACAAGCGTATCAAACATCGCCTGTGCCAGGCATTCCACCTCAGCAAGATAATCGTTCAGCGTCCCGGTAGTCAACAGATTGTAGCATCTCACCCGGTGGTTCTCCTTCAAAAATCGCCGGTGTCGCTGTCCCCAAACACCAATTTGCACCTCGATTTGATTATCAATCTCGAGATTCGGCAGATAATAATCACCCGCCTGTCGGTATGTGTCACCCAGCTTTTCAAACTCCGTCATAGTGCTTCCCTCCATTCATTCCGTGTATACAATCTTGAACTTCTTGCGCTTTGCACCGATGATTTTCAGCAGCACTTCGTCAACAGCGTCGGTATATCTGCCCTCTGTGAAGAGCCTGCTGCGCAGATCATGGCGAGTGTTCTTACAGCATTTGAAAAGCTGTGAGGACACTCGCTTTTTTCT
>ERZ1106939.2799-NODE-2799-length-10169-cov-133.602531_pt1 | contig 10169 bp, 10 predicted proteins | sample MGYA00403669_ERZ1106939 | MGnify/ENA primary metagenome ERZ1106939 (study PRJEB35170, sample SAMEA104062447) | human gut metagenome | biome: human gut; feature: human-associated habitat; material: faeces | place: Denmark | collected 2012-09-28 ...
CCGCACCTCGCTCGCCGTATCGGCACTTAGAATTATGCGGTATTGCCTAAAGTTTTTTAGATTCCCCTAAACACCCCTCCAGAGCAAAGGCGCAATGGTGCGCGCGGCAAAGCAAGCAGCCGCGCGCACTTTTTTATTTTTTTGATTCCCCCGAATCAAACATTCACAAAAAATGATAGGAAAGGTGAATGGACCATGACTGCATCATTATTTGTTCAGGGCCTGATCAACGGCCTGAACCAGGGCGCTATTTATGCGCTGATCGCGTTGGGCTACACCATGGTTTACGGCATCATCCGCATGATCAACTTTGCCCACGGCGATTTTATCATGATCGGTGCTTACACATTGTTTTACACCATCCCGCTGATGGTCGATGCGGGAATGCCCGCCTGGATGGCTGTGATTGTGGCCATTGCGGTGTGCGCGCTGGTTGGTGTGCTGGTTGAGATCCTGGCTTACCGCCCGGTGCGCAAGGCCGGGCCCATGTCCGCCTTGATTACCGCACTGGCCATGAGCATCTTTTTGGAAAACCTGGCCATGGTGCTGTTTGGCGCCAAGCCGCACAACGTGCAGGCTATTTTCAGCCTGCCCACCATTACGGTCGGCGGGGTATCGCTGCCGCTGAACGTGCTGCTGACCATTGGCATCGGCGTTGCGATGATGCTTTGCATGCAGCTGTTTGTAAAAAAGACCAAGCTGGGCAAGGCCATGCGCGCCGTCCCGCAGGATAAGGATGCTTCCACCCTGGTGGGCATCAACGTGAACAAGATCATCACCCTGACCTTTGCCATCGGCTCCGGTCTGGCGGCGATGGCAGCGCTGATGTACTGCTCTACCTACCCCCGCGTTACCACCGATATGGGCTCCATGATGGGCATGAAAGCCTTCATCGCCGCAGTTCTGGGCGGCATTGGCATCATCCCCGGCGCCATGATCGGCGGCATTCTGGTCGGCCTGATTGAAATTTTTGTCAAGCTGTTTGCCCCCGGCTGGTACGAAGCCGTTACTTACGGCACATTGATCGTGATCCTGCTGGTCAAGCCCGCCGGTATCCTGGGCAAGAACACCGGCGAAAAAGTGTAAGGGAAGGAGCAGAGCAATGAGTAAAAAAATAAAAGGCTCCTATCTTTTGAACGCTGTGGGCGTGGCGCTGGTGTTTGCCCTGTTGACAGGGCTGTTCGCCGCCAATGCGTTCGGCACCTCCACCACCTATATTCAGGGCATCTGCACCACCGCCTGCTACACCATCATCATGGTCACATCGCTGAACCTGGTAGTTGGCTTTATGGGCGAGTTCTCCTTGGGGCATGCGGGGTTTGTTTCGGTCGGCGCTTATGTCTCCGCCATTGTATCCGGCGCGCTGGCAGGTAAAGGACTTTCGGACCTGGGACTGTTCCTGGTCGCGCTGCTGGTCGGCGGCCTGGCTGCGGGCATCATGGGCGTACTGGTCGGCATCCCGGCGCTGCGCCTGCGCGGCGACTATCTCGCCATTGTCACCATGGCGTTTGCCGAAATCATCCGCGTCTGCTTCTGCAACTTTTCCATCACCGGCGGCGGTAAAACAATGAGCGGCATCCTCAAGCTGTCCACCTTCCCGCGGGTATTCTGGATCATGGTGGTCTGCGTTACCATCATGTACCTGTTCGTCCGCAGCAAATATGGCCGCACCGTGCAGGCCATCCGTGAGGACTACATCGCGGCTTCGGCTTCCGGCATCAACGTGACCTATTACAAGGTCATGACCTTTGCCATCAGCGCATTCTTTGCCGGCATCGGCGGCGGTATTTATGCCCATTACATGACGGCAATGATCCCCACCAACTTCAACTTTAACTATTCCGCAGAGCTGTTGAGCGAAGTGATCATCGGCGGCACCGGTTCGCTGACCGGTTCCATCATCGGCGCAGCGTTCCTGAGCGCTTTACCGGAACTGATGCGTGAATTTTCTACCTACCGCATGCTGGCCTACTCGGTGGTTCTGGTGCTGGTCATGCTGTTCCGTCCCGGCGGCATCTTTGGCCGGTGGGAGTTCAGCCTGACCCGCGCGCTGGAAAAACTGACCGGCCGCAGCACGGTAAAAGCAAAAGCAGAAAAGGGGGCCTGAACCATGGCACAACCCGTTTTGAAATGCCAGCACCTTGGCATCCAGTTTGGCGGCCTGAAAGCCGTGGATGATTTTAATATGGAAATCGGCGAATCCGAGCTGGTGGGGCTGATCGGCCCCAACGGCGCAGGCAAAACCACCGTGTTCAACCTGATCACTGGTGTGTATAAGCCGACCGAAGGCTCCCTTTACCTGAATGGTGAGCGGATGAACGGCAAAAAGACCCACCAGATCGTTCATGCAGGCATTGCCAGAACCTTCCAGAATATCCGCCTGTTCAAAAAAATGACGGTGATCGAAAACGTCAAAGCTGCCATGCTGGAAGAACTGACCTATAACATGCCGCAGGCCATCTTCCGCACCAAGGCGTACTGGCAGCAGGAAGCCGCCGCCACCGCACGCGCCAAAGAGCTGCTGCAGGTGGTGCACCTTTCCGGCAAGGAGGACCTGGAGGCCGACAACCTGCCCTATGGTGAGCAGCGCCGCCTGGAGATTGCCCGCGCGCTGGCCACCAACATGAAGCTGCTGCTGCTGGACGAACCAGCCGCCGGTATGAACCCGACTGAAACGGAGGAACTGCTGGAGATTATTGATTATATCCGGAGCGAATTCAAGGTATCGGTGCTGCTGATCGAGCATGACATGAGTTTGGTCATGAAAATCTGCGAGCGAATCCAGGTGCTGGACTTTGGTACCACGATCGCTTCCGGTACACCGGCAGAGATTGCCAATGACCCCCATGTGATTGAAGCATACCTGGGCAAAGACAAAGAGGAGGAGGTCGAAGCGGATGCTTGAAGTAAAAGACCTTCATGTCAATTACGGCGCGGTACACGCGCTGAACGGCATATCGCTGCATGTGGATGACGGCGAGATCGTATCCCTGATCGGGGCAAACGGCGCGGGCAAAACCACCACCCTGCGCACCATTACCGGGCTGGAAAAAGCTGCGTCCGGCAGCGTGATGTTTGACGGGCACGACCTGCGCAAGGCGGAACCCAGCAAGATCATTACCTACAAGCTGGCCCATGTGCCGGAAGGGCGGCATATCTTCCCCCAGATGACGGTGGAAGAAAACCTGGAAATGGGCGCTTATGCCGACCCGGCCGGGATGGAAGAGACGATGAAGGATGTGTATAAGCGCTTCCCCCGTCTGGAAGAGCGCCGCCGCCAGCTGGCGGGCACCCTTTCCGGCGGCGAGCAGCAGATGCTGGCCGTAGGCCGCGCCCTGATGGCAAAGCCCAAAATGATTTTGATGGATGAACCTTCGATGGGCCTTTCGCCCCTGCTGGTCAAAGAGATCTTTGCCATCATTCAGGAAGTAAACAAGCAGGGCATCACGATCCTGCTGGTGGAACAGAACGCAAAGATGGCACTGGCCATCTCGGACCGCGCCTATGTGCTGGAAACCGGCAACATCAGCATTGAGGGCAACGCCGCGGATCTGCTGAACGACCCGCGCGTGAAGAAAGCCTATCTGGGCCAGTAAGGAGGGGTGGAAAATGTATCCCAATTATCCGTATTTTGCAGTCGCCATTACCCGCACCTGTGGTTCGGGCGGCGGCAGCTACATTGGCAAGCAGCTGGCAAAGGCATTTGACATTGACCTGTATGACCGCAAGCTGCTGCGCCTTGCCTCAGAGGACAGCGGCATCAGCGAGGAACTGTTTGCCCACGCCGATGAGAACACCCGCAAAACCATGCTGTACCGGGTTTCGGAACGGGTGTATGACGGCAGCATCATCCCGCCGGAAAGCGGCAACTTTATCAGCGATGAAAACCTGTTCAACTACCAGGCCAAGGTGCTGCGGGAGCTGCTGAACGAGGAAAGCTATATCTGCGTGGGCCGCGCGGCGGACTTTGTTCTGCGGGATAAGCCCAACGTGCTGACCGTGTATGTGGATGCCCCCTATGACTGGCGTGTGGAGCGCGAGATGAAGCGCCAGGGCATTGGCAGCAGCCAGGCCAAGCACTATATTGACAAGCTGGACCGCTACCGTGAAAGCTATTACAAATACCACACCGGCCGCCAGTGGAAGCGGGTGGAAAATTATGACCTCTGCCTGGATTCTGCCGCCATTGGGCTGGATAACTGCGTGGAGCTGATTAAAAAAGTGATTGAACTGAAATTTGATGGGAAAGCCAAATAACGGCTGAACATAAAGGCAACCAAGATGAGAGGAGTAAGGGAAAATGGAATCCATTGCATATTATGATGGCAAAATCGGCGCACCGGAAGAATTGATGGTGCCGTTCAATGATCGCGTTCACTTTTTTGGCGATGGCTGCTACGATGCCACCGTTGGCGCGAACGGCAAGGTATACCTGCTGCAGGACCACCTGGACCGCTTTTTTACCAGCGCCAAGGCACTGGATATCAACATCCCGATGAGCAAGGCCGAGCTGGGCAGGCTGCTGACCGACCTGCTGGCCAAGGTGGACAGCAAGGTCAACTTTGTATACTGGCAGGTCACCCGCGGTGTGGAGCCCCGCAACCATGTGTATGAGGAAGGCGTGCCCGGCAAGCTGTGGGTTTCCATCCGGCCCAACACCCTGAACGACCCCGACAAGCCCATCCGCCTGAACTCTGAGGAGGACACTCGCTTTTACCACTGCAACATCAAAACGCTGAACCTGCTGCCCAGCGTTATGACCGCCCAGCGCGCCAAGCTGGCCGGCATGAGCGAGACCGTGTTCCACCGTGGGGATATTGTAACGGAATGTGCGCACTCCAACGTTTCAGTGCTGAAAGACGGGATTTTCTATTCCCACCCGAACGATGAACTGATTTTGCGCGGCATTGCCAAGACCCATATGCTGCAGGCCTGCTACCGCCTGGGCATTACCGTGATGGAAAAACCGTTCACGGTGGATTTCCTGCGCGATGCGGATGAGATCATCGTGACCTCCTCCTCCAACTTCTGTCTGCATGCCTGCGAGTTTGAGGGCAAGCCCGCCGGCGGCAAGGACCCCGCTACCCTGAAAGCCATCCAGGACGAAGTGCTGAAAGAGTTCTATGACTATACCGGCTGCGAAAGTCTGTGGGGCTGAAAAGGGGGAAAACACCATGACCCGTGACGAACTGGAAAAACGCAATGTAGGCGAAAACCTGGATGCCATCATGTGTCTGGACCCCCGCGGTTACGGGGTGTGCCGCATTTTATACGCGGGCAGCCGGGCATATACCGGGGAGCCGACCGCCATGCACGCAGCCGAAGCGTTGTGCAAAGCCATCCACCCCGGCGACCCGGTGTATATCCTGGTCGGGTTTGTATTGCTGCCCCACAAGGTGCCGGAAATGGACGGTTCTGTCAGCGCGATCCTGCTGGCGCGGTCTCTGGTATTGGCCTTTGGGGCAAAGCCGATCATCGTCTGCCCGCAGGACAGCGTGGAAGCCTTTAAGAAATGCGGCAATGTGGTGGGTCTGCATGTGTATGAGGACCTGGATACCGCCATGGAGCTGCCGCTGAGCCTTGGCGTTGTGGCCTTTACCAAAGATAAGGCCAAAGCCCCTGCCCAGGCCAAAGCGCTGGCGGATAAGATTTTACCCGCAGCGGTGATCTCGGTGGAAGCCTGCGGCGGCAACGCCAAGGGTGTTTACCACAATGCGGTGGGCAAGGATGTGACCGCACTGGAAGCCAAAAGCGATGTGCTGTGGAACGAACTGCGCGCCCGCGGCGTGCCCAATGTGGCCATCGGTGATCTGGGCAATGAGATCGGCATGGGCACCATTGGAGAGCACATTAAAAAATATGTGCCCTTCACCGCCCCCGGCGAATGCCAGGACGGCTGCTGCGGCGGCATTCTGGCCGCAAGCAGCACCGATAACATCATCACGGCAACCTGCTCTGACTGGGGCTGCTATGCGCTGATGGCCGCGCTGGCCTACCTGAAAAAGGATATGGACATCCTGCACCGGGAGGAGATGGAAAGCGAGGTCATGCGGGTGCTTTCCCGCAATGGCATGATCGATATGACAGGCTCGCTGCTGCCGGGTGTGGATGGGTTTGATACCCGCATGAACGTTGGCATTGTCAGCATGATGCGGCAGTGCACGGCGTATGCGGTGCGGTATTCCCACAATTCGGACCACTGGTTCGGCCCGGTGCTGGCAAAGAAATTTTTTGAGCAGGCATAAAGCAGGTTGTGCTATAATAGGCACATTGGCCTTGGTCAGGAAGCAGTGAACCCAAAACGGCACGTTTAGGGACCGTAGGGGCGCACAATGCGCGCCCGCTAACCTAAGGCAACACCGCACACTTCCTGACCAGCCCCAAAATACCGGACGCAAAGGGGATTTTTGTTATGATCCAGTTTACCCCCGTGGGGGACAGCGGCGTGCTGGCCGTCTGCGGCAGTGAGATCAGTGAACAGGTGAACGCGCAGGTTATGGCGCTGGATGCCGCTGTGCAGGCGGCGCAGCTGCCCGGCGTGGTGGAAACAGTGCCCACCTATGCGGCGCTGCTGGTCACGCTGGACCCTTTGCAGACCGATGCCGATACCCTGATCCCCGCGCTGCGCCGCCTGTGGGACGCTTTGCCCCCGGTCAGCAGCACCGCAGCCGGGCGGCTGGTGGAGGTGCCGGTGTGTTACGGCGGAGATTACGGCCCCGACCTGGCCTTTGTGGCACAGCACGCCGGGCTGACCGAACAGCAGGTCATCGACATCCACTGCGGGCGGGACTACCGCATTTTTATGCTGGGGTTCCTGCCGGGGTTCCCGTACCTGGGCGGCATGGATGAACGCATTGTCTGCCCCCGGTTGCAGACCCCGCGCACCAAGATCCCCGCGGGGGCGGTGGGCATTGGCGGCAAGCAGACGGGCATCTACCCGCTGGCTTCCCCCGGCGGGTGGCGGCTGATCGGCCGCACGCCGCTGCGCCTGTTTGACCCGGCTGGCGGCGGCAAACTGCCTTACGCGGCGGGGGACCGCATCCGGTTTGTGCCCATCAGCCCGGAAAAGTTTGAAACCATCCAGAAAGAACAGGGGGCGGCACTGTGAACTTGCATGTGATAAGCCCCGGCCCGCTGACCACCGTGCAGGATGCAGGCCGCACCGGCTATGCCGCGCGGGGGTTTCGCACCTGTGGAGCGGCGGATGGTTACGCTATGCGGACCGCCAACCTGCTGGCGGGCAACCCCCAGGCAGCCGGTGCCGCCGTGCTGGAAATGACCCTGCAGGGCGGCAAGTATCAGTTTGACGGGGACGCTGTTTTTGCCCTGGCGGGGGCCGATATGCCCGCCGCGCTGGATGGCCGCCCGGTGCCCGCCTATACGCCGCTTTTGGCCCGCGCGGGGCAGGTGCTGGCAATCGGCGCGGCCCGCAGCGGGCTGCGCGGCTACCTGGCCGTGTTTGGCGGCGTGGATACCCCGCCCGTGCTGGGCAGCCGCTCCACCGACTTAAAATGCCGGATGGGCGGGCTGGATGGCCGCGCACTGAAAGCTGGGGATGTGCTGCCCATTGGGGCGGCACCCGCCATGGTGGAACAGCGCTGGCAGCAGATCTGCGCCAAAGGGGCAAACCGCCCGCTGGGCACGGCGCGCACCCCCGCAAGGCCGTGGCGCTTTTTGGGCGGGCGGAAGCTGCCGCTGTTCCGTGCGGTGCCCGGCCCCCAGACCGATGCCTTTACCGCAGTGGGGCAGGCCGCATTTGTACACGGGGTATATGCTTTGACAGCAGACTGTGACCGCATGGCCTGCAAATTGCAGGGGCCGCAGATCGAGACTGTGGATGGGTCGGACATTGTATCGGACGGCATTGTGGCGGGTTCGGTGCAGGTATCGGCCAACGGGCAGCCCATTGTGATGCTGGCTGACCACCAGACCACCGGCGGGTATGCCAAAATTGCAACCGTCATCAGCGCTGACCTTTCGGCCATGGCGCAGCTGCGCCCCGGCGAAAAGCTGGCGTTCCAATATGTGACCGCGGCGCAGGCTGTTGCAGGAGCCAGGGCGCAGGCGGCCGTGCTTGACAAAATCAGGGAGCGGATGAAATAATGGACTTTGCAGCCATGAAACCGGCCGACCTGCGCGGGCTGATCCGCAAGGGCGAACTGACCGGCCCGACCACCGGCATGTGCAACGGTTATGCCCAGGGCAACCTTGTGGTGCTGCCCAAGGCGCTGGCGTGGGACTTTTTGCTGTTCTGCCAGCGCAACCCCAAAGCCTGCCCGCTGCTGGAAGTGGCGGACGCAGGCGAGCGAACCTTTGCCAAATTTGGCAAAGGCAGCGATATTGCTACCGATATCCCGCGCTACCGGGTGTACGAACACGGCGAGCTGACCGGGGAATACACCGATGTGAGCAAATTCTTTGAGGAGAGGAACGACCTGGTCAGCTTTTTGATCGGGTGCAGCTTCTCCTTTGAATCTGAACTGCTGGAAGCGGGCATCCCGGTGCGCCAGATCGAAGAGGGCGTGAATGTGCCGATGTACAACACCAACATTCCCTGTACCCCGGCAGGGGTGTTCAGCGGAAACATGGTGGTCAGCATGCGGCCCATCCCGTACCGGCAGGTCCCGGCGGCAGCTGCCATTACAGCGGGCATGCCCCGCGTACACGGTATGCCGGTGCAAATCGGTGAGCCAGAAGCCATCGGCATCCATGATTTGGCTCACCCGGATTACGGCGATGCCGTGACCATCAACCCCGGCGAAACACCGGTGTTCTGGCCCTGCGGCGTGACCCCGCAGAACGTTGTGATGCACTCCAAGCCGGAGTTCTGCATCACCCATGCGCCGGGGCACATGTTTGTGACCGACGTAAAAAATGTGGAGCTGAAATATTAAGAGCAGATAGTAAAAACCGCAGGGGCGCACACTGCGCGCCCCTGCGGGGCAGAAGCATTGCCTTATGCCTGAAAGTGGAGGATTGAGCCATGCCGCATATTGATTTGAACTGTGACCTGGGCGAAAGCTTTGGCGCGTATACCATCGGAATGGATGAAAAGGTGATCCCGTTTATCACATCGGCCAATGTGGCCTGTGGCTTCCATGCAGGCGATCCGCTGGTGATGCAGCGCACCGTGGCGCTGTGCAAACAGAGCGGCGCGGCGGTGGGGGCGCACCCCGGTTTCCCTGATCTGCAGGGCTTTGGCCGCCGCCAGATGAAGCTGACCCCGGCAGAAGCCAAGGCCTGTGTGCAGTATCAGATCGGTGCGCTGAAAGCGTTTTGCGATGCCGCCGGTGTGCCGCTGCACCATGTAAAGCCGCACGGCGCTTTGTATAACATGGCGGGCAAGGACCGTGCGCTGGCGGATGCCATCTGCGCCGCGGTGAAGGAGAGCGCCCCCGGCGCAGTGCTGCTGGCGCTTTCCGGCAGCGAGATGGTCAAGGCGGCCCAGGCCATCGGCCTGCCGGTTGCCAATGAGGTGTTTGCCGACCGCGGCTACCGCCCGGATGGCAGCCTTGTGCCCCGCGGAACCCCCGGCGCCATGATTGAGGATGAGGACGAAGCCATTGCCCGTGTGATCCGCATGGTAACCGAGGGCAAAGTGACCGCCAACGACGGTACGGACATTGCCATCCAGGCGGATTCCGTCTGCGTACACGGCGACGGCCCCAAGGCTCTGGCCTTTGTAGAAAAGATCGGCGCGGCCCTGCAGGCAGCCGGGGTGGAATTGAAGGCGTTTTGAGAAAATGAGCAGGGGCATCGTTCAGAAAATGCCGTTTTCCCCTGTAGAGACCGTAAGGGCGCACAGTGTGCGCCCGCAGGTGTGCGCCGGGTGATGAAGTGAAATACCCGGCAAAGCCCGTCATGCGGGACGAGGCAGGTGTCGTTCCCTGTAAATTTTTAGCCTGGCAGCGGGAAACCGCCCCTCAGGCCACTTCGCGTCCAGCTCCCCTCCAGGGGAGCCATCGCATACCTAAAGTAAGATATTGGCTCCCTGCCGCTAAAATTAAAATTGCGGATAATAAAAACAAAAAGGCGCGTGCCAGCCCATGGGGGCAAGGCACGCGCCTTTTGCTATGCTTAGGCAATACCGCATAATTCTAAGTGCCGATACGGTGAGCGAGGTGCGGCAGCTGCTAAGCCAAAAGCGCAGATAATACTGGATGCTGCAA
>ERZ1106939.2805-NODE-2805-length-10161-cov-18.965565_pt1 | contig 10161 bp, 6 predicted proteins | sample MGYA00403669_ERZ1106939 | MGnify/ENA primary metagenome ERZ1106939 (study PRJEB35170, sample SAMEA104062447) | human gut metagenome | biome: human gut; feature: human-associated habitat; material: faeces | place: Denmark | collected 2012-09-28 ...
GGCTTTCAAAGCCCGCGATCATGCGCAGCGTGGTGGTCTTGCCGCAGCCGGAGGGGCCGAGCAGCGTGACGAAGGAACCCGGCTCGATGGTCAGCGAGGTGTCCTTGACGGCATAGAAGTCCTTGCCGGTCTTGGGGTCCTGATAGATTTTGGAGATATGGTCGAGGCGAACGCCCTTCTTGATCTTATCCATGGCTTAGTCCTCCTTCATTTTTTTGCTGGTGCCGAAATGGTTCATAAAGAGATTCATCAGCAGCACCGCGCCGTAGGTGATGACGATGAGGATCGTCGCGAACGCGCAGGCGAGGCTGTAGGAGCCCTTTTCGGCAAACTCGTTGATCTGCACCGTGATGAGCAGGAACTGCGGCGTCACGAGCAGGATGATGGCGGAAATTGCGGTGATGGAGCGCACGAACGCGGTCACAAGGCCGGAGAGGAAGGAGTCCTTGATGAGCGGCAGCGTGACGGTCATAAAGACCTTGAAGCTGTCCGCGCCCATGTCGTAGGCGGATTCCTCGATGGACTTGTCGATCTGACGCAGGGCAGAGATGCCGCTGCGCGTGCCGGTCGGCAGCGAACGCACGACAAAGACGATGATGAGGATCAATCCCGTGCCGTAAAGCCCCTGCAGGAAGCCGGTGCGGAACACGCCCGCGGAGAAGCCGCGGATGTAGCCGACGCCGAGCACCGTGCCGGGCACGGCCATGGCGAGCATGGACACCGCCTCGATGAAGCCCTTGGACTTGAAGCTCCGCTTGACGACGAGGTAGGAGATGATCATGCTCAGCAGCGCCGTGATGGGGGCGGAGATGAGGCTCAGGCGGAAGGAATCCCAGAACGCCTGCAGACCGTGGTAGCGCGTAAAGATGAGCTTGAACCATTTGCCGGTGAGCGGGAAGAACTTGTAGCCCCAGGTGGGGAAGAACGCGCCGATGGGCACACACAGGTACATGAGGATGACGAAGGTGGCGGCAAGACCGCAGAGAATGGTCAGCGGGATCTTGACACTCTTATCCTCGATGAGCATACGGCCGCGGGAGGCCTTGCCGGTCAGGGTCGCGGCGGTCTTGCGCTCGAGGTAATACTTCTGCACCGCAAACATCGCCAGCGTAATGCACAGCAGCACGACCGCCATCGCCGCCGCGCCCGGCTTATCGTAGGAGCCGGTGATCTGCAGATAAATGGTGGTGGCGAGGGTATCGTACGAGCCGCCGATGAGCATGGGGTTGGCGAAGTCGGCGATGGACTCGATGAAGGTGACGAGGAAGGCGTTGCCGAGGCCGGGGAGCATCAGCGGCAGCGTGACGCTGGTGAAGACCTTCCAGCGGCTCGCGCCCATGTCGCGCGCGGCCTCCTCAAGCGAGGGGTCGATGTTCTTCAAAAGACCCTTGAGCATCATGTAGCACACGGGAAAGAAGGTGAGCGTCTGCACGACGGCGATGCCCCAGAAGCCGTAGACGCTGTTGTCGTAGATGCCGAGCAGGAAGCGGGTGATGATGCCCGACTTGCCGAAGAGCATGATCATGGAAAGCGACAGCACGAACGGCGGGGAGACGACCGGCAGCATCGAAACGACCTTGAAAAGGCCGCCAACGAATTTACCGACGCGGACGTAGACCTCAACATAGGCGAAGAGCAGGCCGAGCAGCGCCGAGAGGATGCCGACGAGGAAGCCGACCTTGAGCGTGTTGGTGATGGCCTTGGTAAAGGTGGGCATGGCGAAGATGCGCTCGAAGATGCCGAAGCCGAAGCTGCCGTCGCCCACGAAGCTGTCCACCAGCAGGATCGCCAGCGGATAGAGAATGAACAGAGTCAGAAAGGTGATGAGCACGACGATGGTGGTGACCATGATGGGATCGGCCATCAGCTTTTTCCGGTCCAGCGCCGCGCTTTGAGAACGTGCCATAGGGAGCTCCTTTCTTGGTGGTTTGGAGGAAAACGCAGGCGGGGCAGCGGCTCATGCCGCCGCCCCGTCGGGATCGTTGGGTCGATGCGATAGACGATGTAGGGAGAATTACTTCACCTGGAAGCGGTTCTCGTCGCCGGTGTTCGCGCCGGAGGCGGCCAGAGCATTCATGACCTCCTCAACGTAGGTCTTGATGTTCTTGGTGGCGTCGTCGAAGTCATAGTCCATGACGTTCTCGGGGTCCAGACCGAACTCCACGGCAACCTCGGGCTGGGTGGCGTTGTTAATGACCAGGAACTGATAGGAGCCGTTCTGAGCGGCGAGGTTCACGCAGTCGGGAGAGAGCGCGTACTCGATCCACAGCTTCGCGGCGTTGGGGTGCGCGGCGCCCTTGAAGATGGCGGTAGCGCCGATCTCACAGGAGGTGCCGGAGGACGGGATGATCAGCTCGATGTTATCGTAGCCGTTGTCGATGATCTGGGTGATGCCGTCATGCAGGAAGCCGATGCCGATGACGCACTCGCCGGTGCCGACGTTCTTGCTCGGACCGGAGCCGGACTTGGTGTAGACCTCGATGTTCTTATCGAGGTCGACGAGGTACTGGATGCCCTCATCGTGGCCGTACTTCTGGATCATGGTGTTGATGACCAGCTTGGCGGTGCCGGCGGTGTTGTAGTTGGACAGCCAGATCAGGCCCTTGTACTCGGGCTTGAGCAGGTCGGGCCAATCCTGAGGAGCCTCAAGACCCATGCGCTCGAGCTCGTCGGTGTTGACCATGAAGCCAAGGATGCCGGTGTAGATGCCGTACCAGTAGCCATCAGCGTTCTTGTACTGGGGCTTGGCGATGTGAGAGGCGTTCTCCGCCTGATAGGCCTCGAGCAGACCCTCGGCCGCGCAGACGTTGTAGGGATCGGTCGTGCCGCCGAACCAGACGTCGGCGGACGGATTGCCGTTCTCTTCCTCGATCTTGGCCTGCACCTCACCGGTGGACAGACGCTGATACTCGACCTCGATGCCGTACATCTTCTCGAAGTTCTCACAGGCGGCGGCGAGGTACTCCTCCTCGCAGGAGCCGTAGACCACGAGCTTGCCCTCGGCCTTGGCGGCGTCGACGAGGCTGGTCTCTTCGGCGCCCTGCTGATCGTCAGCGGGGGCCTGAGTGTCGTCCTGCTTGCTGCCGCAGGCGACCAGGCTGAGCGCCATCACCAGGCAGAGGAGCAGAGCAATGAGCTTTTTCATGCAAATTTTCCTCCAATTCAAAATTTATCCGGGGGCCATCGGGAACGTTCCCGATCCCATCAGATCGCAAAAATATTACAACTTATACGGAACGATGGCAAGAAAATTTGCCGAACTTAGCAGTTTTACACGCAATTTATCAGATTTGTCCGGTGCCCTTGTCAGAATCGTCCCACATTGTCAAAAATGTGACAAAATTGCAGGGGAAGGAGGGGCTGCGGGCGGGGGCGCTAAGACTCTGTGCCGGGGGCGTTCTGATAAAAAATGTCCTCCCGCGTGCGCATCGGGTAGCGGATGAGCGCGGCGGCGTCGAGGTCCTCGCGGCGCAGCTCCACCGCCGAAATGCGGCGGTTGGTGTAGGTCGTGTAGTAATAGATGCCGCGGTCTGCGTTCCAGCAGGAGGTGTAGATGGTCCGCTCGTATTCGCCGGGGCGGACCTCGCAGCAGCCGTTCTGCTGCTCGACCGCGCCGAGGATGTGGAAGAACTGCCCGACGCTGTCGGCTTCGCCCTCGCCGGAGACGGAATGGAGCCGCGTGAACGCCGCGCGCACAAAGCGCGAGGCGGAGGAGAGGTCGCCGGGCAGTCCCAGCGCGCCCATGCCGCGGCTGTAGAGCGTGAGCGGGAGCGCGTCGGAAAAGAGATTTTCCGGCTGCTTCGGCGAGAGGTGCATGAAGTTGTTGAGCGCGAACATCTGCTGCGGGAAGGGCGGGTTGTTCGTCAGCACGCCCGCGGGATCGTCGTAGACCTTCAGACCGTCCGCGACGGACTCGATCACGACCGCGCCGCTTTTGTCGGCAAGGAGCCAATGAAGCTGCGTGGCGGGAAGGCATTCGCTGAACGGCGTGCCGGTGAGATTCAGCGTGCGCAGGGCCTCACGGGCCTCCGCGAGCGTCGCGCAGCGGCCCAGCAGCCGGGGAATGAACTCAAACTGCGCGATATTCTCCCGATCGGGGACGACCTCGGCGTATTGCGCGCTGCCGACAAAGTTGAGCCCCGCCATGCCGAGCCCCTTTTCGTTCACCGCGTCGTAGTAAAGCGGGAAGCCGTCGGCGACGTGCGCCGTGCCGATGATGGCGTAATGCGTGTCCATCACGCCGCTGTGGCGCAGGGCGATGGGGAAGCGGCGCGGAGTGATGACGATCTCCTCGCCGTAGGAAAACTCATAGTCGAGCGTGCGGCCCATGTAAAAGTCTCTGGTTTGGTACGTTGCTGCGGTACACATGGGAAACCTCCTGAAAGTATTTTTGATTAGTATGCCGCGCAGAGGAGAAAATCAACCGCCGCCGCGCGTCTTTCAAAACGGACAGAGGAAAGCTCGCGGAGCTCTCCTCTGTTTCACGTTATTCCGGCGGACGGCGGCTGACGTGCCAGCCGCAGCCCTTCAGATGGTCGTCCACCAGGTTTGATGTTTTTTGACCTCTTAAAGATTTGCTACCCTTGTTACATTCCGTACAGGGTCTTTTGCGATTTCTCCAATAAAGCGGTAAAAGATACGAATACTTTGCCGGTAGGGAGTTCGCGGCCCAGCAATCGTTAAACCGTCTGGCAAGATTTTTTCACCAATTTCTATTCGCTCTATGAAGGTATGAAGAATATCTCGATCTAAAGTTTCGATATGGGAATAGCGTCTGGCGAGGTCAAAAAACAAGTCATACGCATCGCGGATATTGCTTTCTTCCGTAGTATCCTCAATCAATCTGTCACGCTGTTCTTCAAGCTCCTGACGCTCTTTTCCAAATCGCTCCATCATTTGATCCAGTAATTCATCACTTAAATTTCCGGCTGCGTTATCACGGTACGCTCGTTCAATCATCTTGACAATACGCTTCAGTCTTATTTCTATATCGGCTAATGACTTTTCCCTGTCCTCGCCAATCCCAAGTGAAGCATTGGATTGTTGAACAGCTGCCTGTGTGATGGCCTCAATATCATCGTCATCAAATGATAGCAACTCGTTCAGATCCCGGCGAATGATCTCCATTAGGTCATCGTATCGTATTCTTGCTCCATGTTCACAGCGATTTCTTGTTCGACTTGTCAGATTGTTACAAACAAGATACCAATACTTCGCTCGTTCACCCTTATAGACCGAACCGCCGGAGCACATTGCCGTGCCGCAATGTGCGCAGTATGCGATCCCGCCAAAAATACTGTGGCGAAATGCAGGGTTGGCCGCATGGGACTTTGTATTTTCTCCGAGGAAATGCTCTGCTCGGTCAAATTGCTCCTGTGTTACCAATGGCTCATGGGTATTTTCTGTAAAGCACCAATCTTCCTGTGGAATAGAGATTTTCTTTTTGGACTTCACATTGACCTTACGGGTTTTCCCAAGTACGGTGTGTCCCAAATAGACGCGATTTCGCAGGATACGCTTAACCGTAGTATAGTTCCAGTAGTCTGACGCTCTAGATGCTCCCTGTGGGGTGAATTTATCACGATATTCAACCCTGTATTTCAAAGGCGGGATGATACATTGTTCGTTCAGCTTGTTTGCAATCGTCCGCGTTGAAAGTCCCGTTGATGCCCATTCAAAAATTTGTCGGACGATTGGTGCTGTATTTTCATCGGGAACAAGCTGGTCGGTGGTACGCTCCGCTTTTTTATAGCCGTATGGCGGACAAGCTGCATACTTGCCCTTCTTCCGTTTCATGTCTAACGTCTGCTTGACTTTTCTGGAAGTATCACGCAGGTACACATCATTCATGGCAAATTGGAACGGTGCCATCAGGTTATCTCCCATGGAGTCAAAGTCATTACCGGGAGCCAGATAATGAATACCGTTCTCAGGGAAAAAGCGTTCTGCGTAGTAACTTGATTCCGTCATGTCACGGCCAAGCCGGGAAAGGTCTTTTGTAATGACCATATTGGCCTTTCCGGTCGAAAGATGATCCAGCATCGCTTGAAAGCCAGGGCGCTCAAAATTGCCGCCAGAATAGCCATCGTCTACAAATTCTTTTACGATGATAATATCGTGCTTTTCACAATAGTCCCTAATGATTGCACGTTGATTTGTAATGCTCTCGGACTCGTTTTTATGTTTCTTTTCCTCATCGGATAAGCGGCAGTAAATATCAGCGAGTTTGATGTGGTTCCGCATGATGTCCTCCTTTCTGGAACCACTCATTTACACTAATATTATACCATTTTCTTTCCTGAGTGGTCAAAAAAATCGACTTTTTTAGCCGTGGTAATGATTTCCTCCGCCACCACTTCTTGCGGCGTTTTGTTGCTGGTAAACACTCTCTCGATTACATAGGTTGCAGCTCCAATTTTGTGTTGCTTTTCTTGCTTTTCCAAGGTTGCACCTCCCTAAAAGCATTATTTCCATCTAAAAACAATTTAACCGGGCAGTAGGGCTGCCTGGCACTTTTTTCTCAGTCTAAAATCGACAAAAACCGCGCCCTTATGCAGGCGCGGCCTTTGATGTAGTTTTGTTTGTTGGCAGGTACATTTCAGGAACATATTGGACGGTGCTGGCACACCTTACACGGGAATTTCACCCCCTGCGGTTCTCACAGGTTGTCCCCTTTGCCTGCGACGGCTCACGGCCTTTCAAGGCCGTTTCAACGCTCGGACTGAGGCTGGACAATCGTATCTCCCCGATATGCGGGTCATCGCCCCCAAGCCAGCCACGGCTTGTTTGTGCGCGGAAGGCTGCTCCCCCTATACCTCCTCTCTCAAGTTGGGATCATGGCCTGCTCAATCCCGCACGGCTTTCCTTTCGGGCGCATATCGGATGTATCCAATAGACCTATTCAATTCTCGGACTGTCGCCAGCCCGCACAGATGCACCGTTGCCGATACATTCGTGCCGAATGGCGGTAGTGTCGAAATCTGTCTCAAATTGAGCCACATTTCCGGTGACAGGCAAAAGAGAAAGGCGGCAGCGCCGCCTTTCTCCCTGTCGGTCAATTTCGCAGGTAAGCGGCCAGAATGTCGATAAACTGGGAATTGGTCGGCGGCTGTCGCAATTCAGCCCCGGCAATCAGGTTCAAAAAGCTGTGGTCAGGATAATTCCAACAGCTCTGAATAAGCGTGCGGAGATTGCGCTCGACGCAGCTGGGCGTGGTCTGAAAATGCGCCGCCGTTTGTGCATAGAGGCGCTTGGTAATAAGAATCATATTCTCCGGCTGATCCCGAACTTGCTCCACCATGTAGACCGCATAGCGGAAACCCGTCAGTTTGCCGCTCACACCGAGGAGCCGCAACAGGCGTTCGGCATCCAACGGGGTCTGCGAAGCGTCTCGTTCATACTCAGGCACATAATAAACTAAAGGCATTTGATACCCCTCCTGTTAGAAATTAGGATAAGAACAGAGAAAGGGCAGCAGGGGCGGGCCTCTCGGCCAGCGGTAGGTCTTGGCACAAGACCTCTGCTATGCTGGAACTAAATCCAGCCGTTAGGGATACCCCAATTTTCTGTTTTCACTGTAAAAGTGAGATGACGGGGGAGCGTTGTGTGAATAGTCATCAGGTCAAAATTCCTTGTAAACATCCGTGTCCTCCGTTAAGTAAATCATACACGATAAATGCCGTTTTGTGTCATACAATCGCTCTACAATGCCCGGCGGTAATCGTCTGATTTTGCTCGATTGCAGTCGAATTTTGAACTTTTGGACGATATTATAGAAAAACCGCAAGGCAACTCCATAGAGGAGCCGCCTTGCGGTTAAAAACAATATTTCTTTGGCTATTCCACGCACACTCGTTCGGGACTCAGCTTACTTGCCCTGATAGGCTCTGAAAAGGAAAGTAACGATTTGTGCGCGGGTGCAGCTATTGTTCGGTCCGAACAGGCCATCACCAATGCCGTTGGTCACGCCATTTACCACGGCCCACGCCACCGCATTTGCATAGTAGCTATCGGTGAGAACATCGCTGAACTCTGCCTTGCTATCGACCAGTTTACCAATGGCACGGAACAGGAAAGTCACGCTCTGGGCACGGGTGCAGGTGGTGTCAGGACTGAATTTGCCATCGCCCGTTCCTGTGGTGATACCGTTTTCTACCGCCCATGCAACCGCCTTTGCATAATAGGCATCAGTGGACACATCGGCGAAACTGCTCATAGCCTTGGGTTCGGGAGAACCGGCAGCACGCCACAGGAAGGTGACGATCTGTGCGCGGGTGCAAGGCTGGTTCGGCCCAAAGAGGCCGTTGCCAATACCGCCGGTGATGCCGTTCTTCGCCGCCCACAAAACCGCGTCAGCATAATAGCTGTTGGCGGGAACATCGGCAAAATAGTCAGCCGCGGTTTTCTCCGGCGCAAAGGTCGCACTTACCGTGACCTTGCCGGCAGGCATTTTGAAAGTGTACTTGCCGTTGCCCTTATCGGTCAGTTTCAGTTCCTTACCATTCTTGTCGGTCACGGTAAGGTCATCCAACTGATAGCCGCTGTCAGGCTTAGCAGTGATGGTCACAGTATCGCCCTTTTCCGCAGAACGCGGGCTAACGGTCACAGTGCCGTTTTCCGTCTTGTCGGGGGTGGTCACGGGATAGGTAGGGTCGTAGTAATCAACCGGTAAATAAGTCATTGCAATGGTCTGCGTATGAGTTGCTGTATCAGCCGTAATCGTAATATCGGAAGTGAAAACCGCACAATTATCTGCACTGACCTCAACTTTGTAAGTACCTGCCTCCAAATCAACAGGGTTTGCTACTTCCTGACCATTCACTTTAATGACTACATTCGCCAATTCAGCAGGTGTTACGACAAAAGAAACTGTATACTTAGGTGCAGGCAAAAGAGGTGTTCCATTAGAATTAAATCGATAATTTCCGCCAGCAGCAGTGATCTCCTTGTAGAAGTCCTCGGTTTTCATATATTCAAGGGACTTCGCTGTGCCTGCCGCCGTATTTTTGCTGAAAGCCGTCATGTTGTTTGTTTCAATGAAATAATTGTTTTCAAAAACAACTACAGGCGTACCAGAAGAAAAATTGCCGACAATACCACCTAAACGTGTATAAGGTGTAGTGGCAGTATATTGAGACAAATCCACTTCACCAGCGAAATAGCAATGTCTGATTTCTGTACCTGCACCAACTGTGCCTGCAATGCCGCCGAAATCCGTAGTTCCATTGCCAAGAGGAACCATTTTCCCTGTAGAATAACAATTGATAATCTTTGAGTCTTGATATAACTGCCCAACAATTCCGCCGGTACAGGGTGTCCAAGAGGTCATATCGCCCGTATTGGCGCAATACTGTACGGTACTGTTGTAAGAAGCAACACCTACGATACCGCCCATCTGCAAAGAGGTAGTATCCGTCGTTACTGAAAAATTTCCCTTGTTTTGGCAGTGTTCAATCGTGCTATTTATCGCATATCCGCACAAAGCCGCAGTGCCGTTGATATATTTGTCCGTATCCGTGGTGAACGATACATCCGAAACGCAGTCAGAAATTTTGCTGTTTTCTGCAACGCCCGCAACTGTTCCAAAAATGACATCCCCTAAATTGGACACATCCAACTTGCCTTGAATCGTCAAACCGGAAATTTCAGCGTCGTAAGCCACGCTGAAAAATCCGAAAACCGGATACTCTGTCTTTCCATAGTTTTCGCCATAGTTTTCGGAAAAATCTAAATTGGAAATCGTATGTCCGTTTCCGTAAAATTTGCCGCTGAAGTAGTGCAGCAGATTTCCGTCGCCGTCAAAGACGCTGCCAATCGGTTTCCACGCAACACCTGTTAAATCCAAATCCGCATCAAGAGATACAACCGCATCTGTTTTATCGTCATAGTCGCCATTGTCCACAGCGTTTGCAAATTGCAAAAGCTCATCTACTGTTGTAATTGAGATTTTGTTGCTGTCCGCTGCTAACGCTACCGTGGGCAGCAGTGTTAAGCACAATGCCAGAATAAGAAGCAGGCTTGCGATGCGTTTTCTCATGGTATGTCCTCCTTTGTATGGTGGTCAGGTTTTGTTTATGCCCGCCTGACCACAGCGGGCAAAGTCCACAGGTTACAGAGTGGTATCATCCCGTGGGTACCCACGGGATGAGGGGCGCGCCCCTC
>ERZ1106939.2808-NODE-2808-length-10145-cov-9.549058_pt1 | contig 10145 bp, 10 predicted proteins | sample MGYA00403669_ERZ1106939 | MGnify/ENA primary metagenome ERZ1106939 (study PRJEB35170, sample SAMEA104062447) | human gut metagenome | biome: human gut; feature: human-associated habitat; material: faeces | place: Denmark | collected 2012-09-28 ...
AGCACTGGCAGACGGGGGCGGTGTATTTACCGGCGACGGAGCGCCGCTATCTTTTTTTCGAGATCGTCCGGCAGCGGAGCGGCGAGCTCCAGCGTTTCCCCGGTGACGGGGTGGCGGAGCGAAAGATACGCCGAGTGGAGGGCCGGGCGGGAGAGCATATCGTCCGGCGAGCCGTAGAGAGCGTCGCCAAAGAGCGGGTGGCCGATGGCCGCCATGTGTACGCGGATCTGGTGCGTGCGCCCCGTGAGCGGGCGGACGCGCAGCAGCGCGCCTGCGGGAAAGCGCTCCAAAACCGTATACTCCGTGCGCGACGGCTGCCCGTCCGGTGTGACGGCGCGCTTCGTCGGCGCGGCTCCGTCCCGCCCAATGGGGAGATCGACCGTGCCGGAATCGTCCGGAAATGCGCCGCGCGCGAGAGCAAGATATTCCCGCCGGAAGGCATCCGTATGCAGCATCCGGCGCAGAAGGTCATGGACATACGCGCTTTTTGCGATGACCATGATACCCGAGGTACCACGGTCGAGCCGGCTCACGGGATGGAACGCCGCGTCTCTGCCCCAGAGCGCGGCAAGGGCGTTTGCAACCGTACACCCCTGCCCCCCGGTCGAGCCGTGCACCGCCATATCCGGGCTTTTATTGAGCACGGCGATGTCCTCGTCCTCATAGACGAAGGTAAGCGGCGCGGCGATGGGCAGCGCCTCGTTCACCGCGCCCTCGTCGCCGATCTCGACGCAAAGCACGTCGCCGGTACGGAGCCTCGCATTGGTGAAAACGCGCTCGCCGTTTCGCACGAGTCCGGTTTCGCGCAGCTTGACCCGGGCAATCAATCCCTCGGCCATATGCAGCCGGGCGCGGAGCAGGTGCTTTACCGTGCTGCCGTTCCACGCCTCGTCCACGATAAGCGTCAATGTGCGCATACGCCGATTTTCCTCCGTTCCGCCGTCAAGTTTCCGTTCCCTTTTCGTTCGGGATATGGTATGATGAAAATGTCCCACCGCTTCTCTGCCGAATGCTCTGACGGGAAGGATGTTTTTTATGATCTATCTTCGATGCGTATTCATCATAGCATATTTGACGATCCTTTGTCTCTACTTCTTTTCGGAGACAAGCGGAAATTTCAAGCGCCGCGCCGTAAATAAGATCGCGCTCGCCGTGCTCTTCGAGGCCTACGCCGTGAGCGCGTATCTGCTGCACTCGCCGCTGTTCAGCATGCGGATGATATTGCCGATCGGACTCTTTTTTGCGTTCCTCGGCGACATTTTCCTTTTGTGGAATTTCGTCCGCGGCGGCATCTGCTTCAGCATCGGCAATTTCTGTCTGCTGTTCTATGAGATCATGCTCATGCGGTATGAGCGTCTTCCGCTGCGCATCCTCTTTCCGGCCGCTGCGGTCTTTCTCCTGTTCTGGGGAACGACGATGCTCTTATATCAAAAGGAGTTCATCGATTTCAGCAGCGTGCGCATTTTTCCGGCGTATCTTTTCAGCGTTTCAATGCACGGCTCTCTCGGCGCGGTGCTTGCCGCCGTATGCCCGAGTCCCGGCGTGAAGCTCTTCGGCGCGGGCGTTTTTCTGATGATGATCTCCGATTACATTCTTTCCGTACACAAATTCAAGCACGGCGCAAACTGGATCCTGCGCTGCAACAGCGCGAGCTACTTTGTCGGCACGCTGCTCGCGGCGCTGAGTTTGTCGCTGCCGATCTGAGGAGGCAGTTTTATGGCCGAGCGCGGCCGCTTCGCCCCGACGCCGAGCGGGCGGATGCATCTCGGCAATGTGTTCTCCGCGCTGCTCGCGTGGCTTTCGGTCCGCGCCGCGCACGGCGAGCTCGTGCTGCGCATCGAGGATCTGGATACGCTCCGGTGCAGCGCGGAAAATGCCGAAATATTAAAGGACGATCTGCGCTGGCTCGGTCTCACTTGGGACGCTGAGCAGCCGGATCAGAGCACGCGCAGCGAATACTATGAGAGCATTCTCGACCGGCTGCGCGGCGATGGCTTTGTCTATCCCTGCTGGTGTACGCGCGGCGATCTCAAAAACGCCGCGAACGCTCCGCACGCCTCCGACGGTCACCCGATCTACCCCGGCACCTGCCGCGATCTGACCGAAGAAGAGCGCGCGGCGAAAGCGAAAGTGCGCGCCCCGCTCTGGCGGCTGCGTGCGCCGGACGAGAGCATTGCCTTTTCGGACGGGCATTACGGCCCATACGCCGAAAATCTTGCGCGCGAGTGCGGGGACTTCATTCTCCGGCGCGCGGACGGCGTTTTCGCCTATCAGCTCGCCGTCGTGGCGGATGATATCGACGCCGGTGTAACACAGGTCGTGCGCGGGCGCGATCTTCTCTCTTCCACGCCGCGGCAGCTGTATCTCTACCGTCTGCTCAACGCCGCACCGCCGGAATACTATCACGTCCCCCTGCTCACCGCGCCGGACGGACGGCGGCTCTCCAAGCGCGACCGTGATCTTGACCTCGGTATTCTGCGCAAAGCATATACCGCGCCGGAGCTTCTCGGCGCGCTCGCCCACGCCGCGGGACTGCTGGACAAACGGGAACCGATCTCCGCCGAAGAACTCATCCCGCTCTTCGACTGGGCAAAGATCCCCAAAGACGATATTGCCATCGATGTATAAAACCCTCGCGCCGGAACATTCGGCGCGAGGGTTTTAGCGTGTCAAAAAGGGATTTTTGACACGCTCTCTTACGCTCGCACGTTTGCGAGGCTTTTTTGATGGTCTGAGAAAACCCAAAATTAAGGCTCGTCAGCGGATCTCTTTGATGATCTCCGTCACCAGTTCTGCCGCGATCTCCGACGCTCTGGCGCAGTTGGCATGAAAGGTCTCGTTCCCGCTGTGCTCAGCCGTGTCAGTGATGCAGCGGATAGAAAGGAACGGGATACCATTCACATAGCAGACATGGGCAATACTCGCCGTTTCCATATCAACCGACAGCGGTGAATACTTTTCGAGGATTCTCCCTCGCCCCTCGTCGGTAATAAATGCCTCGCCCGTTACCATGCGCCCGAAATATACATTCCGAAGTCCCAGCTTTTTTACGGCATCCCGGGAAAGGCTCAAAAGCCGCGGGGCGCTTTCAAAAAACACGGTTTTCATCCGCGGATGGTATTCGGTAAGGATATTCTCGGCCACGTCGTGATAGCAGCACTCCGTCGCTACGACTGCATCATATATCCGGAGCCTTGCGTCCATTCCCCCGGCGGTGCCGGAATTGATAATGGCCGTTACGCCGAAGCCGTCGATCAGAATCTGCGCGGCGACCGCCGCATTGACTTTGCAGACCCCGGAAACCACGGCCGCGACCTCCGTGCCGTGGATCTTCCCCTCGTAAAACTGCAGCATCGCCTTTTCCGATGTTTTGATGCCCTCGATCTGCGGAAGAAACGGGGCAAATTCCTTTTCCGCGGCACATATGATTCCGATTTTCATGGATATTTCTCCGTAAATTACGATTTGAGAATTCAAAAATCGCGCCGGAATTTCTCCCGGCGCGATTTTCTTATTTCAGGTTTTCCACTTTTTGCAGCGGTTGGCACGGCGGCGCCGGTCTCTCACGCCGCGGGCCGTGAGATACACGGCGGCGAGCAGCACCGTTGCGCTGATGCCGATGATGGGCGTATAATCCGTTTCGCCCTCGGTCTTGACCTCAAGCCAGAGCGAATCCATGAGATGCGTCGTCTCCTGGTCAAGATAGAGGAATGCTTCGCCGCGGCTGAGCGTTTCCTCGCTCGGGTAGGCGATGTCGGACGCCGCCGTCTCCGGATCCATATACTCCTTGGCCGCCGATTCCGGCGTGGAATAGCCGAGATAGTCAAGATTTTCGCCGTTCACTTCCGGCGAGCAGAGGAAGTTGATGTACGCCTCCGCACCGGCCTTATTCGTCGCGCACGTGGGGATGCACAGCGCGTCGATGAAGAAGTTGAAGCCCTCCTCCGGGAAGCAGAAGCGAAGATCCTCGTTTTCCTCGACCATCATAAGATAATCGCCGGCGTAGTACGGCGCGATCCACGCCTCGCCGCGCTCCATCTTGTCATAGATCTGGTCCATGACGTAGGCCTGCACGAGCGGCTTCTGCTCGATGAGCTTATAAGCCGCGGCGCGCAGCTCGTCCTCGTCACGCGTGTTGAGCGAGTATCCGAGCATCGACTCAGCGATAGCGAAAGCGTCGCGCGGGTTATCGAACATCAGAATTTTCCCGGCATACTTGCTGTTCCAGAGAAGGTCCCAGCTGCCGACGTCCTCTTCGTCCACATAGGCGCTGTTGTAGATGATGCCAACGGTGCCCCAGGTATACGGAACGGAGTAGAGGTTATCGGGGTCGTAGGCGGTGTTTTTGTACGCCTCGTCCATGTACTGATAGTTCGGGATGTTGTCAAAGTTGAGCGGCAGAAGCAGTCCCTCGTCGATCAGCCGACCGACCATATAGTCGGACGGGATGATGACATCGTAGGAAGAACCGCCGGTCTTGAGCTTGGTGTACATCGTTTCGTTCGAGTCGAACGTCATGTAATTCACATGGATGCCCGTCGCCTCCTCGAAGGCGGCGTTGATATCGATGTAGCCGTCCGTGCCGTCGGAAATGTACTGGCCCCAGTTGTAGACGTTGATCGTGTTGGGAGCGGCGTGCGCTTCCGGCGCGGGGATCAGCACCACGCATACGAGCAGCGCGAGCACAAGAGAGAACACACGCTTTTTCATGCGCTCGCCCCCTTCTTCCCGAACACACCGCGCGCCTGACGGCGGCGGCGCTCATCGCCGGCCTGCACGAGATTCATCACGACCATCACAAGGAGGATCGCAAGGAAGAGCAGCGTGAACAGCGCGTAGATCTTCGGCTGGAGCGGCTTTTTCGTATAGTTGTAGATCTCGACCGGCAGCGTGACAAAGCTTGGGCCGTAGACAAAATACGAAATGACAAAGTCGTCCAGACTCATCGTGAACGCCATGAGCGCGCCGGAGAGAATGCCCGGCATGATCTCATGGATGATGACCTTGAAGAACGCCTGCACGGGCGTGCAGCCGAGATCGAGCGCAGCGTCGAGCAGGTTCGGGTCAAGCTGTCCGAGCTTCGGCATCACAGACAGAATGACATACGGCAAATTGAACGTGATGTGCGCGATGAGAAGCGTCGTAAAGCCGAGAACGTTGTTGAGCTTCATCATCTGCCCGGCGAACGCGAAGAGCAGTGCGAGCGAGACGCCCGTGACGATCTCCGGGTTCGTGAGCGGGATATTCGTCACGGCCATCGTGATGCGGCGCATCCGGCCGGACATGGCGCGGATGCCGATGGCGGCCATGGTGCCGAGCACCGTCGCCACGAGCGAGGCGATCACCGCGACGATGACGGAGTTTGCCAGCAGCGGCAGCAGCACGCCGTCGCGGAAGAGCGCGCCGTACTGCGCGAACGTGAAGCCCTTCCATACGGCGATATCCGTACCGGCGTTGAACGACGCAACGGCCAGCACGATCATCGGGATATACAGAAACAGGAACACGATCACGGTGAAAACACGGTTGAAGGTCTTCATATCGTTGCGACCTCCTCTTCGTCCGAGAAGCGGTTCATGACTGCGATGCATACGAGCACCATCACCATCAGCACGAGCGAGAGCGCCGCGCCGAGGTTCGGGTTGTAGGCGGCCTTGAACTGGCTTTCGATGACGTCGCCGATGAGCGTCGTACCGGCGGAGCCCATTTTCTGCGAAATGTAGAACGTGGACACGGCGGGAACGAACACCATCGTGAAGCCGGAGATGATCCCCGGCACGCTCAGCGGGAGCGTCACCTGCCCGAACACCTGCGCCGGGGTGCAGCCGAGATCCTCGGCGGCCTCGGTAAGGCGCGGATCGAGCTTTACAAGTACCGTATAGAGCGGCATGATCATGTACGGCAGATAGTTATACACCATGCCGAGCACGACAGCGCCGTCTGTGCGGATGAGCGGCAGCGGCCGGAGGCCAAGGCCTGTGACGACGCCGTTGATGATGCCGGTATCGTCGAGCAGCGCCACCCACGCGAGCGTGCGCAGCAGAAAGCTCATGCACATCGGCAGCATGACGAGCATATAGAGAAAACGCTGCCGCTCCGGCGCGGCGGACGCCAGACAGTACGCCACCGGATAGCCGATCACAAGGCAGATGAGCGACGAGAGGATCGCCAGCCAGATGCTTTTGAGAAAAATGGGGAGATACGTCCCCATGCGGGAAATGTTATCAAACGTAAATGCGCCGGTGATGGAATCGGTGAACGAAAACCAGATCACGATCCCGAGCGGGACGACCGTAAAGATCGCCATCCACACGAGATACGGCGCCGCGAGCGCTTTATTCTTCATTGGCGGATTCCTCCCGGCTCTCCGAGGATTCCTCCTCCGCCTCCGGATCGTATTCCGCGTCGGACAGCTCGTCATATTCCTCCGAGAAGGAGCTGTAGTCGCCGTAGAGACCGGAATACTTGCTCTTATGCATGATGTGGAAGCCGTCCGGCACGATGCGGATGCCGATGCGCTGCCCGACTTCCGGGCTGTCGGTCGTCTGGATGAGCCACTTGAAGCCCTTGAAGTCTACGATGACATCGTACTGCATGCCCTTGAAGGTGATACTCGTCACGGTGCCGGTCAGCATGCCGTCCTTCACGGGGACGATATCGATATCCTCCGGGCGGACGACGACGTCCACCGGCTCGTCCTTTGCAAAGCCCTTGTCCATGCACTGGAAGCGGCGGCCGAACGTTTCGACCACATAGTCCTCACGCATGATGCCGTCGAGAATGTTGCTCTCGCCGATGAAGTCCGCCACGAAGGCGTTCTTCGGTTCATTATATATATCCTCCGGCGTGCCGATCTGCTGGATGATGCCCTCGTTCATGACGACAACGGTGTCAGACATGGCGAGAGCCTCTTCCTGATCGTGGGTCACGTAGATGAAGGTGATCTCCATCTGCTGCTGGATGCGCTTGAGCTCCTGCTGCATGTCCTTGCGCAGACGCAGATCGAGCGCGCCGAGCGGCTCGTCAAGCAGCAGCACCTTCGGCCGATTCACCAGAGCGCGGGCGATCGCCACGCGCTGCTGCTGGCCGCCGGAGAGCGATGTCACCTTGCGGTTTTCAAAGCCCTTGAGCGACACGACCTCGAGCATTTCCGTTACGCGCTCGTCGATCTCGTCCTCCGGGACCTTGTGGTTCCGCAGACCGAAAGCGATGTTGTCGTACACGTCCAGATGCGGGAACAGCGCGTATTTCTGGAATACGGTGTTCACCTGCCGTTTGTACGGAGGAATGTCGTTGATCCTTACGCCGTCAAACAAAACGTCCCCCGAGGTAGGCTTAAGAAACCCGCCGATAATTCTCAGCGTGGTCGTCTTGCCGCATCCCGAGGGTCCTAACAGTGTAAGAAACTCTTTGTTGTTGATGTACAGGTTGATGGAATCCAGAACGGTCTCACCGTCGAAGGCCATGGTGCAATCGACCAGGCGGATGAGTTCTTTGGCCATTATCCTCCCCCTCTTTTCCCGATTTTTCGCGCTTTGCGCGTTAGGCCAATCATATAGATTTCAAGGGGGTTTGTCAATGCAATTTTCCTTTTCAAATCAAATTATTTTTTGCGCGGCGCGTGATGCAAAAAACTGCCGAAAACGAGCGGCGTTTCCGGCAGTTTTTTCACGTTTTCATGCGTTCTGCGAACGCTGGGAAGTACTTTTCCACGAACTCCGGCGTTTTGGTCCGGAAGCTCTTTCCGTTGAGATATTCGAGCGCCCCGGCGGGGGCGTCAAAGGCGAACCGCAGCCGCCACGAGCAGAGCGCCTGCCCCTTTTCGCCGTAGGCGCGGTTGTCCTTTTCGCGGCCGTATTTCCCGTCGCCGAGGAGCGGACACCCGGCATGGCGGAACTGCGCGCGGATCTGGTGCGTGCGCCCGGTCTCCAGCCGGATGAGGACGAGCGCGCGGCCGTCTTCCTCGCCCAGCACGCGGTAGGAAAGCCGTGCCGGGCGCGTATCCGGCCCGGGCGCGTCGGCGACGCAGGTGCGCCGGGCGGCGGTGTCGCGGCGCAGCTGGTCCTCCAGCACGCCGGATGCCTGGGCCGGGACGCCCTCGAGCACGGCGAGATAGTCCTTTTCGAACGTATGCGCCTGCACCTGCCTGGACAGCAGACTGTCCGCCATGCGTGAGCGGGCGAAGACCATCACGCCGCCGACCGGCCGGTCCAGCCGGTGGACGGTGCGGACGCAGCCGGTCTCCGGCTCGCCGAGGGCGCGGCGCAGCAGCTCTGGCATGCCGCCGGGCTCGTCGGTGGACAAAACGCCCGCGGGCTTGAGGCAGACCACGATGCGCGCGTCGGTATAAAGCAGCTCCATGCCCGCCCCTCCTGTTTGCGTTGATGCTGCTATAGTATATCATGTTTTTCGCCCTTCGTCACGCGCATTTTCGGCCACTCCGGGCACATTTCCGGACAGGCGCAAAGAAATGTCTTAAAAATTCTTAATTCCGCCCGCTTTTCCGGCGAGCTGTGATACAATGGACGGGCAAAGGAGGCGTCAAGTATGGAAGAAACGATCCGCATTCTCGTGGTGGACGACGAGCCGGATATCCGGCGTATCTGCCGGATCCTGCTTGAAAACAGCGGCTATACCGTTCTGGAGGCGGCGACCGGCCTCGAGGCCGTCGAGACCATCCGGCGCTGCCCGGAGATCGACCTCATTCTGATGGATATCATGATGCCCGACCTCGACGGCTACGACGCGTGCAGCCGGCTGCGCGCCTGCTCGACGGCGCCGGTGCTGTTCCTCACGGCCAAGACGCAGGAAAACGACAAGCGCCGCGCCTACGACGCCGGCGGCGACGATTATCTGGCCAAGCCCTTTTCCCACGCGGAGCTTATGATGAAGGTGGAGTCGCTGCTGCGGCGCTACCGGGTGTATAAAAACAAATCGAGCGGGCGGATGCTCCGCCCCGGCATCGTGCTGGACGAGGAAAACCGCCGCGTGCTGCTCGACGGCGCGCCGCTGGAGCTGACGGAGACGGAGTTTTCCATCCTCCAGTGCCTGGCGCAGAACCGCGGGCGCGTCGTGCCGGTGCGCACGATCTATGAGACGGTCTGGCATGAGACGTACATGCCGGCGTCCAACAATACCGTGATGGTGCATATCGTGAATCTGCGCAAGAAGCTGGAGGAGGATCCGGCCAACCCGCGGCTGATCCGCACCGTATGGGGAAAGGGCTATCAGATTGACTGAGAAAAAGAAACGATTCCTCTCGCTGAGCGTCAAGCCGCTGTTCGTGCTGCTGCTGGGGCTGGTGCTGGGCGTGTGCATGGCGCTGCTGGCCGAGAGCGTGGGCGAGGCGGTCATCGAGCGCTGCTATCTGAGCGAAGCGGCCGTATTGAAGCGGACGAACCGGGCCGCGCAGGAGCTGCAGGGCTACGTCCGGCAGAACGCTCTGACGACCCGCAATACGAACGCGCTGGCCCAGTGGGGCGAGAGCAGGAAGGACTACTATATCCTGCTCTACCGCGACCAGCGGCAGATCCTCGAGATCGGCTGGTGGGGCGCGGACATCGCCGCGGTCGACGCCTATTCCCTGAAGGAGCAGGGGGCCGAGGTCGTCTACCCGATCGCCTTCCGCGACGGGACGGTCTACGCCGTGATCTATGACAATTCGGACAGCCGGCTCTACGATGTGACCTGGGTCGTCTCGCTGCTGCTGGGCTGCGCCGTGCTGGCGCTGACGCTGCTGGCGTATAACCGGCGCGTGGCGCGCAAGGTCGTGGCCATCTCGCACGAGGTGCAGTCCATCGGCGAGGGCAATCTCTACCTGCAGCTCGAGCCGAAGGGCAGCGACGAGCTCGCGCAGCTGACCGCGAGCGTCGAGCAGATGCGGCTGTCTTTGCTGCGCAAGACCAGCGAGGAGCAGCGGGCGCTGCAGCAGAACAGCGATCTCATCACCGCCATGTCGCACGACATCCGCAACCCGCTGACCGCGCTGCTGGGGTATCTGGACCTTGCAAAGACCGGGCAGTACCGGACGCAGGAGGAGCTGCAGAGCTATCTGGACGCCGCCTACGGCAAGGCCGAGCAGCTCAAGCGGCTGACCGACGAGCTGTTCCGCTACTCCCTGCTGTTCGGCTGCAAGGAGCTGCCGC
>ERZ1106939.2816-NODE-2816-length-10111-cov-5.857498_pt1 | contig 10111 bp, 5 predicted proteins | sample MGYA00403669_ERZ1106939 | MGnify/ENA primary metagenome ERZ1106939 (study PRJEB35170, sample SAMEA104062447) | human gut metagenome | biome: human gut; feature: human-associated habitat; material: faeces | place: Denmark | collected 2012-09-28 ...
TGTCCGTCGCGCAACGTAAGGTCTCTGATTTTGAGATTTCTCGCCATTGTGATATATGGATTAAGGGTTCTTATGCTCGTTTTTACTGTTATTCCAATAACAAATATAATAAACAAATTCAAATTCCAACTATTTTGCACGGAATTTTCACAAAAAACGACCGAAAAGATTACTTTTCGTAAAGGCCCCGCTCCGCAGGGACTTCCGGGCCATGCGCCCTGACAGCGCCGCCGGGCACAAAGAGCTGTTTATCAGGCGTGCCGTCGAGGTAGCGCTTCTTGAAGATATTGACGCAGAAGACGAACATCTCAAGCAGCAGCGGACCGAAGATGACGCCCATGAACCCGAAGAGCGAGAGTCCGATGAATACGCCGAAGATCGTCACGAGCGGGTGCGTGTCGGCCAGTTTCTTCTGCATCACGAAACGCACGACGTTGTCCACGTGCGTCACCACCAGTCCGCCGTACAGCGTCAGCCCCACGGCCGGCCCCCACTCGCCCGCAAGGGCCATGTATCCGGCCAGCGGCAGCCAGACCAGCGCCGTGCCGAAGATCGGGATGATCGTCGCGAAGCAGGTCAGCACGCCCCAGAACAGCGGACTGGGAGCGCCGAAGATCAGGTAGCCGATGTAGGCCACGATACCCTGCACCACGGCCAGCAGGGGGATTCCGATGGCGTTCGAGCGGACGATCATATGCACTTCGCGCATGACGCTGCCGCTCACCGAGCTGTCGAAGGGAAGTATCTCGCGGCAGTACTCCTCCATGCGGCGGCCGCCGATGAGCATGAAGTAAAGCACGAACAGCAGCACGACGATATTGACCCCGAAATCGAAAATGCTCGACACGACCCACTGCCCCAGCTTGGGAATCATGCCGATCATCGAGGAGATGTTCTCCTCCTGCCAGAGGTTGTAGCCGGTTTTCTCGTGAATGAGCGCCGCGATGTGCTTGAGCGGCGTAATGATCAAATCGGGCCGGAGCGTGATGTCCTGCACCTGATTGACTACCATCCAGACGATCAGGCTGATGGGGACCAGAAAACAGAGCACCGCCTCGGCCAGCAGCAGCGAGGCGGCAAGACTGCGCCGCCAGCGGCGGCAGGCCGTCAGGACCTGCATCTGCCGCCGGAGCAGCACGTAGATCGTCGCCGCGCCGAGCAGACCGCCCAGAAACGGAGTCAGCTCGATGCAGATCGTGATCCCCAGTCCGAGGATCAGCACGAAAAGCGAATAGCGCCAGTATCTTTCCCTGAAGTTCCGCATACGCCGCAGCGGGCGCAAGGAACGTGCCGGAAGCCCTCCCGACGGCCCCGGCAACGCACTGAAAATTTGTTTGATAAAAATTTCGCATGTTCTATTGCGGCGTCGGAATATTTGATTTATATTTGTGCTATGAAACTTATGGCTGACTTAGTCAACATATCGGTCTGTTCGCATCTTTTCCGTATATATGCGGGGGGGGGTGGCTTTTATAACGTGCGAAAACGAACGCAACTAGATCATCGTGGCTATATAATATAAGTAACGAGGGATACTCCGGACGAGGTGTATCCCTCTCTGCTTTTACGGACCCTTCGGAAAACGGCCTTGCAGGAGTCTGCGGCAGGGAAGCGAATCGCAAATGCAACGAAAACGATAACAAAACCCTTTTTTATTAACTAAATTATTTGGTATGAAGAAACTTTTCATTCTGATGCTCTCGATTTTCACCGTCGCCGCGGCTTCCGCGCAGGTGACGACTTCGGGCATGAACGGTACGGTTACCGACGAACAGGGCCAGCCCCTCGCCGGCGCCACCGTTATCGCCGTGCACACCCCTTCGGGTACGCAGTACGGCGCCGTGACCAACAAGGACGGCCGCTACAACCTGCAGGGCCTGCGTACGGGCGGTCCCTACACCGTGACCTTCTCGTTCGTGGGTTATCAGGGCGTCGAGTTCCCCGGACTCGAACTGCAGCTGGGCGAAACCCTCACGCGCAACGCTTTCCTGAAGGACAGCCAGACGCTCGAAGCAGTAGTCGTTACGGCCGACGGCCGCAACAGCTCGATGAACGTAAACCGCGCAGGCGCCGTTACGAGCATCTCCAGCGAGCAGATCGAGCTGATGCCTTCGGTAAGCCGCAGCATGAACGACATCATGAAACTCACGCCGCAGGCTTCGACCACCACGTCGGGTCTGGCGATCGGCGGCGGTAACTACCGTCAGTCGTACGTAACGGTCGACGGCGCCGCGTTCAACAACGCCTTCGGCATCGGCGGCAACCTGCCCGCAGGCGGCTCGCCCATCTCGCTCGACGCACTGGAGCAGATGTCGGTATCGGTCACCCCCTACGACGTTCGCCAGAGCGGCTTTACGGGCGGTGCGATCAACGCCGTAACCAAGTCGGGAACCAACGAATTCAAGGCTTCGGCATATGTTTTCGCCAAGAGCGACCAGCTTCAGGGCGACAAGTACGACGGCGGCAAACTGTCGCTGAGCGAAATGCGCAACACCACCCTCGGCTTCAGCATCGGCGCCCCGATCGTCAAGGACAAGCTCTTCGTGTTCGCCAACTTCGAGCGCGAGTGGAACACCACGCCGGGAACGTCGCGTCTGGCACGCACCAGCGAGGGCCAGAGCTTCGGCGGCGGCTCGCAGTACAACCGTCCGACGGTCGAAAAACTCGACGAAATCAGCAATTTCCTAATCGACAAATACGGCTACAACCCCGGTCCCTACCAAGGCTATTCGGTAAAAACGCCCGGCTACAAACTCATGGCCCGCGTAGACTGGAACATCAACCGCAACAACTCGCTCAACGTACGCTTCAGCCGTACGCAGAACAAGTATTCGTCGTCGCCGTCCAGTTCGATCAGCCCGCTGGACAGCAAACTGACCTATGACCGCAACGACTACGGCCGTACTTCGAATTACGCCATGTATTTCCAGAATTCGCGCTACTATCAGGAGCAGAACTTCACGTCGGTAGCCGCCGAGCTGAATTCGCGCTTCCTCGAAGGCCGTCTGACCAACACGCTGCGCTACACCTACTCGCATCAGTACGAGCCGCGCAGCTACGACGGCAAGCTCTTCCCGACCGTAGACATTCTGGAAGAATACCAAGGCAACCGCGCCGTATACGCCTCGTTCGGTCTCGACCCCTTCACGTACGGCAACCTGCGCGAGGTCAGCACGCACGTCGTGACGGACGAAATCGGCTATACGGTCGGCAAGAACCGTTTCGTCGCCGGTCTGCAGTTCGAGCACAACGTGGCCAAGAACGGCTACCTGCAGGGCGGCGCCGGCTACTACGTCTATGAGACATGGGACGATTTCAAGAACGACCGCGAACCGCTGGCGTTCCGTATCGCCCACGGCAACAACGACGCGCTGGCTCAGGAGTATCCCCAGTTCACCTACATGCAGTATTCGATCTACCTGCAGGACGAGATCAATTTCAGCGAGCGCTTCAAGGCGACGGTCGGCATCCGTTTCGAGGTGCCCTCCTACCCCTCCATCGACAACAACGAGAACAAGGACTTCACGCAGGCTTTCGCCAACTACGGCGGCTATAAGACCTCGGACATGCCCAAAGCACGTCTGGCCGTAGCTCCCCGCGTAGGTTTCAACTGGGATATGACCGGCGAACGCAAATACATTCTCCGCGGCGGTACGGGCGTCTTCAACGGCCGTCTGCCGTTCGTATGGCTGGTGTCGGTGGCCGGAAACAGCAACTGCATCCAGAACGGACTCTCGCTCTACAAGGGCGATTCGCGCATGCCCAGCTTCCACACCAACGTCAACGACATGCTGAAGAACATTTACGGCGGCACCTACAAACAGCAGGATCTGGCGGCCAACACGCAGCCTACCATTCTGGACAAGAAGCTCAAGATGCCCTCCACGTGGAAGACCTCGCTGGCGCTGGATCTGAAACTGCCGGGTGACGTTGACCTGAATATCGAGGGAATCTACAACAAGGATTTCAACTCGGTAACCGTAACCAAACTCGGTATCGAAGAGAACCCCGCAGGCATTCAGCTTCCGGGCGAACCTGCTCTGCGCAAGGCATGGAAGAGCCAGAATATCAGAAACAAGAATCCCGAAGAGAAATACTCCATCAATCCTTACCTGATCAACAACGCCGATATCGACGGATATTACGCATCGGTTTCCGCTCAGGTGTCGAAACGCTGGGGCTTCGGTCTCTCGCTGATGGCTGCCTACACCTATTCGAGCGCCAAGAACGTGATCGACGGCATCGGCGACCAAGTGACTTCGGCATATAACACCAATACGTTCAACCGCAACGGTTCGAACACGCCCGAACTGGGATACGCATCGTACGTATCGCCCCACCGCATTCTCTTCAACGTAGGCTACCGTCTGGCGCAGAAGAACGGCGCATCGAACTTCGGACTCTACTACGAAGCGTTCCAGCACGGCTATATCGGCGGTTACTCCTACTCGCGCTACTCCTATACGATGGGTAACGTCACCGGCGACGGCGGTGCAGCCCTGCTTCTCTACATCCCGACCCGCGAACAGCTCGACAAGATGACGTTCGCCGATCTGGTGGACAACGGCAAGGTCATCTACTCGGCCGCCGACCAGAAAAACGACTTCTGGGCATTCATCAACAAGGATTCCTACCTGTCGAAGCACATCGGCGAATACTCGAAGCGCGGCGGCGCCGTGATGCCGTGGCAGCACATGGTGAATTTCAAATTCTCGCAGGATTTCTACATCAATATCAACGGCAAGCGCAACACGATCACGCTGGGCGTCGATATCAACAACCTCGCCAACCTGATCAACCGCAACTGGTGCGGCATCGACCGTCTCGAATCGTCGCAGATTCTGAAATACAACACCAAGACCAACGCCTACAACTTCACCAAGCCCGTTTGGTCGAAGTATGCGAGCACGGTTGCGACTTGGTCAGCCATGTTCAGCATCCGCTACACGTTCAACTAAGTCTCCGAAAGACTGCAATGCAAAGAGAGGCCGGTTTTCACCGGCCTCTCTTATTTTTATCGCTTCCTATTGTTACAGCAGCCTGCGGCGCAGCTCGTCGCATGCGGCGGCGGGATTCCGGTGGTCGAAAAGGTATCCGGCGATGCCCAGCCCTTCGGCGGCGGCGATATTCGCCGCGCGGTCGTCGATGAAAAGGGTTTCGGCGGGATCGAGTCCGTAGCGTTCCAGCAGGATTTCGTAAATCCGCGGTTCGGGCTTTACCGTCCCCTCCTCGCAGGAGACCACCTCGCCGTCGAAAAGCCGGTAGACGGGAAAACGGCGCAGGAAGGCGATGAACTCGCGCGACATGTTCGAAAGCACGTAAAGCCTGTACCCCGCGGCCTTCAGGTCGCCGACGAGCCGTTCGGTCGGCGCGACAGGCTCCTGCATGTCGATCGACAGCAGCAGAAAACGTTCGCACTTTTCGCGCGGGCAGCCGGTCGTCCGGGCGAGAATGTCGGTCACCTCGCCGAGCGTCGATGCGCCCCGGTCGTACTCCTCCCAGAAAAGGGGCATCCGCTCCGAGCGGATGAAGCTGAAAAATTCATGGAATTCCTGCGTGGACTTATTTTTGTCGCGGGCGAAAAGCACCCCGCCGAGGTCGAAAACGATATTTTTCATGGCGTAAAGATAGCCATTTTTTCTTTGGTTCGGGATTTGCAGGTCTGCGTTCGAACAAAAACTCAGTTTATGAACCACGGCATAAGCATTCTTTTCCGCGCCATACCCCTCGCGATGGCGGCATTCTGTTTCGGTTACGGAGCCTACGTCTTCGCCGCCGGAAGCGATCCTTCACGGCTGACCGCAGGTCCCGTCGTCTTTTTCCTCGGCTCGATCTGCGTCGCGCTCTACTGCACGGCCGCGACCATCATCCGCCAGATCATCGGCACCTACAGCGCCGCCGCGAAGTATCTTTTCCCGGCCGTCGGTTACGCTTTCGCCGCCATGACGGTCATCTGCGGAATCTTCATCATCACGTCGAACATGACGGGCGCATACGTCACGGGGCATGTGGTCTGCGGACTCGGACTCATCACGGCCTGCGTCTCGACGGCCGCCACCTCCTCGACCAGATTCAGCCTGATCCCCAAAAACTCAGGCGACAGCAGTTTCTCGATCAATCCTGCGGGATTCTCGCGCGGACAAAGCTCGCTGCTGATCTTCATCGTATCGGCCGTGGCCGCCGGAGCATGGCTCTGGTGCATCCTGCTGTTTTCGATCGGGACGCTCCCGGCGCATATCGTCGCGGGCAGCGTCATGTTCGGCATCGCCTGCGTCTGCACCTCGCTGATCGCGCTGGTCGCCAGCATCGCCCGTCAAGCACGGGGCAGCTACACGATGGGCGAACGCCGCCGCTGGATGAGTCTGGTACTCTGCATGGGCGGACTGGCTTTCGTGCTGGGGCTGATCCTGATCTTCACATTCCGGGGCGAGTCGATCAATTTCGTGGGCTTCGTGCTGATCGGACTGGCGCTGATCTGCTGGAGCATTTCGAGCAAGGTGATCCTGCTGGCGAAGATCTGGCACGCCGATTTCCCGCTGGCCAACCGCATTCCGATCATTCCGGTACTCACGGCGCTGGCGTGCCTTTTCCTCGCCGCGTTCCTCTACGAAGCGGCGCTGTTCGAAACCAAATACTTCGTCCCGGCGCGCGTGCTGACGGGATTCGGCGCCATCTGCTTCACGCTCTACTCCATCGTCTCGATTCTCGAAAGCGGCGCGAGCAAGAAATAACGGCACCTCCGCAAACGCGATCTTCCGACACACGAAAGCCTTTCGGCCCTAATGGACGAAAGGCTTTTTCACATATGGCGGCGGACGGCGGTGCGGCAGATACAAAGCGACGCGCAAAGAACCGCCGCCGGAGAGCGGCAGGCTGCGGACAACCGACGGCGGACGACAGCCAGCCAGCAGCAGACGGCGGAGAACGTCTCAAGAGCGTCGGACTGGATGCTCCGTCTCGAATCCGCACTCCCGCCGAATCAGCGACGGCCGCCCGCAGATGCGGGCAGCCGTCGCAGCAAGGAATTCCGGCAGACTAAAAAAGGTGGAAAGCCACCGTCAGGCCGGCCATGACGATCGAGACCATCGACATCAGTTTGATGAGGATATTGAGCGACGGACCCGACGTATCCTTGAAGGGGTCGCCCACGGTATCGCCCACGACGGTCGCCTTGTGGCAGTCGGAGCCTTTACCGCCGAAATGTCCCTCTTCGACCATCTTCTTGGCGTTGTCCCACGCACCGCCCGCATTGGCCATGAACACGGCCAGCACGAAGCCCGAACTCAGGCCGCCGACAAGCAGTCCCATGACGCCCGCCACGCCGAACACCAAGCCGACGACCACCGGCACGACGATAGCAATCAGACTCGGCAGCAGCATCTCGCGCTGGGCGCCGCGCGTCGAAATCTCGACGCACCGGGCATAGTCGGGAGTGCCCTCGCCCGTAAGGATGCCCTTGATCTCGCGGAACTGGCGGCGCACCTCGTTCACCATGCTCTGGGCCGCACGCCCCACGGCGTTCATCGTCAGGCCGCAGAACAGGAACGACATCATCGCGCCGACAAACACGCCGATCAGCACCGTCGGATTCATCAGCGACACGTGGTAATACTCCATAAAATCGAGGAGCGAAGCCTTCTCGACCAGCTGCGTCGTGCCGTTGGGCAGGTCAAGGGCCGTCACGCCGTTGTGCAGCAGTCCGATGCGTATCTCCTCGATATAGGAGGCCAGCAGCGCGAGGGCCGTCAGCGCGGCCGAACCGATGGCGAAGCCCTTGCCCGTGGCGGCCGTCGTGTTGCCCAGCGCATCGAGCGCATCGGTGCGTTTGCGCACTTCGGGTCCCAGCCCGCTCATCTCGGCATTGCCGCCGGCATTGTCGGCGATCGGGCCGTAAGCGTCCGTGGCGAGGGTGATGCCCAGCGTCGAGAGCATGCCGACCGCGGCGATGCCGATGCCGTAAAGGCCCAGCGACATGCTCTGCGCAGACATGATATGCTCCATGTCGAAGCCGATGGCGCAAAGGTAGGCGAGGATAATCGCCACGCCGATCGTCAGGACCGGAACAGCCGTCGAGATCATGCCCGACCCGATACCCGCGATAATCACGGTGGCGGGTCCCGTCTGTGCGCTTCCGGCGATCTTCTGCGTCGGCTTGTAGGAGTGCGAGGTGTAATACTCGGTGGCCTGCCCGATGATGATGCCGGCCAAGAGTCCCGTGATGACCGAGAACGACAGTCCGATCCAGTTCTCGATTCCCAGCAGATAGAGGATGCCGAACGTCGCGCCGGCGATCAGCAGCGAACTGAAATTGACGCCCACGCCCAGCGAACGGAGCAGTTCGCGCATCGTGGCGCCCTCCTTGGTGCGCACGAGGAAGATGCCGATGATCGAAAGCACGATGCCCACGGCAGCGATCAGCATCGGCGCCAGCACGGCGCGCAGCTGCATGGCCATCCCGTCCGCCGAAGCGAAGGCGGCGGCTCCGAGAGCCGCGGTGGCGAGTATCGAGCCGCAGTAGCTTTCGTAAAGGTCGGCGCCCATGCCGGCCACGTCGCCCACGTTGTCGCCCACATTGTCGGCGATGGTCGCGGGATTGCGCGGGTCGTCTTCGGGAATTCCCGCCTCGACCTTGCCCACGAGGTCGGCGCCCACGTCGGCCGCCTTGGTATAGATGCCGCCGCCGACGCGCGCGAAGAGCGCCTGCGTCGAAGCACCCATGCCGAAGGTCAGCATGGTGGTCGTGATGACGACGAGTTTCTGCGGTCCGGTGACATCGACGAAATATTCGAGGATGACGTACCAGAACGAAATGTCGAGCAGGCCCAGCCCCACTACGACCAGCCCCATCACCGCGCCGCTGCGGAATGCGACCTTCAGGCCGCGGTCGAGCGACTGGCGCGCGGCGTTGGCCGTACGCGCCGAAGCGTAGGTCGCGGTCTTCATGCCGAAATAGCCGGCCAGTCCCGAAAAGAATCCGCCCGTCAGGAAGGCGAAGGGCACCCACGGGTTCTGCACCCCGGCGCCGTAGGCCAGATAGGCGAAAAACAGCGCCAGCACCACGAATACGATGGCGACGACCTTGTACTGCTGGCGCAGGTAGGCCATGGCGCCCCGGCGCACGTGCCCGGCGATCTCGCGCATGCGCGGCGTGCCTTCATCCTCGCGCTTCATCGCACGGTAAAACGCCCAAGCCAGCAACAGGGCGATAACCGCGGCAGCGGGAATGAACCAGAAAATGGAAGGAATGTTCATTTCGATAGAATTTGGTTTTAAGTTGGTAAATCGGTTATTACTACAAATATAGTGAAATTCCCGAAACGGCGTCCCCGCAAAGGGACCGTTCCGTAGCACAAAAAAATCCCCGGACAGCTGTCCGGGGATTCGAATACCGACAAATCGGATTACGAACCGAAGTTGTCGTAGAGGATATTTTCGGGCGGCACGCCGAGACTGTCGAGCATCTTCACCACCGAAGCGATCATCATCGGAGGTCCGCACATGAGGTAGATGCAGTCCTCAGGCGCCTGATGGTTCTTCAGGTAATTCTCGTACAGCACGTTGTGGACGAAGCCCGGCGTGTACTTCACGCCTGCGGCGTCCGCTTCGGGATCGGGACGGTCGAGCGCCAGATTGAACGAGAAGTTGGGAAAATCCTTCTCGATGGCGTGGAACTCGTCGAGATAGGGAACCTCCTTCAGCGCACGCGCGCCGTACCAGAACGAAACGGGACGCTTGGTCTTCTCGGTCTTGAACAGGTGCATCAGGTGGCTGCGCATGGGCGCCATGCCGGCGCCGCCGCCGATGAAGATCAGCTCCTGCGTATCGGGCAGGTCGTCCGGCAGGAAGAACTCGCCGTAAGGACCCGAAATCGTGATCTTGTCGCCCGGCTTGCGCGAGAAGACATACGACGAGCAGATACCCGGATTGACCTTCATGAAGCCGCCCGTCGCCTTGTCGAACGGCGGAGTGGCGATACGGATGTTGAGCATGATGATATTGCCCTCGGCCGGGTGGTTGGCCATCGAGTAGGCGCGGAACGTGTCTTCGGGGTTGGTCGTAACCAGATCCCACATCTTGAACTTGTCCCAGTCGGCGCGGTACTTCTCATCGA
>ERZ1106939.2825-NODE-2825-length-10097-cov-4.092910_pt1 | contig 10097 bp, 9 predicted proteins | sample MGYA00403669_ERZ1106939 | MGnify/ENA primary metagenome ERZ1106939 (study PRJEB35170, sample SAMEA104062447) | human gut metagenome | biome: human gut; feature: human-associated habitat; material: faeces | place: Denmark | collected 2012-09-28 ...
CATCGATGCCAGTATCGATATTTCCCATTGGGGATTTACGCTCAACGGCATACTCCAAACCAATTTCAATCGATTTTGGGGAGAAACCCTCACAGGAGGTGAAAATGTACACGGAATCAAACTATCCTATGCCTACAAAGACTGGAACTTCGGGATCATGGTTATCGATCCCTTCATCAACAATTACAAAGTAAAATCCGAAAACTGGAACCGCTATGCGGGATATTACAGAGAAACGACAACCAATATGATTAAACAACTCCTAACTCTCGACATAAGTTGGAATATCAATTGGGGACGGAAACACGAAGCCGGACAACAACGAATCAACAACTCGATCAACAGCGGCTCGGTAAACGCCGCCGGGAAATAAATATAGGAACAATACAGGGGCTATATCATTCAGATATAGCCCCTGTACTATATATACCTTGTCGTGCAGTCCCGATTACATATTCATACCGCCACAGCAGTGGATAACCTGTCCCGTTACATACGACGACAAATCCGAGGCAAGGAAAGTAGCTACATTAGCCACATCTTCGGGCGTACCGCCGCGTCGCAGCGGGATCTGCTTGTACCAGCCCTCCTTGACCTCGTCGGGCAACTTGTCGGTCATGTCCGTGATGATGAATCCCGGAGCGATGCAGTTGGCGCGGATGCCGCGCGGGCCCATCTCCTTGGCGATCGACTTGGCCAGGCCGATCATGCCGGCCTTCGAGGCCGAATAGTTACACTGGCCCGCGTTGCCGCTGACGCCCACCACCGACGACATGTTGATGATCGAACCGCTCTTCTGGCGGGCCATAATGGGCGTCACGGCATGGATGAAGTTGAACGCCGACTTGAGGTTTACGGTCAGCACGGCGTCCCACTGCGCCTCGGACATGCGCATCATCAGGCCGTCCTTGGTGATGCCGGCGTTGTTCACCAGGATGTCTATGCGGCCGAAGTCCTTCACGATCCGGTCGATGACCTCATGCGTCTCTTCGAAATTCGCCGCATTCGAGGCATAGCCTTTGGCCTTGACGCCCAGCGCTGCGATCTCGGCCTCGGTGGCCTTGCCGTTCTCGTCGATCGCCAGGTCGGTGAACGCCACATCGGCGCCTTCCTTGGCGAATTCAAGTGCGATGGCCTTGCCGATGCCGCGGGCTGCACCCGTTACGACAGCCACTTTTCCTTCGAGTAATTTCATAACTTTCAACGTATTAAGAGTTTCGGTAAAATATTCTGTTTTTCCTTTTTTCGTCCAAAAGACGAACAAAGTTAAGAAAAATATTTTGAAACGTCCCGCTGCCGCCGGATTTTCGCCAAATATTACTAACTTTACCGTCCGTAAACGAATCATCACAAATCCTTAGAGATATGAAAAGAGACACCCAGATTTTCGATCTGATCGCCGCCGAGCGCAGCCGTCAGATGCATGGCATCGAATTGATCGCCTCGGAGAATTTCGTCAGCGACCAGGTCATGGAAGCCATGGGCTCCGTGCTGACCAACAAATATGCCGAGGGCTATCCCGGGGCCCGCTATTACGGCGGCTGCGAGGTCGTGGACAAGGTCGAGACACTCGCCATCGAACGCATCTGCCGCCTCTACGGCGCCGAATACGCCAATGTGCAGCCCCACTCGGGCGCACAGGCCAACATGGCGGTATTCTTCGCCTGCATGCAGCCGGGCGATACCTTCATGGGGCTCGACCTGGCGCACGGAGGCCACCTTTCGCACGGTTCGCCGGTCAACATGTCGGGTAAGTATTTCAACGCCGTGGGTTACCAGCTCGACGAGGCTACGGGCGTCATCGACTACGACGCCATGGAGCGCAAGGCGCTGGAGTGCAAGCCCAAGGTGATCGTCGGAGGCGCCTCGGCCTATTCGCGCGAATGGGATTACAAACGTATGCGCGCCATCGCCGACAAGGTGGGGGCGTTGCTGCTCGTGGACATGGCGCACACGGCCGGCCTGATCGCCGCCGGGCTGCTGGACAACCCCGTGAAATACGCGCATATCGTCACCTCGACGACGCACAAGACCCTGCGCGGCCCGCGCGGCGGTATTATCCTGATGGGCAAGGATTTCGAGAACCCCTGGGGGCTCACCACGCCCAAGGGTGCCGTGAAGATGATGTCGCAAATCCTCAATTCGGCCGTATTCCCCGGCATCCAGGGCGGCCCGCTGGAACACGTCATCGCCGCCAAGGCCGTGGCGTTCGGCGAGGCGCTCGAGCCCTCGTACAAGGAGTATCAGGCGCAGGTGCAGAAGAACGCCCGGGCGATGGCCGAAGCGTTCGTTAAACGCGGTTACAAGATCGTTTCGGGCGGCACGGACAACCACCTGATGCTGGTCGACCTGCGCACGAAATTCCCCGAGCTGACGGGCAAGCTGGCCGAGAAGTGCCTCGTGGCGGCCGACATCACCACCAACAAGAACATGGTGCCCTTCGACAGCCGCTCGCCGTTCCAGACCTCGGGGCTGCGCTTCGGGACGCCGGCCATCACCACCCGCGGCCTGAAAGAGGACAAGATGGACTACATCGTCGGCCTGATCGACCGGGTGCTGCACGACCCCGAGAACGAAGCCAATATTGCCGCCGTACGCAAGGACGTGAACGCCCTGATGGCCGACTATCCGCTTTTCGCCTGGTAAAATTCCGGTAGGATGAAAGAGGTCATCGACTTTTTCCGCCGCCTGCACGACAACAACGACCGTGCATGGTTCGACGCCCACCGCACCGAATGGGCGCACGTGAAGGGATACTTCGCGGCTTTCACGGAGCAGCTCATCGCCGGGATCGCCGAGTTCGACCCCACGGTGCGCGGCCTCAGGGTGCAGGACTGCACCTACCGCATCGCCCGCGACACGCGGTTCAGTCCCGACAAGTCGCCCTATAAAACATATATAGGTGCGTATATCGCGCCCAAGGGCAAGAAGTCGGGGTTTGCAGGCTACTATTTCCACATCGAACCCTGCTGCGACAGCCTCGTATGGAGCAACCTGCTTTCGGCGGGGCTCTACTGCCCCGAGCCGGTCGTGCTGCGCAGCGTGCGCGAGGAGATCCTCGACAACGGTGCGGAAATCGCGGCGGCCATCCGCAAGGCCAAGGGGTTCGCCATCGTCGAAGAGAACAAGCTCAAGCGGGTGCCTACGGGATTCCCTGCCGACAGCGAGTATGCCGAGATGCTGAAACTCAAGGATTTCTATATTGCCAAGAAGATCACCGAGGAGTTCCTGCTCTCGGACGACCTGCTGGAGCGAACCCTCGCGGAGTTCCGCCGCACGCAGCCGTTCATCGCGATCCTGAACCGTGCCGTGCAGTTCGCCTACGAAGAGATGATGTAACCTGCCCGTGCAATAATGCAACCGCCTTCCCTGACCGGGGAGGCGGTTTTTTGTTGGCGGGAGCCTCCGGCGCGGCACCGTACGGGGGCAATAAAAGGCAAAATCCGCCGCCGCCCGAAAAAAAACAGGGCGATTCTTTGCCTGCGGAATAGGTGATTCGCGCGCTTTCCTTGTATTATATACAAGAAAGAAAGCTATGCGACAACAAATACAGAAATTCGGCAGGGCCCTGAGCGGCATGGTCATGCCCAACATCGGCGCGTTCATCGCGTGGGGATTCGTCACGGCGCTCTTCATCCCCTCGGGATGGTGGCCCAACACCCAGATGGCACGCCTGGTCGACCCGATGCTGACCTACCTGCTGCCGTTGCTGATCGCCTATACGGCCGGGCGCAACGTCGCCGGCGAACGCGGCGGGGTAATCGGGGCCATTGCCGCCATGGGCGTCATCGTCGGCAGCGATATCCCGATGTTCATCGGAGCCATGGTCATGGGCCCGCTGGGCGGGTATACGATCCGGTGGTTCGACAAACTTACGCAGGGACGCATAAAGGCGGGCTTCGAGATGCTCGTGAGCAATTTCTCGATAGGCATCCTCGGTATGCTGCTGGCCATACTGGGCTATTGGGTCATCGGCGGTGCGGTGACGGGGCTGACGCTGCTGGTCAGCAACGGCGTGGAGGTCGTGATCCGCCACGGACTGCTGCCGCTCGTGTCGCTTCTGGTCGAGCCGTCCAAGGTGCTGTTCCTCAATAATGCCCTGAACCACGGCATCTTCTCGCCGATCGGCATCGAGCAGGCCCGCGAAACCGGGCAGTCGATCATGTTCCTGCTGGAAACGAATCCAGGCCCCGGGCTGGGCGTACTGCTGGCCTGCTGGTTTTTCGGCCGCGGCAATATGCGCCAGTCGGCGCCCGGCGCCGTAATCATCCAGTTCTGCGGCGGTATCCACGAAATCTATTTTCCCTATATCCTGGCGCGCCCGGCGCTGATCCTCGCCCCTGTTGCGGGCAGTGCCGCCGGGCTGCTGTTCTTTTCGCTTGCCGGGGCCGGACTGGTGGCGCCGGCTTCGCCCGGCAGCATCATTTCGGTGCTGGCCATGGCTCCCAAAGGCCAGACCCTCGTCGTGCTGGCCGGAGTGCTGATCTCCACGGCGGTGTCGCTGCTCATGGCGGCGCCCTTCGTCCGGCGTGCCGCCACCGCGGAGGATATGCCGACAGGCGCAATCCCCGCCACGCAGGGCGGGGCGCCCGCCGTAAAGGCCGCGCAGTACTTCCCGGCACATATCCGCAAGGTGGTTTTCGCCTGCGATGCGGGCATGGGGTCGAGTGCGCTGGGTGCCACGCGGTTTCGAAAAAGGCTCTCCGATGCGGGCATCGGCATGGTGGTCGGCAACTGTGCCGCGGACGGCATTCCCGCCGATGCCGACGTCGTTGTCTGCCAGTCCGTGCTGGCCGGGCGGATCGCCGGAGCGGGACATGGCGCTGCGCTGGTCGTGATCGACAATTTCCTGGCAGACCCGGCCCTCGACGCCCTGTTCGCCCGGTTGGCGCAGCAGGACGGTGCGGACGCCATTCCCCGAGCCGGCGGTCTGCCTGCCGGGACGGCGGATGCACAGCCCTCCGACGCCGGCCTGCGAAGGGTGGGGGATGCCCCGGATCGCATGGCCGCCCCGCAGCCGGACGATGCCGCGGGGCGGTCTTCCGGCGAGGTTTTGCGCCCCGGGAATATCCGGACGGGGCTTCCCTCCGAACCCAAGGAAGCCGCGATCCGGCGGGCTGGGGAACTGCTCGCAGCGGGCGGATATGTCGAACCCGGATATGCGGATGCCATGCTGCGCCGCGAGGAGTCGGCAACGACCTATATGGGCATGGGCATCGCCATTCCGCACGGGACGTCCGACGCCAAGAAGTGCGTCCTGCACTCGGGCATCGTGGTGCTGCAATACCCCGGCGGGGTTGCGTTCGGCAACGAAAAGGCATACCTCGTAGTGGGCATTGCCGGCGTGGGGGACGCTCACCTCGATATCCTGGCCCGGCTGGGCGAGGTATTCGGGGACGAAGAACTGTTGCGGAGGCTGACGACCGAAGGCGGTCCGCAGGTGATATACGAAGCACTGAAATAACTACCTATATGACAACCGGAAAAGTAACGATCACCGCCCCGAACGGCATGCATGCGCGGCCTGCGGGCGAACTTGTAAAGTTAATCAGGGGGCTTGCGCCCGCCAGGATCACCCTGCGCACCGCGGCCCGGGAGGCCAGTGCCGTGAGCATTCTTTCGCTCCTGGCATTGGGGCTCAAACACGGCACCGAAGTGGAAGTCTGCGCCGAGGGCGGCGACGAAGCCGCCGCCGTGCGGGCCGTAACGGATTTCATCGCCGGCATCCGCGAATGATGTTCACGATCCGAGGAATCCCGACGGCGGGGATCGCCGTCGGGACGGCGTTCGTGCTGCAACGCCGCGCATCCGCCGCTGCTACGGCCGCGGCAGGCGACCCCGTGGCCGAGGCCGGGCGGTTCCATGCGGCGCTGGAGCGTGCGAAGGCGGAGCTGTCCGCACTGGCGGAAGGGGAGGCTGTTTTCGCCGCCCATCTGGAGATGGCCGGCGACCCGATGCTCGCCGGGCTGGTCGAGGGGAGGATTGCGGAAAAGCACCTGTCCGCCGAGCAGGCGCTCGGAGAAGCCTGCGAAGAGGTGTGCGGCATGTTCGCGGCGCTCGACGACGACTACCTGCGCGGACGTACCGACGATGTGCGGGACGTATGTGCGCGTATCGGCCGCATCCTGTCGGGCGAAACCGCCCACGATCCCTTTGCCGGGCTGGCTCCGGGGACGATCGTGGTGGCCGACGAGCTGGCGCCTTCGGATACGGCACAGATGGATTTCAGCAGGGTCGCCGGATTGGTGACGGCGCACGGAAGCGTGACGAGCCATGTCGCGATCATCGCCCGGAACAAGGGCATCGCGGCGCTGGTCGGCGTTGCCGGGTGCATGCGGCAGGTCAGAACCGGCGACCGGCTGATAATCGACGGGGAGCGGGGCGAACTGATCGTCGATCCCGATCCGGCTACCGGACGCAAATACGCCGCGCGGCTCGAATCGCTGCGCCAGGATGCGTTCCGCTGCGCGGCGGATGCACAAGCGCCCGCCGTCACGCCCGCCGGGCGGCGGATCACGGTGCTGGGCAATGCCGCGAACGTCGACGAAGTGCGACGCGCGCTCGATGCAGGCGCCGAGGGCATCGGACTTTTCCGGAGCGAGTTCCTCTACATGCAGGGCCCGGCGCTCCCCGACGAAGAGACGCAGTTTGCGGCATACCGTGCCGCGGCGGAGCTTTGCGGGGCACGTCCGCTGACTGTACGGACACTTGACATAGGCGGGGACAAAGCATTGCCCTACATGCATTTCGAGCCGGAGGAAAACCCGTTTCTGGGATGGCGTGCGATCCGGGTTTCGCTGGCCATGCCGGAGCTGTTCCGCACCCAGCTGCGGGCATTGCTACGCGCGAGCGCATTCGGCAACGTGCGGGTGATGTTCCCGATGATAGCTTCGGTCGGGGAGTTCCGCGCCGCCAAAGCGGTTGTCGAGACCTGCATGGCGGAACTCGACGCAGAAGGGGTTGCCTACGACCGCGACATAGCGCTGGGGGTGATGATCGAGACCCCGGCCGCCGTATTCATCGCCGACGAACTGGCTGCCCGGGCGCGGTTTTTCAGCATCGGCACCAACGACCTGACGCAGTACGTGATGGCCGCCGACCGTGGAAACCCCCGCGTAGCCTACCTTTGCGACGCATTCGACCCGGCCGTGCAACGCAGCATCGGCATGGTGCTCGACGCCGCGCACCGGGCGGGTATCGAAGCCGGGATGTGCGGCGAACTGGCTGCCGACCCGCGCGCCACGCAGCGCCTCGTGGCGCTCGGTCTCGGGGAATTCAGCGTCGGCCCCCCGGCCATCGCCCCGTTGAAACACCGTATACGGACTGACAAATAATTTTTATCTTTATCCCAACGTCTAAAACTCGAATTATGAAGAAAACAATGCTCCTGCTCTTCGCCCTCATGCTGTCGTCGGCGATTTGTGCGCAGGATTACCACGTTGTCCTGTGGGACAACACGACGGCACCCACCTCGAACGGGCTTTCGGGCGACGAGGTCGAATCCAAGCCCGGACAGTGGAAAAACACGCAGACGGCCGAAATGTGGATTTACAAGGCCGGGGACAATGCCACGGGACAGGCGCTCGTGTTTTTCCCCGGGGGCGGCTATTCGTCGCTCTCGGTCGGCAACGGACATAAGGAGGCCCAGTGGTTCGCCCGGAACGGCATCACGGCCGCGGTGGTGAAATACCGCCTGCCCAACGGCCACAGCGAGGTTCCGCGCAACGATGCCGACGAGGCGCTGCGCGTGATGCGTTCGATGGCTGCGGAACTGAACATCGACCCCGCGAAAGTGGGGGTGTCGGGGACTTCGGCCGGGGGTTACCTCGCCGGGAGCGTCGGGACGCTTTCGGACGTGAAGCCGGGCTTCATGATCCTCTTCTACCCGGTGATCTCGGCCGACCCGGACAAACGCCATAAGGGGACTTTCGTACAGCTGCTCGGCGCCGAAGATGCCGACAAGCCCCTTGCACAGGAGTTCTCGCTCGAAAAGAAGGTCGATGCCGCCACGCCGCCCACGCTGTTGTTCCATTGCGACGACGACAAGGTGGTACCAGCCGTGAACAGCGCGCTGTTCTACCAGAAGCTCAAGGAACACGGCATCAAGGCCACGCTGCACATCTATCCGTCGGGCGGCCACGGCTGGGGCATGAACTCCCGCTTCCGCTATTACGACGACTGGCAGAAAGCCACGCTCGACTGGCTTTCGACGCTCTGATCCCGCGGCGCCTGCGGCCCGTGAAACGACAAAAGAGGCTCTTTCCAGAGCCTCTTTTTGTTGTGCGATCCTGCCGGCATTCCGGTACGGGAGCCGGCGCCGGTGCCGCGTGCGGCCGATCCCGGGAATCCGGCGGCCGCTGCGCTTATTTCTTGCGGTAGATGACCTCGCAATGCTCGCCCGTGAGGTATTCGACGATATTGAGCACCTCTTCGAGCGAATTGGATCGCTGGTAATTGAACGTATAGCGTTTGTCGCCGTAGCGTCCCGGCACCGAAAGCCGCACGCCGAAGGTCGTCTCGATGTGCGAGATGATCTCGTGCAGCGTAGCGTCGGACATCGTCACCAGGTCGTACTGGGTCAGCACGAGGTGCGAAGCGTTGACCTGCGTAATGGCGAGGTTGTCGTCCGCAGCGTCGTACAGGGCGCGCTGGTCGGGTTGCAGCGTCACCAGGTTGACCCCTGCGGGCGTCTGAAGGCGTACGGAACCGTGTTCGAGGACGACTTCGGCCTGCTGCGAACCTTCGTAGGCCTGCATGCAGAAGGAGGTGCCCAGCACGCGCACGCGCAGTTTGTCGGTGGACACGACGAACGGGGCGGCTTCGTCCCGCGCCACCTCGAAGAAGGCCGCGCCGGCCAACTGCACGTTGCGCTGCGTCGGGCCGAAGGCTTCGGGCAGCGTCAGTTTCGTACGGGCGTTGAGCCACACATGCGTGCCGTCGTCGAGCGTGACGGTCGTCACCGCATCGCCCGTGTTCTCGTAAACCCGGTATATGTCGGGTGTCGAGAGGAAATGCCATGCCGTGCCGGCGCAAACGGCGAGCAGGACGGCAGCAGCGGCCCCCAGCGTCCACCGCACCAGTCTGCGGCGACGGGTGGATCGCTCGCCGGCGACGATACTCCCGATCCGATGGTCGGTGCTGCGCATGAACGACGCGAAGCGCGACAGGTCGGTGCTCTCCTCGAAGACGCGGCGTGCCCCCCACAGGCTCTTCAGTTCGAAGAAGTATTTGCGGTGCTCCTCCGACTCCTCCAGCCACGCGAGAAGGTACTTTTCCTCCTGTTCCGAAGTCTCCCCGGCAAAATATTTTTGTATGACTGAGTCCATTATAATCGTATCGTCCATTTGTTCTGTGTCCGTTTAGTATACAATCCACGGGAGAAATCTACCCAAGCGGATGGGAATTATTTTGTAAAAAAATGAAAAACAGCAGCAGAATTAGCTCCGATTTCGACAATTTTGCCCGCAGTTGCCTCAGGGCAAGGTAAATATGGTTTTCGACCGTGCTCTGCGCAATCCCCATCCGTTCGCTGATCTCGCGGTGGGAGAACCCTTGCAGGTAACTCAGCGAAAAGACCTCGCGGCATTTGGCCGGGAGGGCTGCGATCGCCTCGTTGATGCTCGTGCGCAGATCTTGCGAGTAGAGCTTTTCGATGACCGGATTCCGGTCGGGATCGTAATAGGCGTAGCCGATGCTTTCGATACGTTCCTGGTAGTAGGAGCGGTAGCTGCACGCATGGCGGTGCTTGTTGACGTAGTTGACCGACTGGTTATAGACCGAGCGGAGCAGGTACCCGTAGAGCGACTGCCCCGGGTCGAGCGCCTCGCGGCGCACCCATACGTTAACGAATACGTCCTGCACGACGTCCTGCGCCCAGTTCCCGTTCAGGAAGAGGCGTGCGTAGGCCGTCAGCGGCGCATAATAACGGCCGCACATCTCGTCGAAGGCTTCGCGGCTCCCGGCGCGTATGGCGGATATGAGTTCTGCAGGCTCCATGTTCGTATCGTATGCACAAAGTTAGAAAATATTTGCAGATTGGCGAGCCCGCCTGCCTTTTTTGTTTTCCGCAGGGCAATAAAAACGGCGGCGGGCATGAT
>ERZ1106939.2826-NODE-2826-length-10093-cov-7.257721_pt1 | contig 10093 bp, 10 predicted proteins | sample MGYA00403669_ERZ1106939 | MGnify/ENA primary metagenome ERZ1106939 (study PRJEB35170, sample SAMEA104062447) | human gut metagenome | biome: human gut; feature: human-associated habitat; material: faeces | place: Denmark | collected 2012-09-28 ...
TCTTTTCTCAACTTTGTTCATTTTGCCTATTGATTTTTCTTAGCAGGTTTCTGCTTTTCTGTTATTTAGTTGCACAAAGTTTCTTTTGGTTACTATTTTAATGATTACTTTTTTATCTTTTTCTCCCCACTGAGATAATATTTTTCTTAGTAAGCACAAGTAGCACAATGCCAAGCAAAAGTATCAGCGGCCAAGTAAGATACGGTCTTTTATCATTATCAATATCGGTCACGACCTTATCAGGCTCACCATTTTTATCAGTGTTGTAATACACGTTCACTTTTTCGTTCTGACTCACATAATATGTGCCTGTGAAGATCTCTCTTGTGTACTCCTTGCCGCCAACATCAAAAGCGACAGTTATGTAATATGTTTCAGCTTTGTTGCTTGCCTTTTTGTTATGTCCCCAAGTTTTCAACTCATGGTCTATCCACTTCACATAGCCTGTGGTTTTCTCAGCACTTGACATGAAAACCCTGTTTGAAACATACTTGCTGAGGTTATAGATAGTAGAGAAACCACCCATAAGAATAAAAACGATACTCAGAGCGATAAGCCCTGCATTTTGCTTTTTCATTTGATATACCCCCTGAACAGAAATGTTGTGTTAATATGAATTTATTATATCATATGAGAACATGGAAAGTCAATAAGCCTATCCCATCTTTCCATAAGTCTTATGGACATATTTATTAGTACGGTTTTGATCGTTGAGGTAAGCCGCTATTTTCTTTCTGCTGTAAGGACTTTTTTTATAAGATCATGTTGAAACTTTATTTTCTTCATTTTTTGAACAATTCTTGACTTTGTTGCAAATCTGTGTTATACTAATCATAAACGAACGGTCGGTACGCATAAAAGGAGCGAAGCAACATGAAAACAACTGAGCAACAGCACAATGAGCGGAAACGTGAACTAATGGAAAAGTGCTTCGAGTGCTATGCGGAAAACGGGCTCACAGGCACAGGAATTAAAGTACTGGCCGATGCGTGCGGATGCACGAAAGCAAATTTGTATTCGTATTTTAAAAACCTTGATGAACTGATTATTGAGTCAACGGCATACTGTATGGAAAAGGTTGAGGACGACTTTATGGAAATGGCACCCACCGACCCCGAGGATGTTGTCCGTTTTGTGAAGGAGGTCCCGTATTGGACAGCAAAAAAGCACGGAAAAAAATATCGCCTGATGTATCAGATATATACGCACCCGAAGTATATCGAGCACGGCAAGAAATTCTTTGAGGGCGTGAACGAACGCTATACCGAGTACGCCAAGCGACTGGAGCCGAAGATCGGCATTCCCTATACGGTCATCACGCCGCTGATCTTTATATTCGTCCGCGCCTGCGTTCATTACGCGATGTTTGAGGATGAATATTATCTAAAAACCCAGATGGAGGTCTTAAAACAGGGGGTCGCCCTGTTTGTGGATAAGTACAAAGCAAACCAAGCATAAGCCTATCGACCGCCGCTCATTTACGGCGTGGGCAGCGGTGCAAAGCTCCGCCGTGATAAACAATTCCGAACGGAGGAAAAAAGATGAAAACAGGAAAAAAACTACTCACAGGTACACTTTTGGCGCTTTGCACCGCTCTTTTGGTGCTTTGCAGCGTGCTTGCAATAGGATGGAGCAAGGCAGCAAAAACAGGCGACGCACTGCCGGAGGTACGAAACAACGGCACGGCGATTCAATGGAAATACAGCGACGAAGCCGACTGGCACGACCTTGTGGCGCTTACCGAGCTGCGGGGCGCTGCCGGAGAAAACGGAAAGAACGGCACAGACGGTAAAGACGGCTCTAATGGTGCCGACGGTAAGAACGGAATAAACGGTACAAACGGAAAAGACGGCATTAACGGAGTTGACGGTAAAGACGGAGCCGATGGGAAAAACGGCAAGGATGGAATTGACGGTGCCAATGGTAAAGACGGAGCCGACGGCAAAGACGGTATCAACGGCACTGACGGCATTAACGCCAAAAGCATAGAGGTGCAGCGAGCTGAAACCCACATACAGTGGCGTTACGAGGGCGATGAGTGGCAGGACCTTGTGGCGATAGCCGACATCACAGGTCCCACCGGGCAGAAAGGTGCAGACGGAGCAAACGGAAAGACACCGGAGTTCCGTGTAAGCGAAAACACCCTGCAGTGGCGCTATGTCGGCGATGAAATATGGCTGAACCTGTACGATCTTTCGGTTTTGAAAGGTCTTGATGGCAAGGATGGTATAAACGGAAAGGACGGAGCCGACGGCAAGGATGGAACAAACGGACAAAACGGCTCCGATGGTGCGGACGGCAACACCCCGTTTATCGGCGAGAACGGCAACTGGTGGATCGGAGAAACCGACACCGGGGTAAAAGCCGCAGGTGTTGACGGCGAAAAGGGAGACAAGGGTGAAAAAGGTGACAAGGGAGATGCAGGTCAGAACGGCAGCTGTTCGGGATATTTTTACGGAGAGGCAAACTCTCCGAGGACAGTACTGAATAACAGTCGTGTCAATATTTCTGTCTACGAAAAAATAAACAAGGGCGGCTTGATTTCATCCTACATGAATAATATTACACTTAAAAAAGGACATATTTACAATGTCTGCTTAAGCGGTTCTCTCGAAGTTGGTTCAAACGAATTCAACAACAGCGGCAATTACTCTATTCAGATGACAGACGGTTATGATGACGATCTGTGCAGGGAACTTACACGAATAAAAAGAGACGGGGCAAAAATACCGTATACCAATGATCAACATTCCTTTAATTTCAACAGAATGTATGATGCGTCAAATAAAGACATTACATTGCAGTTGTGGTTTGAAAATTCGGCATACAATACTTATCTCGGTGGCTTCAGAGGTACCATTACAATAACCGCTCTTGACTGAGCCGATATACACGAAAACAGAGGTAACGGAAAATAAAAAAACGAATACTCAGTATCATGCTCACCCTTTGTATGGTTCTTTGCCTTGTGTCGACAAGTGTATTTGCCGAGGATAATATGGCAGCGAGTGGGATGGCGGAAGTTTCCACAGCGGCGGAACTGGTTTCAGCAATCAGAGAAGCTTCATACGGAACAGTCAAACTGACGTCAGACATTACCATTTACACCACATTAGTGGTCAACCGCACCGTCACCCTTGATCTCAACGGTTATGTGCTGAAATACGGCAGCAGCAGTGCAGGGCATGTAATCACTGTGTCCAGTGGTATTTTGACAATTGAAAACAGTGACTATACAAAATCACACAATTTCCAAAAGAAGTATAATTTATATGTAAATGATTTTTTTTGAATTTTGCTCCGTTTAAAATCATACTAATTTTAGCTTTTAATTTTTTTCATTCCAAAAACCGCCCCATTTCGTTCTATAAATTACCTCTTATAATCAAATCATGCAGACATATAATATTATTGCAAACCCGAAAAACAAATGAAAAGGAGATACGAAAATGAAAGGTATCACAACTCAGGAAGGCAGAGAAACACTCAACAAGTTCAAGATGGAAGCAGCTAACGAAGTTGGCGTAAACCTCAAGCAGGGCTACAACGGCGATCTTACAGCTCGTGAGGTCGGCTCTGTAGGCGGTCAGATGGTCAAAATAATTAGTCCTGAACAACAATGGATATTTACCCGAAACAGCGTAAGAAACACAGGTCATTGCATCGAGATTACATATGCCGTTAGACTGTCAGTATAGGAGCAGCACAACGATATATTTTCTTATCAAAACATCGCATTTGTAAAAACAAATGCGATGTTTCAATGTTTATTCTTTCAATATGTTAACCCAATCATCTGGAAATCCCATAAGTTTTTTATCAACGTGAGGGTACTTGTGAAAAAGTTTATCTAGTTTGTCCACAAACGCTGTCCAATGTTGATCATTAGTTATTAGATGTTTTATGCAAAGAAGAGTTGCAAATACACGGATACTGCTTATCCCCTTTTCTGTATATTGCTTATATAGCTTTGGCGTTTTAGCAAGATTAACATTATACAAACGTCCATAGTGTGCACAAATATTCCGCACAAAAGCAATGTGTTCGACCCAGCTTTCAAGATAAGTATATCCCACGCCATACAACGTTGCAACGGCTTTTTTGTCCTGAGGTTTCATATTTTTATAAAACTTTGAGAGCGTACCGAAACTGAACAGCTCCACCAAAGCGTAAAACGGAATTTTGCCGTCAGTATAATTATTTTTGAAATTCTTAACAAAAGGGGCTTTGCTATTTCTGGATATTTCCTTTTTTATCTCACAAAGAAAATCATAGTGATAGCCAGGATCATTAAAATTATCCGGATCTTCATATCCTAGTACACCATAAATATGTGAGAAATGATTAGCTACCCTACACCTGAGATTAACTTCGATTTGCTCTATCCAAGTAAATAAGAGTTGCCTGAAGTTGGCGTTAAACAGGTATAACTCAACGATTTGTTCAAAGGATATAGAACCATCAAAATTTTTATTTTTACCTTTTAGTCCAAGACCATATGCTTTTATCAAGCGGAAATATGAAATATCATTAAGAATTCGACGTGCATATTCTTCATTGACAATTCTCAACCCAAGCATTTTCAAGTTCTCGATTTGTTGATCAACATTCATTGATGGTTGCTGTTCTTTAAGCTGCATAAAAAAGTCCCCTAATAATTAAACGACCCGACGTGGTACGCATTGCTAAGAGGCGTGTCGGGTTCTGTTAATACTATTATATGCGATTTTTTCTAAAAAGTCAATGGTAAATATATCTAGATAGATGTCATGAAAATGAAATTATGTTATTCTTAAGTGCTATCACTCTTTATTATTTTTTATATTAAAGATAGAGTACAGGAATCATTGCATTGTCGAAAATATTAAATAATTGTAAAATCATCACATCATAACTTGACTTGCATTTTAGACAAGTGTATAATATCGTTATAGACAAACGTCTAATACGGAGGTGTGTAATGATAAACCAAATAAAAAAACTTCCAGATGCGGAATTTGAGATAATGAAAACTATTTGGAGTATGAGCGAACCTGTCACAAGTTCTCAGATAGCAGAAAAAATGAGCGACCATAATTGGAAATTACCAACTCTCATATCATTTCTTAAACGCCTTATTGAAAAAGGATTTTTAAGAACGGAGAAAACAGGTAAGGAGCGTCAGTATTATTCGCTGGTATCCCAATCGGATTATCTTAAATTTGAAACAGAAAATTTCTTTGGCTCGGTCCATAACAACTCACTTTCAAGCCTTGTTACAAATCTATACGAAACTGATAAGCTAAGCAGTCAGGATATCGATGAGCTGATACGTTTTCTTGAAGAAGTAAAGGACAGAAATAATGATAAATAATTTATTTACATATTTTATACGGAGCAATGTACTGATAGTGTGCCTGTATCTTTGCTGTAAAATATTTTTAGCTGTAGGCAAAAAGCGTCAAAAATTATCATTCTACAAGGTATGTTCAGCGTTGTCATTGCTGATAATATTCCCCTTAGACCTGACCACTCTTATTCCTCACCAGGCTGTCACCGCTGACGTAGTTCAGAATATTTACGTACAAAAATACATTTTTACAGAAACGCAGCATATTCCAGCTGTCAAGAAGATAATGCCTTTTCTTGTTGCGGTCTGGTGTATTGGTGTAGCTTTCAACAGCTTTGTTTGCATTTACAAGTACCTTGCCTTAAAGCGCTTTGTTGACCGCTGGGCAACAAAAAATGGTGTATACAAATGCGGCAATAAAAGCCTGAAAGTAAAAAAGTGCCCAGGCATTTCAAGCCCTATGCTTATGGGCGTGTTCGCCCCTGTAATAATTCTTCCTGACAATATCGCAGCTGATAATTATGATGTGGTATGTATGCACGAAAAATTTCACTATCTTAATCACGATATATTCATAAGGATAGTAATGCAGGTCGTTTGTATAATCAATTGGTTTGATCCGCTTGCATACAAGCTTTCACGCAGTATGAATTTGCTGTCTGAGATAGCTTGCGACGAAAAAGTTGTCAAGGAGATGAATGATACCGAGAAATATAACTACTGCGGTATGCTGATAAACAGATGTGAAAATGGTAAACAAGATACAGCATTTTCAGCGTGTTTGTATTCACAAAAAGAAAAGGTGAAAACTAGGATAAACGAGATAACTGCCAAGAAAAAGAAGTCATATGCAAATATTATAATACTTGTTGCTATAACTTTGAGCACGCTTATCCTCTGCTCTTTTGTTGACATTAATATCGATGACGAGCTAAGTTCGACCCACACCTTTAACAATGGTGAAATGGTAACAAAAGAGCCTGTTTTCGTGAATGAAGGTCAAAAAATAACTATAAAGATCGAACTTGACCTGTCCTCTGATTATTCAGACAAAGACGGAGAGTATATTGAACTAGGCTACTATCAGGACGGAACAGAACACAGAATTTTCTGTGACAAGACTGCAGGCAACGAGATAAATTTTACCGCTAATAAAGACGGCGACCACACTTTTTATTTAAAAAATTACTCTGCATATAAAATAACCCTTTCGGAGTTTGACGTCAATGTTCAGTAACAAACAAAACCTCCTCTCGTATATTTTATGCGGATATATTCTTGGCTGTTTGTATACCATGCTTATCAGCGACGCCGATCCTATCTCAAAGTATTATGTATCGAACATTTCGCTGCTGCAATTAGTCATTCCCACCATCGCATTTTCAGCAACACTTTGCCTTATAACTGTTTTCAAAAGAGTTAATTTAAATTTGCTTTTGACAGGATTGATATTTGCTTATTCGTTGATATCAATATGGAAAATGACCAATACCACAGCATATTTCGGCTTTGCCTGCATTGCTGTTTTGGCTATAATAATATTTAGGTTTGCTGATATAAAGGAAACTGAAATATTAAAATGCCGAAAAACGGAGATAATTTCAGTTCTGTTGTTCACGGTGATATCAGTAACAATATTGATGATCGGCACCGTATGCAGACTAAAAAGCTATGAATCATCGTGCTTTGATATGGGAATTTTTCTGCAAATGTTTGAATATATGAGTAAAACGGGCAAGCAATACACCACGGTCGAACGAAATGTGCTTATGTCACATTTCAATGTGCATTTCTCACCCTGCTGGTATTTGCTGCTGCCAATATATATTATATTTAGAAACTCGGTTGTTTTAGTTATATTGCAAGTGCTTATCATTGCAAGCGGAGTATTGCCGCTGATAAAAATATGCAGGCTTTACAAGCTCGGCAGAACTGACACCGTTTTGTGCAGCATAATATATCTTTTCTACCCTGCATTTTGCAGTTCTCAGTTTTTTGATATCCACGAGAATATGTTTTTACCTGCATTTATATTGTGGCTGTATTATTTTATGTGCAAGAAAAATCACATTGGTGAAGTTGCAGCGTGTCTGCTTATACTCTCAGTCAAAGAGGACGCAGGGGTATACATCATTTGCCTAGGTCTGTATTCCTTGTTTTCCAAAAAGAAAAAGACCAGCGGTTTACTTATCACTATAATCGGCATACTTGGCTTTATTGGCACAAATTTATACATAAACATTTTTGGCGAGGGTGTAAAAGTAAACCGATATGACATTTACTTGGCCGAAAACGACAGCGGACTTATTGCGGTGATCTTAAACGTCATAAAGAACCCGGCATATTTTGTGTCAAATCTGATAACAGTAGATAAACTGCTTTTCCTGCTGTTGATGACAGTGCCTTTTATTTTTGTTTGCTTTAAAATAAACAAAGCGTCAGATCTGTTTTTGCTCGTTCCGCTGATAATCGTTAACCTCAGCACAGACTACACATATCAATATAATGTAGATTACCAATACGTTTTCGGAAGCGGAGCAATGCTTTTCTGTGCTTTTGTTAAAGAGGTATCAACATTAAAGCAGAAACGAAAGGTATTACTTATATCCGCAATGTCAGCGGTCATACTTTTCTCGGTTACAGTTAGTGATAAAATACAGTTATACACCGAACGATATGAAAACACCGCACTTATAACGCAGACTAACGAATTTATCGACACCATAGACAAAACCGTCTGCATATATGCAGACACATATATAATACCGTCGCTTTACAAATTTGATAATGTATATCTTTTGGATAATGCTGATGTTTCAAAAGCTGAAATAATACTTCTTGACAACCGCAAAAATGATTATCAAGGAAAGCTTGAGAAATACAAAAAGACTTTTTCCATTTGTGAAGTTCACGGGATGGTTACTGTATTATTAAATTATTAAATTAAGAATATTATTAAGGCCTAATAATATATAATTTTTTTAGAAAGGAGGTTGTTTTGCAATGAAAAAAATTGTTTCCCTATTGCTTTCTCTGTGTATGATTTTTAGCTTTGCTACAATTTGTTACGCAGATGATGAAACAGTTATTCCACCTGTCAGCAATGAAATGATTATCAATCCATACTTAAGAAGTACTGCAACATTTGGTTCTTGTAAAATTGACCAAGGAGTCACAATGGGCTTTGCTTCTGGTGATAATGGATGGGCAATTGCCGCTAATACTACAGTTACACTTAAATTTTATATGAAAACTAAAGAATCTAATGTAAACTGTGGTTATTATCAGGGTTCAACATATGTTCAAAAATCACATACCGTTAAAGCGAATGCAAGCGGTGATGGGTATATTTATACTTGCACAATGAAAATAACCAAAGGCGGAAATTACAAATTCTTCATTTCAAATATGACTGCCAAAACCATAACGGTTACAAAAACAACCGTTTCATTTTAAAGGTTGACCATTTAAAAGCTCAAATAAAATTTGAGTTGCAACTATGACACATAACATCAGTCGCAAGAAGCCCCAAAGGGTAACTTGCGACTGAACTTTTATTAAGGCAAAAGTTCTCTAAAAATTCGTTTCTGTTAAATTAATAACGTTTTGACATAGGGGGTATCTCACAGTGCGACGGCGAAAACGCACATCTTACCCCCGTGTCAAAATCAAATCTTCTGTGCAAAACAATGAAAATGGACCATGACTATTGACAAACGTATTAAAATGCGATACCATAAGAATGGTGAATAATATAAGCTCGTAAAGATTTTAAAAGTCTTTACGAGCTTTTTGTTTTGAATATAAATTTCGCTATGTTCAGTGACAATAACAGAAACTTGAAAATAGAATAGGAGGTCTGATAGCGTGAAAAAACTCATCACTTGATCCTGCGAAGAAATAATGACAACTGTGTACAAGCCGATAGAGTTCGTTATAGACGGCTTGATTGCACAAGGTCTGTACATTTTAGCAGGAGCACCAAAGGTCGGAAAGTCTTGGCTGGCACTGGATATGTGCCTGTCAATAGCGAAAGGAGAAAAAAATTTAGGTCTAAAAACTTCACAAGGAACTGCGCTCTATCTGTGTTTGAAGACAGCTTTCAGCGAATCCAAAACAGGCTTTATGAATTGACGGACGAGCCTGTTGAAAATCTTCACTTTGTAATTTTGTCAGACACAATCGGAAAAGGTCTCGAAGAGCAGATAGAGCAATTCAAAAGTGAGCATAGCGATTTAAAAGTTATGTTCATTGATACTCTGCAAATGATTCGTGAGTCAAACGATAACGGTTATGGTTCGGACTACAAAGAGCTATCTGTTCTGAAAAGTCTAGCTGACAAACTTGAAATCGCAATAATAGTTGTACATCACACTAGAAAATGCAAAGACAGCGACCCATTCAATATGATCTCAGGTTCGACAGGACTGAGCGGCTGTGTAGACGGAAGTATGGTTCTGATCGAAACAAAACGTGGCAGCCGTAATGCAAAACTTTATTGTGTAGGACGTGATATTGAAAACGCAGAAATTAATTTGCAGTTCGATAGTGATTTGAAAAAGTGGGTCGTTACCGATGAGCCGACCGCTCCAAAAAGTAAGGCCAACATTTTTCTTGCGGCATTGTATGTTTACATCAAAAAGAAAATTGATTTTTCAGGTACGGCGTCAGAACTTATAGAGAAACTGAAAAGTGTTTCTGATGAAACATTTTATCCCAACAGAGTAACAAGAGATCTGGTGCAGAACGGTTACACTCTCAAAA
>ERZ1106939.2836-NODE-2836-length-10063-cov-3.182554_pt1 | contig 10063 bp, 7 predicted proteins | sample MGYA00403669_ERZ1106939 | MGnify/ENA primary metagenome ERZ1106939 (study PRJEB35170, sample SAMEA104062447) | human gut metagenome | biome: human gut; feature: human-associated habitat; material: faeces | place: Denmark | collected 2012-09-28 ...
ATGATATACTTGTAGGTCGTCAGTTCAGGCAACGCCATCGGGCCGCGGGCATGCAGCTTCTGTGTGCTGATACCGATTTCCGCTCCGAAACCGAACTGTGCCCCGTCGGTGAAAGCCGTAGATACATTGGCGTAGACGCAGGCGGCATCGACCATTTGCTGGAAACGGCGGATGGCTTCTGTCGATTCACTGACGATGCTTTCGCTGTGTTTCGAGCTGTAGCGGGCGATATGTTGCAGGGCTTCATCCAAGGAGGAGACTGTACGGATCGCCATTTTGTAGTCTAAGAACTCGGTGCCGAAGCTGTCTGCCGTAGCCGGCTGAAGCAAAGCGGTAGGGTAGTGCCCTGAAAGAGCGGCAAAGGCGGGTTCGTCGGCATAGATAATGACGTTGCTGCCGGACAGTTTTCCACACAAATAAGGGAGGTCACCTAATCGGTCGCGATGGACGATCAGACAATCCAAAGCGTTGCAGACGCTGACGCGGCGTGTCTTGGCATTGTTGACGATCTCGCGCCCTTTTTCTTTGTCTCCATCTTTGTCAAAATAGATATGGCAGATACCGGCTCCCGTCTCAATGACCGGTACGCGGGCATGGTCGCGGACGTAATTGATCAGTGAACTGCTGCCCCGCGGAATGATAAGGTCCACCAGGCCGACGGCGTTCAACAGCTCGGTCGTCGCCTCGCGGTCGGGCGGCAGGAGTGTACAGACAGCCGGATCGACGCCTTGTCTTGTCAGTACGTCGTGGATAATCGCCACTAAGGCACGGTTGGAACTGTCGGCATCCGAACCGCCTTTCAGCACGCAGGCATTCCCGCTCTTGAAACAAAGGGAGAAAACGTCGAAGGTGACATTCGGGCGTGCTTCGTAGATGACACCGATCACGCCGAAGGGAACGGTCATTTTCCGGATCACCATGCCGTTCGGGCGTGTTGTTTCGCTTAACAGCTTCCCAAGAGGCGACGGTAGCGAGGCGACGTTCTTCATATCTCCTGCAATACCTGCAAGACGTTCTTCTGTCAGTTTCAAGCGGTCGTATTTCGGATTTGCCGGGTCCATACGCGACAAATCTTCGACATTGGCAGCCAAGACTTCGGCTTGGCGTGTCAGCAAAGCCGAAGCCGTGTCTATGAGGATGCGGTTGATGGTGGCATCGTCCAGCGTGACAAGCTGGCGCGAAGCGGCGAGGGTATGTTGCAATAATTCGTTAATCATGGTCGTATGCTCGTTGTTGTTAATCCAGATACAAATAATCGTAATGTATCAACGGCTTCTTATCTCGGCTGCCGATCTGTTCTCGTGCTTCCGTACTGTCGTAACCTGCGCATCCGACTCCTAACTGGACGCCTTCCTCGTTGATAACCTTGACGATATCGTCTTTCTCGAAGTCGCCGATGATCCGGGTGACGCCGACCAGCAGGATACTGGTCGCCTTCGGACCTAACAGTGCCTCTTCGGCCCCCCGGTTGATGTGTATCTCGCCTTTGGCGAAGCCTTCGGAGTGGGCGATCCATTTTTTTACGCTGCTGACAGGTTTGTTTGACGGGATGAAACGCGTGCAAACGGTCCGGCTGTCTTTGGCGAGCAGGTCTACCAGGATGTTGTCCTTCTTGCCGTTGGCAATGATCACCGTGATGCCTTCGTCGGCCACCTTCTGTGCAATGCTGCATTTGGTAAGCATGCCGCCACGACCGAATGACGACTTGCTGGTTTGTACATATTCCGACAGGTCTTCCTTGCTGCCGTCGATCTCGCGGATAACCGTGGAGGACGGATCGGACGGGTTGCCGTTATATATTCCGTCGATATTGCTAAGGATAATCAAAGCATCCATTCCCATCATGGTGGCGATCAGTCCGGAAAGCTCGTCATTGTCCGTGAACATCAATTCTGTAACCGATATCGTGTCGTTTTCGTTCACGATGGGAATCACTTTATTTTCGAGCATTACCTCCATACAATGTTTCTGGTTGAGGTAATGCGTGCGGCTGCCAAAGTTCTCTTTCGTGGTGAGCACCTGGCCACAGGTCATGCCATGTTCGCGGAACAGTTCGTAATACCGGTTGATCAGTTTGGCTTGCCCGACTGCGGAATACAGCTGGCGGGCAGAGACGGGATCCAGCTTTTTGCCGGCCTTTATCTCACTGCGTCCAGAAGCGACCGCACCGGAGGAAATAAGGACGACTTCCACGCCTTTCCGATGTAGTTCGGCCACCTGATCCACCAAGGCGGACATCCGGGTAATATCCAACGTGCCATCCTTGCGGGTGAGCACGTTGCTGCCTATCTTGACCGCAATACGGTTGAATTGCCAATCGATGATTGGCAATTGACCATTATTTAGTGTGTTTCTTTTCATTGTCGGTTGCTCGGATTTCGACTCGGCGTATTTTGCCGCTGATCGTCTTCGGCAGTTCGTCTACGAACTCGACGACGCGCGGGTATTTGTACGGAGCTGTCACTTTTTTGACATGGTCTTGTAATTCTTTGACCAAAGCGTCTCCGGCTTTATCCTTGTAGTCCTTTGCCAGAACGATGGTGGCTTTTACCACTTGTCCGCGGATTTCGTCTGGAACACCAGTGATGGCACATTCTACAACCGCCGGATGCGTCATCAGGGCGCTTTCTACTTCAAACGGGCCGATACGGTAGCCGGAACTTTTGATAACATCGTCGGCACGGCCCACGAACCAGAGGTAACCGTCTTCATCACGCCAGGCGACATCGCCCGTGTAATACAGGCCGTCGTGCCATGCTTCGCGTGTGCGTTCGGCATCCCGGTAATATTCCTTGAAAAGACCGATCGGTTTGCCATTTGTAGTGTGGATCACGATCTGTCCCTGTTCTCCATCTTCGGCACGGGTTCCGTCCGGGCGCAACAAGTCTACATCGTATTGCGGATTAGGGACACCCATCGATCCGGGTTTCGGTTCCATCCACGGGAAAGTGGCGACGGTCAAGGTTGTTTCCGTCTGTCCGAAACCTTCCATCAGCTTGATGCCGGTCAGTTTGTAGAACGTGTCGAATACGGCAGGGTTTAAGGCTTCGCCGGCAATGGTACAATATTGGAGGGACGACAGGTCGTATTTTGTCAGGTCTTCGCGTATCAGGAAACGGAAGATGGTAGGAGGTGCGCACAAAGATGTGATGCGGTAGTCCTGTATCATCTGTAACATATCGGCCGGTGTGAATTTCTCGTGGTCGTACACGAATACGGTTGCTCCGGCAATCCACTGTCCATACAGTTTTCCCCATACGGCTTTCCCCCAACCGGTGTCGGCAATCGTCAGGTGGAGGCTGTCTTTATGCAAGTTGTGCCAGAAACTTCCGGTCACGATATGCCCCAGCGGGTAGGTGAAATCGTGTGCCACCATCTTCGGGTTGCCGGTTGTACCGGAAGTAAAATACATCAGTGAAATGTCGTCGTTACTGTTCGGATGTTCCGGACGTACGAACGGAGCCGCGTTTTCGAGACCTTTGTGGAAGTCCTCGAAGCCTTCGGGGATTTCGGGACCTACCGAAACAACACTCTTTATAGAGGGTGAATCGGGCAGCGAGTCGATGATATGTTGGGTGATCACTTCCTCGCCCGCGCAGACGATCATCTTGATATCGGCGGCATTCGCACGATAGACGATATCTTTCTTTGTCAGCAGGTGGGTAGCCGGGATCACCACTGCTCCCAATTTATGCAACGCGATAATCGAGAACCAGAATTCATAACGGCGTTTCAGTATCAACATGACCATATCACCGTGGCCGATTCCCAGCGACTGGAAATAAGCGGCAGTCTGGTCGGTATATTTTTTCAGGTCGGCAAAGGTGAAGTCTATGTGTTCCCCTTGGTCGTTTGTCCAGCACAGCGCAATCTTATCGGGTTCTTCTTCCGCCCATGCATCTACTACGTCATATCCGAAGTTGAAGTTCTCCGGGACTTTTATCTTGAAATTCTTTATAAAATCTTCCTGCGACTCAAAGGTCGTCTTGTTTATGAATCTTTCTAACATGATGATTAAATTGTCAATTTATAGGATTATTGCCAGGAAACTGACCTTTTCTCCATCGAGTGCCTTCATTCCATGCGGCAGTTCGGAGTTGAAATAGATACTGTCGCCTTCTTCCAGTATCAGCTCTTTGTTGTTGATCTGTAATAACATGCGGCCTTTCAGTACCATATTATACTCTTGTCCGGGATGCGAGTTCAGATAAATCGGTGTCCCGTCTGGAGCCGGATGGACGGTAACCATGAACGGATCTGCTTTCCGACCGACAAACCCGGCGGCAAGCGACTGGTATTTGTATGCTTTAGTCCGTTCCACGGCAATACCTTTTCCTTTGCGAGTGATAAAGTAGCTGCTCATTTTAGGTTCATCACCGAACATAAGCGTGGTCAACTCAACCCCGTAAGCCTGTGAAATCTGATGTAATACACTTACTGAAATATCTACAGTACCGCTTTCCAGCTTCATATACTGTTCGGGAGTCAGGTTACAAACCTTGGCCATTTCTTCAGGCGTGATTTCCAATGCATCCCGAAGTCCGGCCAAACGCTCCGCAATTTGTTTTATCTGTTCGTTCATCTCCGTTGATTATTATATTTATGATGCTCCAAAGATAGGAATAAAAAGCAAAATGTCTAAGGAAAGAGGAATGTAATGTTATTTAGTTATTTTGAAAGGAAGTGCGGAAGATGTTTTTTTGTATTGGCTGCTTCCCGCTGAAGAAGTTATAGTTTCCTGCGGAGAGAACTACAGTTTCCAGCCGAGGAAACAAACGTTTCTTCCGGTAGAAAACTGTAGGTTGTTGAATAATAATTTATTAGATGCTGTATAAGAAAGCTTCTTAATCGTATTTGATGACGCTGACCGGGCAGCTTTCGGCGGCTTCTTTTATACCTTCTTCATAATCGTTGAAGTTTGCTCCTTCATTTACACGTGAGCGGTCTGTAACCTGAAATACTTCGGGACAAATGCCTTCGCATGTGCCGCAAGCGATACAATCTTCTTCTATCCAAACACTCTTTATAGCCATATTTTTTACATTTAAGATGATTAATATGTTAAGATAACAGCTCTACGGCTTGAATTGTTGATGCTGGACGAGAATATCTTGGCCCCTTTGATTTAAATTTAATTTAACGCTCCTGTCTCTTATTTTAGAAAATTATTGATTATGTTTACAGCGCTGAAATAATCAGTCTTTGAACACTTAATAAATAAGAGATACTATGGACAACGCAATTTTTAGTTTCCCCAAGCCTATTAACGAGCCGGTAAAAGCATACGCTCCTGGTTCAAGTGAAAAATCATCCTTGAAAAAGGCTCTTGCGCAGCTCTCTTCTGAAGAATGGGATATACCATTGGTTATCGGAGGTAAAGAAATCCGTACAGGCAATACCGGCAAAGTCGTGATGCCGCATGATCACCACCATGTATTGGCCACTTATCATAAGGCCGGAGAGAAAGAAGTGCAGATGGCTATCGATGCAGCAATGAAGGCGCATAAGGAATGGTCTGAACTTCCTTGGGTAGAACGTGCTTCCGTCATGCTGCGTGTAGCAGAATTGCTTTCCACTAAATATCGTTATATATTGAACGCATCCGTCATGTTGGGACAAAGCAAGAATCCGTTCCAGGCAGAAATCGACGCTCCTTGCGAATTGATCGACTTCCTTCGTTTCAGTACTTTTTATGCCAGTCAGGTATATGCCGACCAGCCTTATTCGGAAACAGGTATCCTGAACCGGATGGAATATCGTGCTTTGGAAGGTTTCGTGTTTTCGCTCACGCCGTTCAACTTTACTTCCATTGCCTCTAACTTGAACATGGCGCCTGCCATGATGGGAAATGTGGCAGTCTGGAAACCGTCGACAACAGCTATCCATTCTAACTATTTCCTGATGAAAGTGTTCCGGGAAGCCGGTTTGCCCGACGGTGTTGTCAATTTTATTCCGGGGCAGGGAAGCGTGATCGGCAAAGTCATAACGGCCAGCCGTGATTTAGGCGGTTTCCATTTCACAGGTTCCACTTCAACCTTTAACACCCTTTGGCGTCAGATCGGTGAGAATTTAGGACATTATAAATCTTATCCGAAGATTGTCGGTGAAACAGGCGGCAAGAACTTCATCTTTGTCCATCCTTCTGCTCCGGCTTTGGAGGTGGCGACAGCTATTGTGCGCGGTGCGTTTGAGTATCAAGGACAGAAATGTTCGGCTGGTTCACGTGCCTATATCCCTGCTTCACTCTGGAAAGAAGTAAAGGACTATGTCGGCGATATGCTGAAAGAAATCAAAATGGGAGATGTCCAGGATTTCACGAATTTTGTCAATGCGGTTATCGATGAAGCTTCGTTCGACAATATAATGAGCTATATCGATTATGCAAAACAGTCTCCTGATGCGGAAATCGTTTTCGGTGGAAATGGAGATAAGTCCGTAGGTTACTTTGTTGAACCGACTGTCATCCGGACTACGGATCCGATGTTCAAGAGCATGGTGGAGGAGATCTTCGGTCCGGTTATCACGATCTATGTGTATGATGATAATAAATATGAAGAAACACTCGAACTCTGCGACCGTACATCTCCGTATGGTTTGACCGGTTCTATTTTTGCACGCGATCGTTATGCGATCGATATGGCATTCAATAAATTGCGTTATGCCGCGGGTAACTTCTATATCAACGACAAACCGACAGGTGCCGTCATTGCACAACAGCCGTTTGGCGGTTCGCGTGCTTCGGGTACGAATGATAAGGCCGGAGGGCCGTTGAACTTGATTCGCTGGACAAATGCCCGTTGTATCAAAGAGGCTTTGGTTCCGCCGACAAGCTATGGTTATCCGTTTCTTGGAGAAAAGTAATTAATTTTATCAATGAGCCGATAAATCAGGATGTGCCAATATGCCAATGAAAGAGTTTCTCTTATGAATTGGTGATTGGCACATTTTGTGAGACGGTATTCCTATTCATTTTAATGCGTTAACTGTCAACTAATATCAAATACCATGTTAGATTTTAATAATACCGAAATTGCTTTCTCTGCCAAATCGCAGTCTGAGCTGAAAAATGCTTATCTGCTGTTCAATACGATCAAATATCCGTGGCTGGTAAAGTGTGCCAGTGTAGTAAGTAATATTGCTTTGAATATTCATTTTCCGTTAGGATGGGCAGTCAAGCCGACTTTATACAAGCAATTTGTCGGAGGTGAAACTTTGCAGGACTGTACAAAGGCGATCGACCATCTGCGGAAATTCAATGTACGCTCCACCTTGGATTTTTCAGCCGAAGGAGAGCAAACGCCCGAAGGAATACAAGCTACTTTTGAGGAAACCATACGTTCGATTGATTTTGCAAAGGGAAATGATAATCTGGCCTATGCCGTATTCAAACCGTCCACCATCATAACGGACGAACTTCTCGCTAAGGTATCCGAAAAGCAAGAGGAACTGACCATCGAAGAAGTAAAAGCTTACCGGGAGTTCAAGGAACGCTTTATGGCTTTTTGCCAGCGTGCCTACGACAATGACGTACGCTTGATTGTGGATGCTGAAGACTATTGTTTTCAGGATGCCATCGACTCTTTGACCGATGAGGCCATGCGCAGGTATAATAAGAAACGTGCGATCGTATTTGCTACTTTGCAAATGTACCGCCATGACCGTATGCCGTATTTACGCCGTATTTTGGACGATGCGAAAGAGAAAGGATATATTGCCGGTGTGAAATTCGTACGTGGCGCCTATATGGAAGCCGAGCGTGCCAGGGCAGCTGCTTTGGGATATCCCGATCCGATCTGTAAGGATAAGCAGGCAACGGACGAGAACTTCGACGAGGCTGTCCGCTTCACAATGGATCATCTCGACTGTTTCGAAATGTTTATGGGGACGCATAATGAAGAGAGCAACTATAAATTGGCCAAGCTGATAGATGAAAAAGGCTTAAAGCGCGATGATCCCCGTATCTTCTTCGCGCAACTGTTAGGTATGAGTGACAATATTTCTTTCAACCTGGCTCATGAAGGTTATAACGTAACCAAATATGTACCGTATGCAAAAGTGCGGGATGTTTTGCCATACCTGATCCGCCGTGCCGAGGAAAACACTTCGGTTGCCGGGCAAACCAGCCGTGAACTTCGTATGCTGAAAGCAGAATTGGATCGCCGGAAAGCGGTCCGTGCTTTCTGATCGGATTTGAACTTTATCCGTTACTATTCTTTCAAGAGAAAAGTAACGGATAAATCGGCATTTGCGGTTCAAATTTGTCAATACTATAATGGATTTTAAAAAAACAACTATCATACCATCATGTTTCTTGTGTACAACTTGAATATCATGATATATAGATATGATAGTTTCCTTTTTAACTATCATGCAACTATCATAAATCAGTTGTTTAACCATCATTTTAGCCGTTTTACCCGAAACAGATACACTCCAAAAGTGTTAAAAACGGAATGTTTTCAGGAAAGCATAAGCCTTTTTTGCCGGAACACGTTACTTTTTTGTAAGAAAGACGTTAGATTTTTCCTCAAAATGCCCGTATCAGAGCCATTTACACCTCCATCTGAGCGGTCTTGAGACCCGGGTCTGCAGACGTCTGACACCCGGGTCTCGACAAAAAAAGATAACTATATTGCTGAAAATATGCTATATGTTACATGTGAAAAAGTTATTGTTTTCATGATGGTATGATAGTTGAAAAAACATCCATCATGCCTACTATCATTCCACATAAGTATTGATATTCATACTACAAAAAGCAAAGCATGATAGTATGACAGTTGTTTTCACAATCAATAATAAGTTTGTAGAATAATAATCCGAATGATGATTTACCGGTATCAACATTTATGCTCCGTCAATATCCGAGCCACCAATAAAGGAGTTGGTCAATTAATAAGGCTTACAGATTAATTTTGTATATTTGTTGCAACGTATAAAATAGTATGATATGGACACAAAAGATTTATTGAACGACAGCAGCATACATCACGGACGCAACCTCGTTTGCCTTATGAATAGAAAAGGATTTAAAGTGGAAGACCTGGAAAAGGCACTTCAATTGTCACAAAAACAGGTAGAAGAACTAACAGAGATGAAAAAAGAAGCCGGAGAATGAATAAGAGCATCGTCCTATATTTGTTACTCGCAGGACTGCTTACCTGCTTTTCCTGCACACATACGAAACAACAACCCGAAGAAGAAGGAGTCGACAGCGAATGGCTGGACAGCCTGCAACACGTATATCAATATGGCATCTGCATCGACTCGTTGGACGTGACGGAGTACAAGATGAGAAACGGCGATAATCCCGCCGCAATCTTTTCAGCCCTCGGTTTCTCCGCCTTGAAAGCAGACAGCATTACGAAAGCCTCCATCCATGTTCTGAACCCGACCAAACTCCGTGCGGGTATGAACTATTATACATTTACAACTCAGGACAGCGTTGCCGATATACGTTATATCGCCTTTGCCAAATCACTTGTCGATTATGCCGTCATCGACCTGACAGGCGATTCGATCCTGGCATACGAATTCAACAAGCCTATTACCATCAAACGCCATTACACAGAAGGGACAATCAATTCTTCCCTTTGGAACGTGATCAAGGCAAGTGGAGCGGACCCGTTACTGGCGATCAAGATTTCGGATGTATATGCCTGGCAGATCGACTTTTTCGATGTAAAAGAAGGAGACTCATTCCGGGTGTTGTACGACGTTGCCTATATAGACGACACGACAGCCCTGAATATCACCTCCATCGAGGGAGCCGTCTTCACGCATCAAGGAAAAGATTTTACAGCCATACCATTCACCCAGGATAGCGTTTTCGAATATTTCGATCTTGAAGGGAACAGCCTCAGGAAGGCTTTCCTGAAGGCTCCGTTGGACTTCTTCCGCATCACATCGCGTTTCACGAACGCCCGCTTCCATCCGATCCTGAAACGCTATCGGGCACATCATGGAGTAGACTATGCGGCTCCCGTCGGAACGGAAGTCAAGAGTATCGGAGCGGGGACCGTCATCGCCAAAGGCTATATGGGCGGAGGAGGCCATACGTTGA
>ERZ1106939.2837-NODE-2837-length-10062-cov-5.085940_pt1 | contig 10062 bp, 7 predicted proteins | sample MGYA00403669_ERZ1106939 | MGnify/ENA primary metagenome ERZ1106939 (study PRJEB35170, sample SAMEA104062447) | human gut metagenome | biome: human gut; feature: human-associated habitat; material: faeces | place: Denmark | collected 2012-09-28 ...
CGAAAACGGAAAGTGGCGGCTATACGACGACGCCAGAAGCCAAATAACGAACTTTGAAAACGAAGTGGAGGAGTCGGAGTACGCGCGCAGGGTTGAGGCGGCCCTCGAATACCTGCGCGGAAGAGACAGCGGGGCTATCGACGAGGCGCAGATAAAAATGCGCGAAGCCTCCGACGCGCTCGACTTTGAGAAGGCCGCCAAGTGGAGGGACCTGATTGCGGCAATAGAGGAAACGCGCGTGGCAAACGCACGCGGAAACGTGGAGGCTGACATTTCGGCGTCTCCCGCAGACATCGCAATCGCCGCGATGGATTCGCTTAGAAAAACGCTCGGAATGAAAAAAGACCCGCAGTCGATAGAGTGCTTCGATATATCGCACATTTCGGGCAGCTTTTGCGTGGCCTCAATGGTGAGGTTTGAGTTCGGAGAGCCGGCAAAGCAAAAATACAGGAGGTTCAAAATAAAGTCGTTTGTCGGCAACGACGACTTCCGCGCCATGCGCGAGGCCGTCGGAAGAAGATACGCGCGGCTCCACCGCGAGGGTTTGCCCATGCCAGACTTGATTCTAATCGACGGCGGAAAGGGGCAGGTGTTTTCGGCCCTTAAAGCTTTCGACGAGGAGGGCATAACGCCCCCCAAAATCATAGGGCTTGCAAAGAAGGAGGAGACGATTGTAACCGACTCTTTTGAGGAAAAGCTTCTTCCGCGCCGCCACGAAGGCTTGAAACTATTGCAACGCGTGCGCGACGAGGCACACAGATTCGCAAATTCTTTCAGCGAGTCTTTGCGAAGCAGAAAAATAAGGGAGAGCATTCTCGACGACTTTCCGGGGCTCGGCGAAAAGCGCAAAAAGGCGCTTCTCGAACACTTCGGCTCCATATCAAAAATAAAGGCGGCCACTGTCGGTCAGCTTAGGGAAGTGGACGGAATCGGATTTGAAACTGCGGCGGCTCTCAGGGAATTTTTAGACGCCAATTTTCCGGCGCACAAAAATGAAGGGCAAAACGTATAGAACCCGCATTGCCCCGACAGTCTCGGGGCTGTTGCATATCGGGCATGCGCGCACATTTCTCGCCGCGTGCGATAGGGCGCGCGAATTTGGCGGAAAAGTTGTTTTGCGCATTGACGACATTGATTCCCAAAGATGCTCCCGCGCGTACGAAGACGCGGCGATTGAAGATATGCGCTCCGCGGGCGTGCACTGGGACGAAGGCCCCGATGTGGGGGGCGAGTACGGCCCGTACAGGCAGAGCGAGCGGATTTACATGTACGAGTCTGCCATGGAGAGGCTGATTCGCGGGGGATTTGTCTATCCAAGCCCGCAATCTCGCTCTGAAATCAAAAAGCTTGCGCGCAGCTGCGCGCGGACTTTCCCGTTTTGCGACGCGGAGCCCATCTTCCCTGAGGCTCTCCGCCCGCTTTCCACCACGACGGTGGAGGAATTAAAAAATTTCAGAAATTTTAATTGGCGTTTCCGCGTCCCCGACGGCGAAAAAGTACGCTTTCGCGACTCGCTCGCGGGGGATATGGAGTTTGTGTGCGGGGAGGATTTTGGCGATTTTCTCGTCTGGCGCAAAAGCGCGGAACCGTCGTATGAATTGGCTTCGGCGGTCGATGATTGGCTTATGGATATAACCGAGATTGTCAGGGGCGAGGACTTGCTTCTTTCAACTGCCCGGCAGATACTCGTTTGGCGCGCACTCGGGGCGGAAATTCCGGATTTCAGGCACTGCCCGCTTTTGCGCGGCGACAACGGAGAAAAGCTTTCAAAGACTTCAATCGCAAAAAGCGGCGGCTCAAAGTGGCTCATACGTCGGCGCAAAGGGAAATTATAAATTCGCAAAAGCTCTCGGCCTCTTGGGGGGAGTCTGCAAAAAACGGAGGAATGCACATTGATTTCGACGATTCCGCGCGCGCTTCGGCGCTCCCGTTGGCTCCGAAGCCGCCCCAATAAATTGGCGCAAACATTCCTTCTTTTCTAAGCTTTGCATAGACTGTGTCGCGCACATGGGCGTCGCGGAATTTCAAAACGGGGCAGTATACCGAAAATTTTTCGGGATTTTTCCCGCCTGAAAAAGTGAGCTCCCCAAAATATCCGCCGAGTGCCGCTTTAAGCGAAAATGCGCGAACCGAGCAATACCGGGTCTCCGCAATTTTTTTTGCGTCGAGCCGCGCGAACATGTGCATTGAATACGCGCTCATTCGCGCCGGATTTGATATTGCGGAAATTTTCGCTTCCGCGCCGTAAAACAGGCTTTCCGCGAAGTCGTCCGAGCGGCCGTTCTCCTGCGTGCGCGCGAGAGATGCCGCCAAAAAGTCCGCCGCAAAATCCGGCATGGACGACGCGGGCCTTCTAAACATTTCCGCGGGATTCTTTGCGGACACAAATCCGCCGTCGGGTAGCGGAAGCCATTTTCTCAGCGAGCCGAACGAAAAGTCGGCGTCCGCCGCTCCGTATGAAAAGGGCGTGTGCGAGGCGTTTTCCAAAAGTATTGTTTCGGGATTTAAACGCTTCCATTCCGCCCATAATGCCATATCGCGCAGGCCGAAAAAATTTACGGCCATTACGGCGTCTCCCGGCGCGGCGTTTAGTGTATCAAAACGCGGCGAGTCTTCGGAGGGCAGGTCTTCAAAAAATTCAACTTTTACGCTCTTTGCAATCGACCTTGCCGCTTCGGGACAAAAGTAGCGCGGCAAAAATACCCTTCCGCGAAATCCGCGCTTTTTGATTTCCGAAATCACCCTGTTTAAAGCGCATCTTCCCGAAGCGAAAAATTCCCAGTCGCCGCGCAGCGGCGCGGGCGAGTCGAGAAGGTATTTTGATATTTCCTCCGGGCTCGGAAGCGGGTATATTTTTCGCGGGTTAAATTTCACGCCAGACATTTTCCAAAAAGCGACTCTTTGCGTCCACAAAAAAATTCCCTGCCTGCGAATTTGCTTCCCGTTTGTTCCCCCGCGCTGGAGATTCATATTTGCATTTCAATCTCGCGACTTGCTCAGTAGCTTGCGGTACCCTCCTTAAAAAAATGCCCGTTGCGCTTTCGCGGATTGTGAAAAAAGCAAATTTTCTGATATGCAGAAATAGGCGATTCCTCTTTCAAGACACAGTCTTGCGCGCGCGTGCAATCCGGTTATTTCGCGCCGATATTTTTTATCGAAAAAAAAACGCCTTAGAATCGTGCGGGCAATTTCCAAAGGCGTTTTACCGTTTTTTATACTGGCCTCAGTATTTGCAAAATACTATGACGATTTCTTGCGCAATTTTCCCACCGCAAAAGCCGCTGCCGCGATTGCGAATATAGCCGCCGCCGCATTTGGCTCGGGAACGGCGGCGTTTATAACGCCCACTCCGCTCAAATCAAAGCCGGGGGACCCGTGTGTAGGATAAGCGTCGTATATCGGGGTTCCCGTGGAGTCGAGCGTTTTGCCGTCGCCTATTATATCGATTATCTTTACGTAGCTTACGCTGCCCATATCGAGGTATGAATAGTTGGCCTCGAAGTCGGCGACGTACGTGTCTGTAAATTGGCATTCGCCCGTGCCTTTGGTTTCTGATATGTATTCGGCGACGCGGTTTAGCTCTTCCAAGTCGTATCCGTTGCCGTAGCCTATCATATATTTGCTCCCGAGGTTGTACACGTATGTAGGGTCGTTTGTGCCGCCGCCGACTTCGGTGTCCGAGCCTACGGGTTCGTTTCCAAGATAGTAGTTCGGGAATCTTACAAAGTGCTCTCCGTCGCTCGACACTTCTATAAATGCAAATTCCAAAAAAGTGTCGTTTAGAGAGTTCTCAAAAACGGCGAAGTCGTATCCGCTGCCGTTGCAAATTGGGGCGTCGAAAGTTAGCGTTATGCTGCCGGCGTCTCCGAGCACTACTACGTCGAAAGTATCGTTTGCCGTTGCCTTCCCAAGCGCGTTTTCCGTGTTTTGCCACATCGGCGGTACGTTTGTAGGGCTGTAATCCGCTACTCCGCTTGCCCAGCCTGCGAACGTTATTTGCGAGCCGTCGGACAATTTGCCGTTGACGCTTATCGACAGATTTCCAGGGGCGCTTATGCCGCCGCTAAACGACGTCATTATTCCCAGCTGTTCGTTGTAGCCCGCGTTGTCGTATATCGGGATATATGCCTTTGCAGGCAGCGTTTCAGCCGCGAGCGCGGCTGTCAATAATATGTATGCTATCTTTTTCATTTTAGAATTTCAAATTTAAGCCTATCTTTATCATGCGCCCCATTCCAGGGTAGTATGTTCCGCTCCAGCCGCACGAGACGTATCTCTTGTTGAAGGCGTTTTCTATCGAGGCGAAAATTGAGCCGTAGCGGCAGAAGTTGAACGACGCTTGGAAGTCAAATGTGGCGTATGCGGGAATCATTCTTGCGGTATTGGAATTGTCGTTGCCCTCGTACTGCGAGTTTGCAAGGTTAGCCCTGAAAGTGAGCTTTATCCATTCGAGCGGCTTTACATAGACCGCGGCGCTCCCGTAGAAGTCGGGCACGAGGGGAACTCGCCTGCCCGAGTAGGCGCCGCCGTCAAATTCCGCGCGCACTGCCGTAAACATTATGCTCGCCCCGTAATATTGCGAGCCGTATGAGATTTGCGCGTCTATGCCGTAGCGGCGCGTCGGTGGAAGGTTGACGTTTATGTTCTGGGTGTTGTCGAATGAAATTTCGTTGTCCAGATATTGCAAAAATGCGCTCGCGACAACCGTCCAGCCATCGGAAAAATATTTTGCGCCAATCTCGTAATTCTGCCCGGTTTCGGGCTCGAGGTCGAAATTGAAGGGAAGGGCCATGGTGTAGCCCTGGTAGGCGGCGACTTCGTCTATCGACGGATAGTGGTATATCTGGTCGAATTTAAAGAATACCGATGTGTCTTCTCTCAGGCTGTAATTTGCGCCGAAATTTGCGCCGAACCCGTGCTGCCATTTGGATTCGTCGTAGGCCGACTTTACGGTCGGGCCGTAGTCGGGGTTTGGTATTTCATACCGCTTGCCACCTACGGTTATCACGCGTGTCGGCAGAATTGAGTTCTCAAAATATTCGGTGTTGCGAGCGTCCATGCAGGCGGCATCGAACCTTCCGGCGGCGCTGATTGTAAGCTTTTCAAAAAGAGTGGTGTCGGCGCCCAAGTAGGGCGAGAAGGAATATCTCCGGGCGTCGGCAAAAGAGTGGGTGTAGGGCGTCTGCTGGTAGTAGCGCTTGAAATCGACGTCTTCGTACGTGCCGTCAAAGCCCGCGAGTATATGCGAATCTTCCCCGACATCAAAGCGGTAGCGGGGGGTGAAAGTCGCGGTCCATTGTGTGTTTCTGCTGTTGGAGCTCGTCTGCCAATATATGTCCCGAAAGTTTGCCGCCAGCCCGACTTCGCCGCTGCCTGCGGTGGACTCTGTCTCGAGATTCAGGGCAAAAATGCCGTCGTCGGATTTTGACGATTGCGATTTCCCGTCAGACTGCCGGGGGTCTTGCACGTACTGCTCCCACGAAAGGGGGCCGGGATATTCAATGTAGGATTTCGTGTATGAGCCGGAAAAGACGAGCGAATTTTTTTCGTTTATGTCGTACCCCAATGAAACATTTGCGCTCCGAGCCCAAGCTTCGGAGTTCTCGCGCCAACCGTCAGTTTGGTAGTCATTCACGCCTGCCGAAAAAAACCAGTCGCCCTCCCTACCGCTCGCGCGGGCTGCAAGGTTGTATGTTGAGTATGAGCCGTAAACAGCCTCGCCAAAGAACGAATAGCCGTCCTCCGCAGGCCGGCGCGTCTTTATCTTTATAACTCCCGCCTCTGCGGACGCCCCGTACAGCGCGCTCATCGGCCCGCGCAAAACCTCTATGCTCTCTACGTCGGAAAGCGGTATTTGCAGCCAGTTTATCGCGCCCATGTCGGGGCGGTTGAATCTCTGACCGTCCACCATTACCAGTATGCGGGTCTGCGAGTTCTCCCCGAACCCGCGCATCGACAAGTCGCCGGCGGCGTTTGATCCTACAACCGAACGAAACCTCACGTTCGCTTGCTTTTCAAGAACATCGATTACATTTAACGCCGCGGATTCCTCTATTTTATCGCGCCCGATGTAGGTCGAATTCAACGCCTGCGAAAGGGGATCGGATTCCCCTACGCGAAAAGCCGTCACGACAAATTCGTCGAGGACGGCGTCCGCGGATTCTTCGGCCTGTACTTCCGGGCTTGCGGCGTCTTGGCGGCTTGCCGACTCCGCAGGTTCGTCCGCCGGTATGTCGTCGGCGAGCGCGGGCGTCGAAAGTAGGGCGCACAGGGCGCAAAATCTAAAAAAAAGTTTCATTTGCGAAAGCGAAACGGGGAAAGCGCCCGCGAAAAACGTAAAAACGGACGCTCCCCCCGGCGTTTATTTGCGTGAAGAAATCTTCCTGCGCGAAATAGCGAGCGCAAGCGCAACCAAACCGAGCATCGCCGCAACTTCAGCAGGTTCGGGAACCGCGAAATTTACGTTGTCGATTGCTATGTAATTGGGCATTGTAAGCCCGCCGCCGTTGCCGAAATTGCTAATGAGCTGGAAACTCAACCCTTTCAGGCCTTCTTCGAGGCCCTCGCTTAAAGACGCAACATTTATAGTCATCCAGTCTGGCGATATGAAAACTTCGCCGCCGTCGTTGCTTGCAAGAATCGTATCGACATAGTCTTCCGTCAGCGTTCCGCTTTCGTCAACAAGCCCGTATATCCTAAGCGCAAAGAACGATCCTTCCGTGTTGGATATCGACTTGTAAGGGTTGGTGACGGGATCGTAAGCGCCTTCGTTTACTGTTCCGGTAAGGTAGTTGCCATTTTCAAGCACATAGTAATCATAGGCGGTGAGCGCCACGTCTATAGTGGTAAACTTTACAGACTGGTCGGTTATTATGCTTGTGACCTTCGGGTAATTTTTATAAAAAATTGTGCAGTACGCATTGCCGAATACCGGGTCGTTTTTCAATACAGGTGTATTGTTCATAACGTCCGGGTCGGAATAGTCGCTCCCGTCGTATGACGGCAGATACATTACAGCAAAGTTTTCGCCAGATGCAGCACCGCCGGGTTTCGACTGCAAGTCGTTTCCGAAGTCGGTGGAGTTGTTGCCTTTTTGGTTGGAGACAGCGCTTCCCGCCCAATAGCCGGAATACGTATCGTAGTCGAATGAAAATGCGTATTCTATCGACGCGTTGATTCCGCTTGAAGATGTTGTGAAAACTCCGTAAGAACCGCCGGAATATGCGTCAGCCTGTAAAGCTCCGGTATTTTGGGGAATTAAAGATGACGAAACGTCCTCAAACCCGAATGTGCCCGCATAGGAAACGCCAGCGGACGCCATTGCCGCAAGAATTAATGCAGATATTTTGTAGTTTTTCATATGTTGCCTTTTTTCGTTTTGGAATTTTTCCCCGGCGGGGAATTCGGAGGCTCACAGCGAAAAAAGGCGCGCCCAACGCATCGACGTAAAAAAATGCGGGGCAAACGACAATCGCAACCAAGCCCTCTGCCTTCCTTGCGCGGGAATCAAAGGGAAATTTTTAAACACGTCTTCTGGCTTATGCCCGCGCTGCGGATTTTTTCCGCACGCAACCCGGACGCCTTCCCGCTAATTTCGCAGTGGCATATGTTCGGGTATCGGGGCAATTACAGAGGCGCGACCGCGTCCGATTTTCACGGACTTCCGTTTGTTTAAAAACGTCGCAGCCGACATAAATGCCGACTTATGGATTTAAAAATCCTATTTGAATGAACTGTTGCCGATAAAAATTCATACGGCATAGGCATGTCAATCTTTTTTGGAAAATTTCTTTCAAAGATTTTTTTCTTAGTTTCGCGAAATTGCAAAATATGTCTTTTCTAAGCCCGGCATACCCATCTTTACGCCCGAAAAAAATAGGGCGCGTTTTTTTTGCGCCCATTTTAAAAAAAGTTTTTTGCGATTTTCTAAAAAGAAACTATCAGCTGGCCTCCGATTACGAGGGCGTCGTCTATATCGCTATTGCCGTTCGGCCTAAATATGTATTGAAAATCGGGCTGTATGGAGATGTTTTCATTTAGCTGAATTACGTATGTAGCCTCGACTACCATTTCGTACGTCGCAGAATAAGATTCTGCCCCTTGCCCGTATCCGTACTTTGAATTAAACGAACCGTACAGCCATGAAAAGTAGATTCCGTCTTGGCTCCTGTAAGGAACGAGCCCTTGCAGCTGTACTCCCGCATAGAACATAAAGGGCATAGTAGATATGCTTTGAACGGGCGCGTATTGCATTCCTCCCCAAACGCTGACATGGCGGTACGGGGCGTCGGAGTCGCGCCAAACCATCTGCTGGCCCTGAATCCAGAATCCGTATCCGCTTCCGCGGTCGCCCCCGGAGTAGTCGGTCAGCCCTTCGTATCCCCCAAAAAAGTATCCGCCTATTTGGTACAACCCCTGCAAGCCTGTCCCCGCTATCTCTTTTCCGCCAGCCCCTGTCTTTGCGAAAAATTCCGGACTCCATGAGGCTTGAAAGAGCGCCATATAGCCGTCGTCCGAGTGTATGCCGAATTCCGTGCCGTTCCAGTTGGCGTCTGAAAGCGATTGCGGCGCTTGGTATAGCCCCGCAGAAAGTGTTATCTCCTCGGAGGGCGAATACTGGACGTTTATGCCCCAAGTTGCTTGAGGCGACGATGTGAAAGGCGAGTTGTAAAAAATAGCCTCTGGAGTGCTATCGGCCCCGCCGCTTACGAGGTATCCCATTGCGGGCAGCGCCATAAATACGTCGGACATGCTCATGCGCCCGAAGTTGACTTCTATCGAGCCCGCGCGCGTGTCGAACGACTGGGTGAAGTACATCTCATAAAATGCCGCTCCGTTTGTGACGTACGATTCCGACGCAGTGAAAAAATTGCCGATTTTGTCGGAGAGATTCGCTCCCGTACTGTACGCCCCTGAGATTGTGAACGCGCCTCCCTTCCAGCCTATCTGTTTTTCCAAGTCGAAATCCAGACCGAACAGCATTTCCCCCGTGTAATTGGTGCCCTGCGCGGCGCCGCCATAGGGATTGCTTACAAGGACGGAGTAGTAGTCGAAAAAGAAACTGACGCCCGTCTGCTCTTGGAGGTCGCTGTCGGCGGAGTTTATTTTGTCTGATATGTAGTCAAGCCCCGCGTTTCCGTAGGGCAGGGATACATCGGCCGCTTCGGCGGCCGCGAGAAGCGCGCACAATGCACATGACGTGGCGAATTTTTTCATCTTTTTAACCTTTTTGCGCGTCCGTGCGGATCTCCGCCCGGATTTTTTTTATTCGACATGCTTTCTTATGTTTTTGTTCCGTACCGCCCCGGCGTTTTGTAGCGGGCGCATTTTCGCTCAGTATGTATTTTGCATTCTAAATTTGCCGCCAATTAAAAAATTTTTGGGATTATCTTCGCCAGTTCAATCCGATTTTAATTTTTTTAAGGGCATGTCGGCATTTTTTATCTACTCCACCAAATAGAAAAAAAAGCGCCCGCAAAAAAGCCCGACGCGCAAAAAAACGCTTCGGGCAAAATGTAAATTTCTCATAAGGGGCGAAAGCCCGCTCAATGTTAGAAGCTTTTTATGGCTTCGTCGCGCGTAGTGTAAATAGGGAATATCGTTGTAAAGCCGGAAATCTCGAAAACCTGCTTAACATTCTGGCTCAAACCCGACAATGCAATCTCGCCGGATATTTTTTTGAACTGCTTTGCCGCCGCGAGCAATACTCTAAGCCCCGCGCTACTTATATATTCGAGATCGCGGCAGTCCACGAGTATCTTTGTGGATTTTTCTTCAAAAAGCTTGTTGAAAACCTTTTCGAGGTCGGCGGTTGTCGTCACATTCAAGCGCCCGTTCAAGGCGATGATCGACACGTCGTTGTTTTTTTCTTCAGTAATTTCCATATTGCGTAGCGGATGTTTATAAAAAATTTGTACCATTTTGAGGCGCATTTTGAAAAAATCAAGTAAAATACTCGCTGTCGGTTTTTCACAAAAATATGCAAATTATAATTCGGGCCGCAGGGGGAGAAAAATGGGCAAACCGCCCGGCGCCGAAAGCCCTTTTATATATAAGTGTTGT
>ERZ1106939.2838-NODE-2838-length-10062-cov-3.059558_pt1 | contig 10062 bp, 14 predicted proteins | sample MGYA00403669_ERZ1106939 | MGnify/ENA primary metagenome ERZ1106939 (study PRJEB35170, sample SAMEA104062447) | human gut metagenome | biome: human gut; feature: human-associated habitat; material: faeces | place: Denmark | collected 2012-09-28 ...
CGTAGAACTTTGGAATGACACGATCTCTTCGAAAAAAGAATTTTTCCCGCTTCTCGATCGCTCTGTTCAAATACCAGACTGCCTTCTCGAGATCCATCTTTTCCCCTGAAGGGCCACCCTTTTTTCCAGAACGGCAAATATACTTCACCGCGTTTCCGAGGCAGAATCCAAGCCCCCATTCCTCAATCAGATCGATCACTTCGATTTGCCCACAATTATAATGATTTGGATGATCTACCTGACAATTCATCTCTTTTTCTCCCTTCCATCATCCTCGAAATATACGGGCTTCCGGGAATACGTGTTCACCGGATCGGCCAGACAGTCGTAGCACGGATCCTCCGCCTCGCTCTTGTCCTTGTGAGTGCATTTCGCGCACCAGATATCAAACCGAACTTCCTTCATCTCGTTTATCTGTCCCAAAGCAGATCACCTCCTCGCGTAATCGCAGGTTCCGTCCAGAAACTTTCCGCAGTCAAAGCAGGTTGGATACTTCATGTCCCCGCATGGAACGGGAGACCAAGAATCCCGCTCTTGGTGTCTCCCGCTCGCGAACATCTCGAAATCACCGTGCTTTGAAATATCCTCGATGGCCTCGTCCACCAGAGACACATAGAACGATTCGTCGATGGCGTGCTCCAGCTCGGAGCCCTTCACCGTCTCGGCCTCCATCCAACGATAGTCCTTCGCCCCGGTCACGGAATAGTGCTTTCCGTCGTCAGTCTTTCGCATCAGCAGACCGCCGCCGTGTCCCTTCTGAATCGGGCAGAACAGACCGGTCTTTCCGATGAATCGATAGTCGTGCCCCTTGGCGATCTCCGCCTCCAGCTCCTCATCGGTCATTGAGACAAACTCCGCTCCGTGTCGGCCCTTTCCGGCGGGCTTCAGGCGCTCGGACAGCTCCTTCTCATAGACCGACACGTCCGGCAGCCCCTCGTTGAAGTCCAGCTCCATGGCGGTAGAGACACTCTTGGCCTCGCACATGTCGGAAAACTCGATGGGCTCCTTGGAGAACAGCCGCTTAAACACATAGGGCTGGGCGAACTGCGCGCCCGTGGCTGTCCACTTTCCGCCGTCCTCCTTGCACTCCTTCACAATATCATTGGACGCGCCCACATAATCCGCTCCATACAGCTTCTCGCATCGATCCACCGTGGCGAACTGGGCGATATAAACCGCATCGTTCACCAGACACATCCGGTCGTAGGTCGCCTCGTGCTCAAAGTTGTAGCCGTAGTACTTTCCGTACTCCTGCACGAACCGTATAATCTCCGGCGTGGCGTTTGGAATCTTGATGGAATCCGTCTTGATGTGCGCCACCGTAAACCCGCGCGCCTGCACCTCGTGCTTGAGGTTCACCATGAACAGCGCTCCGCGCTTCGCCACGATATTGTCCTTGTTGCGAATATCATGGAACGGGTTGTCAAACTTGGCGCTCGTCAGACCATACACCGAGTTTATGGCAATCTTAAGAGCCTGCGCCAGATTCTTCGCCGTCGCTTTGTCCTCCAGATACTTCGCCAGCTTTCCGTCCAGCATTGTCTTCGCCTTCTCGAAATCGCCGTGCTTGATGGCTATTCGCGCCTGCAAAATATCATTGAACCTCCGGGTATACTTCGGCCCGAACAGCTCCTCGGCCACGATGCTGGAAGGATGCATGCTGGCGATGTCCAGAAGCGCCACATCGAAGTACATTCCCTGCTCCGCATAGACGTATCCGCCCTCGCCCACCTCCTCGCCGCGATAGATGGACTTTCCCGCGTCGAACCGGTATCCGGGAAACAACGGCTTCGTCCCTTCAAACACCGTGAAGTTCGGATCCGTATCCGGAATGGTGGTGTAGGTTTCGAAATCCCGCATCTCGCCCATGTCGCGGTAATTGAACTCGCTCTGCGGATGCCGCTCGCCTCCAAATATAATCTTGGTGGTCAGCGTGTTCGTCGTGTCGTTCACCGTAAGCCCGGCCACGTCCGCAAGAATCTGCCTCGCCAGCCAGTCCGCCTGAATCTTCTTGCTGTGGAACACCGCCTCGGTGGCCAGAACATCGTTGTCGCAGTACTCCACCACCTTCTCCCAGAGCTCCTCGGGAACCGGCTGATCCCACGGAAGACCCAGCTCCTGATGGTGAATGCCCAGATCGATCTCGAACTTCTTCAGGCTCTGCTTCGTGGAGGAGAAGTCGTAAATATCCGTGTAGGACACATTGTATGCCTCTCCGAACATCGCGTCCTTGGCCTTTCCTATGATCTTCTGGCTCAGCTGATAAAGCTGGTAGTTCGTGTACCCCTTGGCATACCTCGCGTATAGAATATGATTATCGTACCTTCGGCAGTTGAAGCCCACCAGCCTTCGCTTCATCAGCGGCTCCAGATCGGCGCTCGTGGGATTGATCATTCGAACGACCTTCTTGCCCTCCCCCTCCTCCTTCCAGTTCACCAGAAAGAGATTCGGAAAGACCTCCACATCGTAGAACACCAGCGTCTCATCCTCGGAATCCATGGCGGGAGAGGGATCCTCGGACTTGAACTTCATCTTCTGCACCAGCTTCATGCAGTAATCCGCGTTGTTTGTGCTCCCAGCCGCGAACAGAAAGATCTTCTGCCGCATGTCCGTCACGTCGTAGTGTAGACCGGAATCATAAGCATCCTGCAAATTCTTAAAAATAAAGTCCACGCTCTGCTTCGTAGAGCCATGGACTTCTTTTCGAAGATTCTGTTCGATCAGGTTCCTCAAATGACGCTCGCTCTTCACTCCATCAAAATTAACCATCTTCTCCTCCTTCAACGGAAGTCCTGTCGAAATATGAGCCACCGGAAGATTGTTGCACTTGGTCAGTTTCCTTCGAAGCGAGCTGTCGCCGACATTCACCTTGACCTCGATTCCGTCTCCGTAAACTCGACTGAGCCGCATTGGGTCTCCATCGTAAATATAATGCAGATGGATGCCCGCTCCGCTCTTGGAGTACTCCGCATAGGTCGGAGGCCACTTGCTCGCCGCCTCCAGATTCCTCTCCGCGCATTTGTTTCCCTCGGAATCCTTTAGGTCGAAGTCGATGACGATGTGCTCCAAAGGAACCTTCACATAGTGCAGCTTGCTCGTATCCAAATCCTTCAGCTTTGTCTTCACGTTCGCCCAAGTCACTCGAGGAACTCCTTCACCATACCCATACTGCGCAGGACAATCCGCAAGCATATCGTCGATTAAAGACGTTTCGCAATCCAACACCAACGAATTCATGTGCTCCTCGCCTTCATCGCCGTGCTCGATCCTTACGAACTTCTCGCTCTCGAACCCGCTGTACCAAGACCGCACCTGCTTTCCGTCCACTCGGGCAACCTCCTTGAACGACCGAAAATAATTCTTCAGCTCCTCGCGGAACTTGTGCCGGGCCAGCTTGAACTCCACAAAAGAGTCATTGCAGTAGGCCTTGTACATGTCGTAGGCGCGAACCAGAGACACGCCGTCCGCCATTCGAAAATCGTCGTAGCAGCTCTCCACGAAGTTGAAGAACACGTCCGTCTGAAATATCATGTCCAGCGGCCGATAGGTGGAGTAGTAATTCTTACCCATCTCCAGATAGACCGACTCGCAGTGCTTGGCGATGGCTCCCAGCTCGAAATCGATCTGATCCATCAGCGCCTGATACCGCTTCGGAGGAATCTTCCTCCCGGAGGGCTTCACGTCGATGAGTCTTCGAATGATTCCCGACTTCGCATCGGTGATCTTCACGGGCCGGTTCGTCGCCATGTAGAGAAAGGAGTTGAACCTCGCCGTGTAGCTGGACTTGAACTTCTCGTTGATGGTCATCTCCTCGTGGCTCACCAGCGAGTTGAGCTTGGTGTTGTCCTCGATCCTCGACAGGTCTCCGTCGTGCTGAATGGCCACCAGCGGATTGCTCCGGAACATCTCCATGGCGAAGGCGTTGCTAGAAGAGGTCAGCGCCTTGGCCTCGAAGGTGGTGTAATATCCATCGAACAGTTTCTGGATGACGTTCAGAATCGTGGACTTGCCAGCTCCGGCTTCGCCGTAGAGCACAACGAACTTCTGAATGCTCTTCGCGTCCCCGGCGACAATCGCGCCGATCGACCACTCCAGCTTCGCCCGCTCTTCGGGATCGTAGAGCGTTCCGATGATCTCGTCGAACGCGTCGAAGCCTCCCTCAGCCAGAGAATAGTCCAGCTTCTTGCTGACGTAATCCTTCTTGCGAACCTCGGAATTCTCAAAGGTGAGCTTCTCGTCCAGCTGATGCCAGTTGTCCGGAGCCTTCTTGAGATAGTTCTTGAAGCTCACCCAGCTGTTCGATGAGAAGTCGGACATGGCCATGACCCGAAGGCGATCCTCCGTCTCCGCTTCCCGTCGATCCCGATAAGCGTAAAGCTCCTGATCTACAAGACGTTGAATATCAAACTCGTCCGTAGACCACATTCCGACCGCTTCATCCCAGACGGCGTAGAAGGAGCTTCCTCGCACCATGAGATCCTTGGACTTGCATACGACGAAATCCGGATAGATTTCAGTGACCCCTTTTTTAGGACTCCTTTCTTTGATTTTGAAAAAATCCATTCGGCATCTCCTTTGCTCCAATTCTTGGTGAAAAAACGAGGGTGTGACACTTGTGACACTTTTTTGGCCATTTTTATTTATTTATAGAAATATATATATTTTCCCACATTAATTAAGAGAAAAAAGTGTAAAAGTGTCACAAAAACCCCAAAACCCCTGTGCCGCAAGGGTTTTGGCTGTGACACTTTCATTTTAAAAGTGTCACATTGTGACACTTTTTCGTCACACTTTTTGTTAATTTTATGTTATTTACATAAATTTTACAATCCAAAGTGTCACAAACGCTCAAAAGTGTCACACCCAAACACCTCATTTTTTCACTGCTTTGAGGGGTCGATCGCGTGGTTTCCATCGTCGAAATCGGCCAGTTTTTCCGGGTCAAAACAGGCACATTTCAGCGAAATTTCGTCCGTACAGCAGCACTTCGCACCCCACAAACGCTCGGCAATTTCTCTTTCCTGACCCTCGCAATCCCGCCATAAATCCCTCATTTTGTTCTGAAATTCATCGTCAAAAGGAGGGATTTTATGCTTGATGCAATGGGAAATAACATGTGCCACCACAAAGAATTCCTCAACATTTGTTGCTGAAAATTCCATCATTCCGCACCCCCTTTCAAGTCTGCACAAGTCGGTTTTACGCTCTTTGACAAGTCGCTAAGAAAATATGCCAAATCATTCCAGTAGGATATATCCATTGGATTATGAAAATCCTCTTTTTCAAGACCTTTGTCAAAAGGCGGAATTTTGTGTAAAGCACACCATTCCGAAAGCAGAAAAAGCGCATGAATCTGCTTATACGAAAGCTTGCAAATCGGGATCATTTTTTATGGCTCCTCTCAAAAGTCTCTTCTCTATCAAGATAATGGGTCTTTCCCGGATTCTCTCGATGCCAATCAATATATGCTTTGATAGCGTTGCTTTCATTGTCGTAGTTTTTCATGAGCTCTTCGATAAACGCTTTATCGGCATCGTACTTTGCAACATCCTCGTCCAATCCCTCAAGCAGCACCTCGCTCGGAATCGGCTCTGGCCCATCCGATCCGAAATCCTGTCTGAAAAGATGCTTCTCGAGATTCTCAACAGCCTGAATAACCTTCATCTGAGCCTCTCCGACGCTCTCCATCTGACCCTCCACAGACTTGGAATACTCGCGAATATCATCCCGAAGATTGAGAATTTCGCCGTAAGTATGCTCTTCGGAATCGCGCATAATCTTGTTTGTAGTATCCATAATCTCAATCCAACGACCCTCCTGATCCAGATGCATACTCAGGAGTTCAATGGTTTTTCGCAGTTTACACTCAAGTTCTTGGTTCCGAATTTCCAGCTCCTTCAGCCCTTTTCGAAGATCGTGATCATGCATTAATGCTACCACCAGTAGACCTACCATCCACAAAACAATCACCAGATACGCCCAGTTCATATTAAATACCCTCCTCATGCTCTCTCAGATAGGCGTTCATTTGATACCAGATCTCCACATTCCGCTGATCCTCATTGGGATTTGTCAGCGGAAACAGCCCTCCGAATCCGCTCGGATCGTACGTACGGTTTACCAGACGATCCACTCTGTCCTTCACAAACCACGAATCCCAAGCGGCTCCATACTCCTCGTCGATGCAGATATCCAGTCCCAGATTGGTAATCATGCTCCAAAACCACTCGGAAACGATGTTTTCACCAAGAATGTCTGGGTCTTCCAGCTGAAAATCGATCCTCTGTGCAAGCCCAATCATCAGCTCCAGCACCGAACAAGGCTTATTCGGGTCAATTTTGCCTCCAAAATCCTTTCGAAGTGCCAGCCCATCCAGAACTCTGGCCTGATCGTGGGCAAGAATGGGCACAAAATCGGCGCTGTAGAGGTCTTTCATCAGCAGGAGATACCCCGGATCGTCCGCCGCGCCGACAATTGAGCACAAATATTCCAAATACGAATATTCAATCATGCGAAAACCACCTCCTTTCATTCAAAATATCCGTCGTTCAGTCGTTAAAATACTCGTGATGGTGGATGACGACCTCGTAATTTACGTCCATACTGTCGTTGTGCACGTAAATAATGTCCTTACCGGTCGTATTGCTGTTCGCATCCAGCTCCGCCATGCCCTGATCCCCCAAAATATCATATGGATTCGGCACCACCTCATTGTTGAAGTCTGCCAAAGTGCAGTCATTTGGGTACCAGTGCATCTCCTCGGAGTCGCAATAGGCATAATCGTGATCGAACATCTCTTTGGTGATGACAAACGGCTCCTTCAGCTCTCCATTTTCGTCTTCATCGCTCTCCGCGCCCTCCTGCTCCTCCGGCGCTCCGTCGTCGAAAAAGTCAATTTCGTCGTCCGGATCCTCGTTTTCCTGCTCTGGAATGACCGTATAGGACATGGCATGAACCTTGTGAAGCCCAGCATCCAGATTCTCCTCGTATTGCTTGGAAATATCCTCGATATGGATTTGTACCTCGTCGTGCTTCCGCTTCAAGTCCTCATACTCGGCTTCCATCCGGGAATATCTGTCCTGATACTCCCGGTTAAGCTTGCCCATCGCCAGATTCCATCCCAGCGCAATGCCTCCGAAGCCCGCCGCAAGACCCACGAAAATCATCGTATAATTCATGATTCGCACCTTCCTTTTCAATCAGTCAACGTCCGTATTATAGTTGGGGCTATACTGTCCACGGGAGTTCAGATGATCGTAAATATAATTGATCTCACCGTCCACGTTGAAGTCCAGAAGAATCGCCCCCGTTACCCCATCGAGGAAATCTCGACCTTCTTCCATGGCCATGATTGAGAACACTCCGAAATCCACGAAATTATCGCCATGATTCTTTACCCAGCCCACGGACTGCCCCGCTTCAGACTTCGGAAAGCCGATCAGATCATAGACCTCGTTTAGTGTGATGTAACCGCGAGCCTGAAGAATATTGTTTGCGTAAGATTGCTGAGCACGGAGAAAAGCCAGACTGCTTTTGGGGCTTTTGTTCCAATTCACATTTCGGCAATCAAAAGTTCTGGCATAAGGGCTATTAGATCGACCCGTCTGCACAAATTTGGTTTTGTCAATCTCCTTTCCTTCCTCGTCGGTTTCCTTCACAACCTCTGCCTTGATGCCGTGCATGACCTCTCGCTCCCTGTCCTCGCCGAGTTCGCTCTTAACACGCCTGCGATACTCCTTGTAGGACTCTGAGAGGGCTCCATAGGCCGCTGAGAGCGCCATATTCTCCTTGCGCAGTACCTTGTGACCACCCATAATACAGGCAACAGACAGGGCTCCCAGAGCCGCTGAAGGGATGTAGAGCTTGACCATCTTCATGCCCGTCTGTGTCCAAGTCGTGATGAGATCCTTCTTGGCATCCTCATCAGAGTACTTGTCCGGGCACTTCTCCAGCGCCTGATGAATATCAGAGACATTATTACGGCTCTCCTCAAGCACCTCCGAAGCCTTCAGCGTCGCCCGGCAAGCCAACACAACAGTTGCACCAACTCCGATGATGCCGCCATAGGTCAGCACCTCGGGCCGAACCCTTCGCCAAGTCATCATCATGGGGCCAACCTTTGTCATAACAGCGGTCTTCACAGTTGCGAAATTCATAATAAATATCCTCCTTATAATCAGTTGAAAAACGTCTTGCACTCGTTCTCGCGTTCACCGTAGATGCGAAGAATATCCTCTACGGAGTACACCTCGTGGTTCATCTCAATTACTCCAATGGTCATGGGAATCGGCTTGTAGCCTCGCTTCTTGAACTGCCTTTGAAGCTCACGCCGGTACTTCACCGCTCTGCGCTTCGACGAGAAATATGCCAGCAGGTCGATCTTTCCAATTTCGCTGTCCGTCCATACCTCATACAAATACATTCAGACACCTCCTCAAAAATATAAAGGGCTCCTCTCAGCGAGGAACCCCTGCAACCCACTTGCGCCAGTAGGACGCAAAGAAGCTGGTCTTGTCCCGGGAGCCGTCCTGCCGCTCCACGGTTCTCTTCCTATTAATATGCTTGATTCCGTAGTCCTTCATGTTCGTCCGAGCGATGTTTCGCTTCAGTTCACGCATTTCAAATATCCTCCTTTATTCGATCACCTTTGGATCCGGCAGGCTCAGCATGAATCCGCCCTCGGCAACAGGCACGATCTCCGCGCCGTCCAGAGTAAACCATCCATACTTTTCCTTGGTATAGTCCGTCCGCATTCCGGCAAAGGAATACAAATCCTTCACACTGGCCACGTGGAATTCGTTGATCAGATCGTACATGTTCCTGAGAACCTCTTCCGCGTCTGAACGGCTGTCGAACACCAGCGGCTCCACAATGCGGCGGCTTCGAAGCATCACGGGAGTGGCGCTGCGATAGGGATCATTGGAAATGCTCCGATAATCCGTCCGAATCATCGAGCGCCCCCGATCCCGGTCGATCATGGGCGGCTTCTTGTCCCCAAAGAGCATCATGCCAAAGGTGTTCTGAACCGCGTCCCAGATGGTCTTTTTCGCCGCCGGAATGAGTACGTCGTAAATAACGCTTTCGCCCACGCTCTTTACGTCGGAGACGATGAATGTCTCGGAGAGCTTCTCCTTGAAGGTCTTCTTCTTCACCGAAACCCCGGATTTCACAACCTTGTCCACCTTCTTCTCCTTCTGAGCCTTGGCCTCCCGATCCTTGTAGCTGTTGGAAGGATAGCGCTGATCCATTACTCTTCTTCCTCCTCGTTCTTCTCTTCACTTTCTTCATTTTCTTCATCGTCATAGTTCATCAAGTCGAGCAACTTCATCATGTACTTGGTGGATACCGCGGTGATGACTCCTGTCAGCGCGGCTTTTCCAAGTCTATTGCAGATCCGCATAATGGGATTAGAGCTCTTGGGCACAACCGCGTCGTACAGATTGCACATGAAAGTCGCCGCTCCCACGTCCGTACCGATCATAACGAGGCTCTTCGCCGTCTCAATGGCGAGCTTAATGTAGTCTTCACGGGCTTCAATGTTCGAATCCACTTTAACATTAATCATTTCAAATATCCTCCTTGCCGATTGCGATAATACGGTCATCGTCGATGTCGATTTTGTTCAGCTTGAACTCCAACGAGTAAACTTCCAACTTCGATTCCAGACCATGGGCTTCAATAAGTTCATCATAGTGCTTTTCCACGTAGCGAGCACTTTTCTTATGTTCATAGACTCCAAGAACAATGTCGCTGTCCTTATCCAGCAGGTTGAGTATGACGACCCAAACAGTATCCATGAAATATCCTCCTTTTAATCACTCCGGATGCTTCATCAAGTCGATCACCTGATCGAGCATCTGACGCGACGGCAGTTCGTTGAGTTGGCAACGGGCTAGCTGGAATATGGTAAAAGATCGCGGATATACAAATTCAAAATACTCATAACAGCTATCCTTTGCCTGACGCGCCTTCTCAAAGTCGTCGTACACTCCAAGCACAAAGGAATCGTGCGGCCCCTCTGCTATGAGAGCCCATACTGTCATAGAAAATATCCTCCTTAAT
>ERZ1106939.2839-NODE-2839-length-10062-cov-2.688418_pt1 | contig 10062 bp, 6 predicted proteins | sample MGYA00403669_ERZ1106939 | MGnify/ENA primary metagenome ERZ1106939 (study PRJEB35170, sample SAMEA104062447) | human gut metagenome | biome: human gut; feature: human-associated habitat; material: faeces | place: Denmark | collected 2012-09-28 ...
ACCGCGGCATTCAGGATCAGAACGACGGGGGAGTATACGGCGTCAAAGAAGTTCGTTTTTTCCACGGCGGCATAGCTTTCGCCGATGCGGCGATCATATTTTTCTTCCATGTAGCCCTCCATCCCCAGCGCGTGCACGGTGCGGATGTTGTGCAGTGTTTCCGGCACCTGCCCGGCCACGGCGGCCACGGCGCGGCGGTTTTCCAGCTGCGCGGCCAGCATATTCTTCTGCACATACCGCGTGAACAGCGCGAGAAGCGGAAGCACGAGCAGGAGGATCAGCGAAAGCCCCCTGTTTTCCACGGCAATGACCCCAAGGATGGAAAGAATGCGGCAGCTCCATAACCGGGGCTGCCGCATTTCTTCTGACGATTAAAATTCGTTTGTGATGGAACTTTGAATTTGCAGGTAGTTAGTATTTAGTAATCTATTAAATAAGGTAAGATCCGATTTCACGGTATTTTCTTTCAACGATAATAGAACGGCAGAAATCACATCACATTTTTCAATCCATTCGGCTGCGGAGAAATTGTATTCTTGAAAGCATCTTCCGCTCGCTAGATCCTGATAAAACCGTTCATCTGTGGACACAAACGCTGCGTACTCGATATGAGTCAATGATGGATCCCCCGGATACCGTACAAATGTATTCATGTGGTTTATTGGTGGATCCGTAAAGAAATACACGCATTTTTCATTGTAGAAGTCAAAACAGAAATAGTCTGGAGAAACATCGGTTTGCTCGTAAAACTCCGGGCGCAGAACGGAGCCCGGCATATTTGAATTTAGATAGTCCGAAATAATTCGAATCGTCTGTAAACGCTTTTGACGCCAATTATACCGGCAAAGACTCTGCTGCATTTGTGTCCATCTTTGGAAAGCATCCAAATTGTTAACCTTTTGTAAAAGATCAACCAAAGGAGGAAGCCAGCTTGGGCGAATTGTGTTTTCGCGGGCATTAATAACCTTTGACAGCGTAACTGGCGTTACGCCTATTTTTTTAGCAATAGCGACCTGCGTTAATTGGGGGTCGCAAGACAGAAGGTAGTCGACAAATGTTTTCAAATCGATATACGCAAAATCCGAAAGATCCTGCTGCTGCGCCATATTACACATCTCTTTCGGCAGTTTTTTCATATCGCGTTGTTCTCCTTTTGTTCTGATGAAGCCTACAACCTATCATAACTGCAAATCACTAAAAAATCAAATCTGTTTTGCAAGCAGACCTCTAAAAGCAGGGATGTATTGCGCCTTTCATATATTCGGTTTACACATTTGTATTCAGGACATGTTCGAAAGACATGATGCTTTTACAAGTATGGTTTCATTTGGATTGTGAAAATAGATACAATCACAGGCGAAATATATCGAAAATTGTCTTCTTTTTTAGAAAAACAGCATGATTGCATTGCAATTTTGCAAACAGGAGATTTCGACAAGTCTCGTTCCTGAATATACTTGTATATGCCAAAACAGACATTGCGTATACCTCCCCTGATGATAAATGTATAAACCTCCAGCGGCAAGTCCTCCTTGGGCACAATACTTGACAAACACATTCTGTTGGTGTATAAGAAATATATAGATATAAAAAAGATAATTTATTATCCTTTGCGTTGGAGTGTGGATTGTATGCAGCAGCTGCCAAATATTTTACCTTTATTGCCGGATGAACTGCTCTACAGCTGGCAGTCGAGATTAGCATCAGCAAACGGCTACAGCAACGTAGACGCGTTCGCGCAGGATTACATTTATCCTGAAGTAAAAGCATTCCGCAGCCGCAGTGAACGTCATCTTGGAATTGATGGTCGAGAACCCTTTTTTACGTTTGCCAGAAGCCTTGGCATTATATCCGAAAATGAAATTGCCGAGCTATACCTCCGCACGACAATATATAACGCGATTGCACCTTTTTTATCTGTACCGCAACAACTTCAGCTGACGCAGACGGCAAAGCCGACAGAACCAAACAGCCAGCTCCGAAAAGCGGTCAGGCCGCTATTCTCACAGATGCATATCTGTCCGCTGTGCCAGCAAGAGGACAAGAAGCTGTTTGGCTTCTCGTATGAGCACCGTGCACATCAGATTCCCGGCACTCAGGTATGCCATATTCATGGAGTTATATTATGCGATCAATCAGGAAACACACTGCAAATAAATGGCCCTCTAGAGCAAATGTACAATCTTGCTCGGTTTGCTGCGCAGTTGCTGATGACCGATCATACACTATCGCTGACAACGACAAAGCAGCTTTTACACACAAAACTCGGCAATACGCGAGAGGCAATACAGACTTCGCTAAAGGACTGTGCAGGGATGTATCGCATGGCAGCCGTTCAGCACCTTAATACGGCGTACGCATATCTGGCAGCGGATGATGGTCTTGTAATGGCTTCCTGTGCATTTTCGAACGCAAAGTTGTTTGCAGATTCTTGTGACGGTGCAGCACGTCTTTCGCAGTTATGGGCTTGCCCAAGCATCTCCATAATCAATAAGCAGCCCGTTTCGAGCGGAAGCCGTACATTGGAATCTTTTCGGCTTGAAGTCAAGAAGCTTGTTGGTGATTCGTATAGGGTAGACAGCGTTAACAAAAATTTTGCGGAAATTACACATTGTACTTGTGGGAAAACCAGCACATACCGAATGACAGACTTTTTAACCGGACGGCGCTGCAAGGACTGTACGCCGTTTCGCTCAACCGATTTGCTGACGCAGTTGATTCAAAATCAATCCTGTGGTCGATATCGGCTGTATGGACGCGACGGGATTAACAAGCTTTTATTGCAAGATACAACAAACTCTCGGATTTTCCTGATGCCGACAGAACTGACGCTACAGGAGCTTACCCGTGTAACGCCATCCGAATTGCTGCCCTGCCCGCATCCGACTGTGATGAAAGCTGCAGGCGCTTCAGATATTGAGCAGTTTTGGCGGTATATTCAGCATCAATATACGCCACGGGATATTATTGTCATTGAGGATGTGGAAACGAATGAGTTAACCGCGCTTCCGCGCAAGAATCTGATGCGCCGTCTGTGTGAACGCGGGAATCTGGTATCCCTATGCAGAGGCATTTATGCGTATCCAAAAGCTGATTTTTCGACCAAGGAAATTATTGAGCAAAAATATATTGCACAACGCGGAAATATATTTGGTTATTACGGCGATGCTTCTTTTGCAGCTATGCTCGGTTTATGTGAAAAGCCGAATGCTCCAACAATCTTCTCAAATCGGAAAAAGCCATATGACCATGGCAGGGAGAAGGTTATTTTAGATCAGAAGTTCCAGCTTCGCCCACCAAAGGCACCAGTCACGCCGGACAATCATCACATCCTTCCGTTATTGGATTTCCTGCAATATCCAAAGAAATATGCTCAGGTTTCAGAAGATGTCATGAATTCTAGTTTGCTGGAATATATTGTGCAGCGCAAAATAGGCCGTTCTGAAATCAGCGCGTTTTTTTATCTTTATCCCACATGGGTCTCACAAAAAATCTGTGCGCTGATGGAATGGGGTGATTGATGTGCGGCGTATCAGTGAAAAAAGCAAGTTAAAAGAACATCGAGGCTGCGGAGACGGTGCAGACTACAAACCGTATATTCAAGCCAGAGAATTTTCGTCATTGGGCACCTGTGCGACACCAATTGATTGGAAAACAGGCCGTGTCGTGCAGCTCCTTTCACAAGGAGAACTAGCGCTGTGGTATTTGCTGCACTGGCAAGATGATATTAAGGAGGTCAAGGAGCAGTATCCGTTGCCATTGGAGGAAACACTGCTGCTTGCTGATTTATGCGGAATTCGGCATCCGCACAATCGCGGAACACGAATGACAACAGATTTTCTGGTGATCTACTGGGACGGTTCGCGCGCTGCGTTCTCGTTAAAGGAGTCGATAGAGGCGCTTCAAGATCACAGAACTATCGAAAAACTATACATTGAGAAGCTCTATTGGGAACATACTGGTGTACCGTTCCAAATGATTTATCAAGCAGAATTGAATATGCTCCTTGTCCAAAATATCCGGCTGGTTGTGGAATACTACCGCGAATACAATGTACATGATGACTATTCCGCTTTAAAGCACCTGATCGCGACCAAAGTAATTCGGCCAGATATGACACATGAGATTTTGGATTTTTCTTCTCTGCTGGGGCAATATGAACACGAGGTATCGCTATGGAAGAAACAACGACGATAAAAATTCGTGACATCGTCACGGAACTTCATACAGGAAATCAATACAGGATCATTTATTTGCAAGACGACTGCATCGTATTGTGTAAAATGCAGTGCAGCCGCCTGATTACAACCATTTATACCACGTCGCAGCTTTTGACGCGGCTGGCGCTGCGGGAATGCAGTATCTCGGCGCAAAGCAATTCGGTATGTGATTACACTGCCGTGCGCAGGGAAAAAATACAGGAATTTGAGCATCGAAAAGCGATTGTTCGCAGAATTCGAGAAACATATGGGCCAGACTATATGGAGCTGTCAACCCACAATCCAAAGCCGCTGCTGGAGCAGCTTGCCGCACAATACCGTGTATCAAGGTGCAGTATTCTTCGCTGGATCCGTGTTTATTTACAGGGCGGCATGGATGATAACGTCCTGTTTGATCGGCGGTTGACACCCAAACGGGGGATAAACCGCTGCTACCGACGCAAACCAGGACGTCCATGCAAAGCTGGTCTTGCGAGCGGTATCGTTCCAAGTGCGCAGATGCGCGAGCACTTTGCGGATGCGCTGATGCAGCTGAAATCCGGCCGCGCAAAGACATACCAATATGCCTACAATTATCTTTGCAGCCGGTATTATTCTGTCAGCGCAGCTGTCGGCTCGGATGGAAATCTGCGGACACAGGTGCTCCCAATCTCAGAGCGACCAACATTTGCACAATTTTACTACTATGGACGCAAGCAACTGGGACGTGAGGAAATGGATGCAATCAGGACAAGCAGACGAGAGCAGCGAAATGACAAACGAGTGCTGCTCAGCGATAGCTTGAATGGCATATTGGGGCCTTGGGATTGCTTCGAAATGGATGAATGTGAGATAGACGTTTCACTGGTATCAGTGGAGAACCCATCTGTCGTCGTTGGCCGACCGATCGTATATATTATGTTTGACGTTTATACGCACATGGTCGCCGGCTTTGGTGTCAGCTTTGATAACAACAGCGTTCGTGCCTTCACGAACTGTATGCTGACGCTTGCTGAGGATAAACAGGACATCCTCGGGCGATTTGGGTTAGACGCAAAATCTGTGCTGTGGCCATCCATGTATCTGCCGCGTCGGATTCGCTGTGACCGCGGCGCAGAGTATCGAAGCAAAGAAGTACAGCGCATCTGCAAGGAGCTCGGAATAACGCTTGAGCTTGTGCCGGCGGCTACTGGCTCTATGAAAGGCTGTGTCGAGCAGATGTTTCACTCGCTCCATGCCGCGCAGCGTCCTATACTTGAAAATCATGGGCTGATCGAAAAGCGATATGATTCAAACCATCATCAGGAAGCGTCGCTCAATATTCACGAGTTTACACGAATGCTTTTGATCTGCATTCTGGAGCATAATCAAAAGTATTGGGCTGAATACCCATTAACGATGGAAATGCGGAAGGGGCACGTTCGGCCGGTAGCTTCGGAGCTATGGCAGTATGGCATCAAAAAATATGGTATGCCGCGGCCAATTTCAAATATGGATCAGTTCAAATTTTCCTTGATGACGCCTGTTGCAGCCAAGCTATCCAGAAAAGGAATTGTACTTGATGGATTGTACTATTTAGACACCACAGACAGTCAATTGATGCAAGAAATGTATTGTGCAGGAAGCAAAAAAGTCAGCTTCTCTGCCCGCATGGACGAGCGTGATGTCGGCGCACTGTATTATCTGCGCGATAATCAACTTCGGGTAGCACAGCTCAATCACTTGAAAACAGGAAATGCTGCCTTTGCAGGCATGACACACAAGGAATATCTTATTTGGCGCAATCAGAAAATGACTTTTGATCGGGATGGACACGAGCAAAACCGGATGCTGGCCATTGCGCGGCAAGATGCCCTGAATCTGTGCATGACGGACGCGATATGCTCTAAAAAGCAGCATACGAAGTCTCGATGCAAAACGATAAAGCATCTGCGGGAGAATCGACGCAGTGAGCAAGAGCATATCACCAACGAAAACTGCCGGAATCAGCAGACGCCAGTATCTCCGAAACAAAAGCAGGTTAGAGATACCGATAGCATCTCAGAGTTTCAACAGTTCGATGGTGACTGGGCAAGCGCAATGGCGCTCTTGGATTGACGGGAGATGATATTATCAAGAAATTGAGAAAACGCTGCTACGCATATACAGAATTTGGACCCCATGCTCGACAATATGACGATTTGAATTTGGAAGAAGAGATTTCGGTTGCCGCCAGATATATTCCGGCGGAACTGCCGTGTGATAAAGGGAATCCTTTTATTGAGGCATTGCCAACGCCACGCGATAAAAACGAAATCATACGAGCTTATATGAAGCCGCTGCAAGGGTATTGCGCGGGAAAGGTATGTACGCTGCCGGCATCTGATCGAATCTACCACGTCGCCCAGCTTCGTGAACTTCGGTTCCCGCTTCCGTTTCACGCGGAACTGGAGTACTCGTTTTACGCAGCAATGATGGCTTCGCATCGCGTTCGATATCAAATTGTGGATGAAGATCTCGCGGAACAGATTGTTATTGGAAATAAGGATTGCATACAACATGGAAAGCTGGTAGGGGATGCCGGCAGCAGCGCCAATGCGGGGTTCGCACTGCTCGGCTGTTCTGGATGCGGAAAAAGCTCTGCGATTAAAGAGCTCGTTTCAATCTGTCCGCAGGTCATTATCCATCGCGATGAAACGTATGGCCAGCAGACACAAATCACATATCTTGTGGTCAATTGTATGGCGAACAGTAATTTTGCAGCACTCTATGTTGGCATCGGAGCGGCGATTGACCGTGCCCTTGGCAACACGTTGGGAACATATCAAAATATGATTCAGAAGAAAACACGGCTAGCCGAAAAAGCAGAAAAAGTTCGTGAGCTTGTGGAGCTGTTTGCAATCGGAATGATTATTCTCGATGAGATTCAGCTGATTGACTTTGCAAGCTCCAGAGAAAACAGCTATGAGTCGCTTTTAACGCTGGTCAACCGAACTAAGGTTGCTATCGCTGTTGTTGGAACAGAGGACGCTTATGGCCGAATGTTTACAAAGCTTCGTACCGCACGCAGAATTGGAAACATTATTAGCGGAAATCAGTATTGTGAAAATAAGCAGTATTTTGGATATCTCGTACAGGAAGTTTTTCGCTATCAATGGTTCGATACACCACAAGCTGTTACAAATGAGATTATACAAGCGCTATATTCTTGTACGCACGGGATTATTGACCAGCTAATTGGGATATATCAGTGGGTAAACATTGATTATCTTATGTCCAGTAAAAAGCCAACAATCGATGCTGACTTCATACGAAAAACTGCAAACAAGCATTTCCTGGGGATTCAGGCTTTCAACCGTGACTTGAGAGATCCGCTTTTGGAGAAGCAGCGGCGTGAAATGATGGATCATGCTGACGAGGAACTGCAAGCTATCATCTCCACACGGCAGGAGGATTTTGCGGCTCAAATCATCAATACCAGTAGTAATGTCGACAGCGATTTTTCACTGTTACAAAATGTGATCCGAAATATCCAGCATGTGGCTCCGATGTTCAGTGAAGCGCAAATTACTCATATTTTCCATCAGGTGCTTTTGACAGAAAGTGACCGCAATGAACAGCAAATTACCCGTGCGGTTATGCGGCGATTGACAAAGAAGCAAAAATCCGAAAAAGTTTCAGATGCGAAGAATATCGCAGGGAAAACGCAAAAACCAGACCCGCAGAAGATGCTGCAATACATTTTGGGCAAAGAATAACGTACAGCTGCCGGATGATGCATTACGCTTCATCCGGCAGCTGTCTTACTTTCCTTATGAATTATACTTCAATTTCTTCGATGAGGTCAGGAATCAGAGCACGCTGTGGCAAAAATGCACGCATACGATTACGCACAGCAGTTTTGCTGAGCTGAACCTGTTTCGCAATGTCATTCATGCTGAGTCCGCTTTCCGCAAGTTCCAAAATATAAACTGTCATACGTGCGGAATCGAGCGCTTCTGGATAAAACTGCTTTGCATTCTGGACTTTTGCCGTAAGCCGACAGTTCTGACAGATCCCTGCATAAAGCTTTTTTCCAGTCTTGCCGCAGCAATGACAGGGTTCTGTGCAGGAGAGCTTCCGGCATTGACTGCAAATTCCACTCGGGTGTTTGGTTTTGCGTGCACCGCAAAGGGTGCATACGGATGCATAAGTGAGAGCCATGTTGTTTACGTCCTTTCTTTTTGTTTGGTGAATTTTGGACATAAAACAAAATACCGTGCAGGCATAGATAGAGGGCCTACACGGTTTACATTGTTTTGCCGTATGGATGCTTCCCTAATTTTGACCTTGCTTTTCAGAGAAAAAAAGGGTAGACTGATTGAAACGGCGCAGCCAAGCTGCTGTGTAGGTGGATACGTCACCTGCATAGGTGTGGAGGGAGGTGGTGCTCTCTCCACACTGTCGTTCTGTATTCTGTTTTATAGTCTTATTATATCAGACCATGAGAACCCCAGCAACCGATGCTGCACACAATTTTCAAAAACAGCCCTGCTTGACGCGCACCATAAAGGTAGCATCGAGCAGGGCTGTTTTTATGCTTTGCAGAAAACGTCTTATCGCAAATTGAATTTCAGATTGTATTTTGAGATCCGTGCTCTTTATTGCAAAAGAATTTCCTTATTGCAAATCGATTTTCAGATTTACAGGTGCAGCACGCGGTCGCGGATTTCCTGGGTTCTGCCCTGGTTCCAGTACTGGGTGCCGATGTAGCCGCAGGTCCGGCGCGCGACGTTCATCTTCGACTGGTCGGTGTTGCCGCACTGCGGGCAGGTCCAGACCAGCTTGCCGTCGGGGTCTTCCTTGATTTCGATTTCGCCATCGAAACCGCAGACCTGGCAATAGTCCGACTTGGTATTCAGCTCGGCGTACATGATGTGATCATAGATGAACTTCATGACCTCAAGCACGGCGTCGATGTTGTTCTGCATGTTCGGCACCTCGACGTAGCTGATCGCGCCGCCGGGCGAGAGCGCCTGGAACTGCGACTCAAACGCGAGCTTGTCGAAGGCGTTGATATGCTCGGTCACATGGATGTGATAGGAATTTGTGATGTAGTTCTTGTCCGTGATGCCCTCGACGATGCCAAAGCGCTTCTGCAGGCACTTGGCAAACTTGTACGTCGTCGATTCCAGCGGCGTTCCGTAGAGCGAGAAGTCAATGTCGGTCGCTTCCTTCCAGCGCTTACAGGCATCGTTCATGTGCTGCATGATATCGAGCGCAAACGGCGTCGCGGCAGGGTCTGTGTGAGACTTGCCGGTCATGTACTTGACGCATTCGTAAAGTCCCGCGTAGCCGAGGGAAATGGTCGAATAGCCGCCGTAAAGGAGCTTATCGATCGGCTCGCCCTTTTTGAGCCGCGCCAGCGCGCCGTACTGCCAGAGAATCGGCGCCGCGTCCGAGAGCGTGCCCTTGAGGCGGTTGTGGCGGCACATGAGGGCTTTGTAGCAAAGCTCCAGCCGCTCGTCGAAGATCTTCCAGAACTTGTCCAGGTCGCCGCCGGAAGAAAGGGCCACGTCGGGGAGGTTGATGGTCACCACGCCCTGGTTGAAGCGGCCGTAATACTTGTGCTTGCCGGGCTCGTAGTTGCCGGCGTTGGCGATGTTGCCGATGCCGGCGTCCGTGAAGCGGTCCGGCGTCAGGAAGGAGCGGCAGCCCATGCAGGTGTACACGTCGCCCTTCAGCTCCAGCATCTTCTTGGCGGAGATGTAGTCGGGCACCATCCGGCGGGCGGTGCACTTGGCCGCCAGCTTGGTCAGGTAATAATAGGGGGAATCCTCGTGGACGTTATCCTCCTCCAGCACATAGATCAGCTTGGGGAAGGCGGGCGTCACCCATACGCCCT
>ERZ1106939.2840-NODE-2840-length-10048-cov-26.285400_pt1 | contig 10048 bp, 8 predicted proteins | sample MGYA00403669_ERZ1106939 | MGnify/ENA primary metagenome ERZ1106939 (study PRJEB35170, sample SAMEA104062447) | human gut metagenome | biome: human gut; feature: human-associated habitat; material: faeces | place: Denmark | collected 2012-09-28 ...
CGCCTTGAGGACTATCGTTATCTTGTAGTTGCCGTTCGAGAGAACCTCGCACTTTGCGCTCTTTATCTTGCTGACATCGGTCAGGGTGCAGCCCTTTGTGGGATGCTGGTAGATCGGGAACCACTTCATGTCGGTGCCCTTCGGATTGTTCTCGTGCTTCTTGCCCTTGGCATCCTTTTCGCTGGTCATGAACAGCTCGGCAACGGGAAGAGCCGCGTTGATAACAAAGCCGTCAAAGTTTCTCTTGTCCTTGGGCAGGGTCTGCCACTCGGACTTCTCATAGCCGACCTTGCTACTCTTTGCGAGATTGAGAACGTCTCTGTAAGCGGCGAGGATCTCGGCATAGCTCTCGGGCTTGCCGTTCGAGGGCTTTGCGGAATTGTCGGCGGGAGCCTTGGTCTCGATAACGGTGTGCCCCTCTTTGTCGGTCACTATCTCGGTTTCGACCGCGGTGTCGTCGGAGGCTGCTTCCGAGGAGGCCTCGGGAAGCAGATCGTCCGCAATAGCGTCGCCGTTTATGGCAACGTCGCCGGCGGCAGTTGTGTCGTTGTTATCTTTGTCCTTCTTGCAGGCCGCAAAGCTTGCAATCATGGCGATCGCGAGCAGAAGAGCCGCGATTCTCTTGAGATTCTTATTCATTGTTTTCTATCCCCTTAGAAAAATCAATATTTGAAGCTGGAATAGCTTACATACGATGTTCCGGTAGCGGTGGGCTTTGCGCCGATGTCGATGTTGACGGTGATATCAAACTTGACATCGAGCTTGACGAAGTGACCGGTCGCTGCGTCAACAGTTGCGGTAACAACAGCGCCGGAATAGCTTTCGGTGACCTTTGCGCCGCCGTAAACCTCGTCGATTGCGTCATAGATGCAGCTGGCTCTCTTGTGATCATAGTAGCCCTTGTCCTTGTCGCCGACGCAGATTCCGCTCTTATCGAGGGGAGCGTTGCAGGTTGCGGTGCCCTTGGTGGCATAGGAGTTGCCGTTTTTGATATTGATGGTGATTATGTAGTTCGAGCCGCTCTGCTTGCAGGAAGCTGCGGTGACGTCGCCGGTGCCGAGGGTCGAAACTCTGAGGAAATACTTGTTGGTATCGGTATCCCACTGACCCTTGGTGACGGTCTCTTTGTATGCGTTATCTTTGCCGATGCCCATGAACTTGTAGATAAGGCTCTTGAACGTCTTTACAAGTGCGTTTGCCTCGATCTTCTCGTTCTTGGTCTCTCTGTGCTTCGTGAAGCCGACCTTGCCGGAGACGGCTGCCTTTGTGGCGGCATTGTAATAGTTGAGGATATCCGCAGTGCTCGAGGGGGCCTTGTTGCCCTTCAAGGTGACTACGGGAGCCTTGCCGCTGTTGGCGGGCTTGGTCTCGATGACCTTGCCGGAAGCGTCGGTAACGGTCTCAATTTCGGTGGACTCGGCAGAAGCGTCCTCGCTTGAGGCCTCTGCGGGGGTGCTCTCGTCGGCGACGGTGTTGTTAGCGTCTGCGGAGCTCTCGGAGGGGACTGTGGAATCGCCGTTGTCCTTGTCGCTCTTGCACGCCGCGAACGAGAATATCATCGCGAGGACAAGAAGCAGGGAAGCGATCTTCAGAAGATTCTTTTTCATGTCAAAAACCTTTCATAAAATATTTTCGGGTATTTCCGCCCGTTTTTTGTGCTGCACTTTACAAGGCAACACAGCGCACTATAAATTTACACTAATTAACTAATAATGTCAAGTAAATTTTGATAAAAACAAAATTAATAACGCCGTGTTTTTATGCAAGATAACATCACAGACTGCCTTTTAGTAATAGTTAGTAATAGATTGTTTACATTCGCTTTTATAAAGTTATGGAAATTCTCCGAAAGTTATGATATAATATCAAGGTATATGTGCTCCGGCGCATAAGATACACCCCGAAAGGAGTCTGCGGCATGGCGGAGAAAAAGCTCATCTCATGGAATGTCAACGGAATAAGAGCGTGCATCGGCAAGGGCTTTTCCGAGGCTTTTGCGGCGCTTGATGCCGATATCCTCTGCCTGCAGGAGACGAAGGTTCAGGCGGGGCAGGTCGACTTTGCACCCGAGGGCTATCACTGCTACTGGAACTACGCCGAGAAAAAGGGCTATTCCGGCACGGCGGTCTTTTCGCGCGAAGAGCCTTTGAGCGTGTCATACGGCATCGGCATTCCCGAGCACGACCGCGAGGGGCGCGTGATAACGCTCGGATTTGAAAAATTCTATTTCGTCTGCGTCTATACCCCCAATTCGCAGGACGGGCTCGCGCGGCTCGACTACAGAATGACATGGGAGGACGCGTTCAGGGACTATCTTCTCTCGCTCGACAGGGACAAGCCCGTAATAGTTTGCGGCGATATGAACGTTGCGCACAACGAGATAGATTTAAAGAACCCCAAGACGAACCGCAAGAACCCCGGCTTCACGGACGAAGAGAGAAATAAGATGACCGAACTGCTCTCGACGGGCTTTACTGATACATTCAGATATTTCTATCCCGACGTCGAGGGACAGTACAGCTGGTGGAGCTACCGCTTCAAATCGCGCGAGCGGAACACGGGCTGGCGCATCGACTATTTCCTCTGCTCCGAGCGGCTCAACAGCCGGCTTACCGGCGCGAAAATACATCAGGAGATATTCGGCTCCGACCATTGTCCGGTCGAGCTGACTGTCGATATATAAAAAAGCGCCGCCGAAAAGGCGACGCAGGAAAGCTTGATTTTATATTGAGTTTTCGCTGAAGTCGATAACGAGCTTGTCGCGCTTCATCTCGAGCTTCGTGTATTTCACTCCCGCGGCGTCGAACATTCTTTTCGATGCGCGCACGCTGTCGGTGTTGCGGTACTTGTCGCTGATATAAATTACCTCTTTTATCCCGCTCTGGATTATCGCCTTGGCGCATTCGTTGCAGGGGAAAAGCGCGACATAGACCTTGCATCCGCGCAGGTCGCCGCTGGCGTTCAATATCGCATTGAGCTCTGCGTGGCAGACATAGGCGTATTTTGTGTTAAACGCGCTGCCCTCGCGCTCCCACGGAAACTCGTCATCGTCGCAACCGGAGGGGAAGCCGTTATAACCGACGGACATTATCCTGTTTCTGTCGTTTACGATGCAGGCGCCCACCTGGGTGTTCGGATCCTTGCTCCTGCAAGCCGAGAGCATCGCGATCCCCATAAAATACTCGTCCCACGAGATATAATCGCTTCTTTTAGGCATTTTTCACCGCTCCGTTTCCCTTATAATAGCATAATATATCAACCCGATATTAACATATCCAAGCCGTTAAGGCAAGAAGAAATTTTTGAGGTGACTTTCTATGGGTCTTTTAAAGAAAATTTTCGGAGACTACTCTTCGAGAGAAATCAAGCGTATCACGCCGATAAAGGACAAGGTGCTCGCGCTTGACGAGGAATATTCAAAACTCACCGACGAGGAGCTCAAGGCAAAAACCCCTTATTTCAAGGAGCGTCTCGCCAACGGCGAGACCCTTGACGATATCCTGCCCGAGGCTTTCGCCGCCTGCCGCGAGGCTTCGTGGCGTGTGCTCGGGATGAAGCACTTCCCCGTGCAGATTCTCGGCGGTATCGTTCTGCATCAGGGACGCATCGCGGAGATGAAGACCGGCGAGGGCAAAACGCTCGTCGCAACGCTCCCCGCTTATCTCAACGCGCTCTCCGGCAAAGGGGTCCACATCGTCACGGTCAACGACTACCTCGCTCGCCGAGACAGCGAGTGGATGGGCAAAGTCTACCGCTTCCTCGGGCTCAAGGTCGGTCTGATAATCCATGAGAAGAACAACGACGAGCGCCGCGAGGCATACGCCGCCGACATAACCTACGGCACGAACAACGAGATGGGCTTCGACTATCTGCGTGACAACATGGTGCCCTACAAAGAGCTCAAGGTTCAGCGCGGTCACTCGTTCGCGATAGTCGACGAGGTCGACTCAATACTTATCGATGAGGCGAGAACGCCTCTTATCATATCCGGCCGCGGCGACCGCTCGACCGATCTCTACAAGCAGGCGAACTCCTTCGCCCGCACGCTCAACTTCGAGCGCATAAAAGAGCTTCGCTCCTCTTCGAGACTCGAAGATACCGCCGACCAGGTCAGCGAAAACTGCGACGTCATCGTCGACGAAAAGGCGAGAACCGCCGTGCTGACTCAAAAGGGTATCGCAAAGGCAGAGAAGTATTTCAATCTCGACAACCTCATGGATCCCGCGAACATGACCATCCAGCACCACATCAACCAGGCGATAAAGGCTATAGGCGTCATGCGCCGCGATGTTGACTATGTCGTGAAGGACGGTCAGGTGCTCATAGTCGACGAGTTCACCGGACGTATCATGCTCGGCAGACGCTACAATGAGGGTCTCCACCAGGCTATCGAAGCAAAAGAGGGCGTCAATGTTGAGCACGAGAGCAAGACGCTCGCGACCATTACATTCCAGAACTACTTCAGACTCTATGACAAGCTCTCCGGTATGACCGGTACCGCAATGACCGAGAGCGAGGAGTTCCAGGAGATATATTCGCTTGACGTCGTGGAGATCCCGACGAACAAGCCGATGATAAGAAAGGACATGGACGACCTCGTCTACAAGACCGAGCCCGCGAAGTTCAACGCAGTCATCGACGACATTGTCGAGCGCCACGAAAAGGGTCAGCCCGTGCTTGTCGGTACGATATCCATCGAGAAGTCCGAGACGCTCAGTAAGCTCCTCAAAAAGCGCGGCATAAAGCATGAAGTGCTCAACGCCAAGTACCATGAAAAGGAAGCGGAGATCGTCGCGCAGGCAGGTAAGCTCGGCGCGGTCACGATAGCCACGAACATGGCGGGACGCGGAACCGATATCATGCTCGGCGGTAACGCAGAGTTCCTTGCGAAGTCCGAGATGCGCCGCAAGGGCTACAGCGAAGAGCTTATAGCCGAATCGACCGGCTTCGGCGACACGGACAACGAGGATATAATCAGCGCGAGAGAGGAATTCCAGGCTCTCGAAAAGAAATATAAAAACGAGATCTCCGGCGAGGCGGAGCAGGTCAGGCAGGCAGGCGGTCTTTGCATCATCGGCACAGAGCGCCACGAGTCCCGCCGAATCGACAACCAGCTGCGCGGACGTTCCGGCCGTCAGGGCGACCCCGGCGTGAGCCGCTTCTACCTGTCGCTTGAGGACGATCTGATGCGCCTGTTCGGCGGCGAGCGCGTGACAACTATAATGAACACGCTCAGAACCCCCGAGGATATGCCGATAGAGTCGAAGATGATCTCAAATGTTATCGAGAACTCGCAGAAGCGCGTCGAGTCGCGCAACTTCTCGGTGCGTAAGAGCGTCCTGAGCTTCGACGATGTCATGAACCGCCAGCGTGAGCTTATCTACAAGCAGCGCGACCAGGTGCTCGACGGCGAGAACCTCAAGCCCGTTATACTCAAGATGCTCGACGAGTGCATCGCCGAGTCCATAGATTTCTATTGCCCGAAGGCGCTCTCCCACTCCGACTGGAACATAGCCGGACTGCGTGAGAAGTTCCTCGGCTGGCTGACCACTCCCGAAGATTTCGTCGACGGCTTTGACCGCGAGGACGCAAAGGAAGAGCTCATTGAGCGCGGACACAAGATTTATGACGAGCGTGAAGAGCTCATGGGCGTTGACGAAAACGGCGTGCCGATAATGAGAGCGCTCGAGCGCATGGTTCTGCTCAAGATGGTCGACAGCAAGTGGATGGATCACATTGACGCCATGGAAGAGCTCAAGCGCGGCATAGGACTCCGCTCCTACGGTCAGCAGGATCCCGTTGTTGCGTTCAGACAGGAGAGCTACGATATCTTCGACGAGATGACCATGTCTATCCGCGAGGATACCGTCCGCCTGATGATGACCATCATGCCCAAGAACGAGGAGGATACCAAGCGCAAGCAGGTCGCCGAGATAACCTCGACCAGCGGCGCGTCCGACGGCAGCGAAAAGGGTCGCACCGTCCGCAAGGGCGCAAAGATAGGTCCGAACGATCCCTGCCCCTGCGGCAGCGGCAAGAAGTACAAGAAGTGCTGCGGCGCGGTGAACAAGTAAAATATATAAATGTATTCCCTCTTCGGACGAGCTTCCGGAGAGGGAATTTTTTTCGGTATCTGGTAGGGAGAAGTGAATTGAATTTTTCGTCGGAATCTATCAGGCGCCCCTGCAAGGGGAGCCGGCGTTCAAGATATGCTTTGCAGGATGTGTGCCGGTATAGTATAAATTTCGCAGGCGAATAATATCCGCCGCCTTATAAATATTCGCGCAATAAAAAAGGAGACACTCTTTCGAATGTCTCCCTTTTTGTATTTTATTGGTTGTCCGATTATTTCATAGCCTCTTCGACTGCAACAGCGCAGGCGACGGTCGCGCCGACCATCGGGTTGTTGCCCATGCCGATAAGACCCATCATCTCGACGTGCGCCGGGACGGAGGAAGAACCTGCGAACTGGGCGTCGGAATGCATACGGCCCATGGTGTCGGTCATGCCGTAGCTGGAGGGGCCTGCTGCCATGTTGTCGGGATGCAGGGTACGGCCTGTGCCGCCGCCGGAAGCGACGGAGAAGTAGTTGACGCCGTTCTCGACGCACCACTTCTTGTAGGTGCCTGCGACCGGATGCTGGAAGCGGGTCGGGTTGGTGGAGTTGCCGGTGATGGAAACGCCGACGTTCTCAAGCTTCATGATAGCCACGCCCTCGGGAACGTTGTCTGCGCCGTAGCACTTGACGTCCGCTCTCGGACCGTTGGAATAAGCCTTCTGCTCGGTGACGGTGACGGTCTCGGTGTAGGGATCGAACTCCGTCTTGCAGTATGTGAAGCCGTTGATGCGGGAGATTATCATCGCAGCGTCCTTGCCGAGGCCGTTGAGGATAACTCTCAGGGGCTTGGTTCTGACCTTGTTTGCGTTGAGGGCTATTTTGATAGCGCCCTCAGCGGCGGCGAAGCTCTCGTGACCTGCGAGGAAGCAGAAGCACTCTGTCTCCTCGGAGAGGAGCATCTTGCCGAGGTTGCCGTGACCGAGACCGACCTTGCGGTTTTCGGCGACGGAGCCGGGGATGCAGAAGGACTGGAGACCGATGCCGATTGCGGCAGCGGCGTCGGCAGCCTTGACAGCGCCGCTCTTTATAGCGATAGCGCAGCCGACTGTGTATGCCCAGATAGCGTTTTCAAAGCAGATGGGCTGGGTACCTCTGACGATCTTGTCGCAGTCGATGCCCTTTGCAAGAGTGATCTCTTTGCACTCCTCGATGGAGGAAATGCCGTACTGAGCGAGAACGGAGTTGATCTTGTCAACTCTTCTCTCATAGTTTTCAAATAATGCCATTGTCCGTATCCTCCTTACTCTTTGCGCGGGTCGATATACTTGGCGGCCTCGGCGAATCTGCCGTAGGTGCCTACCGACTTGTCGTATGCGGTCTGAGCGTCGTCGCCCTTCTTGATGAAGTCGGTCATCTTGCCCAGGGACACGAACTCGTAGCCTATAACCTGATCGTCCTCGTCGAGAGCCATTCTGGTGACATAGCCCTCAGCCATCTCGAGATAGCGGACGCCTTTGTATCTTGTGCCGTACATTGTGCCGACCTGCGAACGAAGTCCCTTGCCGAGATCCTCGAGGCCTGCGCCGACGTTAAGTCCGTCGTCCGAGAAAGCGGACTGAGAGCGGCCGTAGACTATCTGGAGGAACAGCTCGCGCATAGCGGTGTTGATAGCGTCGCAGACGAGGTCGGTGTTCAGAGCCTCAAGAATGGTCTTGCCGGGGAGGATCTCACTTGCCATAGCTGCGGAATGGGTCATGCCCGAACAGCCGATGGTCTCAACGAGAGCTTCCTCGATGATGCCGTCCTTGATGTTGAGCGAGAGCTTACATGCGCCCTGCTGGGGAGCACACCAGCCCACACCGTGGGTGAAACCGGAGATGTCCTTTATCTCATAAGCCTTGACCCATTTGCCCTCTTCGGGGATGGGAGCAGGACCGTGGTTCGGACCCTTTTTGACAATACACATATTCTCTACTTCTTGAGTATAATTCATACACGTAGTCTCCTTTCGTTTTGTGTATCCCGTACAGAGCTATTATATCAAAAAAATACAAGCGTATCAATTACTTGGGACAAGGTTTTTGAATTTTTTGCATTGTTACAATCGTTGAGGGCTTTTTCGGTCAAAAATTATTTATTTTAGTCGCAAACTCGCCGCCGCGGTTGTAAAGACATGAGGTTTATGATATACTGAAAATGGGAAAGGGGAGGACAAAATGAAGCTCTATATCAAGCAGAAGGTCTTTTCGCTGACTTCAAAATTCACCGTGAAAGACGAAGCGGGAAATGACAGATATTTTGTCGAGGGCGAGTTCTTCTCACTGCGCGGCAGGCTGCATATCATGGACGCGCAAGGCGAGGAGATAGGGCAGATATACCGCCGGCTGATGACTTTTCTGCCGCATTTTATCCTCGAGATAGGCGGCGAAGAGATAGCGGAGATAGTCAAGGATTTCTCTTTCTTCCGCCCGAAATATTCGCTCGAAAACACCTCGCTCAGTGTAGAGGGCGATTTCTGGTCGCATGAATATTCGCTCTATGACGGCGACAGGAATATTATGAACATCCATAAGGAGTGGTTCACCTGGGGCGACAGCTACGAGCTCGATATCCTCGACCCGGATTATGAGTTGATATCGCTTGGCATAGTCCTCGCTATAGACACTGCCATGGCGGCGGCGAATACCGCCTCGTCGGCTTCGACTTAAATCAAAGGAGAAAAGATGAAGGATTATCATATTTTTGCAAACCACGCCCATGTTTTCCCGGAGGAAGCGAGACCGGGCTGCGGGATAGATTCGCTCAAAAAGCTCATGGACGAGTGTTCTATAGAGCGGGCGGTCTGCTTCGCGCCGTTTCCGTCGCAGTATAAAGAATATAACATGACCGGCGACTGCATAAGCTGGCTCGCGGGCGCAATAAAGAACGACGACTCTCTCGTCGGCTTCGGAACTATAGATTTTGATTCCGGCGATATCACGGGGCAGGTTAACAGAATAGCCGATCTCGACTTCAGGGGCATAAAGCTCCATCCGGCATATCAGGAGTTCAATATCATGGGCGACAAGGCGTGCGAGGTCTATTCTGCCGCCCAGGAGAACGGGCTGTTTCTGTCGTTTCATACGGGGCTGCACTGGCACCGTATCGCGGACTATCAGCCGCTGCTCTTTGACGAAGTCGCGTGGAACTTCCCGCGCCTTAAATTCAGTATGGAGCATGTCGGCGGGTATCACTTTTTCCGCGATGCGCTGGCGGTCATCTGCAACAACCATCACCGCGCGAGCGATCCGAGGCGCGTATACGCGGGCTTGACGAGCATTATGCCGGACGACAACGGTCTGCCGGATTACTGGACTTTGACCGATGACGAGCTTTTGACGCTCATTCATCAGGGGGACGACGACTGCGCGATATTCGGGCTCGACTTCCCGTATAAAAAAGCCGACTACGCCAAGGCGCTGATAAACAGAATAATCTCCCTCGACATCTCCGAAGAGGCAAAAGAGGGAATACTCGGAAAAAATCTTGAGCACGCGCTCGGTATGGACTGAAAACGGAGAAATATATGCTTATAGTTACTGCAAACTGCAAAAATACATTTGACTCGTATCTCAAATATGTCCACTACACGGACAGCAAGCGCAGAAAGACTCGCTTTTCGGGCGCGACCGGCTGGCTTCTGCTCGCCTGCGCCGCGGCCGTTATAGTGAGCTTTGTGAAGGTCGGCGGCAATATCTTTCTCTATGTCGTGAGCGCCGTTCTCGTACTCTGCGCGGCGGCGTATGTCTATATCCAATATTTAGCGCCATACAGGGCGTTCAAAAAGCTCGACAAGTCGTTCTTCGCCGAGCAGGAGTTCGATTTCTACGAAGATAAGCTGGAACTCATCGAACACGGCGAAAAGAGCATAAAGCGCATCATCCCTTATTCAAAGATACAGAAAGTCTGCATCACGAAGCACGCTTTTTATATCTATATCGCCGCAGACAG